>BNJS01002388.1_pt1 | contig 182731 bp, 298 predicted proteins | sample 8540461 | NCBI WGS metagenome assembly BNJS01 (sample SAMD00202454, study PRJDB9452) | human saliva metagenome | isolation source: human saliva | place: Japan
TTTTGCGGGCAGCAAGGAGCGATTCGACGCAGTGAACTCGTTATCTTGCGCGAGAAGAGTTGCTATGATTTTCATCCACGCGCTCCTCAGCCACACTTTTCCGCTGCATTTCTGGCGTCCGCCGGTTAGAGATACAGTTTTGCGAATGCCATATAGTGCCGAAACGCGCAGCCTCGAGCTATGTTCTTTGAGGTATCGGCAGTCACAATATGCCCGACATAAGTGCGCCGTTCATTTGCGACTTATGTAAAATGGTGCCGCCAGGTTCCGACAGGGCTTCCAGAGAGCCCCAATCGCCGTCATCATGCTTAGCATTGCCGACGTCTACTGAGACCGTATTGCCGCTGACGTGCCCGGGTTCTGAATACGTGGCCGGCGATTTCTCTCTACCCGCCGAACGCCACAATCATCTTGTTCTTTGCGGACAGGGCACCGCGCAGAGATGAGCAATCGGCGAGTAGAAAACGCCTCGACATGATGCGCCAGTGAAGTGTTTCTTCCTGCTCAATGATTTCAAGGATGAATAGTCGGTAACGTGAAACGTTCAACTTTGGTCGCAAAGTACCGGTTTTATCAAAGACACAGTTCGGACCTCCGACGGTGTTTCCAAATAGTTAGTGCCTTTAACCAAGATGCCCGCTGCCGGCTGGCTCTGCCCAGTCTCGGCAGAAAAACGACAGCGGAAATCAGAAACGACTTTCAAAAGCACAGGGGCGGCTTAATGATTAAAAGGTTAATGCCCGATAAATCCATTCTGCCCATTCCGCCGACCGCCGGTCCAGTATTAGAAATATCGGTGGCAAAAGGCAGAAGTGCGAGAGCGGCGCCAGACAACAATCGGCGTATAAACCGAGAAAACTTAGTAATAAAAGCCTCCGGATCAGAGTTTACGGGAGCTGGCATCTTCGATTAGCTCCATAATTTTCGAGGGCGGTTGATTCTGCTGGTTGCTGGATTTTACACCCGCTTGTAGCTGATACTGCCGGAGAGAACTTCGCAGCCTTCCGACATCATCTTTCGGCAAAGCTTCCCGGTCAGAGCGTAGCCGTATTCAGACAGAGCTGCCCTCTACCACAATGCGTCAATCGGTACTTTTTCACCGGGCTTTAATCGCCATGAATAGAGCCGATTTCACATCTTCCCGGATCGACTTACGTCCCCATCGTGCCGTCAGCGCTTTCTAAGTTCGCATAATCCGGCGCAAAGATTCATCGAGACCGGCAATGCTTTGCCACAAAGCTTTTTCCCGACGGCATAGCTTTGAAACCATTCGTCGATCTGATAAAAGCAGCTAACGTGCACTGCCTCCACGCAATCACCGCTTCGAAAGAGCGCCAGCTATCGCCTTTAAGCGTGGCAATCTCGCTTCCTCGAGCAGGCTGGCTCGTCGTCAAAGGGCTGCCGGTGCAGAATGCCAACTGCCGGCTTTTTAGTCAGGATATCAGCGGTAACCAATCAGAAAATAAGGAATGAGATAAAAAGCAAAGCGAATCAGCCTGTAGCAGCAGGAAATGGAAAGTCATCAGAGCAGCGGTCAGGAGATATCTCGAATGAGATGCTGTTTTGTCATAGGAATCACCATTATTGGCTCGTGGTGAAAACTTCGCAGTCGGATTTCCACTTTCTTTTGCAGTTGGCTCTGACGTTTTTCATCACTTCCAGTGGCTCGGCTCCGTCCATAAACTCGACTTTTCATTTTAAGGTCATAAAAGCTGACGCTGGCGTCTTTGACGCCAGCTGTTTTCTTAGAAGCGGCAGTTCCATTTTGTCGGCACAGGCAGCGCAGTCTACTTCGATTTTATAACTTTTTTCCATGGCAATTTCTCCTTGCAGTCAGATATATTTTTGAGATTAAGCAATCGTTTAATTGTTATCTTTATCATAAACCCAAAAGAGGGATTGTCAATAGTTTTTAGCCTCAAAGAAGGAATCCGGCGGCGAGAAATCTTGTTGAATGGAGTAGCGTGCTGTTAATTTGTAGCCGTAACCATACGGTTAAGTAATATCCATACAAAAAGGTCAAAATGGTGCGAAAGAGAGGGTGGAAATAGCAAAAAGTTCGGAAATAGAGAAAAATGAAAATAAAAGAAAGCCGGGAGATAGTGAAAGCGAAAAAGAAAAATAACGGCAGAATGGGTAAGCGGAAAAACAAGGAATATTGCTTGTGTTTCGGAAAGAAGATGGAGAAGAAAGAGCGAGAGTAGGCTGCATGCATAGCGGAGATAAGGAGTTTAATTTTATATTTGACACTAGAAGACATTTGATGTATAATCAAGCTAAGAAAAAAGGAGCGTTTAAGATGAAAGAGATTAAATTACCGCATCAACATCATTCGGCAGAGACAGAGCAATTCTGGAAAATACCGGACGAGAAACGATTTTGGCGTGTTGCCGATGCGATGAAACATTTGGGCGATCCGACCAGACTGCGGATTTTTGGCTACTTTGCCATACCGAAGAATGCGCTGATTGATATTGCGGCGCTGGTGTCGATGTCCTCGCCGGCGGTATCGCATCATCTTCGGATTTTTGAAAGCGGCAGGACTGGCATCTGTGCGGCGGGAAGGCAAAGAAGTTTATTACAAAGCGGTTGAATCGCCGATAGTGCGTAAGCTTCATGATACGATTGAAGAAATTGCGGAGATTCATTGCCCGAAAAATAACAGCTGTTTTGTTAAGTTGTGCCGAGAGAAACGGTAAAATATAATAGGGAAAAGGGCGGTGTGCAGGCTTTCGGATTATAGTTGATCACCGGTAGCGGAAAAGCTCTCTGCAGGTTGTGCCGAGAAACGGTTGCAGTTTTATAGGATGTTGCCTGTTTGCGATTAGAAGCGGTCGGCGTGCAATGCCGAGAGAAACGGTAAATATAATAGGGAAGGGCGGTGTGCAAGCTTTCGGCTTATAGTGTCCACCGGTAGCGGAAAAGCTCTCTATGCTTTTAGGTTGTGCCGAGAGAAAGGAAACGGTTGCAGTTTTATAGGATGTTGCCTGTTTGCGATGCAAGCGGTCGGCGTGCAATGTCGAGAGAAAAACGGTAAAATATAGCAGGGAAGGGCGATGGCAAGCTTTCATCTTACCGTGTGCAGGAAAAGGTCCCTTATGCTTTTAGAGAGATGAGGAAAAGCGAAACGGAGAAACGAGAAAAATGTCGATTTTTAATGGCATCCCAATTATGCGCCGGCGGTTCGTCAGGCGTTGGAGAAATTAATAAAGAAAAATCAAAATCAGCAAGTGAAAAGTATGGCAAGCCTTATATTGTAACGGACTGGGATAATACCGCCATTATTTTTGATTCGCAGCAATGCCTGCTTTTGTATCAGGCGGAAAATCTATGCTACCGTTTAACGCCGGAGCATTTTGCCGAGGTGATTGCGCTGGATTTGACACCGGGCAAAAAGCGGAAACGGCAGAGCTGCGCCGAGATATTGCCGGCTGTCGGGAACTATATCGCCGCTATGAGGGGCTGGGCGGGAGCGAGCCACTGGAGGAGGTGCAAAGATCGGCGTATACCGCCTTTGTGCAGGCGATGGCTTGTCTTTATAAGTACCGATTTGGATATGTTGCCGAATGCTGCCGGATTGTTTATTTGTTTGCGGGTTATTCGGCGGAAGAAGTCAAGCGTTTGACAGCGGAAAGCGTTGATAGAGACAGGAGCGGCAGCCGGAGCGGAGAGTGTATCATTATACGGCGGACGGGCAGGATTTTGAAGCGGTTTATTATGTGGGTTTGCGCTTTGTACCGGAGCAAGATGAGTTTTTCCGCTGCTGTAGTGGAGCATGGGATTGATGTTTATGTATGCAGCGCCTTCGATGAAAGCGTTGTACAGGGGTGCATGCGGCTCATTATGGGATTCCGCCGGAAAAATGTGATGGCACTGCAAATAGAGCTGGATGAGCAGCAAAGGGTTCTTGCTCAGGTCAAGGCGGGAGTGCTGATGCCGATTAAAGAGGGCAAAGCCGAGGGCGATTCGCCGCCTGCTTTTGCCGAAGTATGGCAGAGAGCCGCTGCTAATCGTGGGCGACAGTATCGGCGATGTAGCGATGATGACGGCGTTTGCGGCACAGGGATAGCGACAAATACCCAGGCATTTGCTACCGAGTTGTGGCAGATGGCAAGCCGCAGGGCGAAAGGATGGAAACGCTGCTGATTCAGGGAGAGATGAAGTCAAGGGCGAGGTTTTGCTGAAGCAGCGAAAGTAGTGTTTTTATAAGATTGTTTCCGCATTCGGTTCATATTCGGATAAACATTAATTCGGACATATTTCCCGATATTTTCCAAAATATTTATAACATAAATCATCTTATCATTTGGCAGTTTATCAATGATGTTTTTGGCAATTTCTGATAAAGTCATGAGCTCTCCTTTTTATATCAGCAAGGAAAATAACGTCAGCCGGCTGTGCCAATATTTTTATTTTACTGGGACTATTATATAATGCGGGGAGTTCGTTTGTCTATTGTGTTTTTATAATATCACCCGCATTTTTCAGCGGAAGAGGGCAAGGGCATTAAGAATATTCAAAAAGCATAGAAGTGGAAGAAATTATACTTGCTAATTTTTGTACCGTTGTGATATACTGTGCTTATACTATATTATAGGATTCTTACGGAGGAATAGAATGGATCGATTAACCGTAACTAAGGAGAGCTTTTAAACAGGCGATATTTGAAAATATCAAGAACCTTTTCAGAACGACAATTGATGATGTGACTGAGCAGCAGTTGTTTCAGGCGGTGGCATATTCGGTCAGGGATATTAGTGAGACGAATGGATTGCGACTCATAGAACGTATGAGGCAGAGGACGCTAAAGTTGTATACTATATGTCTATGGAATTTTTAATGGGACGGGCATTGGGCAACAATATCATCAATTTGCGCTGCGACAAGGTTGTGCGTGAGGTTTTAGATGAGCTTGGCTTGACCTGAATGTACTGGAGGATCAAGAACCGGATGCAGGTCTTGAAATGGCGGCTTGGGACGGCTGGCGGCGTGCTTTTTGGACTCGCTGCGCAAGCTTGGAATATCCGGCGTATGGCTGCGGTATTCGCTATCGCTACGGTATTTTTGAACAGAAAATTATTGACGGCTATCAGGTAGAAAAAGCCGGACGAATGGCTGAAAACGGCAATCCGTTTGAAATCAGCGTCCGGAATATGGCGTGAAGTCAAGTTTGGCGGTAATGTTCGTATGGCAAAGCAAGAAGACGGCAGGGAAAAAAGTTTGTTCAGGAAAATTATCAATCCGTTATGGCATTCCTACGACGTGCCGATTGTCGGTTATAACAACAGCACGATTAATACGCTCCGCTTGTGGGATGCCGAGGCTGTACATAGCTTTGACTTGGAGATGTTTGACCGTGGCGAATACAACAAAGCCCGAGAGGCGCAAAACTTAGCCAGAACGATTGTTGAAGTGCTTTTATCCGAATGATAACCATGTTCAGGGCAAGGAACTCCGTCTAAAACAGCAATATTTCTTTATTTCTGCAACATTGCAGACGGCAATCAGTAAAGGTAAGAAAAAGCATAGCGACTTTTGAGAGAACTGCCGAGTAAGGTTACCTTCCATATTAACGATACGCATCCGTCGCTGGCAGTGCCGGAATTGATGCGGATTTTGGTGGACGAAGAGGGCTTAGAATGGGCGGAGGCATGGGCGATTGTTGCAGTGCTGTGCTTATACCAACCATACGATTATGAGCGAGGCGCTGGAAAAATGGCCGATTGAGATTTTTTGGCGAAATCTTTTTGCCTCAGTTATCGAGATTGTGGAAGAAATTAACCGCCGCTTCTGTGCGCAGGTCATTGATAAGTTTTGGCGATGACAGTCAGCTTCTTAGAAGAATGGCAATCATAGCGGACGGACAGGTGAAAATGGCACATTTGGCGATTGTCGAGCAGTTATTCGGTCAACGGTGTGGCAAGACTGCATACCGAGATTTTGAAAAACGAGGCACTCAAAGATTTTTATGCCATGTATCCGGAAAAAGTTTAACAACAAGACCAACGGCATCACCCAAAGACGGTTCTTGCTGCATGCGAATCCGAAATTAGCCGAGATGGATTACCGATAAGATTGAGGGATACGTGGGTTATGGACTTGCGCATTTGAAAATTGATGGCTTATGTCAATGACGAGCAAAGCACTCAAGGATTTTTAGCCGGATTAAGTACGAAAATAAGGAAAGACTGGCGAAGTACATCAAAGAACACAATAATATTGATGTCGATCCTCGTTCGATTTTTGATGTGCAGGTAAAACGCCCTGCATGAGTACAAAAAGACAGTTGATGTTGGCACTTTATATTATGCACTTGTATGATTGCCTGCGGATAATCCGCATCTGGATATTATGCCGAGAACGCTTTATTATGGGGGCAAAAAGCGGCACCGGGCTATCATCGGGCGAAGAAGATTATTAAAGCTGATTAACAGTATTGGCGATGTGATTCAACAACGATCCGAGCATCAATAACAAGCTGAAGGTTGTCTTTATTGAAAACTACTAATGTGTCCAATGCCGAGATTATCTTTGCGGCAGCCGATGTGTCAGAGCAGATTTCACAGCGTCCAAAGGGCGTCCGGTACCGGCAATATGAAGTTTATGCTTAACGGTGCGGTTACGCTGGGTACGATGGACGGTGCGAATATTGAGATTGTCGAGGAAGCGGGAGCGGAGAATGCGCTATTTTTCGGAATGAGCAGTGATGAGGTCATGTCGTTTGCAGCATGAACGCACCTACGATCCGTGGGAGATTTACAATTCCAATCAGAAATCCGGCGAGTGGTACTGCAGCTGATTAACGGCTTTTATTCTCGGAAAATCCGGAGCTGTTCCGGGAGATTTATGATTCTCTTCTGAACGGCGGCGGAGAACCGGCAGATCAATACTTTATCTTTAAAAGGATTTGCCAAGCTACATTGAGGCGCAGGCTAAGGTGGATAAAAGCCTTCCGTAATACCCGGCGGAATGGGCGAAATGACTTTAATCAATACGGCAAATGCCGGTGAGTTTTCATCGGATCGGACGATTGAAGAATACGCTCGGGAGATTTGGCATTTGAAAAAGGTCAAGGTTAGATTCGGGCGAAAAAGAATGAGAAGAGATTATGTTTTGACGGCAGGAACCAGGAAGAAAGCGGCTTTAATAAGGGCGCTGCGGCAAAGAGAGGTAAAAATGTTTAATTCAGATTTGGGGAATTGATTTGGGAACCGCCAATGTGATTGTATATATCAGCGGCAAAGGAGTGAGTGCTAAGAGAGCCATCGGTCGTTGCCTTTGACAAAAATACCAATAAGATTTTTGGCGGTTGGGGAGCGAAGCCAGCACATATGCTGGGACGGACGCGGGACATATTGTGGCGAGTGCGGCGCTAAGAGAGAGCGTGATTTCCGATTATACGGTAACGGAAAAATGCTGAAATATTTTATCAACAAAAGCACTGGGACGGCGTTTGCGTAAGCCGCATAGTCACTGTCGCCCACCCAGCGGGGTAACGGAGGTGGAAAAGAAAGCGGTCGAAGGGACGCTACCTATGATACCGGCGCTCGTAAGGTCAGAATTATTGAGGAGCCGATTGCGGCGGCGGTGGTGCGGGAATTGATATCAGTAAGCCCTATGGCGGTATGGTGGTTGATATCGGAGGCGGTACGACGGACGTAGCAGTGATTTCGCTGGAGCGGTGCGAGTGGTATCGACTTCGCTGAGAAATTGCCGGTGATAACTTTGAGTGAGGCAAGTTATTCGTTATATGCGGAAAAAGCACAATCTGCGTGATTGGAGAAAAGAACGGCGGAGGATATCAAAATCAATATCGGTACTGCATTTTGAGCGTCCGGAACCGTTGGAAATGGACGTTAAGGTAGGAACAGTGACAGGACTTCCCAAGACCGTGGTAGTCAACAGCAGAAGAAACCGCTGAGGGCGCTCGAGAAACGACTTCTTCGATTGTAGATGTCGTTCATTCGGTATTAGAAAAACCCCGCGGAGCTGGCGGCGGATATTGTGAACAGGGCATTGTCTTAACCGGCGGCGGCGGTATGCTGCATGGTTTGGATTCGCTGAGTTCAATCAAAAAGCAATATCAATGTGGTATCAGCGCGGATGATCCGCTCACCGCATGATGACGATTGGCACCGGCAAATACGTGGATTATTTGGCGACACCCATATTGATGAGGGCTTTGAGAAAACAATTTGGCAGCTTCGGGTGGCTGTGGAGCATTCCCTTTTATCAATAGCAAACGGCTTGCGTCCGGCGGTAAACGCAGCAGATGACCGTTTGCTTGTACTCATGGGTGGAGCGACGCGGTTTCGGGCTCCTGCCAGGAAGTGGCTGCCGGCAGAGCTTTTCAGAAAAGGAAGCTTTGTAACGTAGCGAAAATCGAAACAAAATGCAAGCAAAGGAATTAAATTTGCTACTGCCGATATTAATAAAAAGTTGAGTTATAAATTATGAGACTGGGGAAAAGTCTCTTAGAAGCAGCCAAGCAGGGCAGCATGCTTTTTCATAAGGCTTTTCTAAAGGTGAAACCAAAAAGCATGAGATAACAGAAGGGTAATGGAAAGAACGGAAAAGGGGTGGCCTGGAGGGACTGTACCAGCTTATGCGGAATGGGTGCAACAGGACGTGATGAACGTTGTCAGCAATAACACGGCGAATGATGCGACAGGCCTTTAAAAAGGACAAGTTAGACGTTGTTCCTTTTAAAGATGTTTTAACAATTAAGCAAACGATCCGGATTTGAAAGTCGCAACCGATCGGCAGAATGAATCTGGGAGTAACCTCCAGCGTTGCTTACGCAGCTTTGAGCAGGGACCGCTGAAAATACTGAGCGCAAGACGGATGTGTATGAGGGCAAGGAATGTTTGTATCGGAAACGTCAGGCGGACAGGACCTTTGAGAATATTTTACTCGGGACGGCGGCGGCGGTCAATCAACTGGGACAGCTGATGACCAAAAAACGGGTATGTTCTGGGAGAAAACGAAATTAGTACAGCCCGCACGGCAGTTTCATATTAGCCAAAATGGCAATGTATATAGCAGCAAAACGAGCTTCTTGACCGGATACGTCTTGTCTCTTTACTGATCAGGTGCGTAGGTGGGCGATAATCTTTGTAACGGCAACCGAGCAGGCAGAGCAAAAGCGTTTGACGGGGTGGTGGAGCAGGTTTTTGGAGACCGGTAATGTCAATACCGTCCAGGAAATGGTGGAAATGATTAGCGTGATGCGTGCATACGAAAGCAATCAGAAGGTTTTTAACCACTTTTGAGTTCGACCATGGAAAGAAAAGCGTGAACGAAGTAGGTAGAGTATAAGAGTACATAGCCCACTGACGGGCGAGGGAGAATATTATGATGAGGGATGATTGTAGGACGGCGAGCGACCGGTATGACCGCACAGCAATTACAGGTGGATACCATTGCCGATAACCTGGCAAATATCAATACGGTCGGATTCAAAAAGAGCGACTGGGTTAAATCTTTGATTTATGAAAAACATGAGGAAAGCAACGGCAAATGACTAGGGCGAAGGCAGACCGGTGAAACTTACTGGCAGGGGCATGGTGTGCGGCCGGTAGCAACCTCTAAGAGCTTTAGCCCAAGGAAATATTGAAAGAACCGATAATCCGCTGGATGTCGGAATTGAGGGCGACAGCACTTTTATGTAATTCAGCTACCAAACGGCGAGCATCGCTATACCAAAAAGACGGAACGCTGAAATTATCTTTGGCAGAAGAAGGGCTGATGATTACCAATGCCGACGGTTATCCGGTTTTAGATACGGAGGATCAGCCGATTCTGCTGAATCGAGATACCTATTTGGCGAATATTTCCGTAGCCGAAAACGGAGCCTTAAGCTACAGCGGAACGGTGTCAACGAGATTTGGGTATGCGCGTTTCAGCTGGTTCAGTTTAACAATCCGTTGGGGTTAAACGCAGTCGGCGGAACGCTGTTTGATACAACAGCTGCTTCGAGGAGAGCCGTTAAAAGGAAATCGAAAATGAGGGCTTGAAGCAGAGCCGTTTTATGCAGGGAACATTGGGCGCTCAATGTCAATGCAGTAGATGAAATAGTTGAATTTGATTGTGGCTGAGAGGCCTATGAAATCAACTCAAAGCCATTCAAACCTCCGATGATATGTGAGGGATTGCCAATCAGTTAAAGAGATAGCCAAGGAGAGAATAAATGAGGATTGAAGGACTTATGTCGCTTTCAGCGTATACGATAACGCCAAGCTGGGCTGGATTATCAAACCGGTTTTCAAGATGCTTGCAAAGAGCACAGGGAAAAAAGCAAGCGAAAAAGGTAGCGGGTAAAAATCTGCTAAGCCGGCGACCGATGAAGAAAAAAGGCGAAGGAGGAGGCGGCATTGCGCAAGAGCAGTGCAGGGCTTTGAGGCGTATTTTGATTCATCAGCTGCTCAAAGCAAGCCAGAACAAACGCTTGCCGGAGACAGATGCCGCAGTCAATGCCAAGGATATTTATGAGGATATGTTAGATGAGGCGAGGGCAGAGCAGGTAACCAAAGGTTGGCGGATTTGGTCTGACAGAGGCGTTGATGAAACAACTGGGCCATGCAAATAATAGGAGACAGGGAAGGAGAAATCGTGATGGCGACTTCTCGCTTTTTAACCGGAGAGCATTAAGAAAAGCTATGACAAGAAAAAGTGTTTTTGTCAAATGGTGCCGACAAAGAACAATTCCACTGCGACACCCAAAAAGGATACAATCGGAAAAAGTTATGATAAGAAAGGAAAGAAAAATTGAAAAGAGAAAAAGAACCAAGAATGAGGATGCAACGATTGGCGGCAGCATTTTCCTTTGCTGCTTAATGATATTTCAAACACCGGCACTGGCGAGCAGCTTTTGCGGATGTAGCGGAGAAAAACTGGGCGTATCGGTATGATTGAGCAGGCGTATGATGCCGGCGTAATTCATGGAGCATATTATGACGAGACAACAGGGATCGTTATTTTCAGCCGAGACAGCCGACTGACGATCGCTCGGTTTTTGAAACCATTATCGGGCGGGCGTTTTATTCCGCTGATATGGAAGTATTTGCCGATCGGGCAAGAACTGGTATGATCCGGCGTGGGAGCTGGCGGTAAAATATCATTTGTTAGATGACGGGCAAGCCAAACCTAAAGCCAGGATGTTACCCGCTATCCGAAATGGCGGAAATTCTGCTGGGATGTTCGAGGATTTTTAGATTACCTTTCCGGCGGAGTCGGGCTGCGAAAAACGCGGGATAGGATTGCGGATCTTTGCGGAAATTAAGGAAAAGAAACTGCAGAACGATATATTACGCCGATTTTTATTTTTGGTGTGTTAAGCGGTGTCGATGAGAAAGGCACCTTTGCCCGGCGATCGGCTGTTTACCAGAGCGGAAATGGCGGTTATTTACAGCGGGCTGAGCGACTTCTTAGCCGGTGCGTTGCAGGAAGACATTTGCAGGATTTTTCGCTCCGGAGGTGCTGAGCTTAATCAATGCAGAGCAGGTAAAAACGGCCTCTCGCCGGTGAGCTTAGATGAGAGATTAAACCAGGCGGCGCAGATTCGAGGCGGAGGGAGAGCCGAAAGGTTTTTGTGCATGCTCACGCTTAGACGGACGCAGCCCTTTTACGGTATTTCAAGATTTGGGGATTGATTATTCTCTTGCCGAGGGAAAATATTGCCCGCCGGACAGAGGACGCCGCAGGAAAGTGGTAACGGACTGGATGAACTCGGAGGGGCATAGAGAGAATATCCTGACACCAGGGTTTTTCTAAAATGGGGATTGGCTATACAGACGGTGTTTGGGCACAGCTGTTTAAGGACTAAGGCGTAAGAAAGACAAATGGCGAGCCGCAGCGTAGAGCGATAGATAAAAAGGGGTTTATGGCGGGAAGCGGCGATAAACAGCCTTTGGTCTATGGACAGTAAGTACGTGTGCTGCACGCAAGGGATAGGACAGCCGGCTTGTGACGGACAGTAGAAAAACAGATGAAATGGGGAGAAAGGGTCAAAATGCTGACAGAAAAAGAGAAAAAGAATTGATTAGCAGAGCGGTGCGGCGATGCAGACTGGCGTATACCCCATATTCCCACTTTCGAGTGGGGCGGCTCTGCTGGCGGCAAGCGGCAAGGTTTATTCGGGCGGCAACATTGAAAATGCGGCATATCACCAACAAACTGTGCGGAGCGGACGGCTTTTGAGGCGGTCAGCGAGGGCGAAAGAGTTTGTGGCGATTTGCGTGGTTGGCGGCAGGATGGGGTGCTGACGGATTATACAGCTCCTTGCGGGAGGTGTGCCGGCAGGTAATGATGGAGTTTTTGCCAGCCGGAAGGTTTTTCGATTCTTTTTGGCGGTCGATGAAAATCATTATCAGGGAATATACGCCCTAAAGCTTTTACCGGTGGGCTTTGGAGCGAAAAACTTAGAAAAATAGAGGGTATCAAGCAGAAACTTGGCGGCTGATTGGCAAAATAACGTTTTGCTGCACTATGATTAAATAGGAGGGCGTCATAGAAAAATATCCTGGGAAGAATATGTGGAAAGCTTTGATTCTTGGTCAGAGAGAAGCAGAGCGATTATGTCCGACTTGGACAGTTTCGGAAGTCATGAAAAGTGACGGAGATTGCGATGTGCTTGGAAGAGAGCAAGCTCTCGGCTGATTAACAGGGGCGATAGATGCCCGGCGTGCGCTGATGAAGAAGATATCAGATGGATCGAGATGTTTGTAGACTCGAAAACATGGCAAAGAATGAAAGATACGGCAGATAACAGGGGAGCTTTATTGGCGCAGACAGCAGGAAAAAGGAGCAGTTTTGGAATGAGACGTCAACCTTTCTGGTCTTCGAGGCGCTACGCCGGGATTGGTTTTAGCAAAAAGTAGAAATGCGGATGGCGGTGAGCTAAGGGGAAATACCGCTTACGGCAAGGGAGAAAAAGGAGCCATTTTGCAGCTTTTGACAAACTGCTTGACAGAACGGACAGAAACGGCTATAATCCTAAATAATAAAGTCTTCCCTATGGGAAGGGCAATAGAGCAAAATGCATGACGGAGAGAAAAATATCAGTAGGTCATAACAGAGAATCGAGGGTAGCTGAGAACCGAGATGGCGGATGGATATATAATATTCACTCCTAGAGCAGGTTTTTGAACGCAAGGGCAGAATAGAAATCCGGCGTCCGGCCGTTATACCGGAAAAAGCTGATGGAGCTCTGAGTGATATTTCAAGGAAATATAAACGAGGGTGGTACCAGCGGATAGAATCATTCGTCCCTATAGAGGAATCTTATAAGGATGGAATGATTTTTAGGGAAAATACTGCCGGAAAAGGGAAGGCTACCGCTTGCCCAATGAGGTGCTGTGAAAGGGGATTGAAAAACGGCGGATTAGGAGCAAAAAGCAAAAAGATGACAAAGCACCGGTCAAAAAGAACACCGGATAGGGAAAGCCCAATCTACCGAATGCACGCAGCAAGTGAGAGAAACAGAATAAAAGGAGGAAACCATGAAAAATTAGTCTTAATACTTAGCTATCCTGTTGGCAGTGCCTGTACGGCGGGAAATCAGCCGCAGACGGGGGACAGATAAGCAAGCGGGGCGAGACCAAGTCCGAAGCCGACAAGGGGACAGGCGACCAAGCCGGATGCAGGACCTATAAAATCGGGATTTTACAAATTGCGGAGCATTCGGCGCTGGATGAGAAAATCAGGGCGGGCTTTGTCAAAAGCCTTAGAAACAGCCGGAATTAAGGTGGAAATTGATTACTAAAAATGCGCGGGGCGATGTCAGCCACGCTGACGATGGCACAAAAAAATGACGGACGAACCGGTAGATTTGATTTTTGCCATCGGTACGCAGAGACGGCACAGGCGGCAAAACAGACGTAAGGATAACAGCATTCCCATTCTCTTTTAGTGCGGTAGCCAGTCCGAGTCGGTTCGGGCTGGTGAAAGTCTGGAGAGGCCGGTGCCAATATTACCGGTACGACCGATAAAACCCGACTAAAAGCACGGTTAGAGCTCTTCGGTAAGCTCGGAAAAGAGCTGAAAACGATTGGTGTGATTTATAACACCGGTGAAACCAACTCAGGTCGCAGTTAAAAAGCGGCACAGAGGCGGCAGCGGAATTGGGATTAACGTGTGCCGGTGGGAGTAACTACTGATCAACGATATTCCCAAAGCATTGGAAACACTGTTAGCCAAGACCGATGCGCATGTATAATCTGACCGATAATTTGGTGCGCGAGCCTCGATGGAGCTGATTTCGCGCACGGCACTGGCGGAAAAGAGTATATCGTTGTTCAGTCCTATATCGACCGGACGGCGGCGGCAGAGGATTGTAATGAGCAATGGATTTAGCTATTCTGATTTGGGGAAGTCAAACCGGAAAATAGCGGTTTCCATTCTAAACAGAGGAAAAACACCGAGCAGAGCTTCCGGTGCTTTGGTCGAAAAACGCAAAATGTTGTCCGGCAAAAAGCACTGGACGCTACCGGCATATCATCGGATTGCCGGTTATCAAAGATGCTGAAGTAATGGAATAAAAGAAATGTTTCTCTACCGGTTTCTTGGAGCCGGTAGGGAGGACCGGATAAGTTTGGTAAAGAAGAAGAAGTGTGAAAACGGAAAGAAAAAGCAGAAAAAGTCAAAAGAGCAGACAGATGCAGAACAAAAATAAAAGCAGAAAGAGAAGTGAGCGGTTATCCACGGTTATGGGAAAGTGTTTTCTGGAAGAAATGACAGAGGGCTTGACAGTCTTAGTGAGAGTTACGATGAGAAGCTTGACGTTTCCCGATGCTTTCATTATAATATAACCACTATATGAAAATGCGCTGACGAAGAAAAATATCAGGTTTGCGAGCAAAGAGAGCCGGGGCAATTGAAAGCCGGCATGGAAACAGATATAAAATATACACTTCGAGCAGATTTTTCTGAAACCGGACGGCAGTAGGAAAAATACGGGTTTGACCGTTATATCAAGAAGGCTGATGAGCTAAGAGATATTTTTGGATTTTCCGAAATATAGTGGGGTGGTACCGCGGATAATCATTCGTCCCTATAAGATAACTGTATAGAGATGGAATGGTATTACCCAAAAATCTTAAAATCCTCCTGATAAGCCCGGAGCAGATTGAGGCAGCCTAATTTGCCAGGGACCATAAAAAGGAACACTCGAGGCTTTGGATTTGAGGCCGCTACCGGCGGCAGAAAACGGAGGAAGGAATATGATTAGCATTACTGATGGGATTGGTTGTTTTGTTGAGTGCACCGGCACGACCAGCGGCGAAAAACGACCGGCGGCAAAAGCGTATCGGCATCAATCAGGTTGCCGAGCATCCGGCGCTGGATGCGGTGCGGGCAACTTGAGCAGGAACTGAAAACGCATGGGGTTGCGGCGGAGCTGGACTGGATGCACCAAGCCGATATTCCAGCGACGACTAAGATTTCCGGAAGAAGTTTGTGGAAGATAAGGTGGATTTGGTTTGGCAATTGCTACGATTTCGGCACAATCAGCCAAAGCAGCTACTGCTGAAAGTAAAGACTCGAAGTGCTCTTTGGTGCCGTAACCGAGTCCGGTTTAAAAAGCGGGCTGAGTGGAATCGATGGAAAAGCCGAACGGCAATCTATCCGGTACGACCGATGATGGCGCCGGTGGAAAACGCAGCTAAAGCTGTTTTCAAGCCGATAACCCGGAGATTAAAAAGTAGGAATTGTTACAACACCGGCGAGGCGAATTCCGAGGCGCAGGTAGCTGATGGCACGAGGAAATGCTGCCGGACTGGGTTTAGAGGTGTAACGGTCGGAATTAACAATATCAATGAAGTGCCGCAGGCAACAAGTGCTATCTTAGCCAAGGCGGATACCCGTTTATACGATTACCGATAACATTGATTGCTTCTGCTATCAATGTCGTTGCCAAAAAGCAACCGAAGCGGGAAGAAAGTAAGCGATTGGCGCAGAAGGGCGCATATTCGGAGGGCGGTATTTTGATGACCGAGGGCTAAGCTACTTTGAGCTGGGCAGGAAAACCGCCGCCACTGGCAAAAACAGTTTTGAGTGGACGGGGAGAGACATTGCGGCGATGCCGGTAGAAGAGACAAGCTAAACCAGCCAAGTCGTCAATATGGAAACGACAAAAGCTTTGGGGATTGGCTGGTTGGAAGTGTTTTTCCAGACGCGGTTGAAGTAAAAATAAAAACAGAACTTTACCACCGGTAGAGGGTACCGGAAAAGGGTTTACGAAACGAAGATTTCGGTAACAGTGAAAAAGGATGAGAGGTTGAAAAATGGGAACAGGATTGTTACTAACATCAGTAGAGCAGGGTTTGATTTACCAATTTTAGCCATTGGCGTTTTTTTCTAACCTATAAGATATTGGATATTGCCGATTTATCGGTAGAGGGCGCTTTCCGCTGGGCGCATTTGTGTTTGCCAGGTTTGCACTGATGAATCTGCATCCGGCGATTAGCATAACGCTTGCTTTACCGGCAGCTGTCTGGCGGGGCTGTTGACAGCATTGCTGTTTATTAAGCTGAGATTAAGCCGCTCTTATCGGAATCTTGACCTTGACGATTTTATACTCGAGTCAATTTGCGGATTAACGGCAAAGCCAATATTCCCCTATTTAAGACACCGGTGATTTTTGGCAATGATAAAGCTGATGGATGTACTGCTTCTGGTGCTGATGGTGCTTAGCTTGAAAATCCTGATTGACCTGTTTTTGAAAACGGAAATCGGTTTATCTTAATTGCCACCGGAGATAACGAGGTGCTGGTTACTTCGCTGGGAGAAAACAGCAATAAATATAAAATTATCGGTTTGGCACTATCCAACGGTTTGGTGGCAGTGGCAGGTTCGATTACCGCTCAGATGAACGGCTTTGCCGATATTACCATAGACGCTCGATTATCGTCTTTGCCTTGGCGTCAATCATTATTGGCGATACGATTTTTAAAATCCGTTACCAAGATAAAGGCACCACTCGGGCGATTATGGGAGCGATTGTGTATCAGTTAATTGGAGGGTTTTGCGATTGACAGAGGGACTGCCGGCGACCGACCTAAAAGCGGCAACAGCGCTGATTGTTATTCTTTTTATTGCAGTTAATAACTTTTCGCCCAATGGCATTCGACTTGCCGGAAAGGAAGCAAAATGATTCAAATACAGGGTTTATCAAAGCTTTTTAATAAAGGAAGCGACAACGAGATTAAGCTATTCGATAATTTTTCCATTACCTTTGAAGAGGAAAATGTACGGCTTTGCTGGGCTCAAACAGTTTGCGGAAAATCAACATTGCTCAATATTATTTCGGTAATATCGCACCGGACGCCGGCTCGATTGTGATTGACGGCAGAGATGTAACCAAGGACAATGAGGAGAAACGGGCGCTTTATATTGGGCGGGTTTATCAAAAATCCGTCGATGGGCGTATCGGCATCGCTGAATATTTTTGGAAAATATCGTTGGCGGATAAAAAGGGGAAGAAGTTCAGGGATTCAGCGTTTGATTCGCCCTAAGAAGTCAAAAACGGTATCAGGAGATTTTTAAAGGGAGCTTGACTTAGGGGCTGGAAGATAAGCTGGACGTGATGGTTAAAGTTCTTATCGGGCGGGCAGCGTCAATCGCTGTCGCTGTGTATGGCTACGCTAAAGAACCCGAAGCTTTTGCTCTTAGATGAGCATACGGCGGCACGGTCCAAAAACTTCTCGGGTGATTATGGAAAAACCAGAGAGCTTTTGGAGCGTAAAGGCGATTACGACGGTGATGATTTCGCATAATATGAAGGATGCGATTGCCTACTCCGACCGAGTGGTAATGCTGGATCGGGGCGAGATTATCTTAGACCGTCCGTCGGCGGAGCTGACCGAGGAAGAGCTGCTGAATATCTACAGCAAAATTGCTGGAATTTCAAAGAAAAGCAGTATAATATTTGTGCCGACTAAAAACACCGCTATCCGAATGGAGTAGCGGTGTTTTTATTATGGATAGAAATAAGCCTGCTTGACCGATAACCGATTCTCTGGTAAACTACCGGTAAGCGTATTGTGAATGGCTTATCCTTTTGGCGATGCGCAATCGTGCTAATGATGTAAGAAAAATGAAATCAATGAGATAGGGAACTGCAGAGGCGAGGGAGTGAACTATGATGGTGCGTCCAGCGAGCTTGTGTTGTCACAGATTTACCAACCATTCAAGAAAATATCTATGCTACCCTCCGAAACAAAATTTGCTTTTTGGAATATGTCCCCGGTTCGATAATGAGTGCGAGATGAAATAGCGGCATCCATAAAGCTGTGCTGATGCAAAAATCCGTTAACAGAACGCCGGTGAAAGCCTTTATTCGTTTAGCGAAAGAGGGCTTGGTATTTACGCTGCCGCAGCATGGTACAGTAGTTACAAAAATAAAACCGGAGGAGCCAGAGAAGAGCGATACCTGCGATATGTTCTGGAAAAAGAAGCCTTGAGCTATATTCCGGAAAATGCCGAAAAAGAGGATTATAGGGAATTATATGATATCATTGCAAAGCAGGAGAAAGGCGATTGAGGAAGGCAATAACATTCAGTTTATTGAGCTGGATAATGAGTTCATCATAAGCAGTATAAAATAGCCGGATGCGAGCTTTTTCTGGACGTTGTAACTACCTTTAACAGCCACTATGATCGAGATGAGAAATCTGACGGCATGGGATAAGGACAATGTAAAGATTCCATTCAGCAGCATAAGGGACCTGCTTTTATTATCTGGAGAAAAAGAAATTGACAAGGCGCAGATGATTTTTGAGCATCTTAGTAAGCTTATTGATGAGGAAAAACATTATTGGAGATTTATCCGGATTATTTTGACCTGCAGGCTTAGAATCGGATGGAAAAGATGACAGAGAATAGGATTATAGAAGACTTCGTTTATAAATTTTTGTAAAAAGAAGTCTTTTTACTTGAAATAAAAAAATATCAATATGATATACTACACTTGCATTCCAGGTGATTATGTGCCTTGAATGGCGGGAAGCTATATTAATTTTTATTTTGGGGAGGTCATTATGAAAAGAAAGATTTTTATGTGCCGGTTTACTCATCTGGGTATTCTGTTTGCGAGCCTGCGAGGGAATTCAAGTTCAACCAATACCAACAAAAGCGATACAAAGTCCGAGAGTTCGGATAAAACCGACTTCAGGAAGCAAAGAAACCGTAAAAGATCAGATTCGTGGTAATACGGCAGGCGAAGATGATATTCAAAAGCGATGTGCTGCGGGATGTAGCCGAAAGATTGAAGAAAAGAAACCGACGGAAGAATCGTGGCAGGAAGTATATCGAGCTCTTCCTTGGGCGATACCGATGATTTGACCGAACAGGCAATGCGGGGAGTTACGATTTTGACGGTATCGGATCGAGCCGTTTAGCTTCCTTTGTAAAAAGATTATGGAATGCTGCAAATGCCGTATGTTTTTGATGATTATACGGGACTTGATAAAGGTGTTAAAGACGGGTTATATGCCAAGTGGGAAAAAGAGTTTGCAGACCATGGTATTTGGTTAGTAACCTCCAACTGGTTTTAGCGGAACGAAAAGTCTCTAGCGAACAAAGAAAGTAAATAAGCCGGAAAGATTTGGCAGGGCAACGCATCAGAACCATCGGCAATGAGTTGTGCACCAGCTCCGTAAAAGCGATGGGCGCTGTTCCTACCCCGATGAGCTGGGTGAGTATATACCTCAATTCAGCAGAAGGCTCTTGACAGAGCGGAGGTTCAAACGCCGTCGCTTTTATGCTACCAGACTGTGGGAGGTTACCAAATATATCAACAAAACAAAGCATTTCCAATTGATCGGTTCGGTAGTTACCGGAACAGAAAATCCGGGATAACTTATCGGCGAAGATCAGGAATTGATCAAAAGAATCTTCCGAAGTCGGTACGGAATATCAGAACAAATGTATTGAGCTGGTGAAAAGTACGAAAAAGAAATGGTAGAAAAATATGGCGTAATCATCAATAATAATGTTGATATCAGGCATTTAAAGATGCATCTGCACCGGTTTACGATGCTCTGGGCTACAATCAGGTTAGAGAAGAATTGATGAAACAAATGTCGAAATAAAAGCTCGCTTACCGGTCGGGTGCTTGGCGCTTCGAGCTTAAAGCGTCGATGTAGTAGAGAATATTCATGCAAAATGGTATGGAGTTAAGGTTATTTCCTTAAGGATACTGTTTGCGATATTCTTTACTAAAAATAAATACTGGAGGTACAGAATGAAGGCGATATATAGATCCTTTTTGTAAACTGGAAGAAGTGCTGAGTCTGCACGATGTTTTTCGATGACGGCACTGGTTTTATGCTCGGCACTTGCACGACTGATTAACCACCCTTTGCCATGGAGTATCGACATAGCACAGATGCTTCTTGCATGGACCTGCTGTTTATTGGAGCGGACGTAGCATATCGAGATAAGAAACTGGTGGGACTGGATTTGTTACCAGAAATCTGCCGGAACAGGTTAGAGGATTTGATTGAATTATTGATTCAGGTATTGATGTTGATTGCTCTTATTATTTTTATAGTAGTGGGTCTTAAAAGCAGCTATGATAGCAGAATGCGATTTTTCGAGACACTTTCTGTAAGCTATTCGCTGGTGACATTAAAGCCTTCCAGTATCCTCAGCCCTGATGAGTATAACCGCTTGTATTAGATTGCAGAAATAATTGCAAAAATGAAGAATCCCAATAAAAACAGGGAGGGTAGAGCAATGATAGTATTATTGTGTGTTTTTGTTATATTACTGATTATCGGAATGCCGGTTTCCTTTGTTATCGGACTGGCAGGTCTGGCTTTTTGCAACAGATCGGATATTCCGTTTTCGATTGCCGTTCAAAAGAATTGTAGCTCAAACCCGAGTCGTACTCTTTTTGGCAGTTCCGTTTTATTTTTGCCGGAAATCTGATGAATGAATCGGGATTACAAAAGCGGCTTTTTAAGCTTTAGCATCGATGCTTACCAGAAGAATGTATGGCGGTATGGCGCAGGTATCGGTTGTTATGAGTACGCTGATGGGTGGCGTTTCCGGTTCTGCTACCGCCGATGCCGCCATGGAAACCAGAATCCTGGGACCGGAAATGATGAACCGGGGGTATTCTAGGGTTATATTACGGCAGTAAACTGCCTGACCGGACTGATTACGGCGACAATCCCGCCAAGCTAGGACTGATTATTTAGGCTTTGTTGGAGAGTTTCCATCGGACGTCTATTTTGTGCGGGAATCGTCCCCGGCATTTTAATGATGTTAGTTCTGATGCTGACAGTAAATATTACCAGCCGGATAAAGGGTTATGAAAAACCGACGCCGGAAACCAAGCGAGTTACCTTTAAAGAGCTTATGACGAACCTAAAAAGAATCGATTTGGGCGCTGATGTTTCCTATCATTTTGATTATTGGAATTCGTTTTCGGAGTATGTACTCCGTCGGAAGCCGAGTGCGTTTGCGGTGTTCTATGCGATTATCATCGGTGCTTTTGTGTATCATGAGTTACGCTTAAGGGCTTCTTTCAGGCTCTGAAAACATCCATGGTCGATACGGCGGTTATGCTGATTGTAACGTTATCCGGACCGTTTAGCTATTCGGTAACCTATGAGCATGTACCGCAAATTATCGAGGATTATTTTTGGAATTACCGATAATCCCAGACTTTTAGTTATTATAATATTATTGTTCCTGTTTGTAATGGGAATGTTCTTAGACAGCAACGTAAACTTTTTACTTCTTACGCCATATTTTCCTGCCGATGGTAACGAAATTGAGGGGTTGATCCGGTGACATTTTGGCGTACTGATGGCTACGATTGTTGCGATGGAGTCATGAGCGCCGCCGGTTGGCTCTGCGCTATATACTGTGTGCGGCATCATAGATTGTCCGGTCGAGGAATATACGAAAGAGGCAATCCGTTTTTGCAGCGATTTTAATTGAAATGATACTTTGGTATTTTTACCCGGTGTCGTTCTGTTTTTGCCGAATCTAATCTACGGAGCGTATTAGTCTAAAGGCTTTTGTGATAGCATATCTGTATAATATCTTAGGAAGGGCATATCTAACAAGATATTTACAGATATTGCCTATTGCCGCTGGGAGTGCTTGCAGTACAAGGTATTACAGGCATAAGAATACGGGGAAACCATTTTACAAAAATACCAAAAAGCAGGACGTTATTTTGAGAAGGATAGAAGCCGCATCCGCTTCTATAATAAGGGAAGAAAAATGAGAACATTTAGCGTAAATATCGGAGAAAGAAACATCAGCTTAGACGCCTATCTTCATAGATAAACTGAAAGACCGAAAGGAATATGATTTGCGGCCTTGTGTTATCGTTTGCCCCGGCGGAGGGTATTTTTCGCTCGGACAGAGAGGCGGACCCTGTGGTTTTGAATGGCTGGCAAGGGGATATCAGGTTTTCCTTTTGAATTATTCCGTAGCCGAGCATGCCCGGAAACTATCAGCCAGTCAAAGAGCTATCCGAAGCCGTTGTTTCAATCAGAAAAATGCTGCACAATGGGGCGTCAGAAAGGATAATATAGCAGTAATCGGTTTTTCGGCAGGTGCTCACCTGGCACTTAGTCTGGGCGTATTTTATCATTCGGATAGGATACGACAAAAGGAAGAATGGAATCGTCCGGATGCACTGATTCTTTTGCTATCCGGTTGTTACGGCGGAGGAGTATGCACACTCGAAGGCAGCTTTGAAAACCTGACCGGTCAAAAAGATGTGAAGAATGGGATGCGTTCAGCCTGGAAAAATACATCGGAAAAGAGGTGCCGCCATCGCTTTATCTGGCATACCGCCGATGATGCCGTCGTGCCGGTGGAGAAGTCTCTGCTGCTGATTAACGCCCTGCAAAAAGCAAAGGTTTCTTATGAAGCTCATATCTTTCCGCATGTGCTCATGGACTTTCTGTGTGTACCGGCGAGGTAAGAAAGAGATAATGGCACCATAGAATCAGCATGCAGGGACATGGTTTCTCTATGTGCGGAATGGCTGGCGCAGCAGTTCAGGGTTTATCAAGTAATCAGAAAGCGCGATTTTTGATTCGCTGAAGAAAGGATTGGAGCGGAAAGAACTTCTTTTTATAAGATAAAATCGGATTGTGATATGGAAAAGAAGAAACAGAAGGATACGAACCGGCACATACAAAAAGCAACACAAAGAACATCATTTTAGGAGAGAAAAGGCATGAGAAACCAAAACAAGTTCACATAATTATGTTTATGGGGCAGAGTAATATGGCAGGAAGAGGCGATTTCGAAAAAGCTCCTATTGTAAAGGAAAATATGGGATATGATTTCGGGCGATTACGGCTCCGGATATGCTTGTTCCGCTTAGAGACCATTTGGAAAAAGAAAAGAAAATGATGCCAGTGGCGTATATGAGCCAAATATGAAAACAGGCTCATTGGTATCGGCTTTTGTTAATGCCTATACGGATATCGTAAATGCTCTCAGTGGTGAGTGTCTTGTGCTAAGGGCGGATCTGCCATTGCGGAATGGGTTAAAGGGAACGAAGTATTATAGTGATGCCGTCAGAAGAAATAGAGCTGAGAGATTTCTAAAAAGAATCAAATAGAGGTTACCCATAGATTTATGGTCTGGTGTCAGGGCTGTAGCGATGGCGATCGACATACACCGCCGGAGGTGTATCAGGAACAAACCGCCGATATGATTCATTCGCTTTATGAAAGAATGTCAAATCGAGGCTTGCTTTTTGATACAAATCGGGCATCACCGGGATAAGCCCGAGCTTTATCTTCCCATCCGAAATGCCCAAATCCGTTTAGCAGAGCAATATGAGGGACATTGTTCTTGTCAGCAGCAGCTTTTGGGAAGTTTGTCGATATGGGACTGATGAAGGATGCACTTTTCACTATTATCAGGAGAGCTATAATATCGTTGGCGAAGAGGCAGGAGCGAGATGCCGGTCATTATGTATTAAGGCATAGCGAAAAGAAAAATCAATAAACAAAGCTTCTATGATAGAAACGGAAATCTTGAAAATGGGATTTTTCCCCTTTTTGTGATAAGGGGAGCTTCCATTATCTGCCAGATGTAACCAATTTTAGGTCTTGTTTTTGCCGATAATTTTGATATACTAAAAGAAAAGGCGGAAAAAGGACGGCGTGGCAGGAGATACTGCGTCAAAAAGCGGCTGTTTTTGTAGAAGGACAAAAGGCAGAAAGCTACGCAAAGGGGCGACGATGCTTCCGTGGTAATGACAAAAGATATACAGAAATAAGAAAAAGGCGGAAAAAGGACGGCGTGGCAGGAGTGGTACTGCGTCAAAAAGCAGCTGTTTTTGTGAGAAGGACAAAAAGGCAAGCTACTGCAAAGGGAAGTGATGCTTTCCCGTGGAAGGACAAAAAGAAAAGCATATGAATCAGAAAAACGACGAAACATGAGAGATAGCAAACAGAAATAAAGAAAGGAATCAAAAAGGATAGGAGAAGATGATGCAGAAATAGGATTAATTGGATTATCGGTTATGGGCGTCAATCTGGCGCTGAATATGGCAGATCATGGAGTTAAGGTGTCGATTTTTTTAACCGGACAACGGCAGTAGTGGATCAGGTGATGGCAGAGCATGCACACCCGAACCTTCGCCCGATGTATTCGCTGGCGGAGCTGGTTTCGTCCTGCCAAAGCCCGTAAAATTATGATGATGATTAAAGCCGGGGAGGCGGTAGATATGCTGATTGAGCAGCTTTTCCCCGCTGTTAGAGCCGGGCGATATTTTTAATTGACGGCGGCAATTCCTTTTTAAGGATACGATTCAGCAGAGAAAAAGCACTGCGGGAAAAAGGAATTTTTATTTAGGGAGTCGGCGTATCGGGCGGTGAAGAGGGTGCCAGACGAGGACCGGCGATTATGCCGGGCGGCGATAAGGCGGCTTATGGTCGAAGTGCAGGAAATCTTGGAGGCAATTGCCGCTAAGGCGTACGGCGAGGCTTGCTGCCGCTATATCGGGCAAAACGGTTCCGGCCACTATGTCAAAATGGTGCATAATGGCATTGAATATGCCGATATGCAGCTAATCAACAATTTATATGATCTTAAAGCATTTTGGGGGATTAGATAACGCCGAGGCTGCAACAGGTTTTGCAGACTGGAACCAGGGGGCGAGCTGAAAGCTATTTGATTGAGATTACTGCCGACATTTTTAAGGTTCGGGAAGAGGGCGGCTATTTGGTGGACTTCATTTTGGACGAAGCATCGCAAAAGGAACCGGAAAATGGACAAACTTAGAGGCGATGGATTTGGGGGTTGACATTTCAGTTATTACGTCGGCGGTTAATGCTCGCTATATGTCGGGCTTAAAGGGAGAAAGAGTCAAAAGCCGCCGGACTGATTGCCGGACAAACGGAAAAAGGTAAGCATTGAGAAGCAAGAGCTGATTGACTTAGCCAGAAAGAGCTATATGCTGCCAAGATTGTTTGCTATGCGCAGGGCTTTAAGCTTTTTAGATAAAGCCCAGTCGGTTTATGGCTGGCAGCTGCATTTCGGGAAATTACAGATTTTTCGGGGTGCGTGCATTATTCGGGCAAAGTTTTTTAAAAATGATATTGCAGAGGCGCTGACCGCCGAGGCGGAGGCGTAGAAAACCTGATTTTTGCCGGCTTTTTCCGGAGAGCGATTGAGGAGAGCCTGGCATCGCTCCGCCACTTGGTGGTGCTGGCGGTGCAGGGCGGCGTGGCAGTACCGGCGCTCACGGCGGCATTAGCCTATGTCTGATACCTACCGGACGGCAGACTCGAGGTGCCAACCTGATTCAGGCACAGAGAGATTATTTTTGAGCGCATACCTTTAAACGGAAGGATAGGGAAGGAAGTTTTCGTATGAATGGACAGCAGCAAGCAGACAAGAATAACGGCGGCGTGGTTATGGAGGAACCGGAGATTTGGCTTACCGCAAGCTCTTTCCGGCATTATATAATCTTCATGTTTTGGGGAGCTGCCGGCGGATTATCGGATTATCGGTATTGGTAGGCGCCCACACACGCAGGCGGAATATTTGGAGATTATCCGAGCTGGCTGCAAAAATATTCGAGGATTAAAATATGAAGAACGGTTTCATCGAGGTTTGCCCGCCGGTTCCTATTATGCTATGGATTTTACCAACGCTGATGAGTATGGTGCTTTGCTTAGCTACTTTGCGGAAATGGGCTTAGACGGCGAGATTATTTTTACTATGCGGTAGCGCCCAGTATAACAATTACGCAAAGCCTAAAACGCAGCAACTGCCGGTTAAATCACTGCAAGGTGGTGGTGGAAAAGCCTTTCGGCAAAGACCTGTCTTCTGCTCATGAGCTGAGTGAATGGCTGAAAGGACAGCTTTTACCGGAGAATGTTTACTATATCGACCATTATTTGGGCAAGAAATGATTTTTAAACATTATGACCATTCGCTTTTTCAATTCAATTTTTAAGGTGTCTGGAATCAGGATTTTATTGAGTTTGTTCAAATCAATGCCTTTGAAACGGTGGGCGTGGAGAGTCGGGGCGGGTATTATGACGAAAGCGGCGCCCTGCGGATATGATGCAAAACCATTTGTTTCAAATCCTGTCGATTGTAGCCATGGAAGAGCCGGCAAATATGGAAAGCGAAGCAATCAAAAAGCGCAGCAGCGGATTTTTGAGGATTTAAAACCGATTGTGCCGGAAGAGATTGAGCGAGTCAATGATTTTGGGGCAATATGAGGGCTACCGGTCAGAAGAAAAGGTAGTGCCGATTCGCAGACGGAAAACCTATGCCGCTATGCGTGTTTTTATTGAAAATGAACGCTGGCGAGATGTGCCGTTTTATATTCGAACCGGTAAAAAGCTGCTGAGCAGGGAAAGTGAAGTGATTATTCAGTTTAAGGCGACCGCTAAGACGGCGGAGCGCAATGTGCTGATTATTAAGATTCAGCCGGACGAGGTGTTTTACCTGAAGTTTAATATCAAAAAGCCCGGCATGGAAAAGGATATCCAAGCGGTTAAGATGAACTTTGCCAAAGCTGCATTTTGGAAAACCGAATCAATACGCCGGAGGCTTATGAGCGGCTGTTAGAAGGCGTGTATGGACTCGGATCGGACCTCGCAGTGGAACCAAATTGAAACCTGTTGGAAGTTTATGGACCGGGCAATTGAGAGCTATCGGCGGCATTCGGGGCAGATCATATTCTTATCAGCCGGGAACGGAAGGACCGAAAAGAGGCCGGATCGGCTGCCGCTATCAAATGCGGATCACTCCTGGATTGCGGCGGACGCTGGAACAAGAGGATAGGAAGAGTGATGAAAAGAGTAGTGGTATCGGCTATTATGGCTTTTAAGAACTCCGGCGATGACGCCATTTTATCGTCTATTTGTGCGGATTTGCGGGCGATTTCATCGGATTTGGCGGTAACGATTTTATCCCTAATACTCCGGAAGAGGTGCCGGCAGAATATGGTTTTCCGGCGGTGCATCGCTTTCGCTTGCGGCAGGTGATTCATGCCTGATTGTGATTTGCTGCTGATGGGCGGCGGAAGCTTGTGCAGGACGGAACCAGCTCACGCTCGCTTTATTATTACTTGGGCTTGATTTTTCTGGCAAAAATGCTTTGGAGCAAAAGTAATTCTTTTACGCCAACGGATCGGACCGATCAGGCGACGGCGAGATCGCTGGCTGACTCGGCAGATTGTCAATAAAGTCGATACTCATTGCTGCGGGAGCATTTATCTTGGAGGGTTTTGACCGGACTGAAAATCACAAAGCCCAAGATTGCGGTAACGGCAGATCCGGTCTTTAACTTGAAATTAGACGGCAGCATCTCGGCGGCAGGGATTTGCCAAAAGGAAGGCATTGACTCGAAGCGTCCGATTGTCGGCGTAATGTTTCGCAACTGGGCGCAGGGAAGAGGCGTATGTCATGGCGGCACTTTGTGATTTTTAATCAAGAGCTATGGCGTTCAAATCGTGTTTGTGCCGATGCGCTTTTCCGGCGGATATTCGGATTGCCGAGGATATTCAAGACAAAATGCAGGCGCAGGCGGTGGTAATTCGCAATTATTATACGGCGCAGGAAATCATTGCTTTAATCGGACAAATGAAGCTGGTGTTAAGCATGCGGCTGCATGCGTTGATTTATGCAGCGGTGCAGGGTGTGCCGATGATGGGGTTTAATTATGATCCGAAGGTGCTTTACTATGTCAGGGAGTTAGATGTCGAGTGTGTAGAATCATATGCACTGCTATTCGGCTGGAGGAGATTGAAGACAGCATTGCCGCTATGATGACAAATCCGGCGGCATATCGCCAAAAAATCGCCGCCAATACGGAGCGGCTGAAAAAGACGGGCGAGAACAGGGCGTGTTGGCAGAGCTCCTGCAATAGGGCCGAAAGCAGGCATACAAAATAAAAATCGTTTTGGCGGTGAAGAACGGATAAATTACCGGCATAGACTATTTGCCGGACCTATTGTATAATTAAGGTGAGGTAGTAATTATTTTGCTTGAAAGGAGCGTATCGAATGAAAGAAAAGGGACTTCCCTGGCTGGAGAATTCAGCGTAAATCCGGTGTTTTGTTGCATCCAACTTCGTTTCCGGACCTTATGGAATCGGTGATTTGGGCCCTGAGTGCGTATTATTTTATCAATTTTTGGAAGAAACCGGACAACAGCTGTGGCGGGTTTTGCCGCTGGCCCGACCGGCTATGGGGATTCGCCCTATCAGTCGTTTTTCTTCGTTTGCCGGACAGCCTCTGATTATCAGCATTGACCAGCTGATAGAATGGAGCTGTTAGAGCCGATTGAGGTTTCTTTGCGGGAATGGGAGCCGGTTTGCATTAATTATGGGAAATGATTCCTTTATAAGTCTGATATTTTACGGAGCGTATGCCAATTTTAAGACTTTATCCGAAAAAGAGGAATTAAAGAAAGCCTATGCCGCTTTTGTTAGGGAACAAAAGAGCTGGCTGGAAAAATTGTGCTACCTTTATGGCGGTGAAGGATTATCATGGCGGTGTGATGTGGACGCAGTGGGGAATCGGACATTGCTTTTCCGACCAAGGAATCTCTGTGTAAGTGGCAGGATAAGCTGCGGGACGAGATTGATTTTTATCAATTCCTCGCAATTTGCTTTTCTTTAAGCAATGGTTTGAGCTGAAGGAATATGCCAATCAAAAGGGAATTGAGATTGTGGGCGATATTCCGATTTTTGTGGCGTTTGACAGTGCCGATGTATGGGCAAATAAGGATCTGTTTATGCGTGGACAGCAAGGGATATCCGACTCGGGTGGCGGGAGTGCCGCCGGATTATTTCAGTGCGACCGGACAATTATGGGGCAATCCTTTGTATGACTGGAAAAAGCATAAGGCGGAGGGCTATCGCTGGTGGGTAGCAAGAGTCAGCCAGAACCTGAAGATGTATGATTATTTGCGAATTGACCATTTCCGAGGGCTTTGCTGAGTTTTTGGGCAATTCCTTACGGCAATAAGACTGCAATTGAGGGCGAGTGGGATCGCCGGGACCGGCGACAGTTTGTTCCGAGCCTTCCAGAAGGAGCTGGGTGAGGAAAGTCCGATTATTGCCGAAGATTTGGGCTTGATTACGCCGGACGTGGAAGAGCTGCGGGATACCTTCCGCTTGCCGGTATGAAGATTTTACAGTTTGGGTTTGAAGGGTAGGGAGAAAATGGCGATTTGCCGCATTATTATCCCCGCAACTCGATTTTGCTATACCGGCACGCATGACAACGATACCACACTTGGCTGGTATGAAAAGTCGCCGGAAGTATCTGAGGATAAGATTCGCCGCTACTTAAATACCGATGCCAATACGATTTGCTGGGGATTTTATCCGGCTGTGCTTCGGATCGGTATCGAAAATGGCGATTGTGCCGTTACAGGATATTTTATCCTTTGGTTCATTTTCTCGAATGAATACGCCGGGAGTCGAGGCGCGGGCAATTGGCAGTGGCGTTATACCGCCGAAAATGCTGAGTCCGCAGATTCGAGGCCAGCTCAGCTATGTATATCAAAGCTGTAGGGGCGTACTCCTTGTCCGAGGAAGATGAGGCCGAATAAGGAAAGGAGTTTTTATGCGTAAAAATCTTAATCTTTGCCTATGTTGGTATCTTAGTTACGTTGCCATTGCTGCTATTTTTATTGGGTGATAGGCGTTCAGGTGTGCTGTCTGCGCAACCGTTTGACCTTGCTACCGCTCAGGCTTTTTCCGAGTGTGCTAACTCTTTTAGGAGCAGAGGTTGATGTGCAGGGGTTAGAGAATATTCCGGCAGATGGCTCGATTCTCTTTGCCGGCAATCATAAGGGATTGCTTGATGTTGTGCTGTTGCTGGCGTATTTGCCAAGACCGGCTGGCTTTATCGCTAGGATAATTTGGCGAAGGTACCGGTTTTAAGCTGGTGGATGCTGGGCTTCGGGTGCCTGTTTTTTAGACCGCAACAATGCCAGACGGGCGCTGACAACGATTTTGCGTGGAATTGAAAAATATGAAAAAGAGGGCGGTCCTATGTCATCTTTCCGGAAGGAACTCGCAGATGGACAGCAACGAACTGTTGCCGTTTAAGCGGGGAGCTTGAAGCTGGCGGAGCGCTCAGGTCTCTGATTGTGCCGTTTGCCCTGCAGAACCGATGAGATGTATGAGGGCAATCACTACAATCCCAGACCTGGTAGCTTTATCTGACATTTGGGCAGCCGATTGACTTAAAAATCATGCCGGCAGGAAATCAAGCAGATTCATGAGTATGTTGAGGGTAAGGTAACGGATTTGTTTGCCCAAACATTCTAATCAGACAAGGGGAGAGCAGATGAATTGTCCGAGATGCGGAAATGGGGAATTGCCAAATTATTACCGAAACGAAGACAACGGGAAAGGATTATTCTGCCGGCAACGGTTGCTGCGGATTTCTTTTTGTTTGGCCCGATTGGAATGTTGTGCGGTCTTTTGCCGATGGCAAAAAGACGACATCGATCAATTACTGGGTTTGTCAAAAGCTGCGGGAATAAGTTTAAGCTGTAAGTAAGTGTGGATATATGAATAAGCAGGATGCTTTGTGGCTGAAATCCATGGCGATATGTCTCTAAGTATTGTCGCTGCCATCAAAAAGCCGGAAAGAAGCTTTTTTATCAGGGGTTATCAGTTTCCACTGTGTGCGAGATGTACGGGGATTTTGGCGGGGTATTTCACCGGAATACTTTGTGCACCCTTTGCCCGGTGGAATCGGCGGCTGCTGTGGCTGTGTCTGCCGCTGCTATGGAGCGGCGGTTGGCAATATGTTTCAAGCTATGAATCAACGAATAAGAGGAGATTTATCACCGAGTGCATTGTATGGATTTGCCATGATTTCGGGCGAAATGGCAATCCTAAGCAGCTGGTGTGCGGTCGGTAGAAAAGCTTTTGTATGAAAAAGAATAGGGGCTGTTGCATTTTAAGATTTTTTGCATAAGATGTGGGAAAAAAATCTTAAAATGCAGACAGCTAACAACAGATTCTCTGCACAAGGGAAAGCATAGCAATACTGCGGTCAGCGGCAGAGGCTACAAGGAAGGAGAGGGGAGTTTAAAAATAGAAGATAATTTGCTTGCTCTGGGAGTTTTGAAAAATGAATAAAATAATCAAGCTAAAAAGGATAGAGAAATATTTTCGCAATCGGAAAGTATTGACAGTTTCAGGCTGATTGTCTGCGAGGCGGTGTACTCGCTTATTTTTGTCTGCGGTACCTGCTTTTGCTGCGTCGGGTACATGGCGGGAGTATACTTTTATTTGTTTCTTTTTTCTCGGGCAATGCGATTATAATGGGGAATGAAGAACTGGAATATGAAATTCGGAGCGATCAATTCACTCATCTGACACTGTGGCTCAAATCTGCTTTTTAAGTTTATTTTGCCCGTTCTTTTTCTTATTTTTGTGGTCGAGTTTGATTTATGTGCTGAGTATGGCGATGATGTCGCAGTTATATTTTCCGGCGGGCTTTTCTTTGCAGTTTTTAGGGGGATGGGGATAACGATAATCGTTCATTTAGCGATTTCATTTGGTCTTTATGCTTTTTATGCTGCGACTGACGGTACGGTTTCAAAAATTTCGGTTATGCTTGAGTTTATTTACACCGTTTTGTTATTTTATTCGGGCTTGGTTTTTCCGGGAATCCTATTTTTCCTATAAAAATGTACTGGAATATTTTCTGATGGGGTAGTAGCCGGAAAACAATCTTTTATAAGGAAAGGAGCTTACCATGAAACGCTCTTATGGCATTAGTATTTTTCGTCACCGTACATTGATTAGTATTGTCATATCCGTGTCGGCGATTTATATGATTATGAAAAGCGCGCATGTCGGTTTGTGCTCAATACGGCGGTTTGTTCGATTGTGCTGCTGGCGGTGTTTCGCCGGCAATCAGCAGAAAATGCGGCCATTTCCGATATTTTTGCCCGGGCGGCAATTTCGGTCGCCAATTTATCAGCGCCTTATTTTGCTGCCATATTGAATCAGGAGGAAGCCGGGAGTTTGGCTTCCTTTGGCGCAATGATTGCGGTGTCGGCGGTATTGGCGTTTTTATTTTTGCCGCTCTGCAAAAAGCAAACGATTCAGGGCGAATACCCGATGTTAAAGCCGAGGATTGATTTGCTGTCGGCGCTTAAAACAGCCGGTCGGAAAAATTAAAAATTGCACTGTCCATGCTGGCTGGTGCCGTCTTTTGGTATTTTCAAGGAAGTGCTATCGCTCCTGCCAAAAGGCTGGCCGATAGGAACCACCCGATGTTTTGGCTGGATAACAGCTTGATTTTTAGTCGGTACCGGTTATTTTTATCGTGCCCCGGCACCTGTGACGCAAGCTGGCTTTGGGCAGATCTTTATTCTTTGGGGTTGGTTCTTTTTCGGGCAGACAGCTTTCAAAACATTTAATGAGTCCCTATATTTTTCGGTTACCGTTGGCTTTGCCTTGATGGCAGGGGTTTTTGACCTTGATGAAAACCTTTTTACCCGGCAGGGCAAGGAGCTTTTAATGAGCGGACGCTGAATAACAATGCGGCTTGGGTGCTGGGCATCTATATTGCTACAGCGGTCTGCTTTTTACGGCTCTACCGACATTCCGGTGTGGAGTTTGTTGGTGGTCGCTGCCTTTTCGGTGCTGCTCAGCCTATCGACGGTGAAAGTCATTGCGGAAACCGGCACTGGTATCAATCTGGAGGAAGTGATTCCGGTGCTTGATTGGGATTACTTTTTCAAAAATATGGCTCAAATTACTCTGCTACTAACCGGCGTGATTGCCTTTGAAGCGGCGGGGATTTATTTCTGTTCTGAACCGTCGAGTCGGCGAGAGCTTCGGTATCGCGTAGCCAAAACAGTTACGTTCTTGGGTGCGAGGGAGTTCGGTGTTGGGAGTATTTTATGTGTTGGCGTGACCTATTTTATTGCCAAAAGCATTGGCTCAAACAGGCTGCTCTGCCGGCACCGACGTCACGTGTTTTGCCATGACGCTGGAGGGGCTGTTGCAGTCGCTGCATCTTCAAATACTGCCGGCATATATCAATCTCTATGTCGTGGCGGTGGCTGTGTAGTTTGTCTGGTGCTGACCCTATTTTTCGTTTTTCGCCGATGACGCTGATTGCCGGTATGGTGCTGCCGATTTGGCATTATGCTGACAGTGGGAGCTGGGGCGCTTTTGCGGCTGTTGATTGGGAAAAAGGCGGAAAGCTATCGCTATCTATTTTTCCGCAGTTCCATCGGCGAAGGTCTGGTGACGGCGGCGCGCTGGTGCTGACCGGGATTAGGGGTATGTGAAAAAGAAAGCCAAAAGCAAGTGCCAATTAACAAGGGAAAGACGGTTTCAAAAGCTGTCTTTTTAAAAATCCGCTCTTGCCGTATTTTTCACAATCTGCTATAATAGCCTTTTGAGTTTGGGCAAAGCCACTTGCCATTTGGTGGAATATCGACAAATTACAAATCCGGATGTTAACAGCGATATTGCTTTGATATGCGCGGAGAGCTCTCGGTTGTATCAATATGTTTGTTCCGGAATGGTAACAAAAGCATGAGAATAATTTTTATGAGGAACAGAGCCGCAAGGGCGGCGGAACGGAAGATTTTTATGAGTGAGAAAGAGCTGGCAACGACCGGTGAAATGCTGGAGACCATAGTGCATAAGTTTACCAAAAAGCACATCGGCCGTATAAGGATATGATTTTTGCTGGGCTTTTTGGCGGGCGTTTTTATTGCGTTGGCTGGTGCCGGTGCGGATATGGCGGCACATAATTTGTTGATGAATCCGGCAACAACGGGACTGGGAAGTTTGTTTCGGGCATTATCTTTCCGGTCGGACTGATGCTGGTCGTCTTTGGCGGAACGGATTTGTTTACCAGTAATTGTCTGGTTTTTACCGGTGTGCTGGCGGGCAAGGTCAAAGCCGGTAGAGCTTTTGGTTAACTGGGTGATTATTTACCTGAGTAATTTTGCGGGAGCGCTCATGGTGACGTTTTTGTTTTTTTCAAAGCGGCGAGCTGCATTTATCGGAGAATGTCTTGGGGGCTTAGCCGTCAAAATGGCTTATGGCAAGATTCATTTAAGTCCTGTGGAGGCGATTTGTCTCAGGATTTTATGTAATATTTTTGGTGTGTCTGGCAGTTTTGGCTGGCGAGCGGCATGAAAAAGGATATCGGCGCAGTTTTTGGCAATTTTTCTTTCGATTTTTCTTATTTATTACGTCGGGCTATGAGCATAGCGTTGCCAATATGTTTTATTTGCCGCTGGGCATTTGGGCAAAGGAGGTTCCTGCTTATGCGGCGGCATCGGGGCTAACAGCCGAGCAGCTATCGCTGATTAACTGGGGAATGCGCTTTGCCGCAATCTTTTGCCGGTAACAGTCGGTAATATCATCGGCGGAGCATTGCTGATTGGCGGCATTTATTTTCTGGCTGCATGGGAAGGAGATAAAGGGTAACTTACCTGATTTTTAAATCCCCAAAAACTTCCCATTTCTCCCTCAAACTTGCGTTTGGATTTCTAAAATTACGTTATATAATAGCAATATGAGAGTGCTGTTGCCGTATCAAGGCGGCGAAACAGTTTTTAAGGAGGATAAATTATGAATATTTGGCATGATATCAAACCGGAGCAGGTTACACCGGATAAGTTTATTGCTGTTGTAGAAATCAGCTGGCAGCGAGCAAGGTAAAATATGAAATGGATAAGGCAACCGGACTTTTTGCGGAATGGACGAGTGCTATATACTGCCACGCACTATCCGGCAAATTATGGCTTTTTGCCCGCTGACCTATGCCAATGACAAGGGACCCCTTAGACGTGCTGGTGCTTGCCTCTGTCAATTTTTGTTCCGATGTCGATGGTCGAGTGCTACCCGATTGGCGTGGTTATCATGGAAGATGAAGGCTATCGAGATGAGAAAATCATTGCCATTCCTTTACGGATCCGACTTACAGCGGCTTTCAAAAATTGAAGATTTGCCGGCGCATATGATGAAGGAGCTTCTGCATTTCTTTGAAGTATATAAAACCTTGGAGGGCAAAGCAACGGCGATTGGCGGCGTGGAGGAAGGAAGAGGCAAAAAGCAATCATTCGTCAGTCGCTGGCGGATTACTGGCGACTTCGCTCGGAAGGAAAAATTAGGATAAGAAAAGGGGCGCCGATGAAAAATAATGTTGATTAGCGATACCCATGGCTATGGCGATGAAAGCTTAGCCGACAGTATGAAAGAACAGCAGGCAAGCCTATATCCTGCATATGGGAGATGGCGTAGCTGAGGCTTATCGGCTAAAAAGAAGAAACGAGGACTGCCTGTTTTTGTGGTAGCAGGCAATAACGATTACCGAGGGCAGGAAAAGGAAGAATTGTTTTTGATGTTAGAGCATATTCCGATTTTTATGACGCATGGACATCGCTACGGCGTGCATTATACGAGGGAAAGCTTAGCGAAGGCGGCGTTACAAAAAGAAGCGAAAATAGCGCTTTACGGGCATACTCATATTTTTTCGAGATGAGGAAATTGCCGGTGTCCGCCTGATAAATCCCGGCTCGGCGTCTTTGCCCAGGGACGGCGGTAGCCCCAGTTATGCGGTTTTGAGACTTAAGCGGCGGAGAGCTGAAAAAGATTCCCATCATGGCGCCGAAGGAGCTGCGCTGGTTCTTTTGGGCAGAAAAGAGCGGAAAAAGGGAATAAAGAGGATATTTTATCGAGCTGCCATAGGGAAAATCCTTAGGGGCGCTCGATTTTTTGCTGCAAAAAAGTATGCCAAGCCAAAAAGCAAAATAGCTTAAAATAGTGGAATCAAAAAGCCGTCCGGATAGAAACCCGAACGGCTTTTTAATTCTAAGTTAGTTTGACAAGGCTTATCGAAACGGAAAGCTTTTGCACCTAAGCGCTTTTATGAATATTTTGCTTGTGCTAAATAGCGCAAATAATGCAGATCCCGCTATGCCTTGCGTTATACTATTTTACGACCTTTGCATACTAAAGGAAAGCTGGCTAAGCGGAGACAAGGTCCAACCCTTAACATAGTCTTTCATCATCAAGCTGCTGGAACGATAATACAGCGGCAAGAACGGATAGTCAGCCATCATGATATCTTCGCTTCCCGAATCAGCACCAGTGCCTTTTTCCGGATCCAATTCCCTCTTGATTTCGGCAACCTTAGCGTCATAAGCCGGATTGGAGTAACCGCTCAGGTTCAGGTAGTCAGTGCTGGTAAACGACGGCAAGAAGGTCATCGGATGCATAAAGTCGGCACCGGCACCCATAGCGGCAACTTCATAATTCTTAGCCTGAACATCGGCAAAATAAACTGCCCATTCCGAGTTGCTGATTTCAACGTTGATATTCAGGTTTTTCCTTAAACATTTGTGCCAGTGCTTCCGCAATCAGCTTAACCTGCGGACTGGTGTAATAAGACAAATGCAAGGTCAGGGAAGCCTTCCCCGTTGGGGTAGCCGGCTTCTGCCAAAGCCTTTTCTTGCTTCCTCTACGTTAGCGGTGTCGCTAATGCCGTAATCGGAGCGTCCCTCGGTATAATCCTTACCGTTGACTACATAGCCGGGGCCGAGTAAAGCGTGTGCCGGAATATCGGAGCTTTGCAGAACGTTTTCAATCAAAGACTTCCGGTCAACGGCAAGGTTCAGCGCTTTTCTAACCAGCACATTGTCATACGGTGCTTTGGTGGTGTTGATTAAGTAATAGCTGGTAGCGTAGGAGGGCACAATCTGTAAGCCGATCATTTTTCTGCCTTTAACCGGGCAAAGTCTGCCATCGGTACCGAGCGCATACCGTCAATTTCATTGCTGTCAAAAAGCAATCAAAGCAGTTGCCTGATCCTCAATCATTCGGAAGGTAATTTCTTCCAAGGTAACACTGTCAGCGTCCCAGTAATTTTTCGTTCTTGGTCAAAACGGTTTGCCCTCGTTTAAGTTCAGCTTGGTAATCTTAAACGGTCCGTTCACGATGAAGGTATCTGCCGACAAAGTCCATTTATCGCCGTTTGCTTCAACGGTTGCTTTGTTCAGCGGATCGTAAACATGAAGCGATACCAAGTCGATGAAGTAAGAGGTCGGAGTAATCAGCTCAAATACCAGCGTCTTTTCGTCCGGTGCTTTAATACCGACCTGATCAGGAAAATCTTACCCTCATAGAATGCCTGTGCATTCAAAACGTAGTCTGTAATCATATTGACGTTTTTGCGAGGCGGTTCGCTGCCGTAAGCGTCCGCTCAAAGGTGTACATAAAGTCAGCCGAAGTCAGCGGCGAGCCGTCGCTCCATTTTAACCCGTCTCTTAGCTTAAAGGTATAGGTTTTGCCGTCTTCGGAAACTGTCCAGCTTTCTGCCAATGCCGGTACCAGTTCGTTTTTGTCATTAGAAGAAACCAGTCCTTCAAAGCAGTTATCTAAGAACGGCATAGCAAAAGAGTTGTTCGTAATCGTCGGATCCAGTCCGTCCGGCATATCATGCAGGGCAAAAACAATTTTTTGCTCGCTGGCAGGAGCTTCGGTCGTTGTCGTGTTATTTGCGGTTGTCGTAGTGTCATCTTCGGTTTTGCTGGCGGTATTATTGCTGCCGCAACCGGACAGGAGCGACAAAACCAGCAGCAGGCTTAAGCCCATCGTAAACAGTCGTTTCATAAAATTACCTCTCTTTCTTTTTATTTTTGTAGTTTCTATCATTTAACTTTCTCCGGAAAAAGCCAAACTTCTAATATAAGTGGCAAGCGACCTGGTGGCCGGGAGCGACTTCTTTCATCGCCGGATCCGCCTCTTGACAAATCTTTTTGGCGTAAGGGCAACGGCTGTAAAAACAGCAGCCCGGCGGCAAAGAGATGGGGCTGGGAATATCGCCGGTCATTTCCGCTTGCGTGCTGAGCTTGGCAGCCCGCACGTCAAGACTGGAATACTTGCCAAAAAGCCCTTTGGTATAGGGGTGCAAAAGGATTTTTATACAGTTCCTTTGACTCGCTAAGCTCTACTAATTTTCCTAAATACATGACGCCGACATGGTCGGAAAATATATTCAACCACCGATAAATCATGGGCAATGAACAAATAGGGTCAGCTTTTTCCTTTTGCTGAAAATCCGTCAGCAAATTGATGATTTGCGCCTGAATCGAGACGTCCAGTGCCGAGATTGGCTCATCGCAGATGACTACTTCGGCCGCAAAATCAAAGCCCTTGCAATGCCGATTCTCTGGCGCCGTCCGCCGGAAAACTCACTGGGCATAGCGGGTGCTATGCTCGGCGTTTAAGCCGACTTGCTTTAGAATCTCATTGACCATTTCGTTGCGCTCTGCTTTGCTGCTGCCGATTTGATGCGCTTCCAGCGGCTCGGCAATGATATCTCGCACCGTCATTCTACCGTTTAAGGAAGTATACGGATCTTGAAAAATCATTTGAATGTTTTTCCGGACGGGCTTAAGCTGTTTCTGCGAAAGCGGAGCAATGTCCTGACCGTCAAAAGAAATGATTTGACCGCTGGTCGGATTGTAAATCCGAATAATGGTGCGGGCACAGGTTGACTTGCTGCAGCCCGGATTCGCCCACCAGCCCCTAGAGTTTCTCCTTCATTGATATGGAAGCTGACATCATCGACGGCATGGACGACTCGATCTTTATAATTCTTGACCGGAAAATGCATGACTAAGTTTTTAATTTCCAGCAGTTTTCATATCTTTTTCCTCCACTTTCGTTTATTTTTGCGCAAAGGTTTTTGCTCAGCCGGGGCGTTTTCTGTAATCAACCAGCAACCGGAATAGTGGTGTTCGTTGATTTGGGTATAGGGTGGCATTTGCTTAGCACAAATCTTGCGGGCATAGCGACAGCGATGAGACAAAAGGACACCCGGCAGGCGGGTTTAACATATCCGGCGGCGAACCGAGGATGGAGCTGTAAGGGGACGGATTTATCCTGCCCAATTTTGGGAATGGATTGAATCAGTCCCATGGTATAGAGGATGCTTCGGAGTCAGGAACAAATCCTCCATCAAGCCCTCTTCCATTTTCATACCGCCATACATAACAATCGCTCGAGTACAGAGCTGCATAACAACGCCCAAATCACGAGTGATAAATAAAATACTCATGCCCAGTTCTTTTTGCAGCGATGCCAATAGCTTCAGAATCTGTGCCTGAATCGTTACGTCCAGTGCGGTTGTCGGCTCATCGGCAATCAAAACATCCGGCTTACACGCCAGTGCCAGTGCAATCATCACCCGTTGCCGCATACCGCCGGAAAACTCGTGCGGTAAGCTTTTGTATCGTTTTTCGGGCTCCGGTATCTTAACCAGCTGAAAAAGCTCAAGCACTCGTGCCTTCATCGCCTCCCGGCTGGTTTTTCGGGTAGTGAATCTGAATCATCTCGGCAACCTGCTCGCCTACGGAAATCAGCGGGTTTAACGATGACATCGGATCTTGGAAAATCATGGAAATATCTTTGCCCCGAATCACCCGAATTTCGTTTTTGGACATAGCGGAAATGACTTTGCCGTTAAAAATTAACGGTGCCTTCTTTAATCTTGGCATTTTCCGCTAAAAAGCTGTAAGACCGACATACTCATCACGCTTTTGCCACTGCCGGATTCACCGACCACGCCCAGCGCTTCACCGGCTGCCAGCGACAGGTTCATTCCCCGCAGTGCCTGAACTTCTCCATTTTGGGTATAAAAAGAAGTTTTTAAATTTTTCAATTTGTAGTAAAAGGCTGTGTCATATCGTATCCTTTCCTTGCGAATCGTTTCGGTAAGCGTTGAGAGAATTAAGCCAAAGCGGCTTAAACAGTTCTTTTTCGTAACGCTTTCTATATCAATTGCAGTTTTAAGATTGTACCGAATGTCGCATTATTTTTCAATTTCGGATCCAGAGCATCTCGTAGACCATCGCCGACGTAGTTAAAAGCAAACATAATCAAGCAAATCATCAGCGAAGGCATTAAAAGCTGATAGGGATTGGTTCGCAGCATTTGAATCGAGTCGTTACACATCGTACCGAGACTTGCCATCGGAGCGGCAATACCGATACCGATAAAGCCCAGAAACGCCTCCATAAAGATGGCGGACGGAATCATCATAGTAGCGGTAACTCAAAATCGGCCCCATAGCGTTGGGTAAAAGATGCCGGAATAAAATCGTTGCTTGATTGGAACCAATCGTTTTGGCGGCATAAACAAACTCATTTTCTTTCAGGGAAAAGATTTGTCCCCGCACAACTCGTGCCATCGTTACCCAGTAAACACTGGATAGGGGCAATGATAATACTTAAAAAGCCATCGGATAATACCACCATAATCAAAAATAACATATAGTGTCAGCGGAACGGTACTAATAATGTCCACTATCCGCATCATAACAGCGTCGATGTTGCCGCCGGCGTAAGCGGAAATCCCACCGTAAATCATGCCGATTGTCATATTCACCAAGGTTGCAATAAAAAGCAACAATCAGAGAAATCTTGGTGCCGTACATCAAGCGGGTTAGCAAAATCCCGTCCCAGACCGTCTGTCCCCAAAAAGGAAGGTGGTATTCCCAAACCCTCTTATCCTTTGCCAAACGCTTGCCGGCTGGGTTTAGGAGTGCCGCCGGCTTTTTGGCATAGCTGAGAACAATCTCTTTGCCCTTAAAAGGTAAAATAAGTAATTTTTTCGGCGGCATTATCGTGCTTTTTCTCTAACGCCGATAAGAGCTTGCCGTTAGGGGCTGACATTTAAAAACCTTCAGGTTGGGCGTGATATAAAACAGGTCACCGTCAATATTGGTAATCTCTAAAAGTGGCGGGATATTGGTAAAATCCAGCTTTTGCTCGTCAAAAGGAGTAGGGTGTTAAATACGGCCCGACAAACGCAAAACAGCATTAGCAGTAAAATAATAAGCAGACCGACAAAGGCGGATTTTTTTATGAGAAAAATCGGAACCAGACATCCTCAAAAAGTGCGCTGCTTGCTCCACAGCTTTTCACGAAAGCTCATCCTCTTCGCCCAAAAGGCTCCCCAATCGGAAACAGGGAATGATTAAGTTCTTGTCCATAAGATATCCTTTCTGCCGCCGAATTCTCCAGCAGCTTGCGTTCAGTGCGTCCGTTGGCTATCGCATTTTCGCTCCTGTCTATATGCGGCAAAAACGAAGCTTCGAGTATTTGGTAGCATAGGCTTAGGAAAAATGCAATGTATGAATATAAAAAGCCAAGATAGATAGTTATCCTGATAGTTCGCTATCCTTTGCCTATATGGAAAGCAAGCTTTCCACAGGCAAACGCAGCAAACTATCAAGATGGTTAGCTTATATTGCTTAATGAAAAGCTTGCTTTCAGTATAGGCAAATACAGCTAACTAACAAATTATTCATATTTAATTCGGGGATCAATCAGCATGTAAAAACATATCTACCAAAAATCATTACAATCAGGAAGGTAGCGTAGAAGATGGTCATACCCATGATTGCCGTATAATCCCGTTGTGCTACGCTATCGACAAAGTAAACACCCATACCGGGAATAGCAAATATTTTTCGATAACAAACGAACCGGTTAAAAGCCCCGCTACCGTCGGTCCTAAAATGGTGATGACCGGAATCAAAGCGTTACGCAGAGCGTGGTGAGTAATAACCTTAAACTCGGTTTGCCCTTTCATTCGGGCGGTACGGATATAGTCCTGCTTCATTACCTCCAAAAGGCTGGAACGCATGAGCCGAGCGATAAAAGAAATCGAATAACCGCCTAAAGGCAATGACCGGCAGGATATAGCCCTTCCAAGAATCCAAGCCGAAGGTGGAAGCAGCTCAAGCGAAAACTAAAAACATAAATCAAAAACGGTGGCAATAACAAAGGAAGGAATCGTTACGCCCAAGGTTGCCAGCGTCATAACAAAAGGCGTCTTGCCATTTTGCCGTTTTTGATAGCGGCCAGGATGCCCAGCGGGAGTGAAATCAAGATGATAAACACCAAGGTGATCAGACCGAGCTTAGCGGACACCGGAAAGCCCTCGCTGATAAAATCGTTGACGCTTTTGCCCTGATATTTAAAGGAAGGACCGAGATCGCCGAGCTAATCCTTTTTAAATAATCCAAAAACTGCGTGGGCAAGGGATCGTCTAAAATGGTATTTCTGATTGAGCGCTTCCTGCACTTTTGGCGGAAGCTGTTTTTCTCGGGTAAAGGGACCGCCGGGTACTGCGTGCATAAAAATAAATGTAAGCAGTATAATTATGAAAAGAGTCAGGAAGGTCATGGCGATTCTTTTTAAAAATATAACGAAACATAATAGATAGCTCCTTTCGCTCTTGCAGGAGAAAAACTGCTGTTTGCTTTTGGTTTGCTTTTGCTTTGCCTTCATGCTTTTTGTGACCGAAGGATAGGCAAAAAGCCGCCGTATATATCGGAACCGGCGGCTTTTTGCATTTGTACTACATCTTGCTTTTAAGTGTAATTGCCACACAGCTGTTGTCGGTAAATTGGTGTATAAAAATAGAATGTAGAAAATATTTTAGACATTATAACACATAAAAAGTGGATTGCAATTTTATTTTTACTTCCTGCAAAAAAATAGGAAAGAGCTCTAAAAAGCCGCTCGTGAAATTGGCAAATTCAGGTTATATTATTGACACAGAAAAGACAAAGCACTAAAATCACCCTTTTTGACAATTTTATGCAAAAATATGTTCCTTTTTGCCGAAAAAGAAACAGCGCCATCTGTCGATGAGCGCTGATATATTTAGTAACTTTGAATTGAAAAATCAGGTTTTGCTTAGGGCGAACCAGTTGTATCATTTTGGGGAGTACAAAATGCAGCTGCATTTTTGCAGGAAAAGGTTTCTTTTTAAGTCAAAAAGGCGATTTTTCCTTGGCGGGCGTGCCGCACGTTCCCTTTTGGGCGATAGGTCAGCCTATGGAAATGGGTGGAAAAAGTAAGACCACAACAAAAGGCTGATTTTTCTGCATCGCAGTTTATCGTGATAGCCTTAAAAAAAGGCTTATTCTTCGGGCGGAAGCTTTCCCATGATTTCCTTTTTGGGGAGCGGCATCTTGAGATTGACATCCAGTTTATTGTATGGAATCTCAATGCCGGCTTGATCAAGGAGCCGCTTGAGGTTTCGATTAAATCATATGTTACGTCCCAATAATCTTCGCTTTTTACCCAAACCCGAGCGGTAAAATCAGGAGCTACTTGCCTGTGCCGACATACGCAAAAACGGCTCCGGATCTTTCAGTACTTTGGGGGATGTTCGACAAGTAGGTTCATTAAGAGTGTTTTTACCCTGATTAATATCGCTGTTATACCCGACTTGAAATATTATCTCAACTCGCCGGGTGGGTTTAGCGGAATGGTTGACCACAATGGAATTGATTAAGGTACCATTGGGAATGGCAATTCTCTTGTTATCGGGGAGCGAGCAGGTAGGAATGAAAAACCTGAATCTTTTCGATCTTGCCGGACATGCTTTGCACTTCAATAAAATCACCGACCTTAAAGGGTTTTTAGAATCAAAAATCAAAACGCCGCCGGCAAAGTTAGAAAGAGAGCCTTGCAGCGCCATACCGATTGCCAGACCGGTTGTACCGAGCAGGGCGACAACAGAGGTTTCCTTTACGCCGAGCTGCAAGACAATCGTAATTGCTAAAAGCACCTTTGAAAGGCAATGCCGATAAAGGACTCCCAAAAAGTGGCGCTGGTCGGCTCGACCTTGGCACGCCGAAAAGCAGGGGCGAATGAGCTTATTGAACCAGTCGATTAAAAATAATCCGATGATTAAGGTAGCACCGGCTAACAGCACCCGTCCGCCAAGGGACGCCATCCAGAGAGGTTTGCTTTAACACACTCCACGAAAAAGGATTGGTGGTAAGAAAAATAATGGCATAAAATCCTCCCTAAATAATATCAGTAGCATAAAGCTTTTTCGGTGGTTTCTATCACCGGAATATTCCGCTTTTCAGCGCCTATTAGCAAAGGGAAGCATAAGAAACAGGCATAAATAATATAAGGCAATGCGTAAGCTTTGCGGTATGCGCCGGCAAATAAAAATAGGGCAATCATAATGGAGCCGAAGGCTTTAAGCTCAGAGGAAGCCGCTGTCGGCGATAAAAGCTCTAAAATATTTAATTATAGTGTAAAAGCTTTTTGCCGGAAAGTAAAGAAAAACGATTAAAAATCTGCCGCTTAAGGTACTTTTTCTCTTTGGAACGAGTGCAGAGGCAAGAGGAGAGCAAAAGCCTGACGTTATCGCAGCGGAAGGCTCTGCAGTAGAACAGAAATAGGGGACAAAAAGAAAATTACCGAGTTCGACGTTTTTCTTTTGACAAAAATAACGAAGAAAAAGCAAAACGGACGGCGGATTTGGTTTGACATTTGGGCGGGGCGTGCTTATAATCGTTAATAGATAGTAGTGGCTTATGGATAAAACAGATATCATAAGGGATAAAAAGGAAAGGACAGAATGATAAAGAGCGAAAAGGGAAGAGTAGAATGATTCAGAGCGAAAGAGCAGAAGGATTCCCGATAGAATCATCAAGCAGCAAAATACGCAAAGAATAACACAAGAAATATAAGAAAAGAAGAAAGCGGCGTGGCAGTGCAGAAAGGGAGCGGAAAATGGAGCAAGAAATGGGCAAAGATGCAGATATCAAAAATATGGGCGGCGACATGAAAACGAATACCAAGATTCCCAATGAGCTTTATCCGAAGTTTGATGTCAAAAAGAGGGCTAAGAGATAGCAACGGAAAAGGGGTTTTTGGCGGGATTGACCAATATCGGCGAATTCACTCTTACTATGTCGATGAGGGCGAAATTGTGCCGGTGGACGGCGAGCTTTTTATCGTGGCTACGATATTCGGCGAGCTGGTGAATGGCTTTTGCCTGAGAGAGCAGTTCGGGTTTGAAGAAATTGCTTATTTGCTTTTGATGGGAACTTTGCCTAACCGAGCGGAGCTGGCGGCGTTTGAGCAGGAGCTGAGCGACTGCCGGCGAGAGATTTCCGGAAGATTTTACTCGGGGCATTATTTTTAAATATGCCCAGCCATTCGCTGATGAATAGCTTTGCCAGAAGTGTGTTATCGCTCCATAGTCTTGATCCGGACGCCGAAAGTGCTGATCCGGAAAAAGTGCTGAAGCAGTGTATCCGGCTGATTGCTATTTTTCCTATGCTGGCGGTTTATAGCTATTATGCGGCGGAGCATTATCACAAGGAAAAAGTTTGGTAATTCACGCTCCGGCAGCGGGTTATTCGGTGGCAGAAAACTTTTTGCATATGCTGCGCAAGGATAATCAGTTTAGCCCGACCGAGGCAAGGTTATTGGATATTTTGCTGGTGCTGCACGCCGAGCATGGAGGCGGGAATAATTCGACCTTTACCGTTCATGTGGTTTCTTCGGCAGGGACGGACACCTATTCCGTCATAGCGGCGGCACTGGGAGCACTCAAAGGCACCAAACATGGCGGTGCCAATAGCAAAAACGCCGCAAATGATGCGGGACTTAAAAAGAGCATGTCAAGGGATTTAACGGACGAAGGAGAGCTGACTGCCTACTTGCGGGCGGTGCTGGCGGCGCAGGCATTTGACCGGCAGGGCTTGATTTACGGCGTTGGGCATGCCGTTTATACCTTATCCGATCCGAGAGAAGTATTGCTGAAAAAAATATGCGGAAGATTTAGCGGTAGAAAAAGGACGGGAAGATGATTTTCGACTGTATCAGGCAGTCGAAACGGATTGCCCCTCGGCTTGTGATGGAAGATAAAGGCTTAAAAACGCCGGTAGCGGTCAATATTGATTTTTATAGCGGCTTGATTTACGATATGCTGGGAATCCGGAAGAGCTCGCTGACGCCGCTGTTTGCGGTTGCCCGCATTGCCGGCTGGTGTGCGCACCGCTTAGAGGAGTCAGTCAATCAAAGCAAAAATCATTCGTCCGGCGTATAAAATGGTGGGCGAGCGAAAAGAATATTTGAATTGGATAAAGAGATAAAGGATAAAAAGATATTTGTAGGAAAAGTCTGCGTTAGAGAGCAAAACCGAGGAGAAATTGCCGAGAATGAAATCGGAGCAGATTGTGTCGCTTGTAAAAAGCAGCTGAAAAACGGAATTGCAGAAGACAGAAAGCAGAAAAAGCCGGAAAAAGGAAAGAGACAGAAAGAGGTTGGTGGAATGCAGAATAAGGAGAAATACCAAGCAACATTAGAAAGTGGGCAGAGTTATTTTGATATTACCGGTTGGTGTGCCGAACAGGGGATTGACATAGAGGAATTGCCGTTTTCTATTCGCATATTATTGGAAAATAATTTACGCCATTATGACGGCAAGTATTTTACAGACGAATATTTGCAGCGGCTGGGCAACTGGTGCAGGCAGTATGAGCCGCAGGAAGTTCCTTTTTTTGCCAAGCCGGATTTTGCTGCAGGATTTGACCGGTGTGCCGGCAGTTGTCGATTTGGCGGCAATGCGGGAAAAAGCGGTAACATTGGGGCTTAACCCGACTACGATTTATCCGAGAATTCCGGTTGATTTGGTAATTGACCATTCCATTTCGATGGATTATACCGGCACACGAGGAATCGCTGGCGCAAAACGTGGAATTGGAGTTTACCCGCAATGCCGAGCGCTACCGTTTTTGAAAATGGGCAGAAAAATGCTTTTCCTAATTTTAAGGTGCATGCGCCGGGGCAGGGAATGCCATCAGGTTAATTTGGAGCAGATTGCCGGTGTGGTTCTGACCGGCGATGGCTTATGTTATCCGGATACGGTCGTTGGTACCGACAGTCATACCACGATGATTAACGGTTTGGGCGTCTTGGGCTGGGGCGTGGGCGGAATTGAAGCCGAGGCGGCGATGCTGGGGCAACTGATTTACTTGCGGAATCCCGAAGTAGTGGGCGTTGAGCTGACCGGCAGCTTAGCAAGCGGCGTAACGGCGACCGATTTGGTTTTGCATTTGACGCATTTGTTGCGAAAAAGTCAAGGTGGTTGGTAAGTTTGTGGAATATTTTTGGCGCCGGAGCGGAGAGCCTGAGCGTTACCGACCGGGCAACCGTTGCGAATATGTCGCCGGAATACGGTGCCACGATGGGATATTTTCCGGTAGACGATAAAACCTTGGATTATTTGCGTTTTAACCGGCAGGACGCCGGAGCAAATCCGGCTGGTGGAAAGCTATTGCCGGAAAAACAAGCTGTTTCGAGAAAAAAAGGCAGTCGCCAGCCGAAGTATACGCAGGTGGTAACGCTGGATTTAGCCACGGTGCGAGCCGGCATTAGCAGGTCCTAAGCGGCCGCAGGATTTGGTGCCGCTACCGGAAGTAAAAAGCAAGTTTTGCGGAGAATTACCCGCTGCGGGAAGATTCGGAAAGCGGCGGAAGGAGCTAACCACAATCAAAATAACACAGGCGCTGCCTTTCCCTTAGCAAATGGGGATATTGTACTGGCGGCGATTACCAGCTGCACCAATACGTCCAATCCGCAGGTGATTTTGGGAGCGGGACTGTTAGCCAAAAAAGCAGTTGCCCTCGGGCTGAAAGTACCGGCGTATGTCAAGACCAGCTTTGCGCCCGGTTCTTTGGCGGTTACTCGATATTTGCAAAAAGCGGGCTTACTACCCTATTTGGAGCAGACTTGGTTTTTGCGGTTGCCGGATATGGCTGTGCTACCTGTATCGGGAACAGCGGGCCATTATCGGAGGAAGTTAGCCGCCAGATTAAAGCGAGAGATGTGCAGGGTGGTGGGTGTACTCAGTGGCAACCGGAACTTTGAAGGGCGAATTCATCCGCTGATTCCGGCGAATTATCTGGCATCGCCAATTTTAGTGGTTGCCTTTGCGATAGCAGGCAGGATTGACATTGATTTAACAAAAGAACCGCTTGGTTTTGCTATGGACGGAAAAAGCGGTTTACTTAAAGGATATTTTTCCTAATCAGGAAGAAATAGAAACGGCAGTTAAGGCGGCGGTGTTGCCAGAACTTTTTGCGGAAATACCAGTGCTTTTGCCAGAAAATGGGAGAAAACTATCGGGCGAAAAATACACCTCTATACCCTTTGGGAGCCGGCATCAACCTATGTTCGACTGCCGAACTTTTTGACCGGCTGGGGCAAGCGGCGGGAGAGACTTGCGAAAATCATAGCGATGAGCCGGTGGCGAGTAAAGAGAAAAATATTATCCGGTCAAAGCCGGGTCGCGTCTTGCTTTTTGCGGAAAGCAAAGGCATTGGGTGTATTGGGTGATTCGGTTACGACCGATCATATTTCGCCGGCAGGGCAGTATTGCGCCGGATAGTCCGGCAGCTCGGTATTTGACCGAGCATGGCGTAGCAGCGTCTGATTTTTAATTCGTATGGCTCAAGACGAGGCAATCATGAAGTAATGATGCGGGGAACGTTTGCCAATATCCGCCTACGCAATCAAATGGCGGGCGATAAGGTTGGCGGATATACCAAAAAGGACGGGCGGTGCTGACGATTTATGATGCGGCGGTGGAATACCAAAGGAAGAAACGCCGCTGATTATGCTGGCGGGCAAAAGAATACGGTACCGGCGAGCAGTCGGGACTGGGCAGCCAAAGGACCGCTCCTGCTGGGGATTAAGGCAGTAATTGCCGAGAGCTTTGAGCGAATTCACCGCAGCAATTTGCTGGGCATGGGGATTTTGCCGCTGGAGTTTTTAGAAGGTGAGTCGGTGCAAAGCCTTGGACTTAGCGGCACAGAGGAATATACGATTTATTTGACCGGCGACTGGCAGACCAAAGATGCTGCTGCAGGTAGAAGTGACGGACGGTGATAGGGAAAAAGAGCTCTCGGTTAGGGAGCCGGCTGGATAATGAAGTGGAGCTGGAGTACTTTTTAAGCGGCGGGATTTTTAAATACCGTTTTATTGGGCTTAAAATAGCAGAAGGGATATAATAGTAGGATCCTTTTACTCTGTGCGGCGGAAGGCAAAACGGCGATATGGCGAAAACTGTTTAGAAGGTGCCGGTTACGGGGAAGCTGCCGATAACTATTGAGAAGCGCTTGCGGCAGAGAGGTGTAACGGTAATAGAAAGAACGACAGCAGAAAGCATAATGCCAATAGAAAGAGCAAAGCAAAGAAGAACCCAAAAAGCGACAGAATAAACAGGAAAACAAAAACGGCGAAAACAACAACGGGAAAAAGCAAAAGACCAAAACAAAAAAAGAGCAAAAACAGACAGGAAAAAGAACAAAAACAGCGAAAACAGCAACAGGAAAAAAGCAAAAGAATAAACAAAAAGAGCAAAAACAGACAGGAAAAAAGAACAAAAAACAGCGAAAACAACAACAGGGAAAAAAGCGACAGAACAAACAGCAAAAATGAAAGAAAAACGAAAGAAAAATGACATCAGGAGAAACGGGAACGACATCAGGAGGAACGGAGTAAATATGAAAAAGACTTGGATTATGATATTGTCATCGTGGGAGCAGGACCGGCGGGGGCGACCTTTGGCTCGCCTGCTGCCGGACACTTATCGGGTGCTGTTGCTGACAAAAACCGATTACCGAGGGGAATTGGCAGATGAAAGTGCTGCGGCGGCTTGTTGTCGGAAAGTGCGCAAAAGGCAATGGCAGAGATGAACCTGAACTTGCTGACCGATGTGCTGACACACCCGCAGACCTTTGCTTTGCGGGTAATGGATCTCAAACTGTCCGGTAGAGAGAAATTATCAGAAACGCTACTATAATATGGATAGGGGAAGTTTGAACAATGGCTGGTCAGCCTTGTCCCCGAACAAGTGGAAAAACGGGGCGGTTATGCGGTTAAGGAGTTTCACCGGTGTCCGGAGGGCGTGGAGCTGGTGATAAAAAAAGCGGGCGAATGGCGAAGAAAAACGAATCTGCAGACCGCATGGTGGTAGCGGCAGATGGAGCAAGCTCGCTATTTCGGCACAAGCTCTATAAAAACTGCGATTGTCCTCGCTATGTAGCGGTTCAGGAATGGTATGAAAATACGGGCGGACTGGATTATTATGCGGCAATTGTGGACGAGCAGGTAACGGATTTTTACTCATGGCTGATTCCCAAAGAAAATGCTATTATTTTGGGAGGCGCTTTTCGGCAGGATAAATCATTGGGAAGTCCCAACGATTGTTTTTTGAGATTAAAGGAGCGTTTGACCGAGCGGGGACTTATCTTTGGGAAAAGGATACGTCGAGAGGGCTGTGAGCTGATTCGTCCGCTGAATAACCGGATTATGACCGGTAACCGCAAGATTGCTCTTTTGGGAGAGGCTGCCGGCTTTATCAGTCCCAGTTCCGCAGAAGGCTTTTAGCTATGCCTTTCGCTCGGCGATGGCACTGGCGGCGCGATTAAACGGCGGGGAATTGATAACTTTGCCGGTCAATATGCCGCTGCTTGTCAGCCGCTAAAGGGGAATATTTTTATCCGAAATATTAAAGCATGGGGAATGTACCATGCGTTTCCTCGTCAAGCTGTCCTATATAGCGGTTTTGGAGCGTTGCGGCGATAATACCGTATGAGAAAGAGGGAAACCGCTGTCGCTTGCGGGCGATAATAGAGCGGTTTGATAGAAATGTGGCGATAATGCGGTATGGGAAAAAGAAAACGGCACTATTTGCGGACGCTAACATAGCGGCTTAGGGCTGTTGCATTGCAATACCGAAAATGCATATGGTGCTTGTGATTGTTTCAATAAGAATATCTCGGCAAGCAACAGAGATATCACTTAAAAAAATATGGAATGGACTTGACAAAAAGAAAAAATCCTATATGATAATGATATTCGTTATCAATTAAAAAAAGGAGGAAGTATTTGCGGATAATATCGCTAAAAATTTCAGCAAAAGATAAAAAGCCCAAAAAGCCACAAAGAAAACCTTAGGAGAGCTGTGTAGCTACTGCGGAAAAGAGTTAGGAGAGCCGCGTAGCTACTGCGGAAAGAGTTAGGAGCGCCTGCCGGCTTAATTCGGAGAAAAAGGCAGGGCGGAAATCGGTGTGCTTTGTTTTTGGCGGCAAACGGTAGCTGACATTGCCGGCGAATATCTGCAAAGAAACGAAACATGATTCAAGGAACAGAAAAAGAAACAAAGGGAACAAACAACAAAGAAATATGTTTGCAGGACTAAAAAGGCAGAGTGCTTTGCTTTTGGCTCTTTTTGGTGAGCGGTCTGGTTGCCTGCGGGCAGCCCGCAGACGGAGACAAAAAGACGCAGACAGGAGAGAAAAAGTTTCATGTGGTAGCGACCACTACGATGCTGACGGATTTGGCGCAAATTATCGGCGGGGAGAAAGCCGAGGTCAAAGGCTTAATGGCGGCGGGCGTTGATCCGCATCTGTATCAGCCGACAGCGGGCGATGTGGCGAAAGTACAAGCCGCCGATATGGTTGTTATCAATGGCTTACATCTGGAAGCGACAAATGGGAGAGGTCTTTTCTAAAACTGACATCAGCCAATAAGCTGGTTGCGGAGGTCGGGGAGTCGATTCCCGGAGGCGGACCGGCTGCCGTTTGCCGATTCGATTTATGATCCGCATATTTGGTTTAGCGTGCTGAACTGGAAGCTGGCGGCTCGCAATGTAACCGACACCTACATTAAGCTGAGTGAAAAGGACAAGGATTATTTTTGAGGCAAATTATGAAAAATATATCAAGGAGCTGGACGAGTTAGATAGCCATATCCGCAGCCAAATTGAAACCTTGCCGGAGCAGTCCAGAGTGCTGATTACGGCGCACGATGCCTTTAACTATTTCGGGAAGGAATATCATTTTGAGGTGATTGGCTTGCAGGGGATTTCGACCGAATCCGAGGCGGCGACTTCCGATGTGTCGGAGCTGGCAAATTATATTGTGAAAAATAAGATTAAAGCGATTTTTGTGGAATCTTCCGTACCAAAAGAAAAATATTGAGGCATTGCAGGAGGCGGTGAAGGCAAAGGGCTTTGATGTGCAAATCGGCGGTGAGCTATATTCCGACTCACTGGGCGTGGGTGAGGATGGGACATATATCGGTATGTTCAAAGCCAATATCAATACCATCGTTAGTGCCTTTAAAGGAATAAGCGGGAAAGGAAAAGCAAAAGAAAGCATAAAGCAAAGATTACCGATGCTGCTTGCTTTTGGTTTTCGTCTGCCGGAGTAATAGCGGGAAAGGAGCAGGCACCGCCGGCAGACGAAACCGATTAGCAGGAAATGCCGCTTAACCGGATTTTTCGCTACCGGATAGTAAGCGGCGGCGAGCCGATAAAACGGGGTAGGAGGTCAATCGACTATCGCCGCTACCGCCGGCATTTGACTGCCGGCAGCAGCGGAGCTATCAAGAAATAAAAAGGAAATAGGGGCAAAAACATGGAAAAAGAAACGAAAGTATATTATCAATGTTGAAGATATGACGGTGGCGTATCAGATTGCCGGTGCTGTGGGATATTGATTTTCGAGTACCGGAAGGAGTGTTAATGGCGGTGATTGGCCCAAACGGCGCCGGAAAAATCGACGTTGATTACAGGCGATGCTGGGCTTATTAAAGCCGGTTTCGGGAACGGTTCTTTTCTGGGGCAAACCCTATCACAGCGAGCGCAAAAAGAATTGGCTATGTACCGCAGCGTGGGAGTGTGGATTGGGATTTTCCGACAACGGTCTTAGATGTGGTCTGTCATGGGGCGCTACGGTGCTGCCGGCTGGATTAAGCGGATTAGTAAGCAAGATAAGCAGATTGCACTGGAGGCACTGGATAAGGTGGGAATGCTGGAGTTCAAAAACCGGCAAATCAGCCAACTGTCCGGCGGGCAGCAGCAAAGAGTTTTTCTGGCAAGAGCCTTAGCCCAAGATGCCGAGGTTTACTTTTATGGACGAGCCGTTTCAGGGCGTAGACGCTCGGACAGAAAAAGCGGTGATTGATATCTTAAAAACTGCGGGATAACGGCAAGACAGTGGTGGTTGTTCATCACGATTTGCAGACAGTGCCGGAGTATTTTGACTGGGTAACGTTGCTAAATATTCAGCTGATTGCCAGCGGGCCGACAGCGGAGGTGTTTACCGAGGAAAATCTGAAAAAGACCTACCGCACGACCGGTGAAGCGATAAAGGAGTAGCTATGGCAAGTATTTTTCCGATTATACCACGCAGATTGTTTTCCGCAGGAGCGACGCTATTGGGTGCTCGAGCTGGCGTTTTGGGCTCGCTTTTATTGTCCTGAAAAAAGAGTCGCTGGTGGGCGATGCGATTTCACACGCCGCCTTGCCGGGGATTTGTCTGGTGTTTTTACTGCTGGGGACAAAGGATTTGTCTCTATTTTTGGTAGGGCACTGGCGGCGGGACTGCTGTCAATGTTGCTTGTTCGGACGGTTGTCAAATATTCCAAGATTAAGTTTGACAGTGCGTTAGCCATTGTTTTTGTCGGCGTTTTTCGGTTTTGGGATTGGTTCTTTTGACATATATTCAGCGGGTTCCCAATTCCCAATCGAGGCAGGCATGGGACAAATTTGATTTTTCGGACAAGCCTCAACGATGCTAAAGCGAGAGGTCTATCAGCTGTTGGCGGTGGATTGATTCTAATGGTCTTAATTCTTGCATTTTTGGAAGGAATTAAAGCTTTATGTGTTTAATCCGGAATATGCAGATAGCTTGGGTTTTTCCACCAAGAGAATCAGTCTCCCTTTTGATTCTGATGACGGTGCTGGCGGTGGTTGCCGGCTTGCAGACGGTTGGAGTGATTTTAATGAGTGCGATGCTGATTTCTGCCGGCGGTCGGAGCCAGACAATGGACGGATCGTCTGTCAGTGATGGTGGTATTAGCCGGATTTTTGGCGGAGTGTCCGGTCTTTTCGGGACGCTTTTAAGCTCGTCCATTCGCAATATGCCGACCGGACCGTCCGTTGTGCTGGTGCTTAGCGTTTTTTGTACTGGTGAGTCTGATTTTTGCGCCGAATCGAGGGCTTTTGTGGCGGCAGCTTCGCTATGTGCAAAAATATTAAAAAGCATTGGCAGGGATAAGGTGCTGATGAACTTATATTATTTGTCCCTGCAGCACAAAACGCCGCATGCCCATTCGCTGGATGCGATTGGTCTGGGGCGGGAAAAGGGAAAAGAAAAGCATTTTCGGCGGATTTTGGAAAGGTTAGCCGAAAGCGGCTTAGCAGTACAGGAAAAAGCCGGACTATTACCGGATTACAGAGCATGGACGGGAGCATTTAGCGCAAAACGGACTAATCGAGGAGGGAAAGCATGGTTTACTTTTGAGATTCAGCTGATCGCTGTTGTAGTCGTTGCTGCCTGTGCAATTCCGGGTGTTTTCTTGATTTTGCGGCAAATGGCGATGATGACGGACGCTATTAGCCATACGGTGCTGCTTGGAATCGTGTTGGCGTTTTTTATCACGATGGATTTGGGCTCGCCCTTTTGATTGTGGGGGCGGCACTGATGGGATTTTTCACGGTTTATTTGACCGAGGTACTAAACCGAACCAAGCAAATGGCGGAGGACTCGGCGATAGGAGTGGTTTTTCCGTTTTTATTCAGTGTTGCGATTGTGCTGATTTCCCTGTTTGCCCGCAATGTTCACTTAGATGTTCGCTGCGTACCGCTGGGCGAGCTGGTGTTTGCTCCGTCCTACCGGCTGGTGATTGGCGGGGTTGACTTTGGGACCTCGGGCACTCTACACGATGGGTATGATTTTACTGATTAATTTGGGCTTTGTAGTGTTATTTTTAAGGAGCTGAAGCTGACGACGTTTGATGCGAGCTTAGCGGCGGCTTTCGGGCTTTGCTCCGACGCTGCTGCATTATACTTTTGATGACGGTGGTATCGGTAACGGCGGTTGGCGCATTCGAGGCAGTCGGATCGGTGTTAGTGATTGCCTTTATGATTGGACCGGCAGCGACAGCCCTATTTGCTGAGTAATGATATTAAAAGCTGCTGCTCGCTTAGTGTTCTAATCGGTGCGGTGAATGCGATTGTGGGCTTTTGGCTGGCGATGTGGCTTGATGTATCGATTTCCGGTATGATGGCGGTGGTAACGGGCTGACATTTGGGCTGGTCTTTGTTTTCGGCAAGGACGGCTTTAGTGGCGATTGCCAGACGGCGGCGGCAGAAGAAAGGGATTTTGCCAATTTAACGATGCTGTTTCATATTTTTCGGCATGAAAACAGCCCGCAGGCGGAGATTGAAAATGGAATGGATACGATTTCCAAGCACCTAAAACTGGAAGGAGTCCAAGATTATCGCTCGGGCAGCGGACCTTATCGGCAAAGGCTTTTTGGTCAAGGAAAACAATCGGCTCATCCTGACCGATGCCGGCAGAAGCTACACCAAGGCAAGCTTTGCCTCGTGGATTCAGGCGAGATAACAAAGAAGGATGCCCCGAAAGGATTCGGAGCATCTTTTATCTCTGTCATTTCCTGCTGTTTCAGCTATTTCTGTGATTTCCAAGATTTCCGTTATTTCCGTTGCTTCAGCAAACGAAGAATATCATCAGCGTTAGAGGCGTTAATCGCTTTTGGATATTCCTGATGAAAATGAATTAACAGCTCTCTTGCCTGTTGCTCATGACTTGATATTTCCGCATATAGTTTTTGAAACTGAGCGTTTTGCATGACGCTTTCAATAAAGGTACAGGATTGCTCCGGAAGAGCCAGCCAATCTTCGTATAAGTTAGCAACGGCATGCCGGATTTGGGACAGAGTGATGGGCATAGCTTTGGCTTGATGAGCAGCTAAAATGCCCAAAAATATCCGACAGGTCATTTTTATATTGCCTGCCGGATTGCAGTTTCATAGCAATCAGGGTATTCGGCGGAAATGGTGCGAATGGTCAAAACATGGGAGTAGGTTTTATAAAAAGTAGAAAAATTGCAACAGCTTTGGTGTATAAGAGCTTGTGTTTTTAAAAATCGGCATTTAACCAGCCGCTTGGTAAACCGGAAACGGTCGCCGATAGAATGGATGGCGTCTTTCATGCAAGATGCGGCATAAATCAAGGCATCAATATCTGCGGTCATATTTCGAAAACCATAATTTATCAGAACAGATGCCCCGCCGACCAGGATTAGCTCGGCGGGCATTTTTTGCCGATTTGTTTGCGATATTCTTTGGCGAGTTCTTTTAAGTAAAGGTCAATATTTTCTTTGGTGAATTCAATTTTTGCTCAGACAACATTTCGCACCTCGTTTTCAACAATATTAAATCGAATAAACCTCGGGGATTGCCTGCTGGAGGGCTTGCTTTTTATGGACTCTTTTTAGTGCAGTGGACAGAGATAGGATTCCGGTGGGATAAAGGGGTTTTTCCAAGGAATACTGCCGCAAATCATCATAATCACTGCACAGGGGAACATTGTTGATACGACTGATATAATCCAGCATAGCCAGAAGATAGAAGCTTTCGGGATACCATTGTTTTTCATAGTAATTACAGATGGCTTGACTTTCCAGTGTATCAATAATGAAATCGGTGTCGCCCAGTTCTTTTAGACGTTGACAGATAGTGCTTTTTAAAGTTTTTCAAAGCTGTTGCGTGAAGCAAAAAGACGGAGCAAGTAATTCTTCCATTGAAATATGAAAAAGCCTAGTGCGATTCGGTGAGACTGTTTCAGCGTTACATTTTTAATTGAGTTTTTCCGGTACAGATATCATTCACAGTGGTATAGGGAAGATGAAGCTTTGTCTTAGCTAACTGGTAGACCGACATATTGTGTTGGGATAAGAGTGTATTTAGAAACATCGCTTTTCACCTGCCTTTTTCATTATAACGGCAAACCGTTATAATGTCAATCGCTGAGAATGGAAATCTGTTTATCAACATACCATAAAAAGACGGCGTCTTTCGGTGAGAAAGAGCCGTCTTTTTGATTTGGTGCTTAACAAGTGTTGAATTCAAAAGTGAGCAAAAATGTTATTCCCTTATTTGCTCGTTTCCCGTTTCTTTCGCTGTTTTGCTATTTTCGCTATTTTCAAGCTTTTCTTTCTTTCCGAGCCTTCTGTTAGTTTCTTTTTCTGCCGCTTCCGGTTATCTGTTATTATTTCCGTTATTTCCGTTATTTTTCAGCTATTCCCGCTATTTGCCGCAGCCCCCAATTCCGCTATCCGCCGGTCATACTGTTCCCTGCATCAGAGCAAAACTTTCGCGTGGCCGCCGGCATCGGGGTGATAAACTCAGAAAGTGCCCGATAACGTCGTTTTCAAAATCCTCTTCGGTTTGGCGACCGGCGAAAAAGTCGAGTGCCGTTTGGTTCTTTTGTTATTTGCCTGCCGGCTGAGCGGACTTACCTTTTGCGTCAAATCATGCTCCATTTTTGCGCTTGCTTAATTTCCGGAATAAAAAAAGGTTTCAAAATCGTTGCAAGGATTTCCTTTTTGTATTTGGCAAAATCTGCCAGTATTTTTCCAGAACACCTATACGCCGCAAAAATCATACGCCAGCACCGGATCAGCTTTGGAAAAGCATCACCGTATCGACCTGTTGCTGCAAAGCCTTCGGCGTCATTCGCAGCTCCTTAAAAATGTTCCAGATATTCCTGACACTTGGTGATATCACCGGTGTCACCGGACACAGAAAGCGGAGAAAGAGCAGTCCTTCCATTTGTAGTGATTGCTCAGCCAAAGCTTGACGATATTCCTGATAATTTTGCGTAGAAAAACTTCAGCAGCTTTCCCCATTCCATCCACTCGATGCCCAGAGTAACCAAAACCACCGCAATCCCCAAAAACAGTAACCACAAAATAAAGAATGGAAAAACAACGCTAACCGGCGGGAAAAAGCTTTAGATAAGCCCAAATTCCCAAGACCGAAGTTTTGCGAGGGGCGAAGCGGTGAACGGAGAAGATAACATATCCAATGATTCCCCAGAGAGGAAAAACCGCCAGAGGTCCGGCAAAGGATAGCAACAATACGATGATAGCATTTAGTCCTTTCATCAGCCAAAAGAAAGGACAAGCAAAACGTCTGGCAGAGCTGTTGGCATCGGCAGTTAAAGCATGATAATCCCGCTGACAAATATCAAACAGCCAGCAGTAAACGCTGCGGCATATATCAAAAATAAAGCCAAAACCGTTGTTAAAATCGAAATAATGAGAGTAACCACGACGGTTGCTACGGTGCCTATTAAAATCAGAACGCTGACAACAATCAGTGATAATGCTGCCACAAACACAATGAGCAGAGCCAAAAAGTGCTCTAGCCCATCCAAAAACCGCCCGGATTATTAAATACAGCGCTTAAGAGAAATAAAAGCAAAGCAAAGCGACACCGACTCCTAAGAAGACCATTATTTTTGGACGGCTGCATCAGGGGAGCTGACTGACAATGGTCAAGAAAAAAGGAGTGCCAACAGGGGAAAAGAAAAATTTATTTTTAAAAATTTTTAATATATTTGCCATGATACTCCCCTATTCGTATTGTTCAAACTCGTATAAAAATGCTACTGATAAAAACGATCTTCCGCGCAATCGTTAAGCTGATGCGACGCCGCTGGCGCTGTCAATATAGACTAAAGTAACCGCTTCATAACCGGTGCCAATCAAAGGACTGCCCAGGCAATAATTTGGTGTGCCGAGTAAACCGGTGTCTTTGTGGGCGATTTCCGGTAAGCCCATGCCCAGCCGAATCCCCTGGGGAAGATAACTTGATTGCTGAAAAACGAACGCCGATAAACTTGGCGTCATTTAACGGAGCCAGCTTACCGCTTTGATTTTTGCACCACCATGGCAACGCCGGCGTGGCTGGTGGAGGAATCGTATAGGTTTCGAAGATTTTAACATTTTATTTGTCGGTACGGAAAACTGCATCATTTGCGGAATACTCATCAGGGTCAATGATTTCCCCGTTATATTGAACCTTTCTGGAATAGGGATCGGCGGATAGGATTTCAGCAGCAAGCTCGATTGCGCACACACAGAAGCGGCAAAGCTTGCCGGATCGGTTAAAGAAACCGGTAAATCCGTTGTTTCGTTTTTGCGGATTTCGGCGTCGTTCGGTCAGTTTTGACGTCAAACATTGCCAACTTTTTATCGCTCATATATAGGTTCGTGATTTCATAAGTTCCGGCAACAATTCCAAATCTGTCGAATATTGATTGGCATCGGTTAGTTCCGCCCGAAACTGCTTATCGGAAGCGATGTGCCGCAGCGAAACCGAAATGGTGATGGTATCTCTAATTTCTGGAGAAAGCTGTTCGTATTCCGGTGGGAGCTGCGTTAAAAATATGACAGCCGGCATTCCAGCGGGCGGTATTTTTGCACTACAACCGGTAGAAAGAGCAGAGTGCATAGAAAAATTACAGATAATAGAATGCATTTTCTTTTGTGCTACGTTTTTCAAAACCAATCCTCCCATTTTGGGACATCTTTTTGTTAAGGAGTTATCTTGTTTTCCGCTATTTTTCACTATTTCCGTTATTTCCATTAGTTCCGTTATTCTTCGTTTTTCGGTTATTGGCGTTTGCGAAAGACGAAGGACCTTATTTTTATTTGTGCTAACGGAAATTGCTTATTTTGCTTATTTTCCCTGTTTTGCGTCTTGATTAACGTTTACGGACGAAAGCGAAACCTTCTTCCTATTGTAAAAGGCTACGGCGACTTTGTCAATCAAATAAAAGGCAAAGCCCGTCATTTTGGCAGGCTTTGCCTTTTATCAAGCCGATTTTTGATTGTCTTATTTTACCAGCTTTGTTCCGGTCAGACCTTTGATTGCCCTCATCTGCCTTTTCCAGAGAAGTGATGATGGCTTCTCGTTTTCGCCCTGCCAGTACAAAGTCAAGGCAAGCTTCTACCTTCGGCAGCATACCGCCTTTGGCAAAATGACCTTCTTCTATGTACTGCTTTGCCTCAGCGGAAGTTACTACGTCCAGTGCCTTTTGCTCCGGCTTGCCGTAGTGGATATATGCCTTTTCCACTGCCGTCAGAATCAAAAGAACATCGCGTCAATATCATTGGCTAATTTTAGCACAAGATTTGTCCTTGTCGATAACTGCGTCAACGCCGGTCGGTTTGCCGTCTTTGCGAACAACCGGAATCCCTGCCGCCGCCAACAGTAATCGGAATCATGTCCCTGAGCGATGATTTTGTTAATGGCATTCAACTCAACAATCGCTTTCCGGAGCCGGAGGGCACAACCCGGCGGTATCCCCGACCGAGTCTTCCACAAAAAGTAAAGCCGCTTTTGTGCTGCCAATTCGTCAGCCTTTTCCTTGGTATAGAACATGCCAACCGGTTTGGTCGGATGTGCAAAGGCTTTGTCTTGTGCATCTACTTCTACTTGCGTAACAACGCAAACAACATCTTTTTCAATGCCTTCCTGGCGAAGTACTTTCTTCAATGGCTTGTTGCAGATGATAGCCGATATAGCCCTGCGACATAGCACCATTCGACTAACGGCATAGCCGGAGTCTTAACTCGCCTTCAGCGGCATAATCCATTGCCAGATTGATGATACCGACTTGCGGGCCGTTACCATGACCGATAATGATTTGATTACCGGAACGAACTAATTTAGCGATGGTTTTCTGCTACAAAATCAACAACATCTCGCTGTTCCTTCGGTGTAAAGCCCAAAGCGTTACCGCCTCAAAGCAATGACAACTCGCTTTCCCATAAAAACCTCCGTTATTACTCTTAGCACAAAGTAGCGTAAATAACTGCTTTAATGGTGTGCATTCTGTTTTCAGCCTCATCAAAGACTACAGGTGCGGTCCTTCGAGATACTTCGTTGGAAACTTCCATTTCCTCTAAGCCGAACTTCTTGTGGATTTCCTGACCGATGGTCGTCTTTAAGTCGTGGAAAGACGGCAAGCAGTGCATGAAAAATAGCTTCCGGATTAGCGTTAGCCATAGCTGCCTTATTGATTTGATAAAGGCTTCAACAGGCGGATTCTTTTCTTCCCAAACACTGTCCGGCTCACCCATGGATACCCAGATATCCGTATAAAAGTACATCAGCGCCGGTCGTTCCTTCTTTTACATCTTCGGTAAAGCGAACGGTGCAATGATTTTTGTTTTTGCGATTTCCTTAGCCTTTTTGCAGCTCTTCGTCCGGCCACAAAGCCTTCGGTGCACAGCCGGTGAAAGTCAGGCCCATCTTAGCGCAGGCAATCATCAAGGAGTTACCCATGTTGTTTCTGGCATCGCCCATGTAGGGTGAAGTTAAGGCCCTTTAAACGACCAAACTTTTTCTTCAATCGTAAGCAAGTCAGCCAACATTTGAGTCGGGTGGAAACGATCGGTTAAGCCGTTCCAAACCGGTACGCCGGAATATTCTGCCAAGGTTTCAACCAAAAGATTGGTCAAAATCCACGGTATTCAATACCATCATACATCCGGCCAAGTACCCGAGCGGTATCTTCGATACTTTCCTTCTTGCCCATTTGCGAGCTGCCCGGATCAAGGTAGGTAACACCCATACCCAAGTCCATACCAGCTACTTCGAACGAGCAACGAGTACGAGTCGAAGTCTTTTTCAAATAACAGAACAATGTTCTTTCCTTCTAAATAACGATGAACGGTACCGTTCTCTTCAATTCCTTAAAGTTTCTTGATAAATCAAGTAGATAGCGAATCTCGTCGCTGCTGAAACCAATAAAGTTAAAAACTCTTACCACGTAAAGTGCAGCCATGTTAGCTCCTTTTCTGAATGGGTTGCTCCGTCTTTTCTAAATGGAAGAAAGTGGAGCAGGTAGCCATCGCTACCATAGTTAAATAATAATAATAACTACAACATTGATTATCGTACTCTATTATACCTATTTTTTTCATAAAACGTGTAGCAAATCAGGGGAAATCATTGTATAATTTTGCTTTTTCTTTGATAAGGCTTTATCAAAAATGATTTCAAAATTGAAAAATTAGAAAAATTAAAAAGGAATTAAAAGCAGAATTGGCGAATATTAAAAAGAATATAAGTTCGAACAAGAAAAATGTTAAAACGGCATAAATAAAGGGAAACGAACACAAATACGGATTGAGGATCGAGAGAGTTAAAAAAATATCGAATATAGAAAAACTATACAAAAATTTCGATTTAAATGTCTTGATTCGGATTATATTACCATTTATAATAAAAACAGGTTCGTCAAAACTCTTAAAACAGGAGTTTTAAGAAATGGATTAGTGTAAAATGACGAAATACAAAAAGGCTGATATCCAGCCGATTGATTATTCCAGCATGAAGCTGGAAGGGCTTTTTAGCTTTGATCGAGAAGTGATTGAAGCACTCGACACCGCTGTTACATCAGGCTGCCCGCTTTCTTTTTATTTTAGAGGGCGAGGCGAGTGTATGATTAATGGTCGGGGCTGTCCTGTCGACCAAGGGAACGTTACTGGCGATGATGCCATGGCATTTTTCTGAGGTTACCAGCGAAAAGCCGTTACAATACTACATTTTGAAATACAATGTTGATATTGGTAAACCGTTTTGTCAAAACCTTGCATGATATGGACGAAAACAGTACATTTTGGACTTGCTTTTATACAACAGCTACGATTACTTGTGATAAGACAGAACTGGAAATATTAAATCATATCTTTGAGTCGATTAAGGAGAGACTGGGCGAGGAATCGGTTTTACCGAGGGGAAAAACAGCCCTGACCGAAGTTTTTGTGATGTAAGATTATTGAGATTATTACCTTGTTTATTCGGTCAAAATCACGGCAGACGGAAACCGTCTTGCAAGACGAAAACGCAGACGGGGATGATAAAGCGCTGGTCAATGTGTTTAACATATTTATTCGCATTTGGGCAGGGGGACTCGCGAGTGCAGAAAATGTAGCACAATGTTTTTACCAGTAAGTCAACCCTGACTAAGTACATTAAGAAAAACAACCGGCTTATCCTATGAAAATCTGGTCAATGAAATGAAGATTGGTAAGATTATGGAGATGTTGCTTTATACGGAAACTGAGTATTAATGAGATTGCTTTTTATTTTGGGCTTTGTCGATCAGGCGCATGACTAAGGTATTTAGTCGGCGGATTGGAAAAATCTCAATAAATACCGCCAGATTTTTGGCGAGTAAGCGGCCATTATATAATGAAAATGATGTCCGGTTGTTTTATAAGATATTAGATTATGTCTGCAAGGGATATAGTGGCGATCTTTCCATTGAAGTGGTCAGCGGGGGTTGGTCTAACCAATGCCCAATTAAATGAGATGTTCCTGTACCATGTGGAAAAAGTTTTGCTGATTTTGTCAACTTTATTCGGATTGGGAACGCTTTGAGATGTTGCTGAACTCGGATAAAAAGTATTACCAGCATTGCCTTTGAGGTAGGATATAACAATTCCAAAACCTTTTGCGCAACTTTTAATAAGCTGCGGGGCATGGCTCCGTCGGAGTTCCGGTTAAATGGGAGCTTGCAGGAGTTTGATTTATAAGTTTTGGTTGTAGTGTATCAAAAATTAATATCGTTTGCCCAAGAAATCGGCAACAGATTTTAAAGTTTTTGATACGTTGTATCATACAATATTGATTTATCGTAAAAACCAGTTAACAAAAGACGACAATATTATTTTTATAGGGAGGAAATAATATGGAACAAGTGGTACGTCTGATTGAAACTCACCGGCTGGCTGTGGGGACCGCCTTTATTGATTTTAGTAGTTGGTGGTGGTATTTTGCTGACAGTACGATTGGGCTTCTTTTTCCAACTTCGGTATTTTCCTATATTATGCAACAGACCCTTCGGTAAAGATCTAAGGCGGAGGGCGAAGGCACACTGACACCATTCCAAGCGGCGACGGCAGCATTGGCATCGTCGATTGGCGCAGCGAAATATCGTAGTAGTTCCGTCTATTATTTTCGTAGCCGGTCCGGGCGCAGTTTTTCTGGATGTGGGTTACGGCGGTGTTGGGACAAGCTACAAAGTTTTCAGAAATTGTATTGGGCTTAAAAATATCGTGAGAAGAATGCGGAAGGCGAATACGTTGGCGGTCCGGCATATTACATGAAAGAAAAAGGTATCAAAGGAACCGTTGGTAAGAGATTTTAGGTTTCTGCGTTTCTTTCTTCTTTATGATTGAAATATTGCCGTCGATTACCTTTGGACGCTTTCGGCTGCTTCGCCTCTGGAAAGCTTTAGGCGTAGATAAGAAGATTGCGGTTGGCTTGATTTTTGGCATTGGTACTGTTGGTTGTTTATGGTGGTATCAGCCGAATCGGTAAGGTTACCGAAAAATTAGTGCCGTTTTGCGGCATTGGCTTACTTTGCTGTAGCCTCTGGGTTGCTATTTTACTGAACATCGGTCAGATTCCGAATGTACTGTATAGCATGATTTTCGTGGGCGCTTTCAATCCGCAGGCAGTAGCAACCTGTTATCGTGGGTGCAACCGTTGCCAAAGCAATCAAAACGGTGTGGCTCGTGGCGTACATACTCCAACAGAAGCTGGTATGGGTTCGGCGCCGTATGCTCACTCGACCGCTGTAACGGATCATCCTTGCCGTCAAGGTATGTGGGGTATCTTCAGTGTTTGTTGATACCATCGTTGTTTGCTCCATTTCGGCGCTTGTTGTATTATCCACCGGCGTTTTGGACACCGACCACCTCCGGATTCCGAGTTTAGAGCGCAATTGCCGTATCGAAGGCTGTAAGCAGCGTATTCGGTAATGCCGCCTGGATTATTGCCATCGATTTGCTTATTCCTGTTCGTTCTTTCACCATTATCGTTATCATCTACCGCGAAAAGCAAGCGGAATACTTGTTCGGTAGCGTTTTGGGCAAGATTATGCGTTTTGCCGCAACAGCGATGGTAGCAGTTGCTTTTGTTCATCAGCTTGATAATGCCGGTACCTTCTTGAGCTTTGACCTTAGGTCTGGTAGTTGTGCTGAATATGATTGCCTTGATTTTTACTGAGCGGCGAAGTTGTAGGTGAAGGAAGAATGTCTTTAATACGCCCGGTAAGTATTATCTGAAGGACGCAGCAGACAGAGCCAACAAAAATAGTGGATTCAAAAAGTTTTTGGTGGGAGCAATGGCTCTTAGCTAAAAAATTAAGTTTGACGATGCCAACAAAAATACCTTCTTAGCGGGCGGGGAGCAGTTGTCTGCGTGGAAGGTATTTTTAACCGGCAGTGTTTAGGAAAGATTTCAAAAGGGATGGATAAGAACGAAAATCAGGTGAGAACCAAAAAGGAAAGTCAGCGTAGAGGCATTTATCTTTAGCTGGTTTTTAGCATTTTTATTGCGGTTGGTCGCATTATGGGCGGAACCAATATGCTGAAAACGATGATGGCGACTTCCTATGACCTGCTGATGAACGTATGCTTTTTATTTAATGGGCGTAGCGGTCTTAGCGGGCGGAATCTCCGGCGTATTTTCCGAGTTTGGTGTCATTGCTTTAGTAAACAAAGGTTTGTCGGTTGTTATGAAACCGACGTGCGATTTACCCGGTGCAAGCTCGCTGGGGATGTTAAACTGCTTTGTATGTCGGATAACCCGGCGATTTTAACGCTGGCACATGACGATAACTTTCGGCAGTATTTTTGAAATATCAGTCCGCCGGCACTGACCAACTTAGTGCGGCTTTCGGCATGGGCTTAATCGCTACCACTAGCCATGATGGGCTTTCCGGTGAGGGTGCGATTGGTGCCATCAGCTGGTAGGTGTGTTAGAGCGCTGTCGTCGGCGGTGTGATTTCAGTTCGGCTGATGATTTTTGAAAAACGAGAAAATATTACGGAACAACGGAGCGGGTAGAAGCCAAGAGTATTTCGACAATTCCTGCCGGACAGCGGAAAATCAGGGATGGATCCTTTGGCTCCCGCTGTTCAGTCATTGCTGGAGGGCGTAAAATCGGCGTGGACTATGGGTATGTCCATTATCCCCGGCGCTGTTGAACTGTGTACGATTGTTATTATGCTGACCAATGAGCGTTGGCAATGCCGGCGTATACAATGGCTCGGCTGGTCAAGGAATTGAGATTTTACCAAAGATTGGTGCGCATCTTAGCTTTATCTGAAAAGCCCTTATTTGGCTTTTAGCACCCCGAATCCATTGCGGTGCCGATTACGGCGCTGGGTAGTGCCGGGCAGCCATGTGGTATTGTGAATGAAAATGGCGCTTGCCGGCAAGGTAACAGCCAATGATATGTGCAGTTTTCACTCGCGATGGCATGTGCTGGAGCGGTTACCCGTCCACGCATATCGCTATGATGGATGCGCTTGACACCAGAAAATGACCGGTAATGCTATTGTTTCCCATACGATTGGCGGCTTGGGAGCAGGTGTGGCGGCTCATTGCGCTGTGGATAGCTGCTGGGATAAAAATCGGGGAAACAAATCAGTTCCCCTCAACGGTAACACCTAAAGAGGAAATACATGGATAAGTCAAAATATTCACGGCGGCGCTGGATGTGATCAAAGAGGCGCATCAGATAGCCATTAAAAATCAGAAATCGAGTAACGGATCTTCATCTGATGCAGGCGATTTTGCGCCAGCCGGATCATCGAGATTGTTCGGGTGCTGACGGAAATGGGCGTGATTACCAAAGGCGCTGTCGCTGGACTTGGAAGAGGCGATTGGCAGGATTCGCTCTGCCAAGGGGATTACCAGTCTGTGCGTCAGTCGCTCATACCAAAGAGCACCGCTGATTGCCGAAGAATTTGCCGGAACCCCATATGAATCCATGGTAACAGTAACGCATCTTGGCGCTGCTGCGGAAGAGGATGGCGGCGGCAAAGCGCAGGGGTCTCAGGCTAACAGCTAGTGACAGCTTGCGCAAAGAGCTGGTTCGGCGCTGGAGCAGCTCCTTTGCCAACGGGATTTCCGAGGAGTCCTTAAAGACGCTGGCAAAATACGGGCGAAACCTGAATCAGGAAGCGCAGGCGGGAAGCTGGACGAAGTGGTCGGCAGAGAGAAGAAACCAGCTCAGCCCTTCGAGTTTTTATCTCGCCGGATTAAAAACAATCCGGTTCTGATTGGTGAGCCGGGGGTAGCAAAACGGCGATTGTCGAAGGAATTGTGCAAAGGATTGTCAAGGGTGATGTGCCGGATCGCCAAAGGATAGCTGGTCTTTGCCTTGGACATGACGGCGGTAATTGCCGGCGCTTAAGTTTCGAGGCGATTTTGAGGAAAGACTGAAGCAGATTTTAGAAACGATTAAGAACTCAAACGGTCGGATTATTTTGTTTATTGACGAGCTGCATAATATTATCGGTTCGGGCAATACCTCGGCACGATGGATACTCCAATATTTTAAAGCCGATGCTTGCTCGGGGGTGAGCTCCTTAATCGGACAACCACGATTGAAGAATACCGGCTGCACAGTTGAAAGGACGGGGCATTGGACCGGCGCTTTCAAAAATCTTGGTGGAAGAGCCTCGGAGGAGGCGGCGATTTCCATTTTGCGGGCGTTAAAACCCGCTATGAGCATCATCATACGGTGCGTATCAGTGATCCGGCGATTATTGAGGCGGTTCGGCTGGCAAAACGGTATTTGACGGAGCGGCGGTTGCCGGATACGGCAATTGACGTGATTGATGAGGCATCAGCGCTGGTCAGGATGTACCGAGATGAACGGCCGGCAGCACTGGAAGAAACGCATCGCACGCTTGGTGCAGCTGGAAACGGAGCGGGACTCGCTGGAGAAGGACAGGACGAGGTTTCTAAGTACCGCTTGGCGGAATTGGAAGACAAGATTGCTGCTTTTTAACGGCGGAGTTTGACCGGATGGAAAAGGCGTATCAAGCCGAAAAGCCGGCAGACCGAAATGGCTCGCTCCGGCGAGATCAGGAGCTTTACAGCTGCAAATGGAGGCGAAAGCCGAGCACCGCTTTGCGGATTTTGGCAGAGCTTTTGCCGGTGCTGGAAAGACACAGGCGGCTTTGACGCAGTTAGAGGAAAGTGGAGAGATTTTTCCGCTCCCCTCGGAGGTGGGCGTGGAGGAAGTCAGGAAATTGTGTCGAAACTATCCGGCAGCCCAAAATAGCGATTAGAAACGAATCAAATGGCACATATTGCTGAGATTCAGGCAAATATGCGCCGAAAAATGATTGGCGGCGATGAGGCAATCGAAGGGATTATCAATGCTTATATTCGGGCGCAGTCGGGACTGTTATCCCGTCAAAAGCCGATGGGCAGCTTTATTTTATGCGGGCCTTCCGGTACCGGTAAATCATATCTGACCAAATTGACGGCGGATTTCTTATTTGACGGCGATAGAAGTTTGATTACCTGGATATGAGCGAATATACCGATAAATCTTCGGTTACCAAGTTGATTGGTGCACCGCCCGGCTGATGTTGGCCATGAACAGGGCGGCAATCTGACCGAGGCGGTTCGAACCAAGCCTTATAGCGTGATTGTGTTTGATCATGCAGAACGGGCGCAGCGGAAGTACAGGGCATTATCCGGCAGATTATGGCAACCGGTGTATTAAATGATAATCGGGGCGGCGCATTGATTTTAAAAATACGATGATTTTTAACTACCGAGCCGTCCGAAGAAAAAGGAAGAGAACCGATAACTCTGCCGAATGACTTAGTGCAAGCGGCAGATAGTGAGTACCGGCTGAATGCCTTTGATCTGCCGAAACTAAAAAGAATTGGCATATCTTCGCCTGCAGCAGCGCGGCGGAGGAGCTGGCAGATGGTCATATCCGGCTGAATGGGACAAGACATTGCCCGATTTTCTGGCAGAACGTGTTTATGCACAGGGTATGGGGCGCCGGGCAGCTGAACCGGATAATGGAAAAGAGATTATTACACTCTTTCCATGAAGAGCTATTTGCCGGAGGGCTGGCGGCGTTTTCGACCGTTCGGCTGGCAAAAGACGAGCAGGGCAATATTACAGCGGAATGAGTGGAAATAACTTAATTTTTCTCATCCTTATCAGAGCGGTCTTTTAGGATTGTTGCATGGCCGGGCGATAGAAAAATTGCCGAAAGCGAAGCTTATGCACCTGCTCTTTGAGCGGGTGAGAGCGAAGAAAGCGATGGAAGGTTGAATGAAGAAAGAATGAAAAAGTAAACCAAAATGACGAAAAGGGAGGTTGAATATGGGATTTCAGTTACCAGAGTTTGAATACCCGGATTTTTCCGAGAAAAGGTACGCTGACGCTGCCGAGGTTCGTGTAGCGAAAGTGGAGATGGATGGCGTGGCGCCGGAGGATTTTTATCTGACATCGCACATGCCGAGCGTTTTGTACAAGGTAGACGGCAAATGGTTTTTGCCAAAGCACACCTGCTGAACTGCGTAGCAGCCAAACCCGGTGCCGAGATTGAAATTGTGGAGCTTCGACTTTGAAAAAGGGCAGGAAGTAGTATTAGGACAAAAACGGACGGCAGCGAGGGAATTTAGTTTATCGGGACGGTTTCGAGCTGGGTATATTCCGATCCGGGCAAAGCAGTAGAAAACTTCGTTCTCGGAAGATTATGATTTCTTGTTCCAGTTAATGGAATACGAAAAGAGCATAACGGCAAAATCGTTTGGGTATTGGGACCGTCGGTTGTATTTGACTACGATACCAGAGTAGCCTTGAACCGCTTGGCAGAAAACGGTATATCCACCTGCCTGTTAGCTGGAAACGCTATGTGTACCCATGATTTAGAGGGCGGATTTTTACGGACAGCCTTAGGACAAAAATATTTATACGCAAGAAAACGTACCGATGGGGGCGATTACAATCACTTAGATCTGTTAAAATGTAAAGTGCGGACGATTGGCTCGATTAAGGACTTTATTGCTTCGTAATGTCAAAGACGGTATCATCAAAACCTTGTCGGATATGGATATTCCGTTTGTACTATCCGGCTCGATTCGGGACGACGGACCGTTGCCGGAGGTTTGCAGAAGTAACGGCACGCTTTGACCGCTACCAAGGAAAAGCTGAATGAAGCTACTGATTATAGGTTTGGCAACGATGCCGCATAATCTGTCGGTAGCGAATATGGCATCCGGATATCGGGTACGGGAAGATGGCAAAAGTTACGCCGGTTTATATGTATGTCATTGACGTAACGGAAAACGTAGCCAATAAAGTGGGAGCAGCCAGAGAGAATATGGCTTTTTGTTCCGATGATTACGAATGTTCAGGACTTTGTGGTTAACTGCGAAAAAGGCTTTGGTTGCCGGCGGATGTCTTTGACGGCAGCAATGGAAATGCCGGAAATGGAATATGCCGGTTTAGATAAAAAGAAGAAGAAGGAAAGGAGAGATGGGACGATGAACTCTGAAATGCCGAAATATCATCATCCCTGATTTTTACGCAGGATTTTACAAAAGGCACCGAATGTTACCTTAGAAGCGGTGGAAAGAGATGGGATTAGTCCTCGAATTACCATGCACTGTCGGTTTTTCCGGAATATTTTAAGATTAACGGCAAATGGGTTTTGGCAGAACAGTCTTCGTATGGATACTGTTTGCGTAGCAGTTGACACTCCCGGTCAGGAAAAAGAGTGGATATTGTTGAGTTCCGTAATCTGAAAAAGGGCGACAAGGTTGTTATTGGAAGAACGGAAGACGCCTCGGAAGGAATTTACGTTTGGGATACATGGGCTTTTGGCAGCAACCGATGCGGAGAGGCGGATACGTTTGCATTCCGTTCCGGTCGTTCTCGGAAACTGCTTTCTCGTGGATTATGATACGCTGTATGATGTGCTTCGCTATGAAAAAGGCACATAATGGCTATGCATTACTCTGATTGTCGGTTCGGCATTGGCGCTGGATCGGGATTCTCGGGCGGCGTTAGAGCGTTTGATTCGGGAGGGATATGTGCAAGCAATCTTCTGTGGTACGGAAACGGCAGCTTTTGATTTAGAGCGTGGCATTTTTGAAACCACCTGGGACAGAAGAACTTTTACCAGAGAGCAGAATACGACCAGAAATATGTATGCCGCCATTAACTTAGCGAGAAAAATACGGTTCGACCAAGGCATTGGTTGAGTCCGGTCAGGTAAAAAGACGGATTTATCAAAGCCTGTGTAGAAAAGAATGTACCGTTTGTACTATCCGGTACGATTCGGGATCGCTTTGCTTTGCCGGAAACGATTGATAATGTGTATGATGCGCAAAATGTTATGCGTAGCCATGCCCGCAAGACCTCGACCATCGTCATGATGGGCGCAATCTTGTTTACGATTGCAACCGGTAATATGACTCCGTCGTATAAATGTATTTGACGGCGTAGTTCAGTCCGGTATATATGTATACCATTGATATTCAGGAGTTTGCTGTAAATAAGCGCGCATCGTGACAGAGGTACTTTTGACGGCGGTATCGATGGTAACCAACGTACAAGACTTTATTCGCAATGTTGATCGGGCATTGAACGGATAAAAATGGCTCAACAATATAAGGGCTGCCGGCAGACGAAAACAGCGTTTGCCGGCGGCTTTTTCTGTTTCGAATTACCGTCTTGTTCCTCAACTTATGATATAATCATTAGTACCAACAAGTGTGCCGAGAAAAATAGGAAAAGAACCTTTATTGGATTTATCGCTCGTCTGATGTATGTGGGCTTTTTATGGCAGTATTTTTGGCGGAAGAAGAAAATACAGGAGAAGAACATGGTAAATGAAAATAAAGTCAAGCTGATGACAGAGCTGGCGTCCTATTTAGAGGACAAGGGCAAAGTGATTTGAAAATCATGCGCCGCTAAGCTGGATTATGTTTCGCCCAACAGCTTTCGGGTGATGCTGCTGGCGACTTTTGGGGCTGCTGATTATCTTTGGCTTAGACGTATTAAATAAGTTTTTAAGCAACATGGAAAAATATTTCGAAGTTTGATTTTATTGGTCAGGAACGGTATACTTGACCTTATGGGTACTGGCAATGCTTTTTATGCGATTATCGGCGGCAGGATATACCGGCAGACGATATACCGAGGCAAAACAAAGAGCGGATCGTTATGAAAGCTTATTAAACCGTCTGGACGAAGAAAACTTGAAATAGTATTGGGGAAAGAATGATTAAAGTTTATGAGATAAAGGAACTGCTCACAAATATCTATAAGCGATATGAAAAGCTGATATTACCAGTAATCCGGTTTTATTTTAGCATATGTCGTATCCAGATTAAATGGCTTTTTGGTTATGCGGCGGTACTCAGCCGGGTGCCGATTCGTTTGGTGTCGGCGCTTTTGGCAGCATTTTTGCCGGGAAGCTGGTTTTGTTGCTGGGGCTTATGGCGCTGCTTCAAGTCTTTTTTCGGTGTCGATTGAGGCGGCGGCACTTTGTTTGTGATTATGGCGCAGTCTATTTACCGTTTATGCCGATGATTACCGAATATAGCTGGATTGTTATTTTGATGCCGCTGTTGCTGCACTGGAACTTGGGATACTTAATGCCTTGATTTTAGGGGCTGGTTTTTACGCCCATAACTCTGATTCCGATGTCGGTGGAATTGAATTTATCGCTTTGCCGGTTATTTAAGCGGGATTCTTCAGGTAAACAGCGATCCTGCTAAAACATCCCCTGTTTGATGCACCGAAACTTATTTAGCATGTATAATCAGCTGCTTTCGGTGATGACCGCTGATAAGGTAACGATTTTATTGATTTTTGGTATTTTCGGCGGCGCTTTTTGGTGGTTTATTATATCGCCAAGGTGGAAATGGATTATGCCCATTATATTGCGATTGGTGTCGGCGCCGTATTTCAAATGCTGACGCTGATTGTCGGTAATATTTTATGGAAAGGCTATTTGAATATCAGGGGTATTATTATCGGCTTATTATTTTCTGTCTTATTTGCTGCCTCTCTTTCAGTTTATGCGCTTTCGCCTGATTATCAGCAGGCACAACGCCTGCAGTTTGAAGATGATCACTATTACTACTATGTAAAAAGCGATTCCCAAGGTCAAAGTGGCAAAAGCACCCAAAGAAATTAAGAGGATTAAATAATACGAGCTTTTTGCTTGTCTAAGCTGGAATAAGAAACAGGAGATTGAGAAATTGGGTAGAAATTGGACAAACTTAAAAACCATTATGTCTCAGCCGCCGTCCATTCAAGTCAAGGATGGAATTGAAATCCTTAATCATTGCTTATTTGATTTATCAAATTATACAATGGTTTTGGGGGACAAAGGCATGGACGCTGCTAAAGGCATACTGATTCTATTTTTCATTTTTATGTTTGCTTCCCTTTATGGAATTTGAATACAATTTTATGGATTTTTGCCAATACCATTAACGTTGGTATTATTGCGGTATTTATTGTTTTTTTCAGCCGGAATTGCGCCGGGCGCTGGAGCAGCCTGAGCCGCAGCAACTTTTTGGTAAACTCTTAAACTTAGAGGAAGTTCGCCGAACAGGCGATGATTTAAACGAGGAACAAATTAACGACATCGTTCAGGGCAGCCGAAGAAATGGGCAAGGTCAAAACCGAGTGCTTTAATTGTACTGGAGCAGACGGAGTCACTGGCAGAGTATATTCGCTCGGGCATTCCGCTGGACGCTGTGGTATCCAAAGAGCTGCTAATCAATATTTTTGAGCATAATACCCTTGCATGACGGAGCAGTCATTGTTCAGGGGGGCAGGATTGCGGCGGCGACCCTGTTATTTGCCCTTGTCGGATAATCTGACGATTAGTGAGGAGCTGGGGCACCAGACACAGGGCGGACTGGGCTTGGCGTGAGGCGGTGGATGCGATGGTTATTATCGTGTCGGAAGAAACCGGCAAGATTTCTTTGGCAATCGGCGGGAATTTGGTACGAGCGGTCGATTCCTCAGTACCTGAAGAATAAGCTCATCAGCTTAGCCGGAAAAAGCCGGAAGAAAAGAAGTATTTTTGTGGAAAGGATTTGGAAAAATGACGATAAAAAGCTAACCAATAATTTGGGCTGGAAAAATCTTATCGTTTGTATTGGCTTGCCTGCTATGGCTGACAGTAGTGAATATCGAAGATCCGCAGGTTACGACCACGATTCGGGGAATTACGGTGGAAAAGCAAAACGAAAGCGCCATCACTTCCCAAAAGCAGGCGATTCAGTATGTAGCCGGTGACACGGTGGACATTAAAGTCAAAAGGTCGCCGCTCTATCGTCAGTAAATTAAGCAGCAGTAATATTAAAGCATATGTCGATATGCGGAATCTGTCGATTACCGATGCGGTGGACATTCAGATTGATTTGCCCAATGACGTGGAGCTGATTTCTAAAAAGTCCATCTTCGGTATCGGTTTCACGGGATCATTACCAAACAAATCGAAGTCCAGTATCAAAAAGTGGCGAGGCGGCAACCGGTTTTGTCGATTTGAATCCGACCATTACGCCGAATGTGATTGAGCTGGAAGCGGCAGAGTCCGTTATTTATAAAATTGAAAAAGGTCGTGGCAGGGTCGATGTGGACGGTATTTCTGAGGATTTTACCATTAGCGTAACACCGCAGGCTTATGATTATAGCGGCTCGTTGGTAACGGGCGTCAGTATGTCGGTTCAGCAGGTGCAGGTGAAAGTGCCGGTGGAAAAACCAAAATCTTGCCGATTACCTTTACTCCGGCAGATGCCGTACCGACAAATTATGAATATTTGGGGGCAACGCTTAGCCAGACCAGTATAGCGATTCGAGGAAAAGCGGAATTGATTGATCCCCACAGAGCTGACGATTGATTCCATTTCGCTTGCCGGCATGACCGGAAAACAAACGGTAACCGTTAATTTAGCCAAACTCTTACCGGATGGCGTCAGCTTAAATCAGGACAGCTCGACATTAGATGTGGAAATTGATATTGAGCCCATTGTAACACAGGAACTTAGCTTTATGCCGAGCGAAATTGGGATTCAGAATTTACCGGCAAACTAAAGAAGTGCTATTATTAAGTGAAAATGCTGTTAAGGGTAAAATATCGGGGAATTGAGTCAAAAATTACTGCTCTTACCAAAGAGAGCCTGCAACCGCATATCTCGGTGGAGGGCTTAAATAATGGAGTTCATGCCGTAACGATTCAGTGGAAAGAGTTGGACGGTTTGGAACGAGTTTCGGCAGATGAGCGGCTGACGATTGAGCTTTTGATAAGCGATGCGGAAAAGCCGGCGGAAAATAACGCTGCCAATAATAATCGCTGAGTATTGCGTAATAGCCATAAGAGGCATTACAAGAGCCGGCAGCAACCGGCAAAATGTGCGGAAGGAACCCGTTGCGCAAGGAAAAAGCGGATAGAAGGCTCTATGGAGGGTAAGAGCTGGCGGCAAAGAAAACGCAAGAAAACAAACCACTGCGGATAAAAACCGAACGAAAGCTCCCAAAGAGAACGGAAGAACTGGCAGTAGTAGATAGACGAAGCAAACCGTTATGGATAAAATCGAACGAAAGCTCCCAAGGAGAACGCAAGAACCGGAAGTAGTAGATAGGCGAAAAATAACTACGGATAAAAACTGAACGAAAGCTTCCAAGGAGCGAAAAGAAAGTAACAGAAAAAGAATAAAGTCAATAGAAAAGAGGAAACCATGGAAGAAAAATATTTTAGCGACAGTAGGCGAGCAGAAAAATAACTCGAGATAAGGATGTTAAATATTATGCGCAGCATGCCGCAGGAGGAACTGGACTTTGTTGCCGGCGAGGCAGGACGCAAGCTTTTTATTAGACGAGATGATAGCGGCAGAGCTTCTGTATTTGGATGCATCCGCTCATCATTGGGACGAAGAAAAGGACTTTATCGAGCTGTTAGCCGAGGCGAAGAAAGGGTTGATGCAGCGATACGCTGTCGGAAAATTATTTGATACGATTCAGGTGTCCGAGGATGAGATAAAAGCTATTACGATGCCCATTCGGCGAATTTCAACAAGAAGAAACGATGTCGGCAAAGCATATTTTTGGGTGAACAGCTTGGAAGAGGCGGATCAGTGTTGAAATTAAAGCCGGCAAAAGCTTTGGAAGATGCAGCTCGAGAATATCTCGGAGCTGCCCATCCAAAAATAGAGGCGGCGACCTGGCACGTTTAGCCGAGGGAAGATGGTAGAAAGAGTTTGAAGATGCGGCATTTGCCTTGACACAGGGGTATGGTCAGCGCACCGGTCAAAACGCAATTCGGGCTATCATCTGATTAAAGCCGGAGCAATTACCCGGCAAAAAGCGGCAGATTTGGATACCGTCAAGGACAAAATTAAAAAAACAGCTGTTTCAGGCAAAAACAAAAGGAAAGCTTTACGCTAAAAACTGGAAGAATTAAAAGAAAGCTATCCGGTGAAAATTAATTTAACATCGTTAAAATAATCACAAACGGCTTTTTGCGGTTTTTCGCAGAAGTGTCATTTTTAGAAAGACTTAAAATGGTGACCTGCCGGCGAAATGGCGAAACGAAAGTACTTTGGCTGGACGATTAGGGTGAAAAATATCTTTTTCGCCGGTAGCGGTAAGCAGAAAGGGCAAGGTATGACAGAAAGCAAAGAAACGGCAATGCCAAAGATTATCAAAAATCAAATGCTAAAGGAATACACTACGTTTCGGATTGGCGGACCGGCGGATTTTTGAGCAGAGCCGGAAACGCCGGCGGAGCTGAGGGCGGTGCTGGAAATCTGCCGTAATCAGGCACTGCCTTATTTTTATTTTTAGGTCAAGGCTCGAATGTGCTTTTACCGATAAGGGATATCGGAGGCATGGTTATCTTTTTAGGTCCTAAGTTTAGCCAAATCAGACGAGAGGGCGAAACGCTACGGGCAGGCGCCGGAGCGAAATTAAGGATGTGGCGCAATATGCGCTTGCGGAAGGCTTAGATGGTTTAGTATTTGCGTGCGGGATTCCGGGGAGCATTGGCGGAGCAGTATTTATGAATGCCGGTGCTTATGACGGCGAAATGAAACAGGTCGTGGCAGAAGTAACGGCGATGGATAAGCAGGGTAATCTGCACTGCTATTCGGGGAAGAAATGAACTTCGGTTATCGCCATAGCCGGATTCAGGATAGCGGCGAGATTATTTTTGGAGGCGGTTTTACATTTGCAAGCGGGGGACAGGCAGGCAATGGCGGGACAGCGGAACTGACTCGGCGGCGGGAAGAAAAGCAGCCCCTTAGAGTTAGCCAGTGCCGGCTCGACCTTTCGGCGGCCGGAGGGATACTTTGCCGGGAAGCTGATTATGGACGCTGGATTATCCGGCTATAGTTGCGGGGATGCGGCGGTTAGTACCAAACATTGCGGCTTTGTCGTCAATTGCGGCAATGCCAGCTTTGCTGATGTGATGAATGTGATGGAACATGTCCAGAAAAACAGTAGAAGAAAGTATTTCAGGTCAGGCTGCAAACCGGAAGTAAGAATTGTAGGAGAAAGATAGGAGGCGGCATGAAACAGGTAAAGGACGAGCGCAGAATTGTCTCGCATTGGTGGAGGGACAGGGCTTTTCGACACTGCTGCGGGGATTAAAGTTTTATGCGGAAGATATTACAGCGATTGTGACGGTAGCAGATAATGGCGGTAGCTCGGTCAGCTTCGCCGGGAAATGGGATTTTACCGCCGGGCGATATCCGCAACTGTGTCCTTGCACTGGCGGAAATAGAGCCTTTTAATGGAACAGGTTTATCAGTACCGTTTTTCCGAAGGAAGCTTAAAAAGGCAAAACTTAGGGATGTTTAATTATTGCGGCGCTAACCGATATTAGTGGCAGTTTTTGAAAAAGCGGTCGAGCAGCTAAGTGATATTTTAGCGGTTAAGGGCAAGGTTTTGCCGGTAACCGATGAGAAAAATTGAGCTGATGGCGACTTATGCCGATGGCAGTCGTATTTTTGGCGAAGAGGAAATCGTATATCAAAACAAGGTTTCCGCAAAAAGATTCAAACCATTGAAATGCTTCCCTAAGCCGCCCAAGGCAAACCACAAAGCGGTTCGGGCATTGGAAGATGCGGAACTGATTGTGCTGGGGCCGGGGAGTTTATTTACCAGTATTATCCCCAATTTATTGGTGAAGGGATTCCGGAGGCGATTCGGAGTTCCAAAGCCAAAGTGATTTATATTGGCAATTTGATGACGCAGCCCGGGCGAAAACGGATTTTTTGCACTGTCAGACCATGTCGGAGCGATTGAGCGGATTTTGGGCAAAAATGTGATTGATGTGATTGCCATTGATGGCAATAGCCACTTGCCGGAAAAATCTTAGCTTTTTATGAGGCGGATGATTCGTATCCGGTGAGAAATGACTTGCGGGATGCACCGGAATATAAAGTGGTGAGCGGTGATTTGTGCGTAGCGGACGGAGATTATATCCGCCACGATCCGAAGCATCTGGCTAAGTTTATTTTGGAGATTTAACAATGTCTTTTTCAGGGCAAAATCAAACAAGAGCTGGCGGCGCTGGGGAAAAACACTGGCATTGTGCACAGGCGGAGCTGGCAGGTTTTTGTATTTTGGAGCGGGAGTGCCGGCAGGGGCAGATTCGGTTTCGAACAGAAAACTTAGCGGCGGCTGGTCGGGCATGTGAATTGACGGAAAGACTTTTGCGCTTTCGCCCTCGAGGTTAAAGCTTAGGCAGAGCCGGCATGGCAAGCGGATTTATGATAGTTATGTGATTCGGCAAAGCGGGTTGCTTTTTGGACATTTGCGACCATCGGTCGCAGCCGTTTTTGAGTTTAAGCAAGTTTGCTGTCGGAGAGCCTTTTACGGGGCGCTGGCGGCGGGTTCAGTCAGTAACCCCGAAAAACTTATCATTTGGAATTTATGACGAAAAATACCGAGCAGGCGGAGCAATTAATCGTTTTAATGCAAGAATTTGAAATTGATGCAAAAATGATTAGACGAAAGAACCTCCTGTGGTATATTTAAAAAGAGGGAGAACAAATTGTTCGCCTGTTAAATGTTATGTCCGCTCATTCGGCACTGATGGAACTGGAAAATCTACGCATTGTCATGGATATGCGCAATTCCGTCAATCGGATTGTAAATTGTGAAACAGCTAATTTGAATAAGACCGCACAGGCAACTTTTGGCAGCAAAGGGCGGCGATTGAGTTCATTGAAGAAACGGTTGGGCTGGACTCCTTAAATGATGGGTTACAGGAAATTGCCGTTTTACGCAAAGCCAATATGGAGGCAAGTTTGAAAGAACTGGGCGAAATGCTTTCTCCGCCGATTGGCAGATCGGGGAGTAAATCACCGACTACAGCGAATTATGGAAATCGCCGAAGACATCAAGGAAAGAAGGGAGAACTTGGGAAATGACGAAAAACGATAGAAATTAAAATTGATTTGGAAGCTCGGCAGGTAGCGTTGTTCGTGCAAAAGGCAAATCAGTTTTCAGTAAAGTGTATATGCAGTTGAAAAACTTACGAGTAAAATGCAAAAAGTATTCAGGGAATGATGTCGGTTGACAGTACCGGCGACCGGTTAGAGCTGGCAGACGGCGCAGACGAGGCGGAGGCAATTCCTGCTTTGGAAAGTTTTCTGCTGGGAGAGGAATAATCATGAGTGAAACGATTATTTTTGCAACCAGAAATCAGAAAAAGGTAGAAGAGCTGAATGCAATCATGGCAGGCAGCGGCTTGAATTTGTTTCCATGGAGGCAGCTGGATTTACACCGATATCAAGGAGGACGGTCATTCCTTTGAGGAAAAATGCAATTAAAAAGCGGTGACGATTTCCGCTTGACCGGTGCAACTGTAATTGCAGATGATTCCGGACTGGAGGTCGATTATTTAAACGGTGCACTGGGGATTTATTCCGCTCGTTTTGGCGGACGGGATACCTCTATATTGTCAGAAAAATAAGTTAATTTTGGATTGTTTAAAAGACGCAGAGGGCGAAGAGCGGAAAGCCCGCTTTGTGTGCGTGATTGACTGTGCTTTCGAACGGTGAAATTGAAGTTCGGCGAGGTGTCATGGAAGGCTATATTGCTGACCGGCAAATGGGGGAAAAACGGCTTTGGCTATGATCCGATTTTTGGTGCCGGAGTATAAGCAAACGTCTGCCCAGCTACCGCCAGAGATAAAAAAACACAATTAGCCATCGGGCAAAGGCGCTAAATGAAATGAAAGAGCTTTTTGCTGACAATTTACGGCTCGCTAAGCTTGCGTGTCTGCAGTTTGGCGAAATAAGCAAATAGGTATATGCTATGCCCCGAAGAGCGGCTTTGCGCTCCAGGGGCATATTCTATATATTGATTTATTTGCTTTGACGGGAAAAACGCCGTCTATGACGCTACCGGAATGTACATTGGGAGGGTTTTTTTCGGGAGAATAAGGCAGCCTGGTGTTTACCGGCGACATGGGAACGAGCTGACGCCGAATGTACGCTGGGAGCGGTTTTTCAAGAGAATAAGGCGGCTGGTGTTTACCGGCGACATGGGAACGAGTTGCTGGAACGCACGCTGGGAGCGTTTTTGGGGAATAAGATGTCTGGTGTTTGCCGGCAGGCTTTTGGAATTATATTATAATGGGAAGCAAATTATGAAAATCAGAAAAAGATATTATATTATTGTCGCTGCTGCTGGTGCTGGCGGGGAGTGGGAAGCCTCGCTTTTGCAGTCTGCGTCCGGCGGCGGATCAGCGGTGATTCGCCAAGACGGCAAAAATAATTGGCAGCTATTTGCTAACGCAGGATAGAGAAATTGTCATTGACAATGCGTGGGGACAAAACAGAATTCAGATTAAGGCAGGTAGGGTTGCAGTCATCGAGGCGGACTGCCCAGATCAGATTTGCGTGCGCCATCGGCAAATCAACCGGGATCAGGAAACCATTGTCTGTCTGCCGCATAGACTGGTGGTAGAAGTGATTCGAGCCAAAGAAAAGGGGTGGATATGATTGCAGACTAAGCAAAAGATTTACACGAATGGCACTTTTTGTAGCGCTGGCGATGATTTTTAGCTATCTTGAGCTTTTTGTTGCCGATACCGATTCCCCTTTCCGGGAGTGAAATTGGGCTTAGCTAACTTAGCAATTGAGTGCCCCTTTATTTATGGGGGCTTTTTCCGGCGCTGGTGATTTCCTTGCTCCGGATTGCCTTGGTTGGAATTACCTTTGGGAGCTTAGCGACGATATTATATAGCTTATTGGGAGCACTCTTTAGTTTAGCAGTTATGGCAGGACTAAAAAATGGAATATTTTTCGGTAACCGGAGTTAGTGTAGCGGGCGGGGTTTGTCATAATATTGGTCAGCTCGCTGCAGCTGGCGCTGATTGTAGAAAAATGCCAGACTCATTTATTATTTGCCGGTGCTGGCGGCCCGGTGCTTTGACCGGCTTTTGCGATTGGCGTTGTATCTGCACAGGTGTTAAAACACTTGCCGGAGCAGGGCTGATAGGCAGAGAAAAATCCGCAGGATTTTCTCGCACTCACGCTGGAAATATGATATAATAAACCTATCATACTACTTTAAAAAGAACATATTTTGCGATTGCGATATGCGGATTTACCGAAAGAAAGCAGAAAAATGGAAAAACAACAAGCAATTGATTTGGTGATAAAATTATTAAAGGCACAAGGGATTAAAGAAGACTCGGTTAAGCTTTAGAGACGAGCGCCGACAAGGATTTGGTGTTTGTGGATTTGCGCAAAAAGTAGCCTGTATCTGGTAGATATCAGCGAGGGAGTGCGACCGGCGGCAGAAGCCGCTGCTCGGCGGGAAAGCCTGCAGGAGGTTATGCAAAAAGGCATGATTGCGGCGGACCGTCTTTTTATACTTGATTGTGGGAAAAACCGGATATGACGCTGCCCTTACCGGATTTAGAAGGCAATATCATTGAAAACTATTGGTATTTAGATGCCGAGCAGGAAAAAGCTGACGATTCCAGCCGGTCAAATGACGTCTTTTTGGACTTGGAACGAATGATACCGGAAGTATTGGTTTCTGCAGACGGTTGAAGATTATGAGATGCGGCGCCCGAAGCGCTATCCCTATTTAACCTATGCTCTGATTGTGCTAAACCTTTGATTTGGCTATGGCAGGAGATGTCCGGCGGCTCGGAGCAAAACCGAAGCTTTGCTGAAAATGGGCGCAATGAGCCCGTTGTTGAGTCTTAGGCGGTGAGTGGTACCGACTGCTGACGGCGATGTTTTTGCATATCGGAGTAAACCCATTTGCTGATGAATATGGTGGGACTGTTTATTTTTGGCAGCCGGCTGGAAGGACAGATATCGGCAGGAGAAATGGCAGTGATTTATTTGAGCGGCGGGTAGCCGGTAATTTGGCGAGCCTGTTCTATCACTGGTGGCTCGCACGATTATCAGGTAATCGGAGCGGGCGCCAGTGGCGGGATTTATGCACTAATGGGGGCACTCCTGACCGTTACTTATTTAACAAAAAGAGCCGGCGGATTGGACGCTTATGCGATTTTTTCTTTATTTTATCATTGGTTTGGCAGCGGGGCTGCCAATATGCAGATTGATTTGGCGGCACATTTGGGCGGCTTTGCTATGGGGCTTTTTTAGCAGTGCCGTTTACGCAAAGACGGAAAGTACAGCGAAATGACGAGAATGGAGAGAGATATGAATAAAAAGGGAGATACAGGCGTATGGAGAATGGCAGCAGGAATTACCGGATGTCAATACAGCACCGGAAAGCTGGCAAGCCGTTCCGGCAGCATTGATGTCTGCTGACGGAAAATGGGGAAGACCTGGAGCGGCTAAAAACGACCAGCGGCTGAAAGAATTGCTGAAAATCTGCAGCTGCCGGCAGAGGAAGTTTTTGAGAGCATGGCGTCAAGATACAGCCTTGCCGCTAATAGAGGATTTGGGCGAAAGAGAGCGGGGCGAATTGACGATTGCCTTGCATCATGAGATTAGCTGGTTCGTCCCAAGGTAATTATTAGTTTTGGCGATTTTTGCTGAAAATATTAACGAAGCGTTTGGATTTTCAAAATTGATTTAAGCGAAGATCAGCTTTATATGATTGATTTGGCAGGGCGTAGCTATTGCCTTTATCCTATGCCGGAAATTTCACGGCAGGATTGGGAGCAGGCGTTGGATAAGCTGGAGAGGACGGATTTTTTTACGCTTGCGTAAGCTTTTTCAATGAGTTTGTAGCAGAGAAAATGGAAGAAGAGCCGGCAGATAGCAGGACAGAGCGGGAAAAAGAGGGAAAAGCGAAGTGCTTTGCCGGAGCAGGAAAAAGCCGGAGAAAAAGGGCTGGCAAGCAGCCGGTAGCTTCCGGCAATGTAGCCACTGACCTATCCCATGGAGAAAGAGCGGCGCAGCAGAATGTGCCGGTTGACCGAAAGGCTCGCAAAAGCCGGTAAAAAGCTGGTGATGATTTGTGCGATTCCGAAGAGACGCCGGCGACTTATGCTCTGCACCGGCAGCGGAGGTCTTTACGGAGCTCGGCTTAGCGGTGGAAACCTATAAGCTGGCAGAAAGCAGTGACGAGGAAGTTCTTCAGGCGTTGATACAGGCAGCCCGGAGCAGTGATTGGCGTAACGGTAGAATGGTATGGGATTGGCAGCTGCTTGCGGCGGCTGTTAGAAAGCTGTTATGCGGCACAACCCCAAGCAATCTTAGCGGAAATGCCGTTATTTGCTAATTGTTTTTTTAGCCGCAACGGCTATGAACGGAGGCGGCAGCGTATTTAACGCAGGCGTGGCGCTTGCTGGGAGGCTGGCAGGGAACGGAAATTACCGGCGTATTTGCAGATCGTTCGGATTTAACGGAAAATGCCGCAGCCCTGAAGTCGTGGAAAAGAAAGCAGAGCAGTTTTTTTCCGCTATGGCTTAAATCAAAGCTACCAGCCGCCCCAGTCGGCTCAGAGCGAACAAAGCAGGCAAGCGGCAGGCGAGGCGGCGCCAACGCCGGAAACGGAAAGGGTGCAAAAAGAGAAAGCCAATGTCAAAAGCCTTGTCGCATAAATTGCAAGCAAAGCTTGAGCAAAAGACCAGACAAACCAAGCAAAAGCTTAGCTGAGCTGATTTTTGCAAAACCATGTCGGTGGGGAGCGACAGAGAGTATCGCTTGCAGCTGATGGTCAAGGATAAACCGGCAGAAAAACACCTTTGTGTTAATTAAAAAGACCGGAGTGTATGCTTATGCCGGAGAAGAAGATGCGATTTTTGACACTTTTTGCCGAAGAAGAGATGTTACGGCGCTGTCTGCTGGGCGAATTGTCGTTTCAAAAAGCCTTTATGACCGGTCAGCTCAGTGCCAAAGGAGAACTAACATTATTATATAAATTGGAAGGATTTTTCGGGGAGAGGAAGCCGATTAGGCTGACCGAAAAAGCAAAACCAAAGGGAGGATAAAGATTATGTCAGATTGTCTATTTTGTAAGATTGCCAAAGGAGAATTGGGTTCGGCAACCATATTTGAAAATAATGATTTTCGAGTTATTTTGGATCGTTATCCCAGCGGGGAGGGGCACGCCTTGATTTTTAACCAAGGAGCATTTTTGATGATTTGTTTCAAATGGACGGGGAAACAGCAGGTAAGCTGTTTGCCCCTGGCGTCAATTAGTGGCAAAGGCTCTGAAACAGGCAACGGGCTGTGAGGGAATGAATGTTTTGCAAAAATAATGGAGAGGTGGCAGGACAAACGGTTAGGCACTTTCATTTGCATTTAATTCCCAGATATCAAGAGGACGGCTTTACTCTGCCATGGAAAACCAAGGAATATACCGAAAAAGAACTGGAGGAGCTGGCGGCAAAAGATTCGTAAGCTCATTTAATAAAAAAATATTTCGGCATATTTCCGCATAGGGAGGAAAGTATGAAAAGAGTAATTAGAGAGATGGGAAGCTATGGCTGATTTACTACGCTGGGCGGGCTTTGCTTAGTGGCGTCAACGGCACTAAACTTTTATAATCCGATGTTATTGCAGCAGATTTTTGGATCAGGTCATTGCTGGCGGGCAAACCGGGCTCTTTCAAAGCTTGGGGCTGATGATTTTGCTGGTAACACTGGGACGGGCGATTAGCGGATATTTTAAGGAATTGTTCTTTGATTTGAGCGGACTGAAGCTGGCGGTATCTCTGCGCCAGCAAATGTTTGATCATATTCAGGGACTTTCCTATGATTTTTGATGAAAAATACCGGCGAATTGATGTCTCGGGTAAAAAGAAGATGTAGATAATATTTTGGATGAGGGGCGTCTTTTTGGACTTTTTAACGGTAGAAATGATTTTGACGATGGGGCTGGCGGTGGTGCTGATGCTACGGATTCATGTCGGCTTAACATTACTGATTTTTACCGGTACTGCCGGTGCTGGCGTATTTAACCATCAGTCTAAATAGAATGAACCGAAAGGTGTATGAGGAAATCAGCGAGCAGACGGCAACCATGAATACTACGGCGGGGGAAGATATTGCCGGAATTCGTATGGTGAAATCCTTTGCCCGGGAAAAAGCATGAAGTAGAAAAGTTCTTGAAGAACAATCAAGAATATTACCGCTTAAATTATAAGCAGTCGCAGGCAACTGCCAAGTTTTATCCGCCGATTGAGTTTATTATGAGTACGCTACCGGTGGTGCTGATTGTAGTGGGTGGAAATTATGTGATTAGCGGACAGCTTACGATTGGCGTTTTGGTGAGTTTTTCCCTGTATGCGTCTATGGCGATGTGGCCGATGCGAATAACCGGCTGGATTGCTACCGTAATGGCGCAGGCGGCATCGTCTGCGGATAAAATCGAGCAGATTTTTGCTTATCAGTCCAAAATTGAAAACCGGCAGGACGGTAGCAAAGACATCGCAATCAAAGGAGATGTGCGTTTTGACCATGTTAGCTTAGAGTTAGATGGAATGGCGCCGCTAAAGGATATCAGCTTTGAGGTCAAGTCCGGTAAGACGTTGGCGATTATGGGCAGCACCGGTTCGGGTAAAAGCCTGATTACGAAACTATTGGCAAGATTTTATGATGCTACCGGCGGCACGATTTTTGCTGGACGGGGTGCCACTAGGACTATGATTTATTCTTTTGCGGCGGCAATTTTTCCCTTTTGTCCTGCAAAATGTTTTTGTTTTCGGAAAGCATTGCCGAAAATATCAGTTTAGGACAAGACAAAGTCATGGATAAACAAGATCTGAAACGCTATGCCAAGGCAGCAATGGCAGATGAATCGTATCAGCAAAGATGGAAAAGTCCTGTGAAACGGTTATCGGGGAAAAAGGGATTGGACTGTCCGGCGGGCAAAAGCAAAGGATTAGCATTGCCCGGGCGTTTGCCCGCAAAAGTCCGGTGCTGGTGCTGGACGATTCGACTTCGGCGCTGGATATGGAAACAGAAAAAAATATTCAGCAAAAATATTGCCGAATGCAGTAATGCCACGAAAATTATCGTAGCGCATCGGATTTCTGCCGTCAGATCGGCGGACGAAATTCTGGTGATGGAAAACGGGCAAATCATCGAACGGGGACAGCATGAACAGCTGCTTGCCTTAAAGGGACGCTACTATGAGATTTATCAGGAGCAAATGGAGTTTCTGGTGGAGTAAGGGGGTGAGCAAATGGCAGAAATAAGCGGTTACAAAGCAGGACGAAACCGTATCGAAGGTCGCTAAAGGCAGTTACGGTTCGGCGCCTGTTTGCGTACATGAAAAATATAAAAAGAAGTGGCGCTGGTGCTGCTCCTGATGGCGATGACAACAGCAGTTACCATGATTAACCCGCTTTTGAGTGAAAAGCGGCGGTAGATGATTATATTGTCCCGCTCCGATGTGCCGGGGCTGTTTCGGCTGCTGGCGATAGCAGTGGGGCTGAACCTGATTTTGGCTCTTTGTATGCGGATTCGGTTTTTGACGATGGGTAAGGTGTCTCAACCATGTGCTGTTAGAAATCTGCAGGAGCTTTATACTCATATTCAGAGCTTAGGGCTTTCCTTTTGATAAACGTCCGACCGGTAAGATTTTTGGCCTCGCATCATTGGGGATGTCAATTCGCTCAAGGAAGTGCTGAATAATTCGGTGGTTACTTTGGTGCCGGAGGTGGTAAATATTCTGGCAGTGCTGGTGATTATGCTGGTACTGAATGTGAAGCTGGCATTAGCGGGTGTCGCCATGCTGCCGGGTTTTGGTTGCCGGTATGTATGTTGTGGAGATTTTTGCGCATCAGCGCTGGCAGCTGCACCGGCAAAAGATCTGAATATGAATGCGTTTATTACAGAAGATTTTTTTCCGGTATCAGCGTGGTGCAAAGCTTTACTGCGGAAGAAAAGACGTCACAAAACTTTGGGAAGCTCTTTAGGGGAAGTTAAGGACAGCTTTTTCAGAGCAGCTATCTTAACCGATTTGTTTTTGGCCGATTGTCCTGATTTCCTCAGGGATTGGCACTTTCCTGATTTTCTATTGGGAAATTCTCGCTGGTACAAAGCGGCGAGGTATCGGTGGGGCTGATGATTGCGTTTATCAGCTATATTCAAATGTTTTTGGATGCCGATTATCAATTTGAGCCAGTTCTATAATCAGCTGACTTCCAATTTGGCGGCAGCAGAGCGGGTGTTTGAGATTTTTAGATACTGAGCCGGAAGAAAAAGCAGAAAAATACAATATCCATGCCGAAAATTGAGGGCGATATTGCCCTTTGAGCATGTTACCTTTTCCTATGACGGCGACAAAGTGGTGCTGGACGATGTGTCTTTGCGGTCGAAAAAGGGCGAAACCATTGCCTTAGTGGGACCGACCGGAGAGGCAAGACGACGATTATCAATGCTTTAGCCCGCTTTTATGAAATCCAAAGCGGCAGTATTTGCATTGACGGACAGGATATTCGATCGGTTTCGCTTTCGAGCCTGCGCTCGCAAAATGGGAATTATGACGCAAGATACGGTGTTGTTTACCGGCACAATTGCCGATAATATTAGGGTACGGCAAATTAGATGCTACTCAAGCGGAGATTGAAGAGGCAGCCAAGGCAGTTCAGCTCCACGACTTTGTGATGAGCTTAGAAAAGGGTTGATGAAACCATGATTAACGATAAGGGTTCTAAGCTTTCCGCCGGACAAAAACAGCTGATTGCTTTTGCCCGCACGATGATTGCCAAGCCGGCGATTTTGATTTTGGACGAGGCGACAGCCAGCATTGATACGCATACCGAGCGTTTGATACAGCGGGGGATTGCCAGTCTGTTAAAGGGAAGAACTTCCCTTTATTGTAGCGCATCGGCTGTCAACCATTAAGCAAGCCAGCCGCATCTTTTTATTAAGAACCGGAAAATTGCGGAGATGGGATCCCATCAGGAGCTGCTGGAGAAAAAGGGCGAGTATTATCACCTATATATGGCGCAAAGAGCGTAAGCCGGCAAAAGGCAGAGCAGATAAGCGGTGGCGGCATTTTCCTGTGTTAGCGGGGAAAAAGAGGATGGCTTTGTGCGGATTTTTAGAAATAGAGGCTTTCGGAGAAAAGGAAAGAGGAAATGCCGACGAAAAAGGTGGCAGGGAAAACGGAGGAAACCAATGAGAAGGAGCAAAGAAATTCGAGTGTTATGGGGGATTTCTTTGCTTTTTTGTGTTTTTATTTTAGCCGGCTGCGGCAAAGAAAATAAGGCGGAAAAGAGCTTGACTGCTGCAGAAAGTGTTAGCACCAGCTATTTGCAGGAAAATCGGTGAGACCTTCCCGCTTTGGGGCTCTTATCAGGGAGTTTGCGTTTCAGCCGATTGCCGGAACTTCCACCCGAATTGAGCCGGCGACTTATCAAAAAGCAGAGGCGCTGATAGCGATGCGGCGGGCTTTCGCTTCTGGGCAAAGGGAGACTGGCAGGAGGCATTTGTGGCGAATGGAGCTATATCGGGCAAGTGACGGGAGTTTATTGTGGAAGAAAAATGATTTTTGATTTGAGCTTTCAGCCGGAAACGCTAAAAGGCAGGAGAGCTATGTTTTACGCCTGATTTTGACCAAAGAAACGATGGACTTTTTACGATTTGCCTTTTTATCAGGAAAGAGCGGAGTATACCGCTACGGTTGCCAAGATTGCTGCTCAGCTTCGGCAGCGACCGGAAAACGGAAACGCTGATGGGCGAGGTAGCGATAAAAATCGAAGAGGCAGAAGCAGACGGTCAGATGAAAGGGCAAAGCCAAGGTTACGGCGGCGATACGCCAAGCCGAGGGATTGACGTATTTGGATTATTTTTATAATTTTATTGCCGATGGGGAGCGGTAATTTTTGGCTGGACGAAAGGCTGGAAAATCGCAAGCGGGGCTTTTATGATAGGGTAAAAAGCGTGGTCTTATCCTCCGGCGGGCAATGGCATACGGCAGGCGGACGCTTTGTCCAGATTCAGGACGGCGAGATATATGCCGGCGATGGACAGACGCTTTATACCCTGTACCGGCGAGATGCCATCAACGATGATTATTTAAGTGATGAATTTAGTCCGCTCCGTTTTCGTCATATTGGTTGGCAGAACCAAAAATATTATTTTTGGGGTATGGTACCTTTGCATCAGATATGCCTGCGTTAAGCAATCGGCGAGGGATTGCGTTTTTGAGTGAATGGACGGGCGCTGCAAATCATTGCTTTTGCCGAGATACCGGATGCGGAATTGGCGATTTATGCGGGGAAGCAGATGATTACAAGTCAGAGCGGAGCAGAGGGTTTATTGGCTCCGGCCGGGTGGATATTTTATTTTGAACCTCTCGGAGCGAACGTTTAGCAAAACGCCAAATCCCGATAAATAGCCATTATGAGCAGGAGAGGGCTTTTGGTTAGCTGGCAGGCGCAGGAGGATAAAAACCAGGCAGTATTGTGGACGAATGGTGCGGCCCGGAATATATACAACCTATCAGGAAGATAAGAACTTAAAGCTCTTAGGAGTGGGGGCAAAAAGGGAATTTGATATCGGAGAGTACAATGTCAAAAGATACCTTAGAATATCTTGACCGGCGGGTGGTTTATCCTTTGCGGCGGGTGGCGGTCTATTCGCCGGATGGGCAGGAACTGGCTGCTTTTACAGGCGCCGGCAAACAGCTATTTCGGCTTACCGGAGTTTACCGGTGCCGATAGCGATGAACCGCCGATATTGCAAAAAGATAGCAAACGCCGCCAGAGCCGGAGAGTACGGGTTGATTATATCAAAAACCGGTGAGCAAAGCTTTTGACTTTAGCGGATTGGCAGTGCATACCAAGGAAGCGGCGATACCGGCGGCAGCCGAGCAGCCGGCGGGCAAGGAAGGCGAGTTTTATGGCTGGCCGATTCGATTAATTGGCGGCACAGCGCAGACCGCAGAGCTTGCCAAAGGAAAAGTTGCACTGCTGGATTGGAGCAATGCCTTTTCCACCAGCGGATATTTTGCCCAAGCCGGCACGGAGCGAACCTTTGCGGAAGATTTGCGGACGGCGTTGCTGCAAATGCAGACAATGCCGAGTTATCAGATTTACTATAAAAATGGGGAAAAGGAACAGAAAGAATTGTATGACAGCAGCTGGCTTGCCGAAAGTGCGTGGATTGACAGCGTACCAACGGTTTGTCAGCTGCCGGAGCTGCCACGAGGGTGTGAGGTAACGGCATTATCCATGCTATGTGCAGTTTTATGATCCGGAGCTGCCGGACCGCTTTGCACTGGCAGATGAATTGCTGGAATATAGCCGGTCCTTTCAACCGACTTCGGCGTATCAGGTGGATATGAAAGAGGCGTTTGCCGGTTCGATTCATGACGCCAAGGCAGCAGGACTCGGGGTTTATATTGAGCCGATTTCGGTGCTGGCTCGTCGCTATTTGGGAAGCCGAGCCCAAAACATTACCGGGGCATCGCTTACCCAGATTTTTGACTTTTGTCAGTCATGGTCAGCCGGTGCAGATTATCAGCTCCGGCAGGGCGGAGGTGCCGGATGCACTCAAAAACTCATCGGCAGACGGAAAACGGCTATATGGAGATTACTTACAGAGAGCATAGCGTGGTCGTGATCGGATTTGACGGTGCGTTTATTTATTATGCCGATCCGTTGACCGGCAGAGTAGAAAAAGTCCCCAGAGCAAGCTTTTGAGGCTGGATATGCGGCGTTTGGCAGACAAGCACTGGTGATTACGGAATAGGATTTTGTATGCTGCATTTTTCTTCCTTCCTGATAGCAGGGCAAAAACTTTGGAGCCGGCTTTGGGGCAGAGGATACCGTGTTTGACGAAGACGCTGATAAAGTTGACAACGCCCCGATTTTTGGTTATACTGCATAGGGAAGAAAGTATCCGGCGGCACTCAGCGGGCGATTGGTGTTAGAGAATGAAGAAAGCAGAAAGGCGAAAGTTTTGAATAGAATTAATATACCGGTAGCAGTGGCTGAGGTGCTTGCAACCTTACAGGCGAGTGGGGAACAGGCTTATATTGTCGGCGGCTCGCGTTCGAGATAGTATTATGGGAAAAAGAACCAAAAGATTGGGATATTACGACTTCCGCCCCTGCCCCAGCGAGTAAAAAGAGCTTTTTCCAAGGACGGTTGATACCGGCATTAAACATGGGACAGTAACGGTACTGCACCGGCGAGAAGCAATCGAGGTAACAACGTTTCGGGTGGACGGTCAATACGAAGATCATCGCCATCCCAAAAGAAGTGAGTTTTACCGAATCTTAAAGGAAGATGTGGCTCGGCAGGGATTTTACGGTCAATGCCATGGCATATTCCCCGCAGCGGGGAGTGATTGACTATTTTTGGCGGTCAGGAAGATTTGCAAAATGGCTTAATTCGCTGTGTAGGAAAGCCGAGGAACGCTTTGAAGAAGATAGCTTTTGCGAATGCTGCGGGCGGTTCGCTTTTGCGGCGGCGCTGCACTTTCAGATTGAACCGGCGACGGCGGCAGCGGTGGAGCAGAAAAAAAGAACTCCTGCGGGCAGTCAGTCAGGAGAGAATTCGGGTAGAGTTTGTAAAAACCCTGGCAGCGATTATCCGGAATATGTATCGTATTTTGCTTGCTATGGCTTATCGGCTTATTTTTACCGGAGCTGGAGCTGCCCTCTTTGAGCCGGACGTATCTTTTTATCAACGCTTAAAAGCCTTGACGCCGACGGGGCTGGAGCGATTGGCATATTTATTTTATGCCGGCGGAGAGCTACCGGCGCAAACGGTAAAAGAGAATTTTACGGCGACTTCACCTTGATAATCGAACCGTGGAGATTGTTACGGCGGTGGTCGCTCATCGGGATTTGACAATTCGGCTGGAGGATTATTTTTCGCTGTCGGTTATCTGTTTTAGGAGAAGAGGTTTTTGCGATTTTTATTGCAATTGGCGGCGATTGATGGAAATTATCCTTACCGGAGGCGGAACAGTATTTAGCCAGAGCAAAGTGCCAGCCGGTGCGCATGGCAGATTTGGCGGTCAACGGCAGAGATATTATGGCGCTGGGCATTGGCGAGGGCAAGCAGGTAGGCGAATGTCTGAACCGGTTATTGGATGCGGTGCTGCAAAATCCGGCGGTAAATACCAAGGAGCAGCTACTGACACTGGCGAAAACTCAGAGCAAGCATTAGAAAAATAGACAGCACCAAAGCAGACAAAGCAGCAAAGGGATAAGGCAGAGAACTCGTGTGTTTTGGGTTTCCTTAAAAACAAATGTTATCCATGGCAAAAGGAATAGCTGTTTTAACAAAAAAAGGAAATAGAAGATTCGGAAAAATTAAGAAATGGGAAATCCAATTCGAAATGAAAAAGAAAGGAGAAATTATGGCGCAGGAAGCGGAAAAACAATTTTTGTTTGTAACTTCAGAAAGCGGTCCATATAAGGCGTCCGGTGGCTTAGCAGATGTGGCGGAAGCTCTGCCGGTGGCATTACAAAAGCATAATGTGAAGATGATTCGGTGATGCCAAAAATACCGGGGAATTGAGGAAAACTATAAACTGAAAAACTGCATGAGTTTATTGTGGAAGTTACGAACCGGCCGATGGTAGCGGCGGTGTATGAGCATGAGCTGGACGGCATCAAAACATATTTTATTGGGAATGCTCCTTTTTTTGAAAGAGAAAAAGCTGTACGGCTATGAAGATGATAGCGTGCGGTTTTGGTTTTTTTAGCAAAGCAGTCGTGAAATGCTGATTTCCATCGGGGTAAAGCCGGACGTGATCCATGCCAATGACTGGCAGACGGCGTTGATTGGTATCTTTTGAAACAGGATTATGCGACGCTTGATTTTTATCGAGATATTAAAATGGTCTTTACCATTCACAATTTGCAGTATCAGGGGAGTGTTTGAGCGAGATGTTCTGGAAAAAAACTGAACTTATCGCCCAAATATTTCAATAGTGAAGCCGTAGAATATTACGGTAAGGTTTGCTTTATGAAAGCGGGAATTGTATATTCCAATGCCGTTACGACGGTCAGCCGGACCTATGCCAAGGAAGTGCAAACACCGGAGTTTGGCTATGGGTTGGACGGCTTTGTTGCGGAAATATTCCCATAATTATGGGTATCATTAACGGAATTTATTATGATAAATACGATCCGGCGACAGATTCGTCGTTGGCGTTTCGCTTTTGATGCCAAAAACTTTTAAAAAGAAAGAGGCAAGCAGCAAAAGGTGTTTTCGAGGAGCAAATCGGGCTGGCGCCTTCGGTGAGCCGTGCTGGGCGAAGTTACCAGATTAGCGGAGCAAAAAGGCGTTGACCTGATTTTTGGCGGCAATGAAAAAAAGCTGGCGAAAGAGGTGCAGTTTGTGATTTTTGGGTTCGGGCGAAACCTATTATGAGGCGGCGCTAAAGGATATGGCAAACCAATATCCCGGTCAGATTGTGGTAATTACCGAGTTTAATCCGGCAGTTGCCCGTCAGATTTACGGTTCGGTGGATATGTTCTTGATGCCGTCGCTGTTTGAGCCTTGCGGTTTGTCGCAGATGTATAGTTTGCGCTATGGAGCAGTGCCGATTGTCCGCAACACCGGCGGTCTTAGCGATACTATCATCGACTATACGGAGAATCGGAGTATGGCACCGGCTTTCGCTTTTCTAATTATTTTTCCAATGATTTTATCGAGGCGATTCGGCGGGCGATGAGCTGCTTTTAAAGAGCCGAAGATTTGGTATGAAATTATGGAGCGAGACATGGCAACCCGATTTTCATGGGACGGGAGTGCCAAGGGAGTATTTGGCATTATATGAGAGTATCTTAAAGGCTGATGAGCAGTAAGAACGGAGAATAGAGTGAAAAAGGTATTGACGGCAGCGGCGGCGGGAATTGCGTTGCTGCTTTGGCCGGTTATATTTTTATATTCGGCCGCAGTATTATTTGTTTAACGGCGGACAGATTGCGTTTGCGCCGGAGCTGCGGGCAGAAAATTGATTCAAGGACAATATTTGCGAAATTCTGCCCTATGGGGACGCTCTTTATTTTTGTAGCCGAGAGGGGCTGGAAAGAATTTGAACGGCAGCAGTCAGTGGACAAAGCCCTTTCAAATGCTGGCACCTCAGCTGAAAATGGCGGGGAATTATTTGGTTGTAGCCGATATTTTGGGAGCATGACGCTTTGTTATTTGACCAAAATGGCATTTTTAGCGAGCGTTCGGGAAAACCTTCCGATTGTCAGTGCGTGGCTGAGTGAAAGCGGGCAGCTGGTTTTGGTGCTGGAAGCGGATTTGGAAAACCGGATTAAGGTTTATAGTAAGGAGGGCGTGCCGCTGATTGAACGGGCTCGGTTCTGCGGCAGGACGGCTATCCTGTGCAGCAGCGCTTTTCCGGTGATGGGATCGATTTGACGACTTCTTAGTGGACGCCCTAAACGGCGGAATTCGCTCGAAAATCACGATGTTTGGCTTTGCCGATTATCATGAGGGATTTGGACGAGTGTATCCTGCGGGCGGATGCTTATGAGGGAGAATTAATGCCGGAGCTGCATTATTTTGGGCAGAAAAATGCTATGGGTGATTGGCAATCGCTCGGCGTATTTGTACCCGATGTCGGGAAAGAAAGAAATTTACTCCGCTCCTCTAAGCTTGAAATTGACGGCGACCTATTGGCGGTGCATTATATCAAAAATGAAACGCTGCTTTCTATAGATACCAAAAGAAATTGGCGAGCAGCGTTACCGGTTAAAGGTTTATCGTATGGGAGGCGAATTGGTGCAGGAGCTGTCCTTTGCTCAGGAGCCGAATCTGATTAGTGCGCAAGCCGATGCCTATTTTGTGGCGGATCAGGAAAAATTACCAAATACCGGGGTAGCCGTATGATTTGGCAGTATCCTTTTTCATGACCGGTTAAAATGCTTTTTATGAAGTAGCGCCGGACCGGTATTTGCTGATTCAGCCGATGAGTTATACCGTTTGGAGAAAAACGGAATTGGATTAGGGGATTGATGAAATGCCTGCGGTAAGCGGCATCGTTTGATTTTGGGTAAGAAAGGGAAGTAACAAGAATGAATATAGCGGATTTGATAGTAATAGCGGCATTGCTTTTAGGAATTGGAATAGGAGTAAGGAAAGGAGCCATTCGCATGGTGCTTTCGTTATTCTCGTCTTTGGCAGCAATCATAGTGGCTTTTTTTATTCAGCCCCTATTATTACCGCTATTAAAGCAATATACCGGTCTTTATGATACTTTATTAAACTTGATTTTTACACAATGTGGATTTGACGGCACTGGCACAAAAGCTGGTCAGACCGGCAGAAACACCGGAGAGCGTGAAGTTTTAGCCCGCAGATTATGGAGGTTTTGGGCAAAAATTAGGCACTTCCAAGCTGTTAGGGGATATGTAAATGCAGTTGGGGCAAAACTTAGCCGAAATTGCTATGCAGATTGTATCGTTTTTTATTGGTCTGGTGCTGGTGTGGATTGCGTTTGGCTTGCTCAGCCGGCTGTTAATGGGCATAGGACGGCTTCCGTTTATTCGTCAGCTCAATAAGGCGGTCGGCGGAGTCGTTGGCGGTCTTTTTCAGTGTATTGATGCTGTGGCTGGGAATGCTGTTTTTGAACTATTGGTTCAGTACCGGTCAGCATTTGGAGATTTTGCTGCTGATTCAGCAATCGGTGCTGGCAAAGTATGTATATCAGTATAATTTCTTGGTGTATTATTTGTGCTATTGCAATAATAGATTAGGGAACAGGTTACTGAAATAGATAAAGGGGATTGATATTTTCCGTAAAAGTAAGTTGCAGTCGTATCAAGGAAAGCCGGTTGTCGGGAATGTCATATAACGCCGGATTGGCTGCTAATTTATGAAATAAAGGAAGAAGAGCTGCTTTTATATCTGACTCGGACAAGTTCTCATAGAGATTTATTTTAGTAAGAAGGTGGAGCAATGGGCGGCAGGATTGCGGAAATAAAACAAACTGGAAAAAGAATATCAGGGCTTAAAGGTACTGGATCGTGTGGATTTTACTTTTGAAAAAGGGCGAGTGTTTGTCTGCTTGGTCCGTCGGGAGCGGGAAAGACGACGCTGCTCAATATTATGGCGGGGTTAAGTGCACCGTCGGCGGGAAGCCGCCGGATGTCGGGCAGGGTGTCGTAGTGTTTTTCAGGAGGACCGCTTTGCTGCCTTGGAAAAATGTGCTGCAAAATGTGATGTTTCCGGACAGCAAGGCGGATGAGCAGAAAGCCCGACGATTACTGGAAAACTGAATTAATGGACTTTGCCGGCTATTATCCGGAACAGCTTAGTGGCGGTATGCGTCAGCGGGTGGCGATTGCTCGGGCTTTTTATGCCGATGGAGATTTATTGATTATGGACGAGCCCTTTCAGTCGCTGGATATGGAGCTGCGTTTGCGGCTGATTAGGGAATTGATTGACTTATGGGAGATGAGAAAAATACGATGTAACCCATAATTTAGAGGAAGCCCTTTGTTGGGGCAGATGACTTTGGTGCTATCGGCAGCACCGGCTAAGATAAAAAGGGAGTTTGTTATTTGAGCCGCCGTCAGAGCGGCAATTAGAAAAATATAGGGACTTAAAACAGGAAATGAAACCGAGCTTTTACCGGGAAGAAGAGCTTTTGTGATGCTTTAGGAGTCGCACGGTAAGGGCAGGACAGATTTTTATGTGATTGGAGGAAAATCTATGAATACAAAGTTTTTAAAAAGAATGAGCATTGTTTTAGTCTGATAATTTTTCTTATCCGCCTGCACAGCAGGGAAAGATACGCCGACCGATTCGGCGTATCCGAATCCGCAAACGGCATCGGCGGAGAAAAAGGACGAAACCAAGCCGAAAGAAGAGAAGGAGGAAAGTAAGCCCGCAGAGGAGGTAAAAGACAAAAAGAGGAAGAAGCTTCGGCGAGCCGAGGATTATGGCAACAGAACCTTTCGGGTCGTGGTGCCGGCGGGAGTGCCGACAGTTGGCATAGTGAAGATGATGAAGGAAATGCCGGAGCTTGGCGGAGCAAAAATGGCTTATGAGAGCATTGTAGCAACCGATACCTTAGCGCCGAAACTGATTTCCGGTGAAGCGGATTTTGCAATATGCCGTCTAATTTGGCAATTAAAGTCTATAATAAGGAGCGGCGTATCAGTATGCTGGTGCAACGGTTTGGGGCGTCCTTTATTTGGCTACGGCAGAGGATACCATTATGATTGGGCAGATTTAAAGGGAAAGACGGTTACGCTGGTCGGACGAGGACTGACACCGGATTTGATTTTCCGCTATTTATTGACAAAAACGGCTTAACGCCCGATACGGATGTTACCTTTGAATATGTAGCAGGAGCAACCGAGCTGGCGCCGCTGTTTTTATCGGGCAAAGCGGAGATTGCACTGCTGCTGGAAACCGATGCTGACGCAGGTATTAACAAAAACGGAAACAAAGGTAGTTTTTTGATATTCAAGCGGAATGGAAAAAGGCAACGGGTGGGGAGGATGAGTTACCCGCAGACAGCTGTTTTGGTGAAAAAGGAAGTGGCAGAAAATTATCCGAATTTGACGCAGGCATTCTTGGGGAAGCTAGCGGAGAGTGTGGATTTTGCCACAAAAATCCGCAAGTGGTGGGTGCTTATATGGAAGAGATAAGCGATAACTGGAAAGCGGCGGTAGTGAGTAAGGCGATTCCCCGCTGTAACTTAGCGTATAAGGATGGAGTCGACGCAAGGGAAGCTCTGGAAACCTACTATACGGAGCTAATGAGCTTTTGGTGCAGAAAACATCGGAGGAAAGATGCCAGATGAGGCGTTTTATTATAAAAAGTGAAGAGAAGCCTCGCCGGAGCATGCCCGAGAACCCGCAGGCAGACAGGCGGCAAAAGATAATATTTTCTCTTTTGTTTTGGAACGGGCTCCTGCTCTTTAGCTGGAGCCTGCTTTATTGCCTGAATCAGCCGATTTTGGTACCGTCTCCGGTGGCAACCGGCGGCGAACTGATTCGGATTATCGGTGAGAGGCGTTTGGCAGAATAATTGCGGTAACCCCTGCTCCGCTTTTTGCCGGGCTTTGGGATAACGGCACTGCTGGCGATGCTATTGGGAGTGGCAGCCGGTATCAACCGGTATATAGCGGCACTTTTTGCCGGTGGTTGCTTTGATTAAGGCAATTCCTGACGATGGCGATAATTTTTACTGGCGATTATTTGCCCAAGTCCAATGCCGCACCGGTGTTGGTGGTGTTTTAATTTCTTTTCCGGTATTATATGAAAGCTGGAAAACCGGCATGGCAGAAAACCGACCAAAAGCTGCTGCAGATGGCGAAGGTTTTTCGAGTCGGCTTTGCTCGTCAGTTATGGGAAATCTATTTTTCCGACCGCCCGCCCCTATGTTTGGGCAGGAGTTTCTGCGGCGCTGGGACTGGGGTTTAAGATATGCATTGGCGCTGAGGTGCTGTGTCAGCCCCAATATGGTATCGGCAGTGCCTTTCAGATAGAAAAAGCCAATTTGAACACCGCCGGTGTATTTGCCTGGGCAATCCCTGTGCGTGGCTTTTTGTCGGGATTTTGGACTGGTGGTGAAGAAGATGATTACCCCCAAAGGGAAAAAAGCATATAAATAAAGGTGGGCGCCAAAAGGATTGGACACCCACGATAAAGGGATTATGTTGTTATAGACAGTGACCATTACACATTCTTGTAACAGCAACCTATAATTCTTCAATCTGCTTGGCACTTAGACCGTATATTTCATAATAGTCAGCGTCCCTATACCGTCAGCTTTCATATTGCGGGCAACTTGAAGTAGGCGTCTCGGTTCGCTTTTTCCCCGCCGCCAGGAGTGTTGCCCGGTCAGACTCTATAGCGCAGAGCCGCCTCGTAATTTAACCGTTCCTCTTGCTGGCATAAAACTGGTTCATAACTTCATTGGCATACTGCATAACGGCATTTCTCCTTCCCAATTCTTCTCGTACGGCTTGATCGTCTGTTTGAATAAATGTTAACCATAGTGTTAAATCGTTATTGCTTTCTCTAAATCTAATTTGGTCAAATCCAAAAATGAAAACCCAAATCATCAGAAAATATCTGAAAAGGTTTTTACATTGAGCACCTGATAAATCGAATGAAGCTCGTCCGCTAACGGAAACTTTTGATCAAAAATGTGACACAGATGCATTTTGCTAATGAGCCATAGGGAGTTCCCGGCGTAAACCTTTCTAAATACCGATTCGCCCAATAAAATAGGGTTCGCTTTTTCGTAGCACGGTTCCCACAGGTTCTGCATTTCCACCGATTTTTGACCGTTTTGCAGGGTGAGCTTAATATCCAAAATCCCTGCTTATCATCGGCATAATAATTGCCGACAGCCGGATTTTTCAATGATGATGTCCTTAAACTCCATTTTCTCCAGCTTCAATACCACCGATAGGAATTCCTGCAAAATAATACTATTTTCCGGTCGCTGAACAGCCTTTTTAAAAGGCATAATCATTGCGGGCGGTAAAGCGCATGCTGGAATAGTGCCGGGGCTATCAATCCTATCTCATAGACCTTGCGAGTGCGAATTTTTGTGTTTTCCATGTTTTCTCCTTTTATTATACTAAACTATTTTTAGTTCCGGCAATATAGTCTGCTATAAATATTTTAGCAAAAGATGAGAAGTCGTCCGCTGGTTGTGAATTTGGGGAAAAACTGATGCATTAAGAGATCCAATAGCTTGAGGGTTTTATTTCTACTTTTGGGGGCAGTAATTTCGTTTTTTTCTTTTTCGCTCACTACTCTTTGGCGTTATTTTTTCCCCTACCATTGACAATTCTGGCAAAAGTATATTAAGATAGAAAGATTAAGCTCATAACTTAAAAATCCGAAGATAAAGAAATGAACTTAAGGAAAGCGTTACAGAGAGCGGTGTTTGCTGAGAAACCGTACAGGGAACTTATGGGATATCTTCTTTAGGAGAAAACCTTGAAAGCGAGCGTTTGACATAGATTTTTGCATGAGTGTCCGTTTGGTAAAAGTAGGGGTTTTTCGGAGTGATTCTTCGTTAACAGAATTGCTCTGCCGCCGGCAGGAACCGAGCCGAGATAATCGGGAAAAAGGTGGTATCGTGAGCAATCGCCCTTTTCATAGCAATATGAGGGGCGTTTTTGATTTCTGAAAACTGCTCCAAGGCTTTATACAAAAAGCCGCTACGCCTTATGGTAAGAAAAATCCAAATGGCGGCACAAGCAAAGGAAGAAAAAGTTTGACCAAAAACGACAATACAGGAGGGAAACATGTATCAAAAAGGTTTCAACAAAGCTCAACTTTGTTGACAGAGAAAAAGCAGTGCTTGATTTTTGGCAAAAATCATATTTTTGAAACAAGTATTGAAGAAAAAGAAGGCTGTCCGGTGTATACTTTTTACGACGGTCCGCCGACTGCCAACGGCAAGCCCCACATCGGGCATAGTCTTAACCCGAGTCATTAGGATCTGATTCCCCGCTATCAAACGATGAAAGGGAAATATGTTCCCGTAAGGCGGGCTGGGATACCCATGGTTTGCCGGTGGAGCTGGAAGTAGAGCGGGAGCTGGGGATTGATGGCAAGGAGCAGATTTTAGACTACGGCTTGCAGCCCGTTTATTCAAAAATGTAAGGAAAGTGTGTGGAAAATACAAGGAATGTGGAGGATTTTAGCGGTACCGTCGGATTTTGGGTGATATGGACACCCTATGTTACCTATCACAATGAATATATTGAGTCCGTTTGGTGGTCGCTCAAACAAAGTGGGAAAAGGGTTTGCTGTATAAGGGACATAAGATTGTACCCTATTGCCCCCGCTGCGGAACGGCGCTGTCTTCGCATGAGGTGGCGCTCGGTTATAAAGATGTAACCGAAAAACGGTAATTGTAAAGTTTAAGGCAAAGGACGCAGAAAACACCTATTTCTTAGCGTGGACGACGACGCCTTGGACGCTACCCAGTAACGTGGCACTGGCGGTCAATCCGGTAGAAACCGCATGTCAAAGCGGAAAAAGACGGTAGATTATTATATTTTGGCAGAGGCGCTTTTAGCCGAAACGCTGGGAGAAGATGCCAAGGTCATCGAACGATATACCGGTAAGGAATTGGAATATCGGGAGTATGAGCCGCTCTTTTCCTATGCGGCGGTTAAGGAAAAGGCATTTTGTGTAACCTGTGCGGATTTTGTTACCTTGACAGACGGTACCGGTATCGTTCATATTGCCCCGGCATTCGGTGAAGACGACTCGAAGGTCGGCAGAGCCTATCGGTTTGCCGTTTGTGCAATTAGTAACGGAAAAGGGTGAGTTTCCGGCAGGAACGCCATGGGCGGGTATGTTTGTCAAAAAGGCGGATCCGCTTATCATTGAGCAGCTAAAAGCCGATGGCAAGCTTTTGGCGGACAAAGAGCATACACATAGCTACCCGCATTGCTGGCGCTGTGATACGCCGCTGTTATATTATGCGAAGGATACTTGGTTTATTGCGATGACCAAGGTGCGGGAGGACTTAATCCGCAACAACAATACCATTAACTGGATTCCGGAAAATATCGGCAAACGCCGGTTTGGCGACTGGTTGGAAAATGTGGTTGATTGGGGCTTAAGCCGAGATCGGTTCTGAGGTACGCCGCTGCCGGTATGGGAATGTGAATGCGGCCACCGGCATGCCATTGGCAGGTACGCCGAGCTAAAGAGTATGAGTAAGGATTGTCCGGAAAATATTGAGCTGCACCGTCCGTTTATTGATGAAGTGCATATTACTTGTGAAAAATGTGGCAAGGATATGACTCGGGTACTGCCGGTTATCGACTGCTGGTATGATTCCGGAGCGATGCCCTTTGCGCAGTGGCATTATCCGTTTGAAAAATCAGGAAAAGTTTAAGCAAAAGCTCCGGCGGATTTTATCAGTGAAGCGGTTGATCAGACCAGAGGCTGGTTTTATTCGCGTGCTGGCGATTTCTACCCTGGTATTTAATCAGGCGCCGTATAAAAATGTTATCGTTTTTGGAGCATGTTCAAGACGAAAATGGACAAAAAATGTCGAAGTCCAAAGGCAATGCCGTCGATCCGTTTGAGGCGCTATCGACCTATGGTGCCGACGCCATTCGCTGGTATTTTTACAATAACAGCTATCTGTCGCTAATAAGTTTAGTGGCGAGGCGGTAACGGACGGACAGCGTAAATGCCCGGGAACCTTTATGGACACCTATGCTTTTTATGTGCTATATGCGGAAATTGACCAGTTTAATCCATTGGATTATCCGAACTGGGATAAGACGGCACTGGGCAGTATGGACAAGTGGCACGCTGTCAAAAATTAAATACTTTGGTCGACTACGTTGACCAGCAAATGGAGCAGTACCGGATTACGGAATGTACTCGGGCGATGACGGATTTTGTAGACGAGCTGAGTAATTGGTATGTTCGCCGCAAACGAGAGAGCGTTTCTGGCAAAAGGGAATGCCGCAGGATAAGATAGATGCGTATATGACCTTATATACGACCTGGTGACTGGCAAAGCTGTCGGCGCTGTTTGTGCCGTTCTTAGCCGAGGATATTTACCGCAATTTGGTAGCAGGGATTGGATAAAAATGCACTGATTAGTGTTCATTTATGTGATTTCCGAAAGTGGATGAAAGTCTGCTGCATCGAGATTGAGCATCAAATGGAGATTGTGCTAAATGCAGGTGGTATTAAGCCGGGCTTGCTGCGGAATAATGCCAATACAGAACCGGCAACCACTGGCGAAGATGTACCTGAAGCTAAAAGAGAACTCAGCACCGGAGTTTTTTGGAAATCATCTCGAGATGAACTGAATGTCAAGGAGAGTTGCATTACAAACGAGGTGCGGGAGTTTACGACGCATCAGTTTAAGCCGCAGCTTTAGAACAGTCGGCCTGAAATATGGGAAGCTTTGGGCAAAAATCCAACAAGCCCTGAAAGAGGTTGATGGGAACGCTCGCTATGGACGAGCTGAAAGCAAACGGTTATTTGCGCTTTGATTTTTGGTGGTGAGGAAGTCCGGTTAACCGAAGACGATTTGCTGATTGAATCGGTGAAACAAGAGGGCTACGAATCGGCAGGAAATCAGGAGATGACGGTTGTGCTGGATACCGCTGACACCGGAATTGGTGGAAGAGGGCTATGTTCGGAGATTATCAGCAAGGTGCAGACCATGCGGAAAGAAGCGGATTTTGAGGTAACCGATCATATTACATTCTATTATGGGGACAATTCCAAGCTGGCTGCTATTGTGCAAAAATACGCTGAGCTGATTAAAGAGGAAGTCTTAGCCGATGAATTAAAAGCCGGAAACGGCTCGCAAGGCATATCAAAAGGAATGGGATATTAACGGCGAAACCGTAATGTTTGAGTGCTAAAGAACGGTGTTAGGAATATTAGGAAAGCAAAAGTAGCAAAAGCAGAAAAAAGCAGCAAAAGCAGAAAAAGATATAGAAAAGCCTATTTTGGCGATGAAAAACCAAAAATAGGCTTTTTATACGATGCCGAGCTTAAGAATAACAAAGGTTATTCCTCCCTTTGATCGTTCATAGGAAACGCAGGGCTACTTTAGTTGTCTGGACAGCCAGCGCCAGTGCTCCGTAAAGTCTGCAAAATCGCTGAGCTCCGGGAAACGAAATGTATTTTTCCAAATCATTGGGGAGCGGGGGAACGCTTGATATAGTCGCCCAAAAGCTTGGCAAACTGTGTCCGAATCTTAGGGAAAAGCTGATGCTGTTTCATCCGCGCCGCCTAAGAGAATGATTTCAGGAGAGAGACTATGGTAATTAATCAGTGCCTGCGCCATCAATAGCTGACAAAATCCCACCATGTTCTTCCTGTAAGTCCTTTCCGGCGATACCAAGGCGCGTATGAATTGCCGGTCCGGTCTGCCATACCTCTAAGCAGTCGCTAATGAAAAGGACAAACACCGGCAAAGTGATGCTCGTGGTGCCGGCGGCGACATAAATATGTCCCATTTCCGGATGAAGTGCTATGACGAGCTTGCTGTCCACATAAGCTACCGCCGCCAATGCCGGTGCCGACAGTGAGATAAACGCAATTAGATCGGTCCTTTTGCCGCTCCCCCAGTAATGCTCCGCCAAGGCAGCATTGACATCGGTGTCAAAAGATAGGGACCGGTAAGGCTCGCTTGAGGTCAGCGTAAGTTATATCGGGACCAGTGGGCTTAGTATCTAAGATGCTGCATAAGTGGGGAAGCGGGGTTGGGATCAATCGGACCAAAAGCTGGCAACGCCCAAAGAGCCGATTTTATCGGCAAAATAATCCAGCATTGTGCAATCGTTCTTGTGGTGTTGTAGTGGAAATTGGGTTTGATCATTAATCCTGCCGTCTGCTGTGCCGACTGCGCAGTTACCTGGATGCCGCCGGCCTCAATTCCTCCGATATACATAAGCTTAATGGGCGGTTTTCGGTATTATCCGGCCGCTTTTGCTCCTTTTCTGAAAATATCTTTATTTGGTTAAGCAAGCAATCATACGCTTGCAGCATCTTGAACAAACCGGGGATCGGTTGGCAGATTAAAGCGCAGAAAGCCTTGACATTGGTCACTGAACCATTCGCCATAATCTGCCGCAATTTTACATTGATCCTGAATGAATGCTTTGGTATCTTCCGGCTTAGCATATGCCCGAATATCCACCCAAGCCAAATATGTTCCCTCTACGGGCTGATAATTAGCTTCGGACAAGCCGCCAGTAAGGTGCTTCGAAGGTGTGATAATTTTCACCGATAACTGAAAGTAGGCTGTTTTTCCAATCCTCGCCATATTCAAGCGGCTTTGTGTAGCCGTAATGCCAAGAACATTGGTCGAGATTTGGCTTTACGGTTTTTGCATAAGCATCATAGCGCTCCCGCAGTGCCTTATTCGGAATTAGAATATGTGAGCAACCAGGCAAGCGAGATTAAAGGTTTTGAGGCGGAGTTTAGGATAATCAAATTATCCAAATATTGCCCATTTTCTACAGCAGCGAGATAAAAAGCGATGATTATCAATCATAATATCCTGATGAATCTCGTCGCTGATAACTACAGGGACATCGATGCTTTTTGACAAATGGCGAAAGACTGCATTTAGCTCCGCTTCCAGTCCATACCCGTCCAACCGGATTATGCGGCGAGCAATGAATAAAAAGCTTGACATCATTTTCTACGAGTTTTTCTTTCAAAATCCGCAAATCAATCGAGTAGCGACCTTCGGCATCTCGAACCAGCTCACCCGCACCAGACGCCGACCGTTATCGTTAACGGCATTGTGGAACGGATAATAAACCGGTGTGAGAATCAAAACGCCGTCATCGGGTCGGTGAAGCATTGAATCAGCCAATAAATGGAAACGACAACGCCGTTGGCAAAGCGAAACCATTCCTTTGTCGGGAGAATAACCGAGTTGCGCTGATACCAGCCGGCAGCGCCTGATAGTAGGTGTCCGGAACTAAGGTATAACCGAAAACGCCATGGGCAACTCGCTGAGTCAGGCATCGATGACTTCATCAGCCGTTCGAAATCCCCATATCGGCTACCCACATCGACAGCACAATCCGAGTCGCCGAACTTTTCTTCGAGCAAATCCCATTTTACGCTATTGGTGTTTTTACGGTCAATTAAATACTTTTGGCAAAAACTCCTGATTTGATAATTGCATGATGTTCTCCTTAAATAAAAAGTGACTGATTCTGTATGGAAGTGAGCCATGCTTTCCAAAGTAAATGAGAATTTCTAATCGGTATTCGGACAACAATGGACCACCCAGTAAACTATCCTAAGCATACAAGAATATCCCTTTTGTCAACTGTTTCTTGCTGGTTTGCTGGGTATGGGAAAAGCCTTTGAATAGCGTTTTTCCCATTGGAACATTGCCTGTCCATGGAAATTTCTCGCGGAGGACGTCAATTGATTTTTAATACTATTATCAAGAAGATTTTATTGAATCTTAGGATAAACGGGTGTATAATGACTCTGTATATCAGATGGTTACAGTAGCTACTCCGGTTCGGTGCCTTCTGATAAATATTTTAAGCTACTGTTTGACGAATGGGGTAGATAGAGCGGGAATGGCACTCAGTGCGTTCTGCATTCGGTACAGTGATTATGTTTAGTAGTTGTAGCCATCTTCTTTAGAAAAAGAAGGAATCCTCTTTTCGAAAGAAGATGGTTTTAAAAATAATTTTAAAGAAAGGTGTTGTAATTATGTCAATGGAAGAAAAATCGAGCAGGCAAAAGGTATCGCAAAAGAAGAATTAGGAAAGGTAATCGGTGACATAAAAACAGAAAAGGAAGGGGCTGCAGAAAAGGTAGCTGCCAAAGTCAAAGAAGTCGCTGAAGATGTGAAAGAAGTTGCCGAAGATGTGAAAGATGCTATCGAAGGAACGATTGATGGCGTTAAGAATATTGTAAACAAAGATAAAAAGTAGTTTTCTTATCTTGCTGCAGGAGCGATAAAAAGGAAATCGCTAAATCAAGCAGCTCGCAATATGGAAAATCAAAAGGGAACAAGACGGACAATTTTGTAAAAAGCTGTAAGGGATATTAATACGATGCATTGTAATAGAAGATGGATTAGAAAGAAGATGGAATTATGAGTAAGAAAATGCTGAAAAATTATGGGATGGGTAGCAACAGGAACGGCAATGCTTATGTATATATCCTATTTTCCTCAAATCATGAATAATATCCATGGAAATAAAAGTGGTTTCTTGCAGCCTATGGTTGCGGCAATCAACTGCAGCTTATGGGTTTGCTATGGCTTTTTCAGGAGAAAAAAAGATTGGCCTTTGATGGCGGCTAATTTCCCGGGAGTAATATTTGAGAACGGTGCGGCTATTACTGCTTTGAGAAACAAAGTGCGCAAGTTCGAATGAATATTTAAGAGCAGGAAATCCGAAAAATTAAGAAAGCAGGCATTCCCTATCAAGAAGGAATGGGAAAGCGATAATGTAGTGATGAAAAACAGTAAATCATCAAAAAGGTTTGCTGTGTTGCCTAAAAGGAAACAGAGAAAAAGCGTCCATAAATATCGAAAGCGATGAGAAAGTGATAACCGGAACAAGAAACCAAAATCATGAGCTTATCCCATACAGAGGGAGAAAAATTAGCATAATTCAGCCCCGACGTTATATTAACCTTTCTAAAAATATGTTTATTTTTCTTTATTTTTATGTTATAATATATAGGACAAAAACATCAAAATAATATTCAGGCATTTGTTTTGAAGTATTTTTCCAAAAATACGGAAAAACATCGCCTGTAATATTACCTGATTTATTTTAGGAGGATTTTATGAGAAATATTCAAAAAGTTAGGAAGAGCTTTGATGGTTCCCGTCGCTATTCTTCCGGTTGCCACGATCCTATGGTATCGGCTATTATATCGATCCAGAATGGCTGGGGCGGTGGCAGTGCGTTGGCGGCGTTCTTTATCAAATCCAGCGCTGCTATTCTTGATAACTTAGGCATTCTTTTTGCCTGCGGCGTAGCTTACGGATTGTCAAAGGACAAGGACGGTGCATCTGCATTTAGCGGTATGGTGGCATTTTTGGTTATCACGACTCTTCTTTCCGAGGGGGCGGTCAGTCAGCTTCGTGGTGGTGTGGAAGTGCTTGCTACAGAGGGCTTCGGAAAAATCAACAACCTTTATCGGTATTCTTTCCGGTGTGGTAGGTGCATGGTGCTGCAATCAAATCCCGAAGCACAAAGCGCCGGATTACCTTGACATTCTTCAGCGGAAGAAGACTTGCACCGATTATGACGGCTCTTACGATGCTGGTGAGTTTCCGGTGTTATGTCTCTTTATCTGGCCGGTTATTTACAGCGCCCTTGTAACCTTCGGTACTTCTATCGCAAGTATGGGAGCTGTCGGAGCAGGTATCTATGCGTTCTTTAACCGATTATTGATCCTACGGGACTTCATCACGCATTGAACTCCGTATTCTGGTTTGATATTGCAGGATTAAAAGATATTCCGTTATTCTTAGGCGGAAAGGGAACGATTGATTTATTCGTTCAAGGTCCGGATGCGGTAAAAGCGGCAGGGCTTGCCGTACGTGACGTTTCTACCATCGGTATGTATCAACAGGCTTCTTCCCGATCATGATGTTCGGTCTTCCGGGTGCAGCGCTTGCGATGATTCATACTTAAGCCTGAAAATAGAGCAACGACAGCATCATTGATGATAGCCGGTGCGGTAGCTTCTTTCTTAACCGGTGTTACGAGAGCCGTTGGAATGTTGCTTTTTATGTTCCTTGCTCCGGGACTGTATGTGTTGCACGCAGCATTGACCGGATTTCCCTGTATTTATTGCAGCGACAATGCACTGGATGGCAGGCTTCGGATTTAGTGCCGGTTTGATTGACTTGCTGCTGAGTGCAAGAAATCCGCTGGCGACCAATTGGTTTATGTTAATTCCGCTTGGCGTTGCCTTTTTCGCTATCTACTACTTTGTGTTTAAGTTTGTCATCACGAAATTCAATTTGAAGACTCCGGGCAGAGAAGAAGCCGATGCCAATGAAGGTCAGGTTCTTTTCCAAATCAACCAACTTCACACAAATGGCTACGGTCATTTTGGAAGGCTTTAGTGAAAAGAAAAATATTGATTCTTTAGATCACTGTACTACCAGACTTCGGGTAGAAGTGAAAGATAATTTATTGGTAAAATGAAAAAGAAGATTAAAGAAGTCCAAGTTTCAGGAATTATCAGACCTTCCAAGAAGGGCGTTCAAGTAATCATCGGACCACAGTACAGTTTGTATATGACGAAATGAAGAAAATGGTTTAATTTACGCAAAAGGGGAGCATTTGCTCCCCTTTTTGTATCATAGGAGTTTTATGAAAAGATTTTTGGATGTATGCGATAGCGATTTAAGTAATATGAGCAATCAAGATATTTTTGACGAGCATCAAAGCCTGTGAGGGCAGAGTTTTTCGGTTTCGGAAATCATTGCTCCCTTTCCTGCTGTTTTAGGCGATGTATCCAATCCGGAATTGGCATGTGCGTTTGGAGCGGATATCATTCTCGTCAATATGTATGATGTGGATCATCCGTTTGTTTTCGGGATTGATTCGCAAAAGACCGCTCAAGCGACTACAGGAGCTGACGGGGCGTGTGATTGGTGTCAATTTGGAGCCGGTCGATGAGGAAATCGTATTGGAAACGCAAAAAAATCAGTATCGCAAAGGGAAGGTATGCGAGTATAGAAAAATGTGAGAAAGCTGATAGAAGAAGGGGTTCGAATGGTTGTCTTGACCGGAAATCCTCTACGGGAGTGTCTACGATCGTGGAATGCACAAGGAGATAAAAGTCAGGATCGGAGATAAAAATCCTTGTGGCTGCCGGAAAAATGCATAATTCGGGAATGAATGATGAGATGGGAACGGGGCTGATGAATCCGGATATCGTAGACCGATTGGTAGATGCGGGTGTAGATATTGTTCTTATTCCGGCTCCTGCGACCATTCCGGGATTTGATGTAGAGAGGGTTGCCCGTCTGGTCGAGCATATCCATAAGAGGGGAAGATTATCCCTTACCGCAATCGGCACTTCGCAAGAAGGCGCAGATGAAGATACCATCCGGCGGATTGCCCTTTATGCGAAAATGGCGGGAACAGATATGCATCATATCGGAGATTGCGGAATGACGCCGGGCATGGCGACACCGGAAAATATCATGCTATTCGATTGCTATTCGTGGCAAACGGCATACCTACCGAATTATGAGTCGGTCCATTAGACGATAAGCAAACAACTACCAAAAAGGTATTTAAGGTTATCAGAAGATAGGCAGCTTTCTTAAAGTCCATATCGTTAGAAAGCGGCAACATAGGCGAAAAATCAAAGCTTCCCCTGCTGGCTGTAATCCTCCGGGAAACAGGAGGAAGCTTTGTAAAACGCCGGTACCGCTCGTAGAAAAATGGGATTGCATCCGCTTTTTATAGAAAAGGAATCATTCAGCTCCGTAAGCCGTGAATGATTTGCTTTTAGCAATGTTTCATCTACTACTTGATAAAGCGCTTCGCTGTTTTCCCTTTGGAGCCGAAGCTTATCGTTGGATTATTGGAAACGCTCCCGTCTTTTTATAGGAAAATGCACCGACATGGACTTGTTCGGGTTTTACTTCGTTCTTTAGCCATTCCAGATTATGCAATCTCATGCCACCGGATAGGAATTTCGATTCTTCCGTTTGCCTGTTCTTGCAGTCGCCGCATCAAGTCGATACCTTCTTCCAAGGTGTTTTTGTCCTTTGGTCAGTAAATCTCTTAAATCCAAGCCGAATGAGGGTTTCCATCGCCTCAAATGGATCCGGAACAAGGTCGAAGGCTCGGTGAAATACTGCCTGTGCATCGCCGATTCCGTCCAAAATCTTTTGGCAGGCTTCTTCATCTACTCGTCCGTCTTCTTTCAAAATACCGAATACAATTCCCTCTGCTCCATTTTTGGGCAAAGAATTTGGCGTCTTCGAGCATGACGTCCAAATCGTTTTGACTGTATACATATCCGCTTTCTCGTGGTCTTACCATGACCATGGCGGGGATTTTTGTACATTCTTTTTAACTGTCGGAACATGCCATACGATGGGGTAAAGCCCGCCCAGGCACATACTGGTTGTAAACTCAATCCTGTCCGCTCCCAATTTTTCGGATAATACCGCATCATCTACGCTACCGCAACAAACTTCTATCAGCATAAAATCCTCCTTTGCTAAGTCTAATCTGGTATCTATTTTATCAGATTAAGCGGGAACTTTCCAGTAGGTTATAATATTTTTCGGCTTTCGAAATGGGGAACTCTAATAAAATAAAGGGAAGAGAGAAAGAAGAGATTACCTATAAAAAGGGAGGAGTCTATGAAAACATTTTTGAAAACAGGGAAAAAGAGATTCCGCATTCTTTCGGAATAGAAAGGCGAAAGGAAATCAAGCAGGCAGAAAAGGGGAGCGGTATAGAGAAAACCGACAAAGAATTTTCTTTCGCACTTACGCTAAAGTATGATATAATAGGGTGAAACAAATGGGAGAACCTGTTTTTATAAGATTTATTTCTTGAAAGATAAAAAGGTGTTATTTCCGGCAGTGTAGACAAGTGGGAAGCACTTTCCGTCATTGACGAATGGATGAAAAATAACAATCCAAATACGAGAAGAGCAGTTATAGAGGGCTTAAGAATAGACATATTTCAAAGATAACCCGAAGGAAGCTATTAGACGAATGGCAGGCTTAAAAGAAGATGCGAGTGAATGAATTCCTACAATAGCAGGATTCGATTTAGACGATTATGGATTTTTAGGAATGGGGAAAATCCATAAAGCACAGATATTTATGTTTTATTATAGGGTATCTTGCTCATTATAGGCGGCATTTGAGCAGTTGAAGAAGAATGTGGAGTAAGGAGGATTCTATGCTTGGAGCAATAGTTGGTGACATCGTAGGTTCTGTATATGAGTGGCATAATATCAAAACGAAGGAATTTTTCTTTGTTTCGGGACGATTGTTTTTTCACCGATGATACCGTCATGACCTGCGCCGTTGCAGAGGCTGTCATGAACGGTGGGGAGAGGGATGACTTCATAGATGCCATGAAGAAATATGGTCGGATGTATCCTGATGCGGGATACGGTGGCAGATTCGGAGCGTGGATTAATTCTGATACCCGTGAGCCGTACAACAGCTACGGCAATGGCTCAGCGATGCGAGTTTCCCTTGCGCTTGGATGATGGATTGCGGATTCTGCGCAAGAACGGGAATGTGGCCGTTCAACGGCAGAAAGCGGACAAAAATATCAGCCGAGGTCACGCATAACCACCCGGAAGGTATTAAAGGTGCGATGGCAACAGCCGACGCAATCTTCCTGTGTAGATATTACTTCGGCGGTCATTATGGCGACTATGAACAGCCAATTAATGATGATCCGGCTGAATGCAAGCGGCGTATCAAGGAACACATCGAAAACGAGTATGGATACGACCTTTTTAGGACGCTGGATGAAATCCGACCTACATACCGCTTCAACGAGACTTGTCAGGGTACTGTACCGCAAGCCATCATCGCTTTCTTGGAAAGCACGGACTTTGAGGACGCCATTCGAAACGCTATCTCCCTTGGCGGTGACAGCGACACCTCGCAGCAATCACGGGCAGTATCGCAGAGGCGGCTTACGGCATTCCCTGATTGGATTAAGGACAAGGCTTATTCCTATCTGGATGAACCGCTAAAAGGTGTACTCAGAAGGTGGAAGAAGTATGTCGCTTCTTTGCCCGGCGGTATTGGGAAGCGTTAGAAAATAAAATCAGGGGTTTCCGGTGAGATGGTATTTAGCTATCTCACCTTTTTATTTTGTGCAAGTCAAAAAGAGAAATCAAAAATAAAAAAATATTTCTCAAAAAGTATTGACTATAACATAATGTCATAGTTTAGAATATAAATTGTTAGGAGGCGAGTACATGTACATGATAAAAAAAGCAAGTGAGATTAGTGGTGTGTCGGTAAGAATGTTACATCATTATGATGAGATTGGGTTACTATCTCCCCAAAAAAATCAGAGAATGGATATAGATATTACACAGAAGAAGATATGGCATGTTTGCAAAACAATACTCTTTACAAATATTTGGGGTTTCCATTAAAAAGATTAAATCACTAATGGCAAAAGATGAGATACGGAATTACTAACTCACTTGAAAAAGACAGTTGCTTTAATGCAAAAGGAAAAAGAGAAGCTCTTAACATTGATGGAAACATTACAAAAACGATTGATTATGAAGAAAGGAAAATTACTATGTCAACAAAAAGAAAAAGTATTTAGTGGATTTGTTTATCAAGACAATCAGAAGTATGAAGAAATGGCAATTGATAAGTACGGGAAAGCTGTAGTTGAAAAATCGATGGAAAAATCTGAAAGGAAAAGAAGTAGAATCACGGAAAAGCTAAATCAAATATTTACTTCATTTGCAGAGAATATGGCTAAAGGAGTTGAAGCAACATCAAAAGAAAATGTTGAGCTTGCAAAAGAGTTTACATGAATACATCTGTCAGTATTCTTTTGATTGTTCCATAGAAGCATTTTTCAGGGATAGGTTATGGATATAAAGAAAAACTCTGATTTCAAAAGTAATATAGATAGATTTGGAGTTGGGAACAGCTGAATATGCTTGCGATTCAATTCAAAAGTATGTTAGTGAAGTGAAATAATAGTTAATAAGAATATTTATGAAACAGCAAATCAAATCGGTTTGATAGTTAGTTATCATTTGCCTATATTGAAAAGTTTACTTTCATATAGGTAAATCCAGCAAACTATCAAATCAAATCGGTTTGCTGTTTTTTTGTTCGAAATCAAGAAGAAAGGGCGAGAAAATAGGGAAGAACACAGGCGAAAAGCAAGAGTTAGGGCTGCAAAACGAAATAAAAGTATGATATAATATGGCGCATTAAAAGCGTGAGTGCAAGCTGTGAGCAAAGAGCGCAGCATGCAAGGCATGCGGGAGCGAATTTTGCGAGCAGGTTATATGAGCGTTGATGCGTAGAGAAAATCCGTAAGGATTTTCTCGCACTCACGCTAAGATTATGATATAATAGGGTGAAACAAATGGGAGAACCTGTTTTTTATAAGCTTTTACTTCCCTAAAAATAGAAAGGTGTTATTTCCGGTAGTGTAGACAAGCGGGAAGCACTTCCCGTCATTGACGAATGGATGGAAAAATAACAATCCAAATACGAGAAGAGCAGTTATAGAGGGCTTAAGAATAGACATATTTCAAAAGATAACCCGAAGGAAGCTATTAGACGAATGGCAGGCTTAAAAAGAAGATGCGAGTGAATGAATTCTACAATAGCAGGATTCGATTTAGACGATTAGAGAGTGGCAAGAGATATTGACTTGTCCGTTGGGGACAGTGCTATCTTTTAATAAAAGGAGGTAGCAGACAATGCTGAGAAATGAAATTCAAAATAAAACAGGTTTAACAAGAAAAGCAATCGAATATTATGAAGAAAAAGGGCTTATAACTCCTCGAAAATCTGAAAATGGTTATAGAGATTATAGCGAGAAAGATTTAGAGGTTTTTAACTACAGTAGCTTTATTTAGGAAAAATTGGCTTGAGTGTAGCCGAAATAGAAGATTGTTTATCTTCTGACAGGAGCTCATTATCTTCCATTTTAAGAAGAAAACAACATCAATTGGATATGCAAGAAAAAGAAAAAGAAAATTTCTTGAACGAATGGTAAGAGGAGAAAGTCAGCAACTTATAAACGAAAAATTAAAAGGATGGAAGCAGAAGAATCCATATATGAAAGATTAGAGAGGTCATTTCCGGATATTTTCGGACAAAATGATATTTGCGGCATATCAACCATTTTTGAATGAACCATTAGATGAAGATGGAAAAAGAAGCCTATGAAAAGTTTGTGGATTATTTAGATAATTTGCCATCATTTGAATTGAGTAAGGACGAGCAAAATTATATGGATGCTATCAGTTCAGCTTTTGATATGCAGACACTATTAATGAAGATAAGATAAATGCGATTGAAAATGTTGAAGAATGGCTAAAAGCAAACGGTAACAGCATTTCACAATATGAGGCATATAAAACGGAGAAGAATATCAAAAATAGCTTTAATGAAGCAAAATTCAAGATAAGCTACAAAAGTTTATGAAAGACAACAAATATTATGAAATAGCAATTCCTCTTATTAGAACATTCAGCAAGAGCTATAATGAGTATTATGAGAAATTGTTAAAAAGCAAATGAGATATACCTTGATAGGAATAAATAATTGAGTCGCTTAAAAATAGCAAGCTAAGACAGTAAGATAGGTAGTTATATCCCTATGGTATCGGCAATTCAGACTTTGAGTGATTGCTTTTTAGGAAGATAAAAGGAAAAATTGTGAGAGGAATTGACGTATGGATTAGAAACATGACAGCATATTTGATAGGAATTATTTTTTTCTTTTTATATATTACCACTTATCATAAAGGATACAGGAAGCGGGATGTTGGTTTTATTATTATTAATTCCAATAACGTGTTTTCTTATATCGTTAATTTATGGAATCAAGAACTTGTTTGATTGGAGATTTCAATCCTGGTTATGCTACTGTTTATTCCTACGATATTTCTTTTCTATAATGAAAAGTGCAGCATTTATTCTTTAATATACGGGTTCATTGCAGCATTTGAAGCTTCTAGGAAGTGCTGTTTCCAAGAAAGTAACCCCGAAATAGCTTTCCGATGTCTATGAAAGAGAACAATTTTAGAAACAGGAAAGCACAGAGGTTTGCTGTTTTTCCTTGCCTAAAAGCGAAAAACTTTTTCATTGAGAAAGCGTCCATAAATATAAAAAGGACGCTCTAACGCTCTCTGGCTGTATAATATCAACTGTAAAGGAAATGGTATATAAACACAAAAAGGAGGATAACGGTTTTTATTTCCTTGTGGTTATCTTTTAAGACTACTAAAAATATTTGTTTCTTTCTTGCCACTTACCTATCTTTGAATACTATTATGAACTATGATTTCAAAAAGTAGGAAAGAATATGTTATGACTTCGCTTTCACTTATAGCCGGAATATGTTTTTGGATAACGGCATTTCAGATGTAGTATGTAAAAATGAGGATAGTCTATAGTGCGTCAATTTCTAATTTGGAGGTGAAAACATAATGTTTATTTTGATGGCAATAATTATGATGCTTGTTGGGATCTTCTAATTACAGGCGATTAAAATGCCCTAAAGGGAAAGGGCTTAATATAGTTGTTGGTATCTGCAGTTACGTTTTTATCTTGGGTGCTATATTATTTTATGGTGTGTTATCCGGAAAAATTGAATTACTCATTGAATTAGTACTCCCGGTTTATCAAACTCAAATAACTGAATAAAAGGCTACAATATAGCAAAATTACAAGCTAGTAAATCAAAAAGGTTTACTGTTTTATACACCTTAACAGGTGTGCGTTCTCCGAAGGTCTTTAGCAGAGGGCATATCAGCTGATACGCTGATACAGGGAGCTTTACACTCTCACGGAAATACCGGCCCTACCCTTGTGTATTTTACTCAAAAAGAAATCGGATAAAAACAATCTGATAGTAAGTCTTTATCATCGCTACTCCTGCCCACATCAAAAGAGAGGAGGTCTTATGGCGATATATCATCTTTGCATAAAGATTATCTCAAGAGGAAAAAGGCAAAAAGTGCGGTAGCAGCTTCCGCCTATCGTAGTGGCGAAAAGATAAAATGAATATGACGGCATAGTCCACGACTTTGCAAGAAAAGGCGGAATAGCCCATACAGAAATCCTATTACCACAAAATGCACCACAGGAATTTTCAGACAGAGGAACATTATGGAACAGTGTAGAAAAACAGAAAAAGTAAAACCACAGCCTGCAAGAGAAATATAAATCTGCCTTGCCTAAAGAGTTAGACAGGGAAAAACAAATAAATCTTGTACGAGATTATGTAAAAAGAGAAAATCTTTAAAAGTCTGTATGTGTGCTGATATTGCCCTACACGATAAAAATGACGGAAACTCACACACACATATCCTATTAACTATGCGACCGTTAAATGAAGATAAAAACATGGGGCAAATATATCCTTGATGAAAATGGAGAAAAAGTAAAGCTAAAAATGGAAATTACAAAACAAGAAAAAGTCAATACAGTGGATTGGAACGAACAAGACAAAGGGAGCATTGAAAACTGTACAGATAAATTACTGCAAGAAAACAGGAACTAACTCAGGTAAAGAAGCAAGATTAGGGTTTGTAAAACTTAGTAAAATATGATATAATAATAAAGGGAATGAAGTTCTCCCTTGGGTAACCTAAACCGCTAATCATGCTGATGACTTCTACGATTTTGTCGTAGAAAGCATCAGCTATGACTAAGAGGAGGATTTATATGTTAACATCACTATCACTTATTTTTCTCAGCAGGATTGGCAATGGGGCGATATGCCAACGACTGAAACTTCCACGGATTATCGGCATGCTTATTACCGGCATTGTATTAGGTCCGTTTGTTCTCAATCTATTAGATTCCTCAATCCTTTAATTGTCAGCAGACTTGCGAAAAATGGCATTAATTATAATTTTACTCAAAGCCGGTTTGTCTTGGACATAGAAGACTTAAAGAAAGTTGGGAGACCGGCTATACTACTATCATTTGTTCTGCAACCTGCGAGATTGCCGGATATGTTTTGCCCTGCAATTTAGAGATATCAGAATCGAAGCTGCTGTTATGGGGTGCAGTTTTAGGTGCAGTTTCTCCGGCTGTGGTTGTACCAAGAATGGTACACCTAATGGAAACTAGAGTTGGAAACATCAATACCACAGATGATTATGGTAGGAGCATCTTGCGATGACATTTTTGTAATTGTATTATTTACAACATTTCTAAGCATGGCACTAAGGAGGGGAATGCCAATGCTATAGACTTTTTGAATGTACCGGTTTCTATAATTCTTGGCATTATTTTGGGAGCATTTTGTGGTTACCTGCTGTATTTATGAAACAGCATATCCACATAAGCATTGCTATAGGAAACAGCATGAAAGGATCGCATAGTTCTTGGATTTCATTTCATTTTGATTGCTATTGAAAGTTGGGGCAGAAGGCACAGTGAGTATCTGCTATTGGCAGTTGTCAGTATGGCATGCAAAAGGAAAATGAAAAGTATATCTTTTGTGTCTAAAAGATTATCTGAAAAATCTAGGAAGCTATGGCTTGCGGCTGAGGTAATACTGTTTGTCTTAGTAGGCACAGCAGTTGATATTCGCACATTGAATGATGTTGGAATTGCAGCGGTGCTGATGATTTTTAATAGCATTGATTTTTAGAACTTGCGGTGTTTTAATATGCACAACTAAGACAACGTTGACATGGAAAGAAAGATTATTCTGTGTGATTGCGTGTCTCCCACAGGCTACCGTGCAGGCTGCTATTGGTTCAGTGCCCCTTGCAGCAGGGACTTGAATGTGGAAGAATTGTTTTGTCAGTAGCAGTTATGGCAATCGTGATTACTGCTCCGTTGGGAGCTGTGAATGGATTCTATACAGTTATTAGATAGAGATATACTGGTTGATGTCCGACAACTCCCAGTTTATCTAATGAATAGAAACAATTTTAGAAAACAGGAAATCACAAGGGTTTGTTGTTTTTCTTATTTATTTTTCAAAATAAAAGCGTCAATAAATCAAAAAGTACTTGACAAAACGCTCTCTGAGGGAACAATCCTACGTTAAGGCTTATATGGGCTTTGATAGAGAAAAACACCGGCCGCTGGTAATTGACAAACAGCGGGCAAACAGGTATAGTGGGAAAGGAAAAATTAACAAGCGCAAAGGCAATCTGCCGGAAAAGGGCAACGATGAAAAGCGAAAAGTTTTTTATGATTATGACGATTATGAGAGCGGCGAGAAAAATGCGCTGACTTTTTGGCACGAAGAGGTGTTGGAGGATCCGGATTTGGCGGATTTGGACGAATTAGTTACTGGCTCGCTGGGGTGAATGCTATGACAATTGGTGCAAAGCCTGCTCGATGAGTTTACGGCGAATGCCGATAAGCTTCAGCATTTACAGCCTGTTTATTGGCGATATGGATTATGAGGATGCAAGTATCGTGGATTGAGCAGGGCGATTATGAGAAGCTGCTGGCGGCATTGCCCAATTTAAAAAGCTGACAATTAAGGGAAGCGTGGGTTGCGTTTGGGAAAGCTGAACCATAAGGCGTTGCAGGAAATAGAGATTATCTGCGGCGGATTGCCCATGTATTGCACGAGCTGGCGGAAGCCGAATTGCCGGCGCTTACAAAGCTGAACCTTTATTTGGGCGTGGAAGATTACGGTTTTGACGGAGATATGGACGATGTAAAAGCCTGCTGCGCAGTCCTTTGATGCAGCAGCTTAGCTATTTGGGACTGGGCGATAGCGAATGGCAGGGACGAAGTGGTAGAGGCAACGCTGGCAGTGCTGCCGCTACCGAAGCTGGGAAGCTTTGGACTTTTTCTAACGGTACGCTGACCGATCAGGGCGGGCAGCTTTTTATTGATGCGTTAGCTCAAAGACCTGCAAAAATTGATTTAACCTATCATTTTTAAGCGATGAAATGATGCAGCGGTTAGAGGCGACGGGATTGCCAGTTTGTACTGGACGAGCAGCAGGGAAGCCGATGCTGATGAGGACGACGGCTATATTTACCGGTTCCGATGCTGACGGAGTAATGGAACGGATTCTCGCATAGGGCAAAGCGGCAGCAAACGGCAGCAGTATTTTGCCAAGGCTTGTCAGGCGGAGAGGCTGCCGCTGCTCTTTTGATATTGACACCCAGTGAGCAGGGCTTAGCAGCTCTGCATTCCGGCGACCGGCTCAAAAATCGATCCGCTAAAGTGGACGGACAGCCGGCTGGCGGAGCTGCCGCAGCTGATTGACAGGTATTATCAAGAGTTAGACACCTTAAGCCGGCGGAGTAAGGAGCAAGGCTTTCTTTTTGAATACGCCGGCGGCAATGGCGATACACTGGATAAGCGGGTGTAAGCTGCGCCTGATGGCGGCGGGAGTGGCGACTACGCTCGCTTTTCTTTCTTCCGGCGACAGCTTTGCGGAGCTGGTAGCCTATTTAAGAGAGCAGAGGATTGGACAGGCTTTATCAAGCCCACTTTTCGGCTCGGGGCAGCCGGTGTGCTGGCGCTCGCTACACCCGCGCGAGATTCCTATATGGCACAAACGGCGATGCTGGAAAAAGACGGCGAGTATTTTAATACCAAAAAGTACGGGCGCTGACGGATTCGAAAGCAATTCGGAAAAATGGTCGATTTTTGCCAAAAGGCGGGGCACCTCGTGGAGCAGTGGGATGTCGAAAGCCGCTCAAACGGCGTAGCGTATGACTTGCGAGTGCCAGTATCAATTTGGCAGAGTTGATTTTATTCAGCCACGAGGGCAGAGGGGCGACATTACCAAATTGCATTTGAATAATCGTCGCTATCGCTTACCGATGTGGCGCTATCGGCGGAACAAACGGCGGCGATTACTAAGCTGTGCGGGCAAGCGAGTGCTTTGCGTTTGCGGGGCTGAACGTTGCTGGATTTGATATTTTGTTAACAAAACAGGGAAACGATGATTATTGAAATCAATGCACAGGGTGACCTATTGTATCGGGATATTTATGCCGAAAATCAAATCTACCGGCGACAAGCACAGTGGTTAAAATAAAGCCGTCGAGCAAGCGGGCAAGCGTTTGCACAAAACAGCCACCGGAGAAAGCCGGCAGTATTGGAAAATAGGTGAGACGCCGGAGCAAGCCGGCAAGCGTGTACAACAAACAGCCACCGGAGTAAGCCGCAGTATTGGAAAAATAGGGTGAGACGCCGGAGCAAACGGGCAGCATTTACATAAATAAACAGCCGCCGGAGCAAGCCGGCAGTATTTACGAACAAACAGTCGCCGAGCAAACCGGCGAGTGTTTAGCAAATAGTTTGTCCCAACCGGCGATTTTGCCGAAAAAGCAGACTATAGAAAGGATAGCAAAAATCAATGGGCAGAGTAGTAACCGAAGTGCCGAAGCCGTGATTGGCGATCCGCAAAAAAGCGCAGATGAGCGTTGATATGAACCAGATTGTGGGCAGATCATGACATTGTATGTGTCTGGACACGCTGCGCTATGATGTGGCGATGCAAGAGCAGGAAAACGGCGGTACGCCCCATTTGAATCGGTGCGGCGAGTGGCAGAAACGCTATGCGCCCGGCAATTATACCTTTTCCTCGCATATGGCGATGTTTATCGGCAATTTGCCCTCGCCGGCAGAGCCGGTGCCGCTTTTATGAAAGGGAACGCCTATTTGTTGCGCAGGAAAACAAAAGTCTGGGCAAGATTCACCGCGTATTCCTTTGTATTTGAGGGCGACAGCTTTATTCGGGGCTTGGAAAAGGTGGGCTACCAGACGATTTGCGTGGGCGGGGTTGGCTTTTTAATAAGCGGACGGAAATTAACCGGATCTTTGCCCGGATTTTCTGAGTGGAGTCGGCTTGGCGGACGGCATTTTCCCTGTCATATCAAGGAAAGCTTTGATCATCAGCTGGACTGGCTCGAAAAACGAATGGAACGGCAAGCGCCGGAGCAAAAAGTATTTTATACCTTAATGTGGATAGTATTCATTATCCCAATTCCTTTTTATTTGCCGGACGAAAAGGAAGACAATGTCAGGACGCATGCGGCGGCACTTCGCTATGTGGATGCCCGTCTGCCTCGGTTGTTTGAGCTGTTTAGCCGGCGAGGGATACCTTTTATATTATTTGCTCGGATTGATCGGCACTTGCTACGGGAGGATGGCTACCATTTTCATTGTGTGTCGCATGAGATTGTCTATACGGTGCCGCATAAGCACTGCATTATCCAAGCGGGCGGGTGGTAAACGATGAATTATATCGAGATTTATAAGCAATATATGTATAGCTATCCGCATAATCAACCTATCGAGCCGGTGGAACGGCTGGATTTGACGGCATATCGGGACGCCTTTGTCGGAGCGGAGATGGGGCTATACTTCATATTCCTTTTGCCGAACAAAATGCGGGTACTGCAATCTGTTTTCGCTGACCGGCGGGCGGGCAGATGATTATGGGGAGTACCTGCAGGCGATTCGGCGGCATAGCGCTCAAATGAAAGCGGAGATTGATTTTTCGCCGGACGAGATTTTCTTCGCTCATTTTTGGCGGTGGAACGCCGCTCTTACTGGACGTGCCGGAGCTGGCGCTTTTATTTGCACTGGCACAGGAGGAGTACCGGGATTGATTTGGCGGAGGTTTTTCGGTCATAGAAAGCTCGCCGGCGGAAATTACGCCGGAAAAAGCTGAATTTTTGAAAGAAAAAGCTAAAACGGCTCAGCATCGGGATTCAGTCCTTTCGGGCAGAAGAATTAAAAAGATGGAGCGGCGGGCAGAGCCGGAGCTGGCGCATCAAGCGATAAAAACTGGCAAAAGCAGATGGACTTTCCGGTGCTGAACATAGACTTGATTTGTGGGATTCCGCAGCAAACCGAGGGAAGCTGGCGGGATTCGCTGGAGAAGGCGGTGGCGTATCAGCCGGAGTGAAATTTTTCCTTTATCCCTTATATAATCAGCCCAATGCCGGACTTTACCATAAGTTTTTGACGGACGAGGCAAGCAGTCGGACAAAAATATGAGCTGTACTGGATTGGCAGCCGGTTTTGCGGGCAAACGGCTACCGGCAAAAATCCATGCGCCGCTTAGCAGACTGGCGGATAGCCATGCCGATTGCGGCTTTGAAAAATACCTTGGCGCTGGGCTGTGGCGGTCGCAGTTATTTTTACGACTTGCATTTTTGTGAGCCGTATGTGGCGGGACAGGCGGCTTGTCAAGCGGAGTACCGGCGCTACTTACAGAAAACGGATTTTAAGGGATTTATCCATGGCGCAGCTACCTAAGATAGAGCAAAAAGCGGCGGTATGTGATTAAAAATATTTTTGTATTATACCGGTCTTTCCGTCGAGGATTACCGGCGGCACTTTTGCGGCGGATTTGACGGCGGATTTTCCGCTTTTGCAGGAGATAGAAAAAGCAGGCATGGGTAAAAACAGGATAATGGTCGCTTTTTCTAACCGAGCAGGGAATGTCGCTGTCGGATTATATTGGTCCGATGCTTGCGGAAAAGGCTGATTTTACCGAGATAGCGAGGGTAAGGGCAGAAAGTGAAATAGCAGCGAAACCACAGGCAAGCAGGGGAGTTACATAGGATAGAGCCGAACTTTGCCGGTGTCGGGCAAAACCGTAGTAAGGACGGCAAGATAGCAGCAAAAGGCGTTTGCAGCATAGGATAAAGCCGGATTTTGCGGGCATAGCGATAGGCAAACCCGCAACAAGAGCGGAAAAATATTTGCTAAGACGGAAAGGCAGCTAATATAGAGAGGATTGCAAGGAAAAATGCAGACTATTTATTATCGTGGTTTTATCAAATCCTGTAATTATCGCTGCTCGTATTGTGCGTTTGCTAAGGGGGAACGGAAGCTTATCGGAATTGCAGCGGAGACGGACGGCTTGCGCCGGTTTTTACGAGAAAATCTGTCGGCAAAAAGAGCCGATTCAGATTTTCTTTTTGCCGCATGGCGAGGGCTGATTCATTCTGTTTATCAAGAGGCAATAGCGGATTTATCGGCACTTCCACAGGTGCAGGCAGTGGGATTCAAAACCAATTTGAGCTTAGAGCCGGAGAGCTTTTTACAGCTCCTGCGTCAGGGGCACGCCGCCAAAGTCCGCTTGTGGGCAACCCATCATGCAGAAATGACGACTCGGCAGGCTTTGTGCGAAAAGTAAAACGATTGGCAGCGGAAGTGGCGATTGCAGCCGGAATGGTGGCAACACCGGAGAAGGAAGAAGAATCAGGGCGCTGCGAGCGGAGCTCCGCTGCAGATTTATTTATGGCTAAATGCCATGGACCGGCGCAAGGCGGCATTTTTCTCAGCCGGTGATAGAACGGCTGCGGAAATCGATCCGATGTTCGGCTATGAGTTTGCCCCCATATCGGGATAGAGCCGCCGGCGGCAAGGGATTTTCTCGTTGCTTAGCGGCAAATCAGCAATATCTGGATAAGGGCATACTGGGCAAGCTCGCTTTTTCAAAAAGGGAGAAAAAAAGTCAAAAATCCGGTTTGCCATAATCATCGCCGCTGTCGGGATTGCTATTTGGGTATTCCAATTTTATCGGCAATCCGCTGGCAAGCTTTTTGGCGAAAAACATGGCGTTTCGATTCCGCAAAACGAAAATGGCAGGCAATTTTCTTGGACTTTGATGGAGTATTGACGGAAAAATGGCGGCTTGCGCAAGGGGCGCTGAAATTGCTGGAAATGTTAAGTGCCGCTTGTCATCTTTATTTGGCAACGGCTCGGAGCTTTCTTCGGTTCGGCGGGCATTGGGGCAAAGCTATGCTTTCTTTAGCGGCGGAGTATTTTTGACGGGGCATATATCCTTGACCGGCAGAGTGGTTTGACACTTTGTGAGCTGATTCTTCCGCCGGAAAAAGGAAGAAATGGAGCGGCAGTTAGCGGGCAGAAGGCGGACGGAGCAATATTTTTCAAGGCGAATTGCTGCGAATCGGGCTGCCGACGTCGCTGGCTCGGCAAATGGAGCCGTACTCGCTCCGGCAACGGGAGTATGGGGCACGCACCTATTTTCAGGCGGCGCAAGGCTCTAAGGCAAGCGGAATCGAGCGTATTATGAGAAAGTGGGGCTGGGCAAAAAGAGGAGGTTTTGGTGATGACCGATAATCCGCAGGATAGTGAGCTTTTGCATCGCTTTCCCCTATACGGCAGTGCCGCTTCATCAGCCGGAATTAGCAGAGCAAGCATATTACACTCTAAACGCCGAGCATTTGCCGCTGATTACCGAACTGACTTCAGCGGAAAAGGCTTTGCCGACTTAGGGAAAAATGCTGACAGCAGGCTGGATTTTTCCGCAGAGTAAGAAGAAAGAAAACCCTTGTCCGGTCCAATAGGAACGGACAAAAGGGGTTTTGATGGCTTTGCAGTATGATTTGTCAGGACGTTTATTTCTTTATCGTTTGCCAAAACGCTGTCAATTCTGGCGTGCAGCTCTTTGGCAACCTGTTCGTTACTGATAGCACCAAGGAGCGGTTCTCCGATGATGTTACCGTTTCGGTCAACCACAATCGTAGTCGGAAAGCTGACGATGCTCAGCGTCATTTTGCCGGCGGCACTGGAAGGATCAAAAATAAATATTGGCATAGGACGCTCCCTGCTTTGCCAAGATTTCCTTTGCCTCGGCAATGACAGCATCTCCGCCAATCAAAGCTTCGCTATTGATGCCGATGACAGCCCCGCCTTTGGCTTTTAATTCTTCGTTTAAAGCATTTAATTCCGGCGACTCATTGACGCAAGGCGTGCAGCCCGTTAAACCAGTAGTTGACGACGGTAACGGCATTTTTGGAAAAAAAGACTGCTGTCTACGCTGTTGCCGTCAAAATCCTTACCCTCAAAAAGCTGGAAATACGGTGTTGCCGCTTTCCGTACTGACGGCGGGAGCGCTGCCGTTGCCCATAGCGGCGACTTTTTGGATAACTCACTAATCTTACTTTCCAATTCCCGAATCTTTTCCACATCAGCCATTAAGGTTTTTACTTCCTCTTCCGCAAACTCTTTGATGTTGGTATGGATTGTTTTGAGCAAAACATCGTCAACATAACTGAACTTTTTCCGGATCCGCTGCAGGGGCAGATTGCTTGTCCATTTTCAGGAAAACCTTATCCCATAAATCCCTTGCGGCTGTCAAAAATCTTATTTTCATCCAGCATCAGCTGATTGATTTGGGCATTTAGGGTTTCCACGCTGTCGGCGGACGGCTCCGTCTTTTCGCCGTTGGTTTGGCTATTTTGTGCCTGACCACAGGCAGCCAAACTAAAAAGTCAGCATGAGAGCCAACAAGAAAGCAGATAATTTTTGTAAGTTTTTCATTTGTTCTTCTCCTCGTATAATATCGTTTCGATACATAACGACATGTATCTTAGTTAATAAATTACTACATTTGATTTCATTTGCAATGATTATGTCAGTATCCGCCGGCAGAGATTTTTCTGCGAGCAAAATAAAGCGTGGCAAAAATTAACCATTCTTCGGCACTTTGCCTTGACCTGTCATTTTAGCGGCAATCGGTTTACACGTCTTTTGTGCTTTTAAGCGGCAGCACAGATTCCTTGCCACTGCTAAGCCCATAGCGGAAACTGATTGCACCGGTCGGGCAAGCACTGATACACATACCTGCAGCGAATACATTCGGTATGATTGGGAGTTTTGGTAACGTCAACGTCCATTTTGCATGCCCTCGCACAGCGACCGCAGGAAATGCATTTATGCTCGTTGACCTTCATCTGAAATAGGGATAGCCGATTAAACAGGGCATATATTGCACCCAGTGGGCAAAGCCATTTACAAAAACGGCCGGTGATAAACATGCTGCCGATGCTGATAAGCAATAAAATGCTTGCTTTCAAGTAAACAGCTTGCCCAAAGCGCTGCGAACAGAGGGGTTAGCGATAGCTAACGGAATTGCACCGCTAAGCACGCCTTGCGGACAAAATATATTTACAGAAGAAAGGATCACCCATACCGAGTGCATTGGTAAATAGTGCCGGTAAGAGAATCACTGCAACCAGCAGGATTACATATTTTAGAGCACGCAGGAGCGGCGGCTTTTAGTGGACAGTTTTTTGCTTGGAATCTTATGCAGCAAATCCTGAAACCAGCCAAAAGGGCAAAGAAAGCCGCAAATAAATCTACCAAACAAAAACACCCAGCAAAAATCAGAAATCCGGTAATATAGTAAGTAAAATGAAACTTCGATGAACCGACAACCGCCTGAAAAGCGCCAATCGGACAAGCACCGGCAGCGCCGGACAGGAATAACAGTTCAGCCCCGGCACACATGCCATTTTTTTCCTTTACCGGTATAAATTGTCCCTTTCCAAAAAGTTCGGCAGATGAATATTGGTCAGCAGACGTCGCCCCGCCCTGAAGCCAAAGCCGAAACCGAGCCAGATAGTGCGAAATTGTATGAAATTTTATTTTTTCTTATCCAATGCCCACACACTCCAAAACATATTTTTGATTGCCTTGGTTAAGACGAGATTGACTTCATTACGCCAGATACCGACTCCCAGCATGGCGATGCCGAGAGTTAGGGTTAGCAGCTGGGCATTTGTTTTTGTTTTCCACTTCATAGATTTCAGCCTTTCCTATGCCATTTTTGTACTTTCCCTTTCCAATGGGTGGTATCGGATTTTTCCGGTAGCACCCGTTCGGGATTCTCCGTAGGGGACAAAAAGCAAGTCATAGTTCTGCTTGCTTTTTGACGAACGAATAGCCAAACACTTGGCGGAACATGAGAAAAGTATATTGTCTCTGCCCGGCGGTTGCAGCTTACCTGCCGTGCGATAGTCATAGCATACTCTACGGGGTGTGTAAATTTTCGTTAAGCCCCGCAATTTAACAAAAACTTTATTTTTATTTGGTATAGTAATCATAAAAATTGGTGGGGAAATTAGAGAAATGCCCGCTAACTTAAATAAAAAGGAGTGTCCTTTGCGGGCAAAAGCTTAGCCGGAAAGAAGTGGTGTCCTTTGCAGGGCAAAAGCTTAGCCGGAAAGAAGTGGTGTCCTTTGCGGGCAAAGCCCAGCCGACAAGAAGTGGAGCCCTTTGCGGACAAAAAGCTTAGCCGGAAAGAAATGGCGTCCTTTGCGGGCAAAGCTTAGCCGGAAAGAAGTGGCGTCCTTTGCGGGCAAAAAGCCCTAGCAGGCAAGAAGTGGCGTCCTTTGCGGGCAAAAAGCTTAGCCGGAAAGAAGTGGTGTCCTTTGCGGGCAAAAAGCCCAGCCGGCAGGAAAAATGTCATCTTTGGCAGCGCCCGATGCCGAATGGGATAAGGATAATATTACAATAGAAGAAACTCGAACGCTTTACCGGCAGCACGAATACGGGAGAAAAAGGAGAAAAGAAATGCGGCTTTTTAATAGTAGAAGATGAAAAATATTGTGTGATACGATTGCCAAAAGCCTGCGTCAATCCGGCTATGAGGTGGATACTCTGCTATAATGGCAGGCATGCCAAGGATATTTTTGGAAGTAGAACACTACGATTTGGTGGTGCTTGACCTGAATCTGCCGGATATGGACGGGATGGCGGTGCTCCGCTCGCCGCGGGCGAGCGGACGAAGAAACGGGCGTTCTGATTTTTATCGGCTCGCAGTCAAATTGCAGATAAAGTCGAGGGCTTAGATGCGGGTGCCAATGATTATTTAGCCAAGCCCTTTCATTTGATGAGTTAGAGGCTCGGGTGCGGAGCCTGACTCGGCGTAAGTTTATTCAAAGCGATACCTGTCTTTTGTGCGGGAAACTGTCCTTGATACCAAGAGCAGGGAGGCATCGGCGGCAGGGCAAAGCATTGCACTAACCCGCAAAGAAAGCGGGATTTTAGAATATCTCCTGCTCCATCAGGGGCGGCCGGTCAGTCAGGAAGAGCTGATTGACCATGTTTGGGATAGCAGTGTAGATTTATTTAGCAACTCTATTCGGGTGCATATTTCATCGCTTCGCAAAAACTAAAAAGCGGCACTAGGCTGTGATCCGATTCAAAACCGAGTGGGTGTGGGCTACCAGATCGGAGGAGAGCAAAAATGAAAAAATTATCTCTGCAATGGCGAATTACGCTGATGACTTCTCTGCTGATTGCGGCGGCTTGCATTTCGATGAATCTTTTGCTGTATAGTTCCGGCTCGTTTTATATTGACGCCTTAGGCGGCATCGTGCTGGATTATCAGATTGATCCGACAAAAGATCCCAATCAGCTTTATATCAGTATTCCAACGGACGAATTGCGGGCGGCGTTTTTCCGATCAGGTGGACGATACCAAGACCAATTTCAGTATCAACGGCTGGCTGATTACGGCGGTAGTAACGCCGCTTAGCGGCATCATTGCGTATTTTTGTCAGCGGCAGGGTCATTAAAGCCGTTGCACGAGTTTTTCCCGTCAGATTAGTCGAATCCAAATGGAAAAACTTAACGGAATCTGCCGTCAATGAAAATGAAAATTCCCCGGAGTTTCGCTTGCTTAGTCAATCCTTTAATCAAATGCTCCGCCGGATTTTCGGCGGCATTTGAGGCACAGCGGCAATTTACCGGAAACGCCGCTCATGAACTGCGGACGCCGCTGGCGCTGATGCAGGCGCGAGCTGGATTTTTATACCGGGCAGGAGAGCGAAAAAATCAAGCAGAGCTGATTACAACTCTGCAGGAGCAAACAGAAAGGCTGTCGCAGATGATAACGACCTTACTGGATATGAGTGAGCTGGAAACGGTGCGGCGAACGGACCGAATTGAGCTTAGCGCAATGATTGAGGAAGTGCTGGCGGATTTATCGCCGGTAGCCGAAAAAGCAAAACGTGAGTCTAAAACAAGAGGGCGAGGAATGTGAGCTGATTGGCAGCGATATTTTACTTTATCGGGTGATTTTTTTAATCTGGTAGAAAATGCCATTAAATATAATCGATCCAGCGGCGAGGTAACGGTCTTGACCGAAAAAGCGGCGGCAAGGTGCGGATTCGGGTAGCAGACACCGGAGGCGGCATTCCGGAAGAGTTTCAAAAAGCGTTTTTCAACCATTTTTCGGGTGGATAAATCCGTTAGTCGGGCGCTGGGCGGTGTGGGACTTGGCTTAGCGCTGGTGTGGGAAACGGTTATGCTCCATGGCGGCAAGGTATGGATTGAAAAAGCACGCCGACCGGTACGGTATTTACCGTAGAATTGCCGGTGGCGTGCGGGTAAGTGCTAAGATATTTTAACGGTGAAGTTTAAAATCAGATAAATTGTGTAGAATAAGAGTAGGGCAGCTCCTCTTTTTGGAGATAACGTCCTTGGCGTTTTTGGAAAAACGAAAGAGGGTAAGTACAATCAGCATGGTTGGAATCTGCACATAATAAAAATGAATGGGAACAACCAGTCCGCCTCTTGGTAGCAGCTGCCGCCGCCCCGACCACAAAAAGTACATTCAAAAATATCGGCGCCGATGATGTTACCGACCGCTAATTCTCCATGCCCTTTGCGAACAGAGGTAATGGCGGTCATCAGCTCCGGCAGGCTGGTGCCGAAAGCGACCAAAGTAGCGGCGATAATGGACTGAGGAACCCCTAAACGCAAAGCGGTTACTTCCATCAGCGCCAATCAGGATTTTTGGAAGACAGAATAACCATGGTAATCCCCAAAACCAATGTTAGGAGCTGAATGAGAACTGATGATTTTTCATCAAGCAAAAGCTCCCTCGTCTACACCGGAAGTCATCGACCATTTCATCATGGTATAAAGATAAACTGCCAGCAAAAAGCAAGAACAGAAAACCAACCCACTGCGGGAGGTGTCCGCCGACACCGGATTTATAAAAAGGCAAGGCAATCAGCGAAAGAAGAAGGGCAGAGGCAATTTGAATCCAGCCTTGGCGGTCGATGGTTTTTATCAACCGGTAAGGAACCAATCAGAGCAGCGATTCCGATAATCAGTCCGGTATCGCAGATAATCGAGCCGATGGCATTTCCCAGCGCCATATCCGGATTGCCGTTAATGGCGGCTAAAACCGATACCGTCGCTTCTGGCAGGGTTGTCCCTAAGCTGACAATGGTAGCGCTGATAATCATTTTGGGGATACCCCAGCGAATGGATAAGCTGACCGCCTGATCCACCAAAAATATCCGCCCTTTACTTAAAAACAAAAAAAGAGGCAGCGATAATCAAAAGCAAAACGATAAGAGATTGACTTCAAAAACTGTGTAGTATTGCGTCCATAGAGGCGTCCTTTCTAAAAACAAGGAAAGCCATGTCAGGTACCGGCAAAAGCAAGGCAATCGGAGATGTACCGGGATTCTCGGCTTTTAACCGGAAAATGACAAAAGCTTTAATATTTTTCTCATACTACTAAAGAACCGTTCGTCTGTCAAGCGGTTTTCGCTGAACCAAAGGGAAATAATGAAAGAAGGTAAATGTAGCTATTGATTTTTTGGCAAAATTCCGATAATATTATAAGAAATAATTATTTGAATTTCTGAACTCATAAATGAAAAAAATCAAAAGGCATAGTTCCGGTAGCCTATGTATCTTTGATGTAAGGCTGAAAGTATGCAGGCGTTATTAGGCAAAAAGAGATGGATAGGACATGCCTTTAAAGAGGGAGCTCTTTGGAGATATCAATTCCCTGATTTGTTTGCGGTGCATCTGCAAATAAAGCGATGGAAGAATAAGAGGAGATTATGGAAATTTATGTTGCAAGACAGCCGATATTCGATCGGGAGAGTAAAGTTTATGGATATGAGCTGTTATATCGAAATCCTGAAACCAATGCATTTGATCCCAGTGTTTCCGATGAACAGGCGACATCAGAATTATTGATCAATAGTTACTTTACCTTTGGTATGGATAAACTGACCGGCAAGGGCAGAGCGTTTATCAATTTCAATAAATCGCTCCTCAAGCAGGAAATGCCAGCTGTTAGATCCCAGAAAAGTGATTATTGAGCTATTGGAAACGATTGAGCCGGATGAGGAACTGTATGAAACGCTGAAAAAGCTGAAACAGCGGCACTATACTTTGGCACTGGATGATTTTTGTGCGAATTATAAGTATATGAAGCTGGTTCAAATCGTGGATATCATCAAAAGTCGATTTCATGCAAAAATACCAAGCAGGAAATTCTGGATATTTACAATTTTATGCGCCAGATGGGAAAAACGCTGCTGGCGGAAAAAGATTGAAAGTCAGGAAGTGTATGAATGGGCAAGGGATATGGGCTTTTGATTATTTTTCAGGGCTATTTCTTCAGCCGTCCCAGCTTGATGAAGTCGCATGCCGTAAAATACATCAGTCCGCAAGACGTTGCTATCTTAAAGGAGATGGCAACCAAAGATCCGGACTTTAAGAAGATTGCCCTGATTATTGAGCGAGAGCCGATTACGGCGTATAAACTGCTGAAGCTGGTCAATGCCAATTTCACCAAGTCGTATCAGATTTCGTCCATTTTACAGGCGCTGGCGCTGTTAGGAGTAGATACGCTGCGTAAGTGGTTTACTTTAATTATGGTGCATAAGCTGGCAAAAGATCAGCCCAAGGAATTGATTAAGGTCCGTATGCAAAGAGCTAAGTTTTTGAGCTTTTAGGGGAGAAAAATGAGCAGCTTCGGGAAAAGACAAACGATACGGCAGCTTATCCGCAAAAGGATAAAAATGAGATGATGCTGGTTGGCGTGCTGTCTACGATGGACGTCATTTTAGGAAGACCCATGGAAGAGATTGTCAAAGAGCTTCCGCTAAGTGATAATATCATCAGTACGCTGCTAATGGAAAAGGGAAGTCCTTATTTGGAAGATTACAAAGCGTTGCTGGCGTATGAAAAAGGGCGATTTTGATAAGAAAAGAAGTTCATGAATTGGAGGAGTACGACTTGCCGGAGATTTATTTCCGAGCAGTTGAGTGGTCGGAGAAGATGATTATTCTGAGCTAATCGGGCAGACGAGGTGAAAAATGTTTATTGCAATCGAGGGCATGGACGGTTCGGGAAATCCACGCAGATAGAGCTATTGCGTCAACGCTTTCAGCAACAAAATCGGGAAGTGGTGATTACCAGAGAGCCGGGCGGAACGCCCTATTGGTGAGCAGATTAGAGAGATTTTGCTGCTACCGGAAAAATAAGGCAATGGTTGCCAGAACCGAGGCACTGCTTTATGCCGCCAGTCGGGCTCAGCATGTGGCGGAATTGATTGAACCGGCGTTGGCGGCCGGTAAGATTGTGATTTTCGACCGTTATGTGGTGTCGTCCTATGTCTATCAGGAATTGCCCGAGGACTGGGAGTTGAGGAAGTAGAGCAGATTAACCGATTTGCCATCCATAACAGGATTCCGGATTTGACGATTTTTCTCTTTGTCAGTCAGGAGCGGGCGCTACACCGTAAAAAGAGCAAAAGAGCTTTGACCGGCTGGAGGCGGAGTCGATGGCGTTTCATGCCAAGGTAAATCAGGGCTTTTCGGGAATTAGCGGAAAATTATCCGCATGCTCGGCTGATTGTCGATGCAGACGCTACACCGGCAGAAGTGCATGATAAAATCTGGCAACGACTGGAGCAGGAGTTGGGGAAGGAAAGAAAATGAAAATAGAAAGAACAGAGCGAGACATCGGCATTGGGGACGGTTCAGGTCAAGACACAAGTACCGGATACGGATTTTAAGTTTGTCCTTTCTTCCAAAATCGACAATACGGAGATATATGACAAGCTCAAGCAAATGATGGAAGATATTGCGGCGCAGGGAGAACGCTTGGCAAAAGCATGTCGATATCAAGGATATGAAACGATATCGGGAGTTGATTCGGGATTTTGTCAATGAAGTGGTGGCAAACTCGCATGAGTTTTTCTCGGGAAAACTTTTTGGATCGGCGTGGCAGGCATCGAGTCTACGGCTTTAGTGAAATTAGTGGATAAAGAGCTGGATGAGCTGGCTCAGGAGCTGATGAAAGAAGAAAAGAACGGGCTGAATATTTTTGGCGAAGGTTGATGAAATCAAAGGCTTGCTCTTAGATATGATTATTTAATCCAAAAAGGATAAAGGCAAAATTCGAATCGGATTCGTTCCTGATTTCTTTGCCGGAAATACGATTAAGAGGCGATGCCTGTTGTGGGATCGCTTTTTACGAGGGAGAGAACGAGCTTGGGGAAAGAGGAAGGGTTCTTTTGTCAAATGGGGTTGGCAGACTTTCGAGAATAAGGTTTTTGCCAAGGGGTGCGCAAGGAACGAATTTCCATTACCAACATCAAAAAAATGATACGACCGGAGGGTAAGGAGTAGGCAATGAAGTTTGCAGAAATGGTTGGGCAGCAGGAGCTAAAAGAATATTTTCGCCGAGCAGCAGCGGGCGAGCATTTAGCTCATGCCTATCTCATTGAGGGAAGCTGGGGAAGCGGTAGCGGATGCTGGCAGATGCGGCGGCTAATTTTTTTGCTGTGCCAAAAGGCAGGCGGAGCAGATAGCTGCGGCGGTGTCAGGACTGTGTTCAGTTTGCGTCCGGCAATCACCCGGATGTTATCTATGTGCAGCCGTCCAAGAAAACCGGCTATGGCGTTGATGATATCAGAGATATGATTTTGCGGGAGCTGGAAATCCGGCCCTATCAAAGCCAATACAAAATATATGTGATTGCCGCCGCCGAGTCGATGACGGTGGCAGCTCAGAATATGCTGCTAAAAACCATCGAAGAGCCGCCGGCGTATGCTCTCTTTTTGCTGACAGAAAATAAAGACCGGCTGCTGGAAACGGTGCGTTCCCGCTGTATTCACTTGCAGGTGAAGCCCTTATCCGCAGAAGAGATGCGGGAGTTTTTTGCGGCGCAGGGGACAGGAAAGCAGAGAGGATTTGATAGCCTTTTGCAGAGGGCAGCTCCGGAAGGCTTTTGCAGCTGCTGATTCGGAATCGTTTCGAGAAATGAAACGAGAGATAGAAAATTTGCTGGATAGGTTTATAAAAACACCGGAATATGATATAATAGAATTGACTTCAGTTTTGGAAAAATATACCGAAAACTTGAAGAAGTCTTAAACACGCTGCAAATTACGCTGACGGAGCGACTGCGAGAAATCGTCCGGCGACCGGTGAGAGCAGGTTCGGCGTCAAGCATAAGCCGTTACTATTTTTATCTCGCAATCTTCTGGCGGCGAAAAGGCGGCTCAAAGCGAATGTAAATAAAAGCTTTGTGATATGGAACTTATTCTTATTAAAGGAGAACTTATGATAAAGGTTGTCGGTGTCCGCTTCCGGAAAGCGGGAAAAGATTTATTATTTTGCAGATAATGGTCTGGATTATGAGGGTTGCCAGCATGTCATCGTGGAAACGGCGAGGGGGATTGAGTACGGACGATGTTGTTTATGCCAATAAGGAAGTGCCGGAGGAAGAAGTCGTTCAAGCGCTAAAGCCGGTGATTCGCTGTGCTACGCCCGAGGACGATGCGTATTTATCAGGAAAAACCTGGAGAAAAAGCAAGGAGGCCTTTCAGATTTTGCAAAGCCAAAATTGTCGAACGTGGGCTGGATATGAAGCTGGTGGACTCGGAATATACCTTTGACTGCAAACTAAGCTACTGTTTTATTTTACATCCGATGATCGAGTTGATTTTCGGGAGCTGGTTAAGGATTTGGCGACTATTTTTTTCGCACTCGGATTGAATTGCGTCAAATCGGGGTGAGGGACGAATCCAAAATGATTCCCAGTATTGGCGGTTGCGGTCGTCCGCTTTGCTGTGGCAGTTTTTGAGTAATTTTCATCCGGTTTCGATTAAAATGGCAAAAGATCAAAGCCTGTCGCTTAGTCCCAGTAAGATTTCCGGTATTTGCGGCAGGTTATTGTGCCGCTTGCAATACGAACAGGAAACGTATGAGGAGCTGAACAAGATTTCGCCCCGCATTGGCGATTGGGTGAAAAACGCCAACCGGATTAGTCGGGGAAGTTCAGTATATCAATCTGTTACGTCAGCAGGTTAAAGTTGTTATCAAACAGGGCGAAGATGTGAAATCGTTCAATATACCGTAGCGGAGCTGGAACGTTTGCCCAAAAAATTATAAGGCACAAGAACAACAGGAAAAACAAGAAAAGGTCGGAGAAGCCGGAAAGACAGGAAAGAAAAGAAAGACAGCCGAAACCGGGAAAAACGGTTTTTTGCCGGAAAAGACGGAGCGAAACCGGCAAATGACAAACGAAAGGCTCGAAAACAGCCGAACAAAGAAGAATGAACGATTTAATCAGAGCCGAGAACGGTTAGATGATTTGAATGTAAAGGGATACTACTTGATTCAGGATCCGGACGGATTTTGTTTTGGACTGGATGCGGTGTTACTGGTGCATTTTGCCGGAGCAAAACCGGAAGAAATGATTTTGGATATGGGGACGGGAACGGGAATTATTCCGATTTTAATGGCGGCTATTATCCGGATACGACCCTATCGGGCAATAGAGCTGCAAGCCAAATATGCCGATATGGCGGAGCGGTCTGTTCATTACAATCATTTGCAGGAGCGAATTGAAAATTCGGCAGGGCGACCTGCAGGAAATGGAAACGATGTTTCCGCTTTCCTTTTTGACCGGATTACGGTCAATCCGCCGTATATGAATGCCGGACTGATTCCGGCACAGCAAGAGAAAAGCGATTGCCCGTCATGAGATTTGCTGCGATTTGGAAACCATTATTCAAAAAGGCGGCACAGCATCTAAAGTCAGGCGGCAGTCTATGCGTAGCACAGAGCCAAACCGCTTGCCGGAAGTGATATGCTTGCTGAAAAATACAAATTGGAGCCAAAACGCCTGCGACTGGTTCAGCCAAAAGGCAGAGACGAACCGAATCTGTTTTTTGCTCGAGGCGGTGCGAGGGCAAAGCCCTGATTTGCGAGTGGAGCCGACACTGGTTATTTATCAGCCGGACGGCAGTTATATGCCGGAAGTGCTGGATATTTATCGGTACTCAAAAAGGCAGGTTTTTGAGCGACCGCAGGAAAGACTGCAATAGGCTTATCGATGAGCGGCGACAGTTCGTGCTATATCGGAAAGCAATGGCTACGGCAAGAGGTTAGTCATGGGCTGAAAGAGCAGCCGGAAGATGGAAGGAGGGAGCAGATGGACGGGGGCTTATATTTAACCGGAACGCCAATCGGTAATTTGAAGATATCAGCTACCGCTGCATCCGTATTCTGTCGGAGGCGGATGTAATTGCAGCGGAAGATACGAGGCAGACGCAAAAGCTGCTGCAGCATTATCAGATTAAGAACAAGCTAAGTAGCTACCACGAGCATAATAAGAGGGAAAAAGCAGGGAATATTTTTTTGCAGCTGCTCGCAGAGGGCAAAAATCGCTTTGGTGACCGATGCCGGCATGCCGGGGATATCCGATCCGGGTGAGGATTTGGTGAAAAGCATGCATCGAAAGAGAATTCGGTTACAACCGTACCGGGAGCCGACGGCTTTTTGTCAGTGCGTTGGTATTATCGGAGCAATCCTTGCGGGAATTTGCGTTTTTGGCTTTTTACCGGTTGAGAAAGAGAAGAAAAACTAAAGGAAGTAGCAGAGCTGCCTTTATTCGCTTGTTTTTTATGAGGCACCGCACCGTTTGCTGAAAGCCTTGACGGCGATGGCAGAAGTCTTTGGTGAAAATCGGCGGATTAGCTTGGCGAGAGAGCTGACGAAAAATATGAGGAAGTCCTGCACTTTTCTTTGGCAGAGGCGGTGGAGTATTATCGGATAACACCGCCAAAGGGCGAATACGTGCTGACCGTAGAGGGAAAAAGATCGGCGGCAGATGCAGGAGCAGGCGCAGACGCCGGTGGACAGAAATGAGCTTGGAAGACCATTTGGATTTTTATTTGCAACAGGGAATGGAGCAAAAACAGGCATTAAAAACAAATGGCAAAAGATAGAGGAACCGGTAAGCGGGAGATATATCAGTATTTTCATGGGGAAAAGGAATAAGGCACTGCGGCGTAAGTAGAAAAGCCCGATGGCGACAGAGTAGGCTTTCTTAGCAATAAAGCATGGAGACGCTTTGGCGGGCAGAGGGCAAGCGTTCGGGATATAGGGAAAGAAGAAAGAATCGTATGAAAAAGAACAGAGAAACAATAGCAATTCCATTTTTGTTTTGGTATTTTTCCGCTTTGTGTCTGGCGATAAGCCTGATGCTAAAGGCTTTCAATATGTTTATGCCGGTCGGGATTCCAATTTGCGGATCGGCTTTTAACGGGCCGCCGCTCAAAGTGGTTGCTGTCTTATTCGGACCGCTTTATGGAGCGATTGCGGCAGGTGTGTCGGATTTTTGGGTTATGTGCTGATGGATAAATCCGGTAATTTTTACTTGTATCAGCTGACGATTACAGCGGTTTTAAGCGGGATGTGCGTGGGGCTTTTTGTGGCGTTATTTTAAGACCAAAAAGCATGCGAACGGTACGTCATGCAATATTTGGTGGCAGTAATGGCATTACTTCTTTATGGAGTGATTAGCTTTGCGCTAACCTATGGCAGACCGGAGGCAGCAAAAGCAGGTAGGCGGCAGTATTGTAATTATTGTGTCGGGGCTCGTGGGCGTGATTTTTGTACTTTATCAATTGCGCCATTGTTCGCCGCCAGAAAATGAAACGCTTTGGCGAATACTTCTTCCAAAATGTTTTTGGCGGTAACGATTCCGGGAATGGTTTTTAACTGGGTAAATACGTATCTTTTAATTGAAATTACTTTCTTTAAGGATAAAAACAAGGATATATATTCGGGCTGATGCGCAGTGCGGTGACAACTGCTGGAAAAGCTATTACAATGTCTTTGTGGTGCTCTTTATCGTGCTTTTTGCTGGAGCCGTTTCTGGTTCGTAGAGGGCTTGCCGCCCTTTGGCAGACCGGCGGAAAATACGAAAAAGCAGTACGGGAAGTAAGTCGCAAAGCGATGATACAGTCAAATAAGGCAGGGGGAAAAGCCCGACCTTGCAGATAAAGGCGACCGAGCGGAACGGGAAATACAGAGAGGAAATGAATCAGACCGAAGAAGTACGGAAACAAAGCCGGACAGGAAAGCCGGCATAGACAAGGCAAAAAGCAGAAAAAGGAAAAGGAAAAAGGAAATGGAAAAATATATGATGTGGTGATTATTGGGGCGGGGCCCTGCCGGAATGACGGCGGCAATTTATGCAACACGGGCGCAATTAGAGTATGTGCTGCTGGAAAAAAGGCGTTTGCCGGCGGCCAGATTATCAATACCTATGAAGTGGAAAAATTATACCGGATATAGCAGCATTTCCGGCTTTGATTTGGCGCAGAAAAATGCAGGAGCATTTGCGGTATTTGAGCGGACAGATTACGACCGGTGAGGTCAAAGAAATCCGCCTGATAGAAAATGGCGAAAAAGAAGTGAAACCGATAGCGGTGTGCTACGGACAAAAATGTGATAGTAGCGACCGGCGCTACGCCAAGGCTTTTTGGGAAAAGCCGGGAGAAAAAGAGTTTGCCGGTCGGGTATTTCTTATTGTGCTACCTGCGATGGGGCTTTTTACCGGGATAAAACGGTATTGGTCGTCGGGGGCGGCGATGTAGCGGTAGAAGATGCGATTTATTTAGCCAGAATGTGCCGCAAGGTTTATCTGGTTCATCGCCGAGATGAGTCTGCGGGCAGCAAAAACGCTGCAAAGCAGGCTGCTGGCACTTCCCAACGTGGAAGTTTTGTGGTTTACCGAAGTCAAAGGAGATTACGGGCGGCGATTTTGTGAGTGCGGTAACGCTGGTTCAAAATCAGACCGGAGCAGAGCGAGAACTGGCGGTAGATGGCGTGTTTCTGCGGTCGGTACTCAGCCCCAAACAGGGACATGCGGTAATTTGGTGGAAAAAGATGCCAAGGGGCAGTAATTACAGATCGGCATTGTCGGACAAATGTGCCCGGGAATTTACGCTGTCGGCGATTTGACGGAGCGATTCGGTACGCCAGATTTATGGCAGCTTGTGCCGATGCGGTTACAGCGGTAATGGATTTGGATAAAAATGCTTAACAATTCCCTTTTGATTTGGAAGAAAATCTGAAAATTGCCCCGATCAGCCGGGAGTTTACCTGATGAAGGATGCACAGGAGCAAATCCTGTATGTGGGTAAGGCAAAGGTGCTAAAAATCGGGTGCGCCAGTATTTTCGCAGTCCGGACGGCTTAATGCCCAAGATTCGGAAAAATGGTCGAGCTGGTAGCGGCGTTTGAGTGGATTGTAACCGATACGGAGGTCGAGGCGCTGATTCTGGAAATGAATCTGATTAAAAAGTATCGCCCCAAGTACAATACCATGCTCAAGGACGATAAGTCCTATCCTTATATTAAGGTTACGGTGGAAGAAGAATATCCTCGGGTGATTTATACCAGACAGCTGGCGCATGATAAAGCAAAAATATTTTGGACCTTATACGGCGACTTACGGAGCACAGTGAGCTGATTGCCTTTATTCAAAAAGCACCGGAAGCTGTGCCGAATTAACAAAAACTTACATAAAATGGCAATCGGGCTTGCTTTTTCCCTATCATTTGCGGCTGTGTGACGGCTTATGCATTGATAAAATTGATGCGGCGCAGCATCGCCAAAAATTAACGAAATCATTGCTTTCTTAAACGGCGATCGAGCAGAGCTGTTTTCGGGAAATGGAACAGGAGATGAAAGCGGCAGCGCAGCAGCTGGAGTTTGAGAAAGCGGCGCAGATTCGGGACCGGATGGCACTGATGAAACGGACGTTTGAGGAACAGATTATTACCGGGAAAGCAAGCAGGACCGAGATGTGATTGCCTTGGAGCAAATGGACGACCGGTGCTAGCGCAGATTTTTCTTTGTTCGAGAGGGAAAAACTGACAGGGCGGGAGCATTTTCATATCGGCAATCCCGAAAAATCTGTCGTTGCCGGAGCTATATGCGGTGTTTATCAAAGCAGTTTTATTTGGGAGCGGCATTTATCGCCAAAGAAATCGTAGTAGCCGAAGAAACCGCAGATCAAGAAATATTGGAGGAATGGCTGAGTCTGAAAAAGGACAGAGGGTGCAGCTGATTTTGCCGCAAAAGGCGAGAAGAAAAATTGCGGAGCTGGCAAAGGAAAACGCCCGCATTGCCTTGCTGCAGATGGGCGCTACCATTCGCAAGCAGGAAGAGGCTGCCAGAGCAGCGATGAATGCCCTTTGCAAACGATTGGCATGGACAAAAATGAGATTCATCGGATAGAGGCGTATGATATCAGTCATATTTCCGGTGCCTACTAGTGTTGGCTCGATGGTTGTGTTTGTGGATGGCAGAGCGAAAAACTCGGATTATCGCAAGTTTCGGATTAAGCAGGTGCGAGGGGTTGACGATTATGCACAGCTGGAAGAAATCTTGCGGCGACGCTTTCAGCGGGCACTGGAGGAGCAAAAAGCAGTTCTTTTCGCAGGCGGAACAGCCGGAAGGAAAGTTTATCAACCTGCCGGACTTGATTTTTAATGGATGGCGGCAAGGGACAGGTTCATGTTGCCGAGCGGGTGCTGGCGGAGTTCGGCTTGCAGATTCCGGTTTGCGGCATGGTCAAAGACGATACGCATAGCACTCGGGGACTTTTTGAGGAAAAGAATATCAATTTGCAGAAAATCCGGAGGCGTTTCGGCTGGTAACCCGTATTCAGGACGAGGCGCACCGATTTGCCATCAGCTATCACCGCAAGCTCAGACAGCAGGATCAGGTGCGGTCGGTTTTAGATGATATTTCGGGGATTGGCGAGGCAGGCGAAAAGCTCTGCTGCGGCATTTTTGGCTCAGCGGAGCAGGTAGCGGCAGATCGGCAGAAGAGATTGCGGCAGTGCCCGACAATGAACCCTAAAAGATAGCGCAAACGGTTTATGAGTTTTTCATGCTGCTTCGCCGGCAGCGGACATTTCGGCGGAGCAGGGCGTTGAAGAGGAGAGCAGGTAGCACTTTTTGGCGTAAGAGTAAGATTTATGCCCGTGGCGATGATATGGATTTTTGGAAAGAAAGAGGGAAGAAATGGACAGATCATCAGCACGATTATTATGTGGAATTATCGGCGATTATTCGGCGCATGAAATTAAAAATATGACGCCCGATATTCCAGTCGGTCATATTAAGATTTATCAGTCGGACGTGAACCGGCCGGCATTGCAACTGGCGGGCTTTTTGATTATTTTTGACGCCGAACGGGTACAGGTCATCGGAAGAATTGAGCATACCTATATGCAAAAATATGTTTCCGTCAGAGCTAAAAAGAAATTTTGCGTAAGCTGTTTTTCGGCACATATTCCTCAGTCATCTTTACCCGATCCCCGGACGTTTCGCCGCTGCTCTTAGAATGTGCGCAGGAATATCAGGTGCCGGTTTTGCAAACCCATATGACGACGTCGACCTTTAACTCGGACCTGAACCGGTTTTTGAAAATCGGAGTTGGCACCTCGCACTTCCGTTCATGGGGGTATTGGTTGATGTTTTACGGCGAGGGAGTCCTCATTACCGGCGAAAGCGGCATTGGTAAGAGCGAAACGGCGCTGGAGCTGATTCGGCGAGGACACCGGCTGGTGGCAGATGATGTCGTGGAAATAAAAAGGTATCCGATGATATGCTGATGGGCTCTTCTCCAGATATTATCCGGCATTTTATTGAATTGCGGGGAATTGGTATCATCGACTGCAAAAATGCTTTTTGGTGTGCAGTCGGTCAAGGATGAAAAATGCGATTGATATGAGTGATTCAGCTGCGGGAATGGGAAGCGGATACGGGATTTGACCGTCTGGGACTGACGGAGGAATATACCAATATTTTAGATATTGATGTTCCCAGTCACACGCTACCGATTCGGCCGGGGCGAAACTTAGCGATTATCGTAGAGTCAGCGACCATCAATTACCGGCAGAAGAAAAATGGGATACAATGCCGCTGAAGAACTCAATAAACGGGTTATGGACAATATGGAAAGAAATAAACAAAGGCAATAAGCGAAAAGGAGAGAAAGCATGTATAACGTTGGAATTGACTTGGGCGGGACGAGATATTGCGGCGGCGATTGTGAATGGCGACGGAAAGATTGTATGCAAAGGGCGAGTACGCCAACCTTAGTGGAACAGGGTTTTCACGCAATTGCAGAAAGCAATGGCGGATTTGTCCAGAGATTTAATCAAAGAGGCAGGTCTGACGCCGGGAGATATTCATTCGGTTGGGATTGGCGCCCCGGTATGATTGATTCGGAAAAAGGGCGAAATTGTTCATGCCTACAATTTGAACTTTAATCATGCGCCGATCAGGGAAGAGTTTATTAAGCATTTGGCACTGCCGGTATATATGGCAATGATGCCAATGTAGCGGCTACGGTGAATATATTTACGGAGCGGGGCATAGCCGATATCAGGATTTGGTGGCGGTTACCTTTGGGAACCGGCGTAGGCGGCGGCATTGTCTTGGGCGGCAAGCTGATTTGCGGTTCGTTTAATGGCGGCGGTGAGCTGGGGAGCATATGGTTATTGCTGCCGGCGGGGAACAATGCAACTGCGGACGCAAGGGCTGCTGGGAGCGGTATTCAGCGGCAAACGCATTGATTCGGCAGGCGAAGGCGGCGCGGAAGAAAAACCCCAATTCGCTGTTAAATGCACTGGTTGATAATAATTTGGAGAAAATGAATGCCAAAGTTCCGTTTGACGCTGCTCAGCAGGGCGATTTGATTGCGCAAGCGGTGATTGATAACTATATTTATTATTTGGCGGTGGGGATTGGGAATATCATCAACGTCATTCAGCCGGAAAATAATCGTCATCGGCGGCGGCGTGTCGGCTCAAGGCGAGAACCTGTTGCGACCACTCATCGAAAAATGAAAAACGAAATCTTTGGCGGCGGCGAGGCGCGCGAACCGAAGTACGGATTGCCGAACTGGGCAATGATGCCGGAATTATCGGCGCGACGGAATTATACCGGCAATACAAAAATAGAAACAAAACGCTACGAGGATAGCCATGAGGGGTATCCTAAAGCGTTTTACTAAAATCTTCTTCGCTATTAAACTGATCGCCGAGTTTATCAAACAAAATGGCAAGGATGCCGGAGCGGGCGATTTTTAAGGTAATCATATAAAAATAAAATAATCAAAATGGATAAAATCCATTGATTCGGGTTCATAAAATGAAACGCCTCAGAGGCAATGGTCGCAAAGGACATCGCATATAAAAATAATAGAAAAACCTGACTGCCTTTGAGCTTTAGTTCATTTTAGCCGAAGTGGCGGAAAGGTCAGTGCCAAAAATAGCAAAGACAATCATTGCTTTAAAAAGTATTGCGACAATATGCGGATATAGTAAAACAGGAGAAAGTAAACACATAGCTGAGGATTTCCGAGCTTTTTAAAATATCCTGAAGGGATGCTTTGGGCAGACGAAAGTTGCCCAGTTGCCCGAACTTTACGACTAAGGGGGTGGAGTTTAGTCGTTTTAAGGCAATATAGTCCGAGTTAATAAAAATACCGCAAGTATAACCGCTTAGGTGAGTATAATTCTTTTTGCTCGCCAGATTCCATGATTGCAATAAAAATCCCGATCCTTGCCGATGGTCAGCACCATATCATTCTCAGCGGTCAGCTGGAGCTTGCCGTCTGTAACGGATAAGTCCGGAAAGTGAGAGTCGCTGATAAAGGCATTTATATAGGAAAACGTTTGCTTCACCTGTAAGGATAAATAAAGCCCGCCCAAAATACTGAGAATGGCTGCCAGTATCAGGGTATAGCTAATTGCTTTTGCTGAGCGGCTCTCGGATTGCCTGAATGTAAAAATCCGGTGAGGAAAAACTGGCAAAGAAACGCTGAAAAAATTCTGTTTCGAAGCTGAATTCATATGCACAGAGATTGATAATTCCTTTCTTTTCGTATTTATCCCCATTCTAAGTGCTTTTTGCCAGATTTGTCAATTAAGATTTCCTTAATAATAAAGGAAAAGAAAGAAAAAGGACAAATCTTTCCCTGATTTGTAATAAAAATGTAACAACTCTATCCTTGAGTTTGTCGGCCTTTTGGTCTATATAATACTGAATCAATCAGGCAAAAACTTCCCGCCATGAGGGGCGGGATAGATAGGACGAAATAATGAAACGGCGTGGAAAGAAATATCGTTTGGTTTATTTGTTACTGGTGCTAGGGCTTTGGTTAAACGGATTGGCGGCACAGGCTACCGTTCCGGTAGCAGAAGAATTGCTGCCGAAAAGCAACCGTTTATTTTAATGATAAAAAGCTTTCGTACTCGGCAGAGAGCGGAGAGCCTTTTTGGAAGGCGGGCAGATTGTGGTACCTTTGCGTCAGACGATGACGGCAATAGAGCAGGTAGCATGGGGAGGCGGTAACCAGAACGGTACGGATTCAGTTTGATGGCAATACGATTGAAGTGCCGCTGAGAAGTATTATTTTATCTGAAACGGACAGACCGTCAACCACGATTCGGCAGCTCGTCTTATCAATGGCAGGACTTATATTCCAATACGGGCGATTATAGAAATTATTGGAGCAAAGAGCGTTTGGACGTACGATAGTGTTCAAATCACCTATCAAAAACAGGATACCCTCAGTGAAACGAATTTCCAAGGTGTTTGATTTGCGGAATATAATCGGGTTACGCCGGTAAAGGATCAGCAGCAGTCAGGGGCGTGTTGGGCGTTTGCCTCTTTGGGAGACAATGGAAAGTGCGCTTATGCCATGGGAAGAATATGACTTTAGCGAAGATAATATGAGTCTGGGACATGGCTATAATCTATCGCAGGCACAAGGCGGCGATTATATGATTGCTAAGCTACTTAACCCGCTGGGGGACCGGTGCTGGAACGAGGAAAGATCCGTTTGGCGATAATATCGTCAATCCTCATGCTAAGGTGGTTAAACATTTGCAAGAAGCGATTTTTGCCGAAGGAAGGGGGACTGAGGATTAAACGGGCGATTTTGCTGTACGGCGGCGTGCAGTCATCGCTTTACTTTGATCAGGTTCAGAAATGGGGCGACAGCGAGTATTATAATGAGCAAACGGCGTCGTATTATTATGACGGGAATCGCCCAATCAATCATGATGTGTGGTAATTGTGGGCTGGGACGATTATTATTCACAGAGACAATTTCAAGAAAAACCCAAAGCGAGACGGAGCGTTTCTGTGCAAAAACAGCTTTGGCAGGACGTTTGGTCAAGAGGGCTACTTTTATGTATCCTACGAAGATAAATATATCGGGCAGAATGTGATTGCCTATACCAAAAATTGAAGCGGTTAATAACTACCAGCATATTTATCAAAGCGATAAGCTGGGCTACTTATTAAGAGCCGGTTATGGAGAAACCAGCGCATATTTTGCCAACTGCTATGAGCCGGGCGGGGCGGAAAAGCTGAAAGCCGTTTCCTTTTATGCCTTAGAACCGAATACAGGCTATGAAGTTTATGTTATTACCGATTTTAGCGGAGTGTCGGACTTTCAGCGAATGGAGAGCATAACCAAGGGCAGCTTTTAGCTATGCCGGCTATTATACGGTTAAGCTGGGGAAAGGGATTCGGTCGATAAGAAGTTTGCTGTGGTTGTCCGCATCAATTCGCCGGGCACGAAACATCCGATTGCGACCGAGGCAAAAGGATTTGCCAAATGGGCAGAACAGTGTGGATTTAACCGATGGCGAGGATATATCAGCTATGACGGAAAAAGCTGGAAACGTGCCGAGGAATACTTAGAGGCAAATGTTTGTCTAAAGGCGTTTACTACCAATTATTAAGACAAAGAACAAAAACAGGAATATTTTCAAGCCTTTTTAAAAAGGCTTGTTTTTATCGAAGAAGATGAGAAAAAGCAAATGGGCTGCTTTGCCATTAGTCAGCCATATGCGGGTTGACAGGATTACTTGGAGAAAGCCTTTATCGGGAAATAAGTAGAAAAAGAACGAGCAACAGAAACAAAGCAAGTAAAGAAAGAAAAATAGAGCAAAGAAAACAAAGGAAAAAGGGCAATGAAAACAAAGAAGAAAAACTTGATTTTGGCATGCAGCCCAATTCGTATCAGCAAAAATACTATTTTAATCCCTGCTACAAAACCCTGCCGGCGGATATCAAAAAGCGAGCTACGGCTTATGTGTATTCGTTTTACCGAAGAAGTGGGCGGTATTTTTGGAGCTTGCGTTTTCATCCGAAGGGAGCTTGCGACTCAGGGTGCATACTGCGGAAGATGATATTTTATTTGATGAAATCGGAGCGGAGCTTTTTAATTAAAGAATATCAAAGAGAAAAAGAAGAACTGTTTACGAAGTTAGAGCTTTATTTTTGCGGCACTTTATGGGGAAAAAGGAGAACGGGCAAAACCAAAGAGCGGAACGATAGGAAGAAGTGCAATAGAAAGGTTCGAAAAACAGGAGAAGAAAGGAGCCAATTGTAAAGGGAGTACAAAAAGACAAGTGCAGAAAGCAAGCACAAAAGGGAACTAAAAAGAGGCATCCAAGCAAAGTGTCCCAAAAAGGACAAAAGACAAGTCCGGTCAGCGGCAGATGCTTTGCGGAAAGGCATAGTTCAGAAAAATATTTTCTAAGGAAATTATAAGAAAAATATAACCAAATTATAAATGGTTTTTTCTGGGCAGTCGAAATATTTTATGTTATACTAAAGTTGTACGAATCAATAGTCTTGTATCCACAAGGAACGAGAACAGAGGAAAAATGAACGTAAGAGAAATCAAAAGAACCAGAAATCTGGTTAGTTTAAGTGTGTTGTTAGCCATCGGTATTATTTTTGGATGTTACCCCGTTGGGAGCCATACCAATTGGTGGCGTATCGGCAGCGATTACGATGCTGCCGGTTGTTTTGGGCGGTATTTTTACTAGGGCCGGTCTACGGAGCGGCTTTGGGAACGGCAATGGGGATGGTTAGCTTGCTGCACGCATTGATGCGGCCGGTAACGATTTTGAGATCCTTTGTTTGTGAACCCCTTGCTGTCGGTTTTTTGCCCCGAGCCTTTATCGGAGTAGCGTCTTTTTGAGCCCGTATCAGTTAATTAAAAATTATTTCACAAGACAGCGACCGGCATTGGTTATCGGCGGAGTTGCCGGAAGCTTCGACCAATACGGTACTGGTGCTGTCAATGCTTTATTTTTATATGGCAATGAGCTTTTTAAGCTCACCGGCTTTTCAGGCTTTGCAATTAGAGAACCGGCGGGCACTCATTTATTTGCTGCTGGGAGCGGTACGCCAGTAATGGGGTTATGGAGGCAATCTTAGCGGCGGTTATTACTTGCGGTATTGGCTTGGGCTTAAAGAAAGGCTTACCGGCGGGATCTACTCGGCTATAAGACGATGGTTTCTCTGTTACCGGTGGCGGTAAGCGGTAAGCGACGAGCAGTAAGCGGGGAGGTTGCAGGCGCAAAGCCAGCGCAAAGCAGTAAGCCGAAAGTGCAGGCGGCGCGGGTTGCAGGCAGCAAGCGGAAAGGGCAAGCAGTAAGCCGGAAATGCAGGCGGATGCGAGCTGCGAGCGACAAGCCAGCAGCAAGCCGGAAATGCAGGGCGGTGCAGCTTGCAGGCGACAAGCCGAAAAGGGCAAGCAGTAAGCCGGAAATGCAGGCGGTGCGACTTGCGAGGCAATAAAGCCGAAAATGCCAAATGTTAAGTAACGAGCCGAAAACGGTGGGCGACAGGCGATAAGCGGCAGGAAGCCGAAAGTGCGGCGGTAAAACAACGGAAGAGATGCTGAGGAGGCAGAAATGACAGATCCGAGAAATGTAACGGTGGTTTGTTATCTGGAAAAAGGATGGGTACTGATCTTTGCATCGCACAGAAAGAAAAATGATGTCAATCATGGTAAGTGGATTGGCGTTGGCGGGCATGTCGAGGCAGGCGAGTCGCCGGAAGAATGCGTGGTCAGGAGGTTGAGGAAGAAACCGGTTATACCTTGGAAAAACTACCGTTATCGGGCAATTTTAACCTTTTGCTATAATGAGGAACCGGCACTGTATTTGTTCCTGTTTACAGCGGATCGTTTTAGCGGCGAGCAGATTGTGTGCGATGAGGAGATTTGCAGTGGATTCCGAGGGCGGAGTTGGAAACGCTGGAGCTATGGCAGGGCGACCGGATTTTTCACCGTTTGCTGGAAAGCCGGCAGGATTTCTTTTCAATGAAAAATGATATATCAGGGTGATGAAATGATAGAATGTTGGATTGACGGCCGCAAAGCGGAGGAGCTGGGATATGCCGCCGATTAATTTGCTGATCAAAGCCGGCATCGGCTGCTCTGCAATATGGTTTGTGAATACTGTTTTATAATGATGTAGCGGCAAATCGGCTATGCGGCTTTAAGGGATTTGGCGTCGATAGAGTTACTGGAAGAGCTGGTGAAAGAGCACTGGCGTATGCCGACGGTATGTGCGGCTTTGCGTTTCAAGGCGGAGAGCCGACGCTGGTTGGACTGAAGTTTTTATCAAAAACTGATAGAGTTTCAGCAAAAATACAATCATAAAAAGTGCGGATTCATAACGCTATGCAGACGAATGGATATGCCATCAATCAGAATGGGCGGAGTTTCTTCACAGGCATCAGTTTTTTTGTGGGGCTGTCTTTGGACGGTACGAAAAGAGTCGCATGACCGTAACCGACATGATAAAACCGGAGCGGCGACCTTTCAGCGGGTGATGGCGACGGCAAGAGCTGTTTGATAAGAAAAGGTTGAGTATAACATTTTGTCGGTGGTAACCGGTCAAAATGCCAAGCATATTGAAAGCGACTATCGTTTTTCGAAAACAAGGCTTTCGCTATTTGCAGTTTATCCCTTGCTTAGAGCCGTTTGCCGAAGAAAAGGGCATGGCAGGGTATGCTTTGACCAATAGCGATTATGAGCATTTTTAACGAAAAATATTTGACTTGTGGTTTATGGATTTGAAAAAGGCGAATACATTAGTATTCGGCATTTTGGATAATTGGCTGGGCATCTTTTTGGGGCGGCCGCCGAGGCTGCAGTGTCAGGGGGCGGTGCAGCGTTCAGTTTGTGGTAGAGGGCAATGGCGAGGGTTTATCCTTGCGATTTTTATGTGTTGGACGAATGGCTTTTGGGTAAGATTGGCGAGACTTCTTTGGCAGAGATGCAAACTTCCGCCAAGGCGAAACGTTTTATTGCCGAGTCCGTTCCTTTTCGCTGCAGGAGTGCCGGAGTTGTCGCTATGTTCCGCTTTGCCGCAATGGCTGTAAGCGAGAGCGGGTGTGCACTGGAGAAGAAGCGAAAAGACTTTGATGTGCCCGGCAGTCAAGGTTTTGCCAATCAGGGAAAAAGAACTGGAAGAAGCGGCTGCGATTTTGCAGAGAATGATAAGAGGCCAAAATGAGATGAGAGAAATGAAATATTTGTATTACAATCCCGAAAGCGGCGGAGTTTCGTTTGTTTTCGCCCGGAGCATATTGTAGCGCTATGCGTGATTGCGACTTTGGCGGTGCTGGTGATTGTGTTTCGGGATCGTTTGCAGGCTTTGCCGGAGCGGACAAGACGGCGACTTGAAATCGGAGCCGGTATTGTGCTTTTGATAGCCAGAGGTGGAATGTATGTCTATTACCTGACCTACGGATTGGGGGACGGGAGCTTTTACCGCTCTATGCTTGCCGATTGGTGATTTTGGCGATTCTATATACTTTATTTACCGGTCGCCGGAACTTGGTGTTCTTTTTCTCATTACTTTTTGGCATTATTTTGAGCGTGCTGCCGCTGATTGTGGTGGATACGTCCGGTTATAGCTTTCCCACGCCATGTATTTTTCGTTCTTTATCGGGCATGGTATGATTTTATTGGCGAATATTTACTTTTTGGCGGTGTATCAGTGCTATCCGGGGCGCAAAGATTTGCGTAAGGCGGTATGGGCTTTGGTAGTTTATTTCCAGATAGCGATGTTAGCCAATTTCCTGTTAAAGGGGAATTATAATTGTTACAGACGCCGCCGCCAACCTTGAGTGGCGGCTTTGGCGGAACTCTTGGTTATAAGGTTCTGATTTTTGCGGTATTTTTAATCGTCTTCGGTTTGGAATATTTACCTTTTGCCCGAGGAAAAGAAACAGAGAGAACCGGCAGAAACAAAAGTAAAAACGGCATCAGTTTTGCGGTGATGGCACTGCGGATTTCGATTCGGAAAAATCCGAAAAAATCGAAAAAACACAATTGACAAAAGTCCCTATTCGTGCTAAAATAATCGAGCACGTTTTAGGGCCTTTTTTTTATGGTCAAAAACCTGACTGTGAGCAGGCAGAAGTGCCGGCGGCAGTCAACATAATTTTTAACGGAGGTAGAAGTTGTGCGGACAAAGATAACATTGGAATGTACGGAATGCAAGAATCGCAATTACAGCATGACCAAAGACAAAAAGAACATCCTGAGCGGATGGAAACGAAGAAAGTATGCAGATTTTGCCCGTAAAGCACACCATGCACAAAGAAACAAAAATAATTGCTATGGTGCCAAAGCAGGAGGACAAGAGATGTCAGAAACACCAAAAAGTCGGTTTTTCAAAGAAATGAAGGGCGAGTTTGCTAAAATAGTTTAGCCGAGTCAGGAAACAACGGTTAAAAAGCGTAGTAACGGTTTTAGGCGTAACAGCTATTTACGGCGCTATTTTGGCTGAAGCTAGACGCATGAGATTCAATATCTGATTTTTCATTTGCTTTTAGGAAAAATAGGTGGTATCAATGGTTGAAGAGGCAAAGTGGTATGTCATTCATACGTATTCGGGATATGAAAACAAGGTCAAAGCCAATATCGAAAAGATGATCGAAAATCGTAAGCTGAATAATCAAATTCAGGAAGTAATCGTGCCGATGCATCATGTTTTGGAATCAAGAACGGAATCAAAAAGACGTAGAAAAAGCTTTTTCAGGGATATGTCCTTGTTAAAATGTTCGATGAACGATGAAACCTGGTACATTATCCGCAATACCCGAGGAGTAACCGGGTTTTGTTGGACCGGACAGCAAGCCGGTTCCGCTGACGGAAAAAGAAATCCATGCAATGGGCATTGATTTGACCGTAGTAGAATGGAATGTAAAAGCAGGCGACACGATTTCGGTGACGACCGGACCGTTCGAGGGTTATGTCGGTGTAGTCAGCGAGATTAATGAGCATAAGCATACGGTTATTGTCAATTTATCCATCTTTGGTGAGAAACACCGGTCGAATTGGAATACGAAAAATCAATATTATCTAACAATCCTTTTGCTTTGCCGAAAAATGCAGGAAAAGGAAGCCTGAAGATTTAAATGGAGTAACAGAAAATGGCAAAAAGTTACGGGTATGATTAAATTGCAGATCCCAGCCGGTAAAAGCAACACCGGCACCGCCAGTTGGCCCAGCACATGGTCAACATGGTGTAAACATTATGCAATTCACAAAAAATTTAATGCGAAAACAGCAGACCAAGCCGGAATGATTATTCCGGTTGTCATTACGGTCTATGGCGACAGAAGCTTTAGCTTTATCACCAAAACACCGCCGGTGCAGTATTATTAAAGAAAGCATATGAATCAGATCCGGTTCGGCAGTTCCGCAAAAAGACAAGGTCGCTAAGATCAAAGAGAGCGGAAGTACAAAGATTGCTGAACTTAGATGCCAGACCTGAATGCGGCATCGGTTGAATCGGCAGCCAGCATGATTGCCGGAACCGCTCGCAGTATGGGATTGTCAGAAGACTAATCAGCTTACACATGTGGGAGGGACTTGCTCCGACCGGGAGAAAATCCATTGACCACAAGGAGGAAATTCGAATGAAACAAGGAAAAAGATATGCAGAGGCGTTGAAAAAGTTGATGGGAGCCAATCTGCTGATCCATTTGAAGCTGTAAAGTTAGTAACCGGAGCAGCCAGTGCAAGTTCGACGAAACAGTTGAAGCTCACATTAAATTAGGCGTTGACGGTCGTCATGCCGATCAGCAGGTGCGTGGTGCGGTTGTTCTGCCGCATGGAACCGGTAAAACGGTTCGTGTTCTGGTTTTTTGCTAAGGGCGATAATGCTAAAAAAAGCAGAGGAAGCCGGAGCAGATCATGTTGGTGCAGAGGAATTGGTACCGAAGATTGAAAAAGAAGGCTGGTTGGATTTTTGATATCGTAGTAGCAACTCCGGATATGATGGGTGTTGTTGGTCGTCTGGGTAGAGTGCTCGGTCCGAAGGGCCTGATGCCTAACCTGAAGGCTGGTACAGTTACGAATGATGTTGTTAGAGCAATTGAAGAAATCAAAGCTGGTAAGATTGAATATCGCTTGGATAAGACCAATATTATCCACGTTCCGATGGGCAAAGCATCGTTTGGCCCGGAAAAACTGAAGAACAACTTCCGTGCTTTAGTGCAGGCAGTTATCAAAGGCAAAACCGGCGGCGCCAAAGGTGAAAGTATCTGCGGGTGTAACCATCGCTTCGACGATGGGCCCCAGCGTTAGAGTAAACCCGGATAAGTTTGATGCACAAAGCAAAGAAATAATGATCAAAAACTAGGGAAATAAAACGTGCGAGCAAGCGCCGCCGAAAACCGGAAAACGGTTTTTGGCGGCGTTTTTGATGGGCTTGGTGGTTGCCTGTAATCCCGCCAAAAACGCAGTTTGCCGAAAAAGCGACTTTAATTTTGTTTTGACAAAAAGACAATCTCTGATATAATGAAGATATTGCGTGGCGGACCGGTAACGATCCGCCATATTAACAAGTTTTTACCGTTTTGTGCAAAGTCATACGCACCTGAGGAGCAGGGGCGTTAAGCAAACAGACATTTCCGGTGGATAGGCAGAGACTTTTCTGCCGATAAAACATATTCGCTGCTTGCCGAAGGGTAACCCCAATTTAGATGCAGCAAAAGGAGGTCGTTATGAAATTGCATTAATTAATGAAAACTCACAGGCGGCAAAAATGAGCTGATTGAAAAGGAATTAAAAGCAGTGGCTTTACCCTTGGGCATGAAGTCATCAATATCGGTATGTTCAACGCTGAAGACGCTCCGCTTACCTATGTTCAAAAACGAGATTTAGCCAGCCTGCTTTTTAGATACAAGGACAGTTGATTTTGTAGTAACCGGTTGCGGCACAGGCGAAGGTGCTATGCTGGCGTGCAATGCAATGCCAGGGCGTGGTTTGCGGTCATGTGACCAGCCCGCTGGATGCTTATTTATTCAGTCAGAGTTAATGGCGGGAATGCGATTGCTCTGCCGTTTGCGCAAGGCTTTGGCTGGGGAGCGGAATTAAACCTGCGCTATACCTTTGAAAAGTTATTTGCCGAAAGAGTTCGGCGGCGGTTATCGAAAGAACGGGCAATCCCGAACAGCGGAATGCTCGGATTTTAAACGAAGTTAAGAAAGTGAGCCATCGTCCGCTGTTGGAAGTGCTGAAAGGAATTGACGAGAACTGCTGGTTGGAGCGATTAATCGTCCGTCCTTTACGGAGTTTTTCTTTTGCCAACTGCCCGGATGCGGAAGTGGTAGCATTCTTAAAAATCGGTACTGGCGTAACGAAAACGCAATGAAGCAGAACAAAAAAAGACTGTTAACGTACAGATAAGGAGAAAACAATGGATATTTTGAATCGTTTTTCGTTAAAAAGGAAAAATTGCACTGGTTACCGGTGCATCGTATGGAATCGGCTCGATTGCCACCGCTTATGCCCAAGCCGGTGCAACGATTGTATTTAACGATATCAATCAGGAGTTGGTGGAAAAGGGCTTAAAAAGCTTATGAAGAACTGGGCATCAAAGCGCATGGCTATGTTTGCAACGTTACCGATGAAGAAGCGGTTAACCGTCTGATTCAAACCGTAGAGAAAGAAGTCGGCGTTGTTGATATTCTGGTAAATAATGCCGGTATCATTAAGCGGATTCCGATGACGGAAATGAGGTGCGGCAGATTGGCGGCAGGTGATTGATATCGACTTGACCGGACCGTTTGTTATGGCGAAGGCAGTTTTGCCCTCTATGATAAAGCAAAGGCGACGGTAAGATTATCAATATTTGCTCGATGATGAGTGAGCTGGGCAGAGAAACCGTATCGGCTTATGCGGCGACTAAGGGCGGCTTAAAAATGCTGACTCGCAATATTTGCTCGGGAATACGGTGCACACAATATTCAGTGTAACGGCATCGGCCCCGGTTATATTGCTACTCCGCAGACGGCACCGCTTAGAAAGTGCAGCCGGACGGTTCCAGACATCCGTTTGATAATTTCATCCTATCCAAAAACTCCGGCAGGACGCTGGGGCAATCCGGAAGATTTGATGGGACCGGCGGTCTTTTTGGCATCGAATGCGTCGGATTTTGTCAACGGTCATATTTTATATGTTGACGGTGGTATCTTGGCTTACATCGGCAGCGGCCGCAATAAAAACGGATTTTTGCTGCGTGCTGACGGAGCGAGCTTCAAAAACGGATTTGGCTGCATGCTTTCAGGAGGAGATTCGGAAAAACGGATTTTATTACGCCGTTGCAGCGAGATTGGAATAAAGCGAATTTTACGGCGCACTGACGGAGCAGGATTCGAAAAACGATTTTACTACGACACCGTTACGGTGAGATTCAAAAGCTGATTTTACGCGCAGTGAAAGTCAGGAAAATCAATTTTACTCCATTTTAGCAGAGTGGGATTTAAAAAGAAAGAAATAGGAGAAGGCTGTCATATTCAAAAACAGCGCCGAAAAAGCGGCTTTTGCTGCGGGGCGGGGGCTTTGAATATGGCGGCACTAACCCGTTTTTTTATTCGGCGAGACGAGACCGGTGGAGTAGTATCGTGGAAAGTGCTAGCTCAGAGCTTGCTTTGCCGGATTAGGCGGGAGAGGAGCGTGGGCAGAGAGGAGAAAGCAATCCTTGCCGGAGGAGAAACGACAAAGCGACGGAGAGAAAGATGCAAAAAGAGTTTGGCGTTTATGTTCATATTCCGTTTTTGTGTGCGTAAGTGCAATTACTGCGATTTTTATCAGGGACCGGCATCGGATATGGTGCGTCGGCAGTATGTTCAGGCACTGACAGAGGAGATTCGCCGGACCGAGGAAAGGATGAGCGGAACGGTGAAGAGCATTTTTCGGGGGCGGGACGCCGTCTATGTTAGAGCCGGAGCAAATGCAGATGATTTTTAGATGCCATACGAGCGAGCTTTGTCATTTCGCGCAGAGCCGAGATTTCAATGGAGGTTAATCCCGGGGCTTTGCTGACCGGAAACGCTGGCAGGGCTACCATAAAGCGGGCATCAACCGGCTCAGTATGGGACCGCAATCAGCCAATAATGAAGAGCTTCGTGTCTTGGGTAGGGATTCATACCTACGAACAGTTTGTGGAAAATTATTACTTAGCCAGACAAGCGGGTTTTACCAATATCAACGTGGATTTGATGCTGTGCATTCCCGGACAGACCAAAAGAGACTTGCAACAGAGCTTTAGAGCGAGTGATTGCTCTGCGACCGGAGCATCTGTCGGTATATAGCCTGATTTTTAGAAGAAGGAACGCCTTTTTATGAGCGGCAGGATACCTTATCCTTGCCGGAGGAAGAAACGGAACGGGAAATGTATTGGCTAACAGACCGGTATTTGACTGCGAATGGTTATCAGGTATAGAGATTTTCCAATTATGCCTTGCCGGGAAAGGAATGTCGCCATAATCTGATTTATTGGTCGGATGAGGATTATATCGGCTTCGGCATAGGGGCGGCATCGTATTGGGAGGGCGGGCGTTATCAAATACCGAGGATATCGGGGCATATCTAAAGGATAGTCGGCGGCAACAGATTCGGCAAGCTGATTCAGGCGCCGGATGAACAAAACATTTAGAAGAATATTTATTTTAGGGTTGCGGAAACGGGCAGGAATTGAGCTGGCAGCTGAAACCGGCAGTTTCACCGGCCGCTGGAAAGGCTTTATGCCAAAGAAATGAAAAGTTTAACAGAGCAAGGCTTGCTGCAAATAGAAAATGGTTTCTGCGGCTGACCGAGCGGGGGATTGATGTGGTAACTGGGTATTTAGCCAGTGGATTCGAGAGGAGTGAGCAAAGCTCCCCTTTGGATGAGATGTTTGCATTCCGCAAATGAAGCGTTCTGTATGATGCGTATGCTATATGCCAAAAAGTGGTGACTGGCGGTCATCACGGGGAGTCTTTTTGGCGATATCATTTTCCGGAACGATTCGGTATTATGGCGTGAAAATGGATAAAATCAGCACACAACAAATCGTTTGCGAAAGATAGTCTCTTTCTTCGGTATGTTGTTCGATATGGCGTTTAATATAGCGCATTTGATTATATAAAATAAAAGAAATATAAAACAATCAAAAGGGTATGACAAAGCTCTTTTTATATTATATAACCATGTTAGCACTCTAAGCAATCGAGTGCTAACAAAACCAGAAAGGGGAATCGAAAATGGAGCTGGATGAGCGCAAGCAGAAAATATTGAAAGCCATTATAAATAATTACTTTGAAACTGCCTTGCCGGTCGGCTCAAGGACGATTTCGAAGCAATATAATTTGGGTGTTTCACCGGCGACCATTCGCAATGAAATGAGCGATTTGGAAGAACTGGGTTTTATTATTCAGCCACATGCCTCGGCAGGGCGGATTCTTCGGATAAGGGCTACCGGCTATATGTGGATATGGTGATGCGGTTGCAAAAAGCCGAATACCGAAAATTGGCATGTTAGAAGAATTAAAAGCCAGTGCCGGTGGGATAGAAGACTTGCTCAAATCTTATTGCCAAGCGGCTGGCGGAGGAAACCAATTACGCTACGCTCATTAGTACACCGCAGTATAAAAACCCGTATCCGCAATATTCAGCTGGTAGAAGTTAGTAGTCAGGATTTGCGGTGATTGTGGTGGCAGAAAGGAATCAGGTCAAAGACCATTTGATTCATTGAGCGACCGATTCAACCAAGAGCTTCTGACTCGGCTATCGGTATGTATCAACCAAGAATTGCGGGATATGAGCTTTCAGAAGATATTGATTTGGGTTGATTCATCGGATTAAAGGCAATGACCGGCAGGAACAAAAAGATTATGTCCGAGGTGTTAGACGTTATTTTTCAGGCACCCGGCAAATGGATGAGGCGGATATCTTCACTTACGGGCATCTGACATGATGAAGGCGCCGGAGTTTCAGGATGTCGGCGCGCATCGTCCATTATGCGGGCGCTGGGAGCAAGAGGAAATCTTAGAAGATATCATCAATACGACTTTGAAAAGTGATGACGGAAACGTCAAGATTGTGATTGGTGAGGAAAACAACATTCAGGATTTAAAAAGACCTGAGCTTGATTACGACCAGCTACCACATCAATGGTGAAAAAGCCGGAGCAATAGCAATCATCGGTCCGAAGCGAATGGATTATGAAAATACAATTTCCAATCTGCGAGTGCTGATTAAAGATATTGATGAGTTGCTGACGCAGACTTTCCAGGCGATAGCGAGCGAAAGCAAGATAGAGAAAGCGGGTAGTAAGCGTTTGGATTGTTTTGACAGCGATATCCCTGTTGTTTCGGGCAGAAGAAAAGCAAGTCAAGCGGATAACGTAGGCATAAAGCAAGCGGCAAGAAAGAGCGAAAGCGAGGTGAGAATGGAAAAACAGGAATTAATGAAGAAATCAAAAGCGGCGGAAACGGAGGAAGTAACGGCGGCGGCGAAACGCCGGAGCCGGGAGCAGAAGAGGAGACGGTGGCGGAGCAGGCAGAGCCGACAATCGAAGAAATCGCCAAAGCCGAAATTGCCAGACTAATGCAGGAAAAACAGCGAAAAGGAAGATGCTTTATCGCCGAATGTTACGGAGGTTGATAATTACCGCAAGCGTTCCATCAAAGAAAAAGAGATGATGCGGGAAAAAGGTGAGGCGGCGATTATTGAGGCGTTATTACCGATTTTGGATGATTTTTGACCGAGCGTTTGCCCATATACCGGAACAAAAGGAGAAGGACGGCGTGATTGCCGGGATGGAAATGGTATACAAAAAGCTGCTGACCACGCTGGAAAATCTTGGCGTCAAAGAGATTGCGGCTCTGGGACAAGAGTTTAACCATGAGTTTACACAGCGCCATCAGTCATGAGGGAGAACCCGGTTTCGGAGAAAACATAGTATCTGAAGTTTATCAAAAGGGTTATTTATATAAAGATAAGGTCGTTCGGCATAGTGTCGTAAAAAGTGGCGAATTAAACCGCTGGGTAGCCAAAAGACGACTTCTAACCGAACAATATTTTGTAGCGGACCTGACCGAAAGTCAGGTCGATGACATAGATTAGTCGCAGGAACAGCATAAAATGAATGAAAGCTTAGGAGGAAATAAAATGGGAAAATTATTGAATTGACTTAGGAACAACGATCGTGTGTGGCAGTAATGGAAGGCGGAAAGCGGTAGTTATCGCCAACTCGAAGGCGCCAGAACTACGCCGTCGGTTGTTGCCTAAAAAGATGGTGAGCGGATTTAGTCGATGAACCGGCAAAAGACAGGCAGTTACCAATCCGGATAAAACAATTGCATCTATCAAAGAGATATGGGTACGAACGCAAAGTGATATCGATGGCAAAAGTTATTCGCCGCAGGAAATCTCGGCGATGATTTTGCAGAAGCTGAAAGCGGATGCCGAAAGCTATTTGGGCGAGAGTGTAACCGAAGCCGTTATTACGGTACCGGCGTGCTTCTCGGACAGCCAAAGACAGGCAAACCAAAGATGCCGGTAAGATTGCGGACTGGATGTAAAGCGGATTATCAACGAACCGACCGCGGCGGCGTTAGCTTACGGACTGGATAATGAAAAAGAGCAGACCATTATGGTCTATGACCTAGAGTGGCGGTACGTTTGACGTTTCCGCTGATTGAAATTGGCGACGGCGTATTGGAGTATTGGCAACCAACGGCAACAATCATCTGGGCGGCGATGACTTTGACCAGAGAGTAATGGATTATTTAATTCAGGACTTTAACATCGAAGGAAGGCATTGACCCGTCAAACGACAAGATGGCAATGCAGAGATTAAAAGAAGAGCAGAAAAAGCCAAAAAGAGCTTCGTCCGTTACGACCAATATCAATCTGCCGTTTATCACCGCTACGCAGGACGGACCGAAACACTGGACGTAACCTCTGACTCGGGCGAGTTTGATAAATTAACCAGCGATTTGGTAGACGATGGGACCGGTTAATCAGGCATTAAAAGATGCCGATTTAACTGCCAGCGATATTGATAAAGTTTTGTTAGTCGGTGGTTCGACCAATTCCGGCAGTGCAAGATGCAGTTTATAAGCTGATTGGCAAGGGAACCATTTACGGGCATTAACCCGGACGAGATAGTAGCAGCAGTCGGTGCCGCTATTCAGGAGGCAAGCTCGCAGGCGATGCCGGTGCAGGCGACATTTTGTTGTTGGATGTTACCCCGTTATCTCTTGGCTTTTGGAAAGCTTTAGGCGGGCATGTAGCTACTAGCTGATTGAGAGAAATAACGACCATTCCGACTAAGAAGAGTCAGGTGTTCTACCGCAGAAAACAATCAGTCGGCTGTTGATATTCATATCGTTCAGGGCGAAAGAGAGTTTGCTGCCGATAATAAGACTTTGAGGCAGATTCCGGTTAGACGGCATTCGGCGGCACCAGAGGAATCCCGCAAATCGAAGTTACGCTTTGATATTGACGCTAACGGCATTGTAAAGGTTAGTGCAAAGATTTGGGTACCGGTAAAGGAACAAAATATTACCATTACCGCCAGCAGCAATTTGTCGGACGCTGAGATTGAAAAAGGCAGTAGAAGAAGCCAAAGCATTTGAGGCACAGGATAAGAAACGGAAAGAAAATATTGACGCTCGGAATGAGGCGGACTCGATTGCTTTCAAGTAGAAAAGCAGATTGGTGAGCTGGGCGATAAGCTGGAAGCTTCGGATAAGGCACAGTTAGAGTCGGAACTAAAAGAACTGAAAGAAATCTTAGAAAAGACCAAGGCAGAGGCGATGACAGAGGACGAAGTATCTCGCGATGAACGCCGCTATGATAAATTAGCCAATACGATGGACGCAAGTGGCTACGAAGTTGTATTCGCAGGCACAAGCGGCAGAGCGCAGCTGGTGCAGCACCGGAGGCAAATAATGGCGGTCAGCAAGCAGGCGCTTCAAACGATGACGATGTAGTGGATGTCGACTTCAAAGAAAAATAAAAAGGAAACTTATCGTAATAGAAAAATTCAGCTTTGAGGCGTCCGCAGGCGAAAGACAAGCGGACGCACAAATAAAACAGATGCGAGAGCAAAAGACAAAAGTGCGGCAAAAAGGAAAAATGGCTGGGAATGAAATACCGATAAGAAAAACAAAGGGAAGGACTGTTGGTGGAAACGGGGTTACGCTAAGCGGGTAAAACAGAAGATAAGCTGCTTTTTGGGGAAACCAGCAGCTTTCTTCGTGTTTTTAGAATAGAGGATATCATGGCAGAAAAAGAGATTATTATGAAGTGCTGGGCGTAAGCAAAACAGCAGATGAAAAAGAACCAAAAGGGCATATCGGAAGCTGGCGAAGCAGTATCACCCCGATACCAATCAAAATGATAAAGTGGCAGAAGAAAAGTTTCGGGAGGCAACTGAGGGCATATGAGTATTAAATGATCCGGAAAAACGCAAACAATACGATCGGTTTGGCCACGCCGCATTTTTCACAGGCAGGCGGAGCCGGGAGCCGGAGCCGGTGGCTTTGGCGGCTTGGCGGCATGGATATGGGCGATATTTTTGGTGATATCTTCGGGGACTTCTTTGGTGGCTAGCGGGCGGCGTTCAATCCCAATGCTCCGCAGCAAGGAGCTTCTTTACGAGCCAGTTTGGAGCTGGAGTTTAAAGAGGCTGTTTTTGGTGTGGAAAAAGATCGAATGTTACCGTATCCGAAGAATGTACGCATTGCGACGGTTCAGGGGCAAAGCCCGGTACCAAGCCGGAAACTTGTCTGACTCTGCGGCGGTTCGGGGCAGGTGCGGTATAATCAGCAGACGATGTTTGGGGCAGTATCCAGCGTGCGGCCATGTTCTGCTTGTAGCGGTACCGGCAAGATTATTAAAGAAAAATGCCCAAGGCTGCGGCGGTGGCGGTTATGTCAAACCAAAAACGAATCAGCGTTACGATTCCGGCGGGAATTGAAGATGGGCAGACCATTCGGCTTAGGGCAAGGGCGAGCCGGGCTGAACGGCGGACCAAGGGAGCGATATTTTTATTGACGCTTTATGTCAAAAACCGTCGCCGGAGTTTGAACGAGTAGGCAATGATATTTATTACACCATGCCGATTAGCTTTACACAGGCGCTGAGGTGACGAGCTGGTTATGCCGACTTTAGATGGCGAAGTATCCTATCCGATGAGCGCCGGCACGCAAACCGGTACTCGGTTCCGGCCGGCAAAAGGGCGTGTGCCGTATCTGGAATAATCCCTCGGCCGCAGCGATCAATACATTACCGTTGTGGTTCAAACGCCAAAAGGGCTTAAATGCGGAACAAAAAGACTTGTTGCGCCGCTAGGAAGAAAGCTTAGGCAGCAAAAAGCGGGAAAAAGAATCCGCCAAAGCAGATAATGCCAAAGCAGACGGCAAAAACAGAGAGTAAGAAAAAGGTTTTTGATAAGATGAAAGATGGGCTCGACAATATGTTCTCGAAGACGAAAAACTAATGCCGCTTATCTAAGGCGAAAACAAGAAGGCTAAAATGGTTGGATAGAGAAAAAGCTTGCAATATATTTCGAGGACGACAACGAATGTCGCTTTGTCTAAGGCAAAAACGAGAAGGCTAAAAATGGTTGGATAGAGAAAAAGCTTGCAATATATTTCCGAGGACGACAACGAATACCGCTTATCTAAGGCAAAAGCGAGAAAGCCAAGAAGGTTGGACAGAGAAAGAGTTTGCCCTTCAGGGGAATATTAGAGGGCAAACTGGCAAAAACAAATGCCGGCAGGATACCAAACAATCATACAAAGGGAAAGAAAAATATGAACTGGATAAAATACACGCTGGTTGTTCCGGCGGAAAAAGTGGATATCGTAACGGCGCTGCTAACCGATCTTCCCTACCTGCGAGGGATAGAGGTCGAGGGAATATTCGCTGACCGAGGCAGATTGCGAGCTCATGTTTGTGGATATTTTTGCCGGAGGAGCTGAATCAAAAGCAGGAAGAGATTGCGCTTAACTTTTTATTTGCAGGAAGATGATACCGCCAAGATAGCGGGAATAAAAGAACTTTTGCAACCTTTTTGGGCGAAAAATAGAGTTTCGCAGGAAATCATTCGGGGAAGAAGACTGGGCGAATAACTGGAAACAATATTATCATGGGTTTTGCCGCCAGTGAGCGTATTTTTATTTATCCTATTTGGGAACAGCCGGAAGACGGATATCCGATTGCGATTGGTCTGGATCCGGGAATGGCATTTTGGTTCCGGCACGTATGAAACCACAGAGCTTTGCTTGCAGGCGCTGGAAAAATATAGCAAAGCCGGCAATCGTGTGCTGGACGTGGGGACGGGTTCGGGGATTTGGCAATCGCGACGGCAAAAGCTCGGTGCCGCTGCAGTCGCTGGCGATTGAACTGGACGAAAATGCCGTTAAAGTAGCTAAGGAAAAACATAGAGTATAACGGCGTTATCCCCAAGGTAGAGTCAGAGTCGGCAATTTAGCGGACGGTGTCAGCGAAAAATATGATATCATTGTAGCCAATATTTTGGCGGACGTGATTTGTGTTTTAGCCAAAGATGTAAAAAAACTTTTAAATCCACAAGGAATATTCATTACTTCCGGCATTATTGCCGATAAAACAGATATGGTTAAGCGTGCCTTAACGGAGGCAGGACGACAGTAACGGTAACAGAAAAAGGCGAATGGCGAATGGTGGCGGCACATGTACAATTTTTTGTAGCGCCTGACCAAATCGGGGAAGAAAGCATTTGCCTGACCGGAGAAAATTGCCATCATTTGAAAAATGTCTTGCGGCTAAAAAATGGTCAAGAAATTTTGATAAAAGATGGACAAGGGACGGACTATTATTGTATAATAGAAAGAAGTGGCGAGGCTGAAATTATTTGCCGGATTGCGGATATTCAGCGGACTTTATGTGGAATTACCGGTTTCTGTCAGCTTGTTTCAAAAGACGCCTAAGCAGGATGGAATGGATTATTCAGAAATGCGTGGAATTGGGTGTTTCCGATATTTATCCGGTTGCCATGAAACGAAGTGTTTCCAAATTAGATGAAAAACGGCGATGAAAAACGGAGCGCTGGAACAGGATTGCAGAAAGTGCAGCTAAGCAGTCTGGTAGAGATATCGTGCCGGTGGTGCATTCGGTCATTCCTTTCGGCAGGTGCTTGTGCTGGCGGGGCAGTATCAGGACTTTCAGTGCCGCATGAGGCGGCAGGGAATTGCCGCAACCAGAGCAGCCTTAGGAGCGGTCAAAGAAACGCAGGTGGGCTGTATCATTGGTCCGAAGGTGGTTTTCACCGGAAGAAACTGAGCTTGGTACAATTATCCAATCATCGAATGATTACTTTAGGGCAAAAAGGATATTAAGGACAGAAACAGCTGGAATGGTATTTTTGTCCATGCTTTCAATTATGACGGAGGAGGATACGTAATGGCGACGAAAGTAATGATTGTGGACGACGCCGTTTTTATGAGAACGGTATTAAAGAAAAATGTTGGAAGAAGAAGGAATGGAAGTTATCGGTGAGGGCTGGTAATGGAGAAGAGGCAATTCAAAAGGCAAAAGAGCTGCAGCCGGACGTGATTACGCTGGATATTACTATGCCGGTAATGGACGGGTAGAGGCGCTGCCTAAGATTATCGAGGGCCGCCCGAGGCAAAAGGTAATCATGTGTTCGGCGATGGGACAGCAGGCGATGGTTGTGGATGCCATCAAAGCCGGAGCCAAAGACTTTGTAGTTAAGCCCTTCCAAAAGCCGAGAGTTATCGAGGCGATTGAAAAATGCCCCTGGGCAAAATAAGGGGCAATTATGAATGAAATCTATTTTAGACAACGCCGCTACTATGCCGGTTTTGGAGGAAGTACTGGCGGAGGTCGAGCAGGCATACCGGAAGGACTGCCAATCCGTCCTCGCTCCATAACAAAGGCTATGCCGTTGAGAAGAAAAATAACCGGCAGTAGGGAGCATCTGGCGGCAATCTTGGGAGTATCTGCTTTCGAGATTTTTACGTCCGGTGGAACCGAATCAATAATTTGGCGATACTGGGTGTGGCCAGAGCCAATCGCCGCAGCAGTGGGCATATTTTGACAACGGCGATTGAGCATCCGTCTGTTTTGGAGGCGGTACGGCAGCTGGAAAAGGAGGGCTTTGCCATTGAGCTTTTGCCGGTAGACCGGAGAAGGCAGGGTTGATGTAGAGGAGTTAGCCGATAAGGTCAGACCAGAAACGCTGTTAGTAAGACATCGGCGGTAAATAATGAAACCGGTGTCTGTCAGGATATCGAAGCGGCAGCAAGAGCCGTCAAAGCCAAGAATCCCAAAAACACTTGTTCACTCGGATTGGGTGCAGGCATTTGGTAAAATCCGGTCGCCGCAACCGGAACAGATTGATTTGATTTCTTGGGCGGGCATAAAATTGAGCGCCCAAAGGGATTGGCGTTTTGTATGTGAAAAAGGGCACCAAATTAGAGCCGCTGTTTTTGGCGGAACGCATCAAGCCGGCTTGCGCCCGGAACGGAAAAATTATCCGGCGGTGCGGGCGTTTGAAAGTAGCGGCAACGTTAGCGGCAGAGCGGTTTGAGGAGAATTACCGGCGGGCATCGGCACTGCGACAGAGCTTTTTGCAGGTGCTGACGGAGGCGGAAATTGACTTTGTGCTAAATACACCGCTAACGCAGTCAAGTCCTATATTTTTAACGTGGGCTTCCCGGACATTCGGGCAGAGGTGCTGCTGCACGCTTTAGAAGAAGAAGGGTTTACATCAGTACGGGCTCGGCGTGTCAGTCCCGTAAAAATCGAGTATCGCATGTAATTGCGGCACTTGGGGCGTCTTATCCGGATGGCGGTATTCGGATTAGCTTGGGCTATCAGACGACAGAAGCGGATATGCTGCAGGCGGCGGAACGGATTAGTCAAAAAGGTGAAGCAGCTTCGGCGCTTTGTTCGTAAGTAAGAGATATCAAAGGAGAGGCTATGCGTACGGCATTTTTAGTAAAATATGGCGAGATTGCCATTAAAAGGAAAAACCGATATTTATTTATCAATCAGTTGCGGGATCGGATTCAGTGGAAGCTGGATAAGCTGGGCGATTTTACGGTGTCCAAGGATCAAGGGCGGCTGTTTGTGGAAAGCCAATCGCAGGACGTACCGTCAGATCGGATTATTGCAGACCATTCAAAAGTGTTTGGTATTTTGCAGGTCGGTGAGGTCAAGGTGTATGACAAAGGGAGATTATCCGGCACTGGCAGAGCATATTAAGGGAATATGTGCGGGAAACCTTTTTCTCAGAAAAACTTTACTTTCAAAGTGGAGGCAAAGCGGGCAGATAAGTCTTTTTCCGTATAATTCGATGGAAGTGGCGGCAAAAATTAGGGCAGACCTTTTGGCGGAGTTTCCGGAGCTGAAGGTAGATGTTCACCAGCCGCAGGAGCGGATTTATGTGGAACTGCGGGGGCATACCTATATTTATTCCAAAATGGCAGAGGGCTTGGGCGGACTGCCGATTGGCTGCAGCGGCAAGGCAACTTTGATGCTTTCCGGCGGGATTGATAGTCCGGTGGCTGCTTATATGATTGCTAAGCGAGGCGTTGAGCCAAACGCTGTTTATTTTCACTCGCCGCCCATACCAGTGAGCGGGCAAAGGATAAGGTTGTGGAGTTAGCCCGATTTCTTTTCGGAGTATACCGGCAGACTTAAGCTTTTATGTAGTGCCGTTTACCGATATTCAGCTGGATATTTATGAAAAATGTCCGCATGAGGAGCTGACTATTATTATGCGCCGGATTATGATGCTGATTACGGAAAAATTGCCGAGCAGACCGGCAGCATTGCCATTGTTACCGGAGAAAGTGTCGGGCAGGTGGCAAGCCAAACCATTCAAAGTCTGAGCGTAACCAACGCCGCTACCAAAGCTTCCGGTTTTTCGTCCGTTGATTGCGTTTTGATAAAACCGATATCATTAAGATTGCCGAGCAAATCGGTACGTTTGAAAACATCTATTTTTGCCGTATGAGGATTGCCGCACTATTTTTCGTTGCGAAGCATCCGGTTACGAAGCCGGTGCTGGAGAGGATTGAAAAATCGAAAGGAAGCTGGACGGCATGGCAGAAAAAGATTGATAAAGCGGTGGCAGAGGCGGAAGTGATTGCCATTTACCCGAAAGGGGAAAAATAAAAATAGCGCCGGAAACGGCACGAATACATAATTCATGACGAAAAAGAGGAGAGAAAACTGTCGTACCGGAAGTGGAAATAGGAAAACAGTAGGGACGTGGATGGGAGAGAAAGGGCATGAGTGGAGTGATAATGGGAATTATCGTAGCATTGCTTCTGCTTTTGGCAGCCGGTGTGGACAGGTGGTTATATGCGGAAGGGACCCCGCATATTGCTTTAGCGTGTTTTGCCGGTTGGCATTTATATCGGAGTAGCACTGTATTTGTATGTTCGGTTTGGCTTTTAATGTCTTTTGGTCGCGGAATCTATGGATGCTGACCTTGTTTTTAATCAGCGTAGCAGAGGATATTCGCAAAAAAGAGGTTCCGCTGGAGCTTTATCTGGTCTTTTTGGTGCCGGTTATCATCCTTCATGTGGCACAGTGTGATTGGGTTAATCCGCTTGTGGCGCTTGCTTTATTTGCTATCTTTTATCTGCTGGCAAAGTACAGTAATCAGGCGATTGGCTATGGAGATGCCGTGGCAATTCCGTTGCTTTGCCTGCTGGGCGGTTATCAAACTGCCGGTATTATTGTCCTGATGGCGTTGGTATTAGTGGCTACGACCGGATTGGTTTTGCTGGTTACCCGGAAAGCCAACCGCAAAACGGAAGTGCCTTTTATTCCCTTTTAGCGGCGGCATATTTGATATATCTATGTTTTAGCACGAGGAGATGAGAAGGATTCTGGCATTTTTATATTAAAAAAATAGGATAAGAATAGAAATGAAAAGATGGCAGCAAAAAACCAGAATTCAAATAGGAATTGCCCTTGATTTTTAAGCGTGATTACATTGGCGGCAGTCTATGGCTTTGGCTGGGCATTGAGTGCGGAACAAGACGTACTCATTGCTTTTATCCGGTTTGCCCAAAAAAATCAAAGTGGCTGATTGACGGTGATTTTTTTCCCTTGACTCTGCAACAACTGGATAGTCCGATTACTTTCGAACTCGGGGACTTGAGATTATGGCGGCGGCAAATTAGACAGCCGCTGGCAATTAGAAAACGAAACCTTTGGTCGGGGAAGCCTGTTAAACTTAGCCCATGATGAAAGCGGCTGGTTACTGGAATTGCCGTCCGTACTGGAGGGAAAAATTATGGCAGATAAGCGATGGCGAGGATAAGCTCTCGCAGGAAATGGTAATGGACTGGATTAAGGAATTGCAATTTCAAAAAGCAGGTTATCAGTCCTTGGAGGAATACGGTGGCAATATTTCGTGCCTGCATTTGGCAAGTAGCGTTAATATATTGCCGAATCATTTGATAAAGTGGCTGTCAAAAGTATCGCAAAAAGATTTCTCTTTGCAGCGCCGGCAGGAGCTCGCAGGACTTGGTGCAAGACAATTTGATGATTGCGGTGGATTGCTATTTGACTCGGATTTGAAACTGAGTGGAAATAGGGCTGACGATTACATTAAACGATCAGACTTCCGCCGAGTTAATATTGAAAGCTCGTCCACAAAGGGAAAGAGCCTACGCTGGAATACTATCAAAGAAAAAGAAAGGGTTGCGGTTGACGCACAGATGCTGGAATCTTTATTAAGTGAAGTAGAAAGCTGGAATCTGGGGACGGGAAAAAATGAAGATATGGGTGGTTCATGTTGCAGATGGTACGCATCGACTGGCATATGAAAGCAGCACAGATTAGAAATACATTACAAATACATGAAAAATCCGATAAGGATAGACACCGGCGGGGTTTTTAGTGTATAATTTAGTTAGGTGAAAGCCTTGATGAACGGTGTCGCTCCATGATTTATGCGGCGGGCAGCGTGTCAGACCGGAAAAATGTCGTTTGGGGTGCTTTTCCCCGGCAGAACTTCGCCTTGTAAATGGGAATTGCAAATGGATATTTATGCTGTATCTTCGGCAGGCTTTTCTGCCGGATATGGTGTTCGCCCAAACGGGGATTAGCGACTAGGAAAGGAGAGGAAACAATGAATGTATTTTTAAAGAGCGTACCGTTATTGTTTCAGGACATGATTATCCGATTTGTACCGTTGATTCTTATCGTGGTAGTAGGGTCTTTTTGGTGTTGGTGCTGGGATATGTCAAAGCACCGCCGGATAGAGCATTTATTATTTCCGGTCTGGGCAAAAAGGACGGATTTTTAATTGGGAGAGCAGGGATTAAGGTGCCGTTTTTGAGCGGCTGGATCGCCTGTATTTTGGGGCAGATTACGGTTGATATCAAGACCGAGCAAAAAGCGTACCGACCAATGATTTTTATCAACGTCAATGTTGATGCAGTTGCCAAGGTCAGGATTTATAACAATCCGGAGGGCTTGCATTGGCGACCAAAAACTTCTTGAATAAGAACCCCAAGGATATTGCCAGTGATTTGCAGGACAGCTTGCAGGGTAATATGAGAGAAATTATCGGTACTTTGTCGCTCAAGGGTATTAATACCGACAGAGATAGCTTTTCGGATCAGGTGATGCTCAAGGCGTCCAGGGATATGGAAAAGCTGGGAATTGAGATTTTATCCTGTAATATTCAAAATGTTACCGATGAAAACGGCTTTGATTAAGGACTTAGGGTGCAGATAATACGGCACTGATTAAGAGAAATGCGGCGATTGCCAAGGGCACAGGCGGAACGAGATGTTCAGATTGCACAGGCAGAGGCGAACAGCAAAATCAAACGAAGCAAGAGTATCGGCAGAGGCAGAGATTGCTAAGCGCAACAATGAGCTGGACATTAAAAATCCGAGCTGAAGATTTTTAGCCGATATCAAAAAGGCAGAGGCAGATCTCGCCTATAAAGTGCAAGAACAGGAGCGACAAAAGATTATCGAAACCGTAACGGTTGATGCGCAGATTGCAAGAGCCGAGCGGGAGTCGGAGCTGCGCCGGCAGGAGGTTGAAGTAAAAACAAAGATTAGATGCTGAAAATCGGGCACGAGGCAGATGCTGAGCGTTACCGGGAAGAGCGACAGGCAGAGGCGTTATTGTTTAAGCGGAAAAAGACGCCGAGGCAAGACTTTACGATGAGCAGCGCCACGCCGAGGCGGAAAAAGCCAAGGCTGATGCCATGCGTTTCCAAAAGAGACAAGAGGCAGCCGGTGTCAGAGCGGTCAGGGTTAGCGGAAGCCGAAGCCATTGAAGCTAAGCTGCTGGCGGAAGCCAAGGGTATTGCCGAAAAGGCGGAAGCGATGAAGCAGTACGGGGGAAGCGGCAGTTATTGAAATGATTGTGAAGGCTTTGCCGGAGATTGCTCAGAATGTTGCGGCGCCGCTGAGTAAGGTCGATAAGATTACGATGTACGGCGACGGCAATAACACTAAAGCTCGCTGAAGGATATCGTGGAGGGAACCACTCAGGTAACCGATGGAATCGCCTCGGGTATGGGTATTGATATCAAAAGCCTTGATTTCCGGATTTTTTAGGCGGAAAAAGCATCTGCTGCCAGCGGAAATACAGGCGAAAAGCCGGAATCGGGAGAAAATCAGGCGTAGGGAAAGAGAGAGCGGTAAAAGCCATGAGAAATTGAAAATGGTTTTTCATGGCTTTTTTTATCTATGGTGGAAATGGCGTCATGTGTAGGGCAAGGGGCGTTTGGCAATATACCGAAATTACAACAACAAGGAATTGACAGAAAGGAAAGTGCCATGAGCGTAGTATTTCATATTTCTAATCAGAAGGAAAGCGAAAGAGAAGTGCCGGTACTGACGGTAGCGGGAATGCTTTGGCTTTGATGAGGGCTTGACGCAGTTCAGCTTTGACGAAACGGCAGAGGATTTTTGCGATAGACGAGCTGCATGCTTTGCCCTTATCTCGGCTGGAATAGCTTGCTTGTCCGGGATTGACGGGCAAAGCGGTCGGGGCTGAAATCGGGCACGACCAAAAGGAAAAAGCTATAATGTCAGAGTAAATACGCCGGCGGTGGCGGCAGATTGGCGACTTGCCCTGCAATTTATGCAGATTTTGGCAAGAAAAATTGGGCAGCCTGATTGTGGAAGAAGACGGTGTTTCGTTTACGCCGGAAACGATTACGGATTTTGATTATAAAGAGGACATTAACTATGGGCTGGAGGTTTTTGCAAGCAGGCACTGGAAAGTGGCAGCTCGATTGTGTTCGGCGTATGGCGGCCGGTCTGCATTGACCGGAAGCTGGCAGAGGAGCTCTTAGCTTCGCCCAACCGGCCAAAGCGGTTTGAAGAGTGGTGCATAAAACGCAGTATACGGACGCTTATGCTGCACATCAGGCGCTGATTAACCGAGAGGATGACAGTTTGATTGGCGGCTATACTTGACACAGGAGCTGCCGACGATTTTGCCGTATCAGCCCCTATGTGGAGTTTGACAATCAGGAATTGATAGGCGAGCGGGAGGTTAGGCGGTGGCTGCTGACGCTGGTCTGCTATGAACAGGAAAACGATCCGGAAAGCTATTATGCTCTGGGAGAGATGGATTATAGCAGTTTTATCCGAAAAGTGGCGCCGGAAAAAATATTTGTACAGACGGCACCTATGTTGTCGTGGCAGGGATTAAGCAAAGAGAGAAATGATGGAGCTTTTGAAATAATTAAAAGGCAATAGGGATATTGGCAAAATACAGCCAGTACAGCGATAATGTCAAGCATAATGCTAGAAAATCTCGAAGCTAGCTGTAGGTATAATCCGAGAGAAAATATCCGTTATGTCCTTGCGAAAAAGAAAAACAGCCTGTTGCCAATAGACAAAGTGCTTAAAATGAGTATAGTAGGAAGTAAAAAGAAAGCGAGGGTATTCTATGGATTATAGAAATCGGCGTCGGAAGTACAACCGCCATCGGTGGCGAGGTATGTGTCAGATGCAGCCATTGTGCGACCAGACTACGACTGGTCATTGCCGACAATGCCAAAATTAAGAAAAAGTGATTTGGAGTAGATGGCGTTAAGGGCGTCTTTGAATCAGCTGGGCGGCTGCAGGTCATTATCGGAACCGGTACGGTGAATAAGGTTTATGATGAGCTGATTGGTCAGGCGGGAATTAGTGCCGCCACGAAAGAAGAGGTTAAGCAAGCGGTTCGCGGCAAAGCGCCATGGTATAAAAAGAGCGATTAAAACCTTGATATCTTTGTTCCGAGTATTCCGGCTATCGTAGCCAGCGGTCTGTAGCAATGGGGCTGTTAGAGGGCTTTCTAGCTAGCACCGCAATTGGCAGAGGTGATACTTGGCGTGATTTTGGGACTGTTTGCCAATGCCGCTTTGTGTTCCTGCCGATTTTGATTCGCCATAGTGCGGCAAGGTGTTGGCGGCAATCCGTTTTGGGCGCCGATCATCGGTATGATTATGATTCACCCGTCAGCTGATGAATGCGTGGAATGTAGCGGCGGCGGGCGTGCCGACCGCATCGAGCCGGTTTGGTATCTTTCAGATTAATTTAGTCGGCTATCAGGGGCATCATTCCGGTCGTGATTGCGGTTTGGTTTATGAGCACGATAGAAGAAGCTCCATAAGCTCGTGCCGGAAATGATTGACGTGTTTGTTACCCCGCTCGTAACGGTACTGGTAACAGGATGTTGACGTTGACGATATTTGGGCGGTTTTAGCTTTTTGGAAAATGGTATTTTCGGCGGTAAAAGACTCTGATTGCAATCCCCGGCGGAATTGGTGCGGCGTATGCGGAGCGATTGTATGCTCCGACGAGTGGTCAGCGGAGATCATCACATGCTAATGCCTTAGAGGCAGGGCTTTTAGGGTGCTGACGGTGCAAATATTTGGATGCCGATTGCCTCGGCGGCGAGATGTGGCGCAGGGGAGCGGCGGCACTGGCGTTTGGCTTAAAGACCAAAGACCGCAAGCAAAAATCCTCGCGCTACCGGCATCGCTATCGGCGTTCGAATTACAAGAGCCCTGCGATTTTGGCGTGAACCTGCGATTTTTAAGCCGTTTTAGCCCAGGGCTGATGTGGCGGAGCTGCCGACGTGGTAGCGGGGCTGTTACAGGTTGAGTGCTACGGCGTATGGCATTACAGGGGGTATTCGGTGTTTTGATTACCACGCATAATTTGCCCCGAGTATTTTTATTGTTCTGGTGGTGGCGTTTGTAGTTGCATTTGTTTTGCGCGGCTGGTTATAGAGATAGCGCCGAAACAGAAGAAGTGCCCGAACGGGTGCGACCGAGCAAAGCGCAAGTGCCGACAGTACGAAAAAGAAAAGTGGAGTCGTTCTGACGAGAGAGCATCGACACAAAACCGGCAGATACGGCTACTGCAAAGAGACCAGCGACAATCGCTGAAAACGATTTTGTCGCCGCTGAGCGGTCGGTGATGGCACTGGAAGAGGGTACCGGAGACAACGTTTGCCAATGGGATTTTAGGGCTGGGAGAGCGCCATTGCTCCCGAGCGAGGGCAAGGTCGTTGACCGGCGGACGGCAGGATTTCATCGGTCTTAATACAGAAGCACTAGTGGGTGTGAAGTTGAGATAATGGCGCTGAAGTTGGTGCATATTGGTATCAATACGGTGGCTTTGAGGGCAAGGCTTTGAGGCGTGCGTCGAAGAGGGCGACCGGGTAAAAGCAGGGCGATGTGCTGATTCGCTTTGACAAGGGAATGGATTGAAAGTCAAGGCTATTCGACGATTACCGGTTGTGATAGCAAACTCTGACAGCTACCGGCAGGTTTGCCGAGTGGCAAAGAGATATCATGACACTTGACCGGCTCTTGATTTTGGAAAAATAAGGGATGATTTAGCCGAATCACCGTAATTCGCTAAAAATAGCGGATTACGGGTGTGAGCGTGATCCTCGAAATAGTTTATGTTCGTGACAGGAAAATGAAAATTGAGCATACAGCTCTTTGCAGAAAAATGGAAACGGAGGACGGGCATGGGAAAGAATTGGCGACAAAAAGCTGCATTTAGAACCGCCGCGAGGGGTGGCTGAACGAGTCCGAGATGGCACGTGTTTTTATCGGGGCGATTATCATGTGTTTTCAATATGCACCGGATTCCGCCGCAGGCAAAGGCAAAATGCTGGGGGCATTATCAAAGCCCTAATTGGCTGGACTGGGAGTTTACCGGTGTGGTGCTGCGGCGGATATCGCAGAAGATAAGGACGGCGTTTATTCAGCAGACGCCTTTAGAAAAAGACGAGATTTATATCTGTTTTATACCGGTAATGTCGAAAGGCGGGCGACATGATTATATTTTGAGCGGACGAGGTGCCAATGTCATTCAGGTCAGTACGACAGACGGCAAGACGATGAGCGAGAAAAACAGTGGTGCTACGCAATCAGGATTATCGGATTTTTTGGCACGCCATGTGCGAGATCCGAAGCTGGCGGGCGGACGGTAAATATTATAGGTACTGGCGCTCGCACGAAAGCTGTCGGGCTGTGTTTGACCTATGAATCGGCGGACTTAACGACTAGCGGTACAGCTGCTTTTCTTTGCCGGATTTTGGCTATGTGGAATGCCCCTGACCGACTTTGACAAATAATCATCAATACTGGGTGTTCGCCGCAGGCTTGAAGCCGCAGAAAGTGCCGGCAAAATGTGTATCAGTCAGGCTGTTTATATCAAAATGAGTTTTATGAATGGGATTATGGCTGTTTGATTTTATGCCCTGCAAACCTTTTGCTGCACCGACGGGCGGAGAAGGGCCACTGATGGGTTGGATGGGACTGCCCGATATCGAGTATAAAACCCGACGACAGAGCTGGGCTGCGCGGCATTGTCTGACGCGCGTGAGTGTGACGGCTTTTGCCGGACGGGCGACCGGCACAGTATCCGGTCAAGAGCTTGAGACTTTTACGGCGAGAGGCGAAACTCGCTGGCAGATGGAACGGAAACGGAGCTGGCTGCCCGCTGATTTTGTGGCGGAAACAGCGGGCGATTTTCGGCTGACGCTGGAGCGACAGCTAATCTTGAATATCGGGCGGAGTTTTTCAAATCTGCTAAGGATAGCACCCTCGGTGGCGGCGGAGGTTCGCCGGCTAAAACTGGAGGTTTGCCGCCGGATACAGCAGCGGATGCTTCCAGCGTGAAATCATTTAGATGACGGAAGCGGTGCTCAGCACTCGTTGCATCCGCAGACAGAAAATATCCGCTGGCTTAACCGGAATCAAACGGAACGGTTTATCCGATGACCGGTTTGACAGGATTGCCGGTTAGGAACAAAACGAAAAGGCGTAAAAATGAGGATGATTGAAAAAGCAAACCTTTGAGGAAGAGTGCCACTCTATGGCGAGAAAGATTTTGGTTTGGGAGGTATATATTTTGCGCCGGCAGTCGAGAGAAATTATCCGGCAGGGCGATACGTTTTGGCGGGAGATTATTGTTGGATAGAGATAGGGGTAACCTGACGATTTGACTCTAAAAATGAAAAATGCCGAAAAGAGGAGGTTTTTATGAAGCTGGACATATTGATCATGCTTTTACTACGCCGGACGCAACCAGAGAGTCAAATCATTCAGGTTTGTCAAGAGGCGAAGGAATACGGCTTTGCGTCAGTTTTCGTGTCAACAGAGTACTATACGGCGCTGGTAGCGAAGGAGTTAGCGAGGAGCGATGTCAAGGTGCGTACCGTCATCGGCTTTCCTGTAGACATCAACAACGGCGGTAAAAGTGGCAGAAAGCAGCTGCGGCGGTCAGTGCCGGTCACAGGAAATAGAATGGTCATCAATATTGGTGCCTTTAAAAGGATAAGATGATGGATGCGTATGTAACGGAAGATATTCGCGGTCAAAAGCAGCGGTTGGGGATAGGGTTTTTAAGGTTATTATTGAAACCTGTTTGTTGACCGAGGAAGAAAAATCAGAGCTTGCCGGCTGGCAGTTGCCGAACGGATTTGTTAAGACCAGCACCGGTTTTGCATGGGCAGACTCGACGCGGGAGGATGTCGCTTTGATGCAGGCGGTGGCGACGGCGCTGGTGAAAGCGTCCGGCGCGTACTATGGACGCTCAAGCGGTGCGGCGGTGCTGACCGGTTGTGCCGGGTGCTATCGTCAAAGGAAAAATCGGCGGCGGAATATGATAGATTGGGATTCTTCGTTTGCCGGAGTTTGAAGTGTTTGTGCCGGCTGCAACAGATAGACGGCAAAACACATTTGCGATTTGGCTTGGAAGCGCTCTGTCGACGAAAGCGGAAGGAGCTCGGACGAACTCGGCGGTGCGATAAGCCAGGAGAAAGCAAGGAAGATGGTATGCAACAGGTTTGCAATCATAAGTATTTTCATTAGAGGCGTTGCCTTTTGTACTAATTCAATGTTTTGGTGTGTCATCGGATGGAGTTTGTTTCGAGGGAATGGCTGACGGGACATTTGCCGAAAAAGCTGGTTTGCCTTTCTGGTGGCGGGCTTTAGCGGGAATTGTTCAATTTGGGAATGTGCGATGTTCCGGTGATGCGCCGCTTGGTCAAAAGGAGATAGCCGCTGGGTGTGGCGGTTACCTTATGCTGGCAACACCAACGATCGAATCCGGTGGTGCTGCTATCGACTCGGTTTGCGTTTTTGAATAATTTTATTTTCGCTGCTGCGGGGCGTGTTTGGCTGACTTTGACAGCGGTTGCGGTGGGATTATTGATTACTTTTATCGGATAAGGAAGACTACCGCCGAAAAAGCTGGGCGGGGTGACGGAGAGCATGACCATGAGCGCGGTGCTAACGCGGAGATAGCCATACAAACGGAGCGGGCGGAGCATGGCGGGGAATAGGGAGCATACCCACGCCCATGACCATGACGAGTGGAGGAACCGTGCACTTGCAGGACATAGCTACATAAAACGGAGCAAGTAGAGCATAGTGGGGGAGACGGGAGCATGCTGATGCTCACGAGACATGATACACTCACACTTTCACGACCATGATGAGCAGTAAAGCGCGGACACAGCCATAAAACGGAGCAGGCGAGCATGACGGGGAATGGGGCATACCCGCTCATGACCATGACCGATGAGGAACTGTGCGCGCGGACATAGCCATAAAATGGAGCAAAGTGAGAGCATAGCGGGGAAAGGGAGCAGCTGTCGCTCCCCAAACGCAGCCACGAGACATGATCACGATCATGCTCGACCATGATGAGCGATATTAGCTCGCGGACATAACCTACGAACATAGCGATGACGATGAGCTATGCACTTGCGGTCGTCAGTCGTCACAGCGAAGCGGGATAAACCGCTTGCAGGGTGTGAAGTCGGTGCTGACCATACTTCACGCATGAGCTTTATGAAGTGGGACGTTTTTGATTTTTGGGCGTTTGATTTCGGCGGCGATGCAGACCTTTGTTTCAAACAGTATGGCTCTGTCATGATCGGCATTGTCCATCAGCCCAGCGATGATGCTACTGCAGCGTTTGTCTTGTCCGCTGCTCAGGGGCAGATAGCTTTATGGTACCGCCAACTTTCAGTGACTGCCCAACTCGGCTGTTGGCGTTTTGCTGTTTGGTCCGATGATGGATATTAAAAATAATGCTGATGCTGGCACAGGGCTTCGCGCCAAGTTCATTATTCGGCTGATTTTGCTGATTGCGGTGGTTGTCTTTGTTTTTAGTAGTATCAGGTGCATTTTATTGTTGTTTGACAAGGAGGTGGAAAGCATGAAAGCTTTTCCAAAGCGGGAGTTGTGAGCAGGAGCTTTGCGTAATGTTGAAAAATGGAGATTCCGGAGCGAAAAACCGGTGAGTTATCGGAACGAAAGAGCGGAGCAGTTTTCATGAGATCCGGCGTTTGCTTACGAAGAAAGCCTTCTTCAAAGCCGGTTCTTTTGCCCTGACGATGGAGGAAAAGCGGAGGACATAATTATCATGCAGAAATTAAATGCTACGCTGGTGGTTGCTGATTGACTTTGTCTTGGTCATTGGCCAAGCTCCTTCTGTTTGATGGTGCGACTGTATTTACACCCCAAAATGACGAAGTTGTGATTGTCGCTGAGATTATTTTAGCTGATTTTGTTCGTTTAATCAGCAAACTAAGCTGTTCGGCGGACAGAGAGAACTCGTTCGGATTAAACTCGGCTATTTCTTATTTTTGCTGCCGATGTTTATGCTGATTTTGTGCAGGCGATGCCAGTGCGGTGATTTTACCAATCGGACGGTTAATAGAGCAGCATGGCGCGAGGAGCCGGCAGCTTCGCCATCAAGCTCAAAGTGGAAGAAACAGCGGAATCAAAGGACGAAACGGCGGCGGTCAGCTCGGCGTATGATAATCTGCCTCCGGGCGAGATGAATACCCCACTGATGCGGGGCAACCGATCGACCGATCCCAATGCAGTCAGCGAAACAGAGGCCGGAAATGGAAGATCCGTTTTACTATACCTATATTCCTTAAAAAGAAGATGGCGGGCAGGAAATCGTGCTGGAAGGCTTTGTATATAAGAGTGAGTTTTTACGGAAAAATGAGTTTTTGGTATCCCGTATGTAGTCACCTGCTGTGCGGCAGATACCACGCTAATCGGTATGGTAGCAGAGTCGGCGATGACGAAAAACTTTGCCGATAATGATTGGAGTGCGGGTAAAGGGAATTACAAAATCGGTTTGACCAAAAATCCGATGACCGGAGAAGAGGGCCGAAGCTGATTTTTACAGGTGAAAAGAAATTGATAGAACCGATGGAAACACCGTATGTTTATTTTTAGTTATTGATGGGTGAGAGTTATTTCAAAATAGCCGATAAGGGGAGCAGCAATGAAAATAGAAACCGGACAGCCGGAGCTGGCAGAAGACAAAGTGGTACTGGCACTGGATGTGGGAACGCAAACACGCAGAGCCGCTATTGGTGATGAACAGGGGCAATGTACTGGACGTACCAAGAGCAATCATGTTCCGGCATATCTTTGGAAGCGGACTGGGCAGAGCAGCAGGCGGACTTACTGAGGAGCATATCGTGACGGCGGTGTCGGAATTAAGGGGGCAGGCAGCCGGGCGTTGTGAAAAATTGCCAGCATGGGCATTACGGCGATTCCGGGCGACCTATGTTTGCCGCGATCAGGAGATGCGTCCGCTCCGTCCGGCGTTTTATGGCTGGATAAGAAGAAAGACCGAGGATACCCAAGCTGTCGCCGGCAAGGGCACGGCAGTAAAGCTGATGGCATGGAGCAGACGGCGGTGTCGCGAGTGGCGGATTTCAATATGCAACTGGCGCGGGAAAAAGAACCGGAAACTACTGGCGGCAAATGGCATTTTGCGCGGCGGTTGTTTCAATTTATCGCCCTGACCGGGCGGCTGGTCGATTCGGTTTCGGCTTTTGGTCGGGCATGTACCCCTCTCATCATCGCAAACGGGATTGGATGAGTAAGCATTCGTTTTAAACGTTTTGTGTTTGATATTGAGCCGGAAAAGCTATGTCCTTTTTAAAGAAGCAGGCAAGGGTATTGAAATGTAAACAGCAGAAGCGACAGAAGCAACCGGTATTCCGGCGGGGCTGACGGTTTATGCATCGGGTTCGGATAAGGGTGCGAAACCATCGGCATGCGCTGGCGTACGCCGGATAAGGCGGCGATTAACTGGCACATCGCTCGACAGTCGGTATTACCACGACCAAATATGGAGCCGGATCGGTTTTATGCCGGCGTATGTATCGATGCTGCAGGAGCTATATAATCCGGAAATCCATTATCGAGGATATTGGCTGATTTCCTGGTTCAAAAGAGTTTATCCAAATAAAAGTTGAAACGGCAGCCCTTAGCGTTCGCCGGGTGTCACTCCGGCGCTTGCAGGAGATTCCGCCGGGCTGCGAGGGCTTGGTTTTCAGCCTTATTTACGCCGAACCTGACGATGCCGATGCCACAGAGGGCGGTCATCGGTTTTCGGATGTGCATACCAGGGTACATATTTAGGGCGATTATTGAGGATTAACTTTTGCGCTGATGAATGGCTTACTAAAAGCTGGAATCGGGCGTGCCGGTGCGGGAGATTTATTTGGGCGGCAGCGGGTTTCGCAAAGTGATGGTTGCCAGATTACGGCGGATATGTTCGGCTTTACCTGCTATTCGAACGCAGACCAATGAGAGTCAGCGGAATCGGAGTGCAATAGCGCGGCTTTTATCGGACTGGGCGTTTTCTCCGGTTTGAGGAAGCGGTTCATGCATAGTTCGCTCAAGGAAGTTTTATGCCGATATGGAACTGCATAAAAATATACCGCCGGTTATCAGGAAGTTTTTATGGTATGTGGCAGGCTGGCGCTTTCTATGTGAACAGCTGGCGGTTAACAAGGGTATGAAGAAGGCATGATCAGGCGCAAGGAATAGAGGGCTGAGCGGGCGAAGAGAGAGCGACACATTGCTAGGGTAACTTTGAAAAAGATATGGCAAAGCAACGCAAGGTATGATGTGATAATATATCAGGATGAAAAGGTACCCCTTTGCTGGCACTAGTAAAATGTCAGACTCTCGGAAGGAAGTGAAATCATGGAAAATAAGGGACATACGCAATTTTCAGCAGGCAAAGGAAGTCAATGAGGCACGTTTGGTTTTGGAACAGGTATACAAGGCTGGAAGAGGGTGCAATCCAAAGCTAATCAAATTGGTCGGCTACCTTATTTTCGGAAGTCCGACCTATGTGAGCGGACATAATGACGCCCGCAGGAGTTGATTAACCCTTGCTGAACGAGATGTGCTGGAAGAAATGGTCAGCTTTTATTTTTCTCAAAGTACAGAGCGAGTTCAGCAGAAAGAGGAGAATAAATGCGAGTAATGGCATGCCTTGATTACGGCTGAGCAAAACAATCGGCATCGCCGTCCAGCAGAATCGCTGCTGGACGGCGCAGGTGGAGTATCCGCCGCCAGAGAGGGAGGCGCGTGGCTTCCTCCGTCGAGACAGATTCAGGGTGATTGCGGAATATGGGGTTGAGAAAGATTGTCGTCGACACCGAAAAATATGAACAATACCTCAGCGGGCGAGCGTGGAAAAAGACACTGATTATTGAAAAACTGAAAGATCTCTTCCCGGTGGTGACTTGGGACGAGAGCGATTAAAGGTACAGTCGGAGCGGAAGGAAGTGTTAATGGAAGCGGATTTAGAGTAGAGCAGGAGTAATTGACAAAAATGGCGGCGCGCAATGTTCACTGCAAGGATATTTGGACGCCGGCAGTGAGTGGGAGGAATGGATTGGATCGAATTACATTTACAGATGAAAACAGGAATGAGGTAGGAACTGGAAATCCTTAGCGTAGCGCGTACAGAAGAGCGAGACCTATATTTTGGTAACGGACGAGCAGGCTGAGGGAAGAGAGAAATCAATGTCTTTTATTATGCGGGGACGATGTTCCGGGGCGGATAGCTTCTAGCATTGTCGATCCGGAAGGAGGACGGCGAGGGCCTATTGAATGCCCTGCTGGATATGTTTTAGAAGATAATGTCCGGAGGAGGAAGACGAGCAGAAGATTACGAGTAAAGGCACGAAAGACCAAAAGTAGAAAAACGGACTTTTCGCCCGGGTCCTCGAGGAGAGCTATGATGACTTATCATATTATGATCTTAAAAGCAAAGGCGTTTACAAAATGCCAGCCAGCGCAAAATCGTGCTGGAAACCTTGTATAATCATCGCAAAAAGACCGTTTGACAGTCGATGAAAGTCTATCTGGCCACGTTAGAAAGCAATCCTGAAGTCGGGCTGGCAACCGTTTGGAGGTATTCAAAGTACAGACCGCTGGAGCATCATCGAGGAAAATATCGTTTGACGACAAGGACGTTCAGCTATGGAGTACATGAAAGATGTGCCGATGCGTCATTATCATTTTAATCTACCGAAAGCAGTGCGGTGAGGTAGATGAACTGAACTTGGGATTTTTATGGCTCGCTATAAAGACTGCTTTTGAAAGCGGAAAAGGATTTTTGAGGCACTGGAGGCGCTGAGATTAAGAGTTTACGGACTTGCCATGAGATGTGTAGAGAAAACAAGGCAGGAACAAAGAAGATTAAAAATGAAAGAAGAAACAAGCAGGAAGGCTCCTTGGAGGAACTTTTCCGTTATGTGGAGGTATTTTTGAAGAAACAACAAGATAAACATGAAGCTGAGATAAAATTATTCCGCTTGTTAGACCAAATCGGAATGACTACCAGCTGAGTGCTCAGAATGATATTATTATCGTGATTGCCGGGTTAGCGTTTCGAGATGAGAGAAATGTTAGAGTGATGTTGTTATTCGGATCTTACTTGAAGCTGAAAATGCGGATCGTGCGGGGTTAGTCGTTACACATGGGCATGGAGGATCATATCGGTGCCATTCCGTGCTTATTAAAGCGAATTAAAGATGTCCTGTGCACAGCGGCCGCTTAACCTTGGAGGCGTAGTGGAAAATAAGCTGAGAGGCACGTAAGATAAGAGAAAGTGTAAGCTCAAAAGTGTCGGTATGGGACAAAGCGTGCGACTGGGCAGAAGTTTCCGGGCGGGTTTATCCGCGCAATCGTCGATCCGGATCGGCGGCAGTGCCATTCATACCCCGTTGGGTGTAATCATTCATAGTGGTGATTTTAAAGGTGGATTACTGCACCGATTGCACGGCAAGGCGATTGATGTTCAGCGCTTGGCAGAACTGGGCAGAGAGGAGCGTGCTGGCGCTGCTGGCGGATTCGACAGCAATGTCTTTGCGTGAGCATATACCATCGTCGGAAAGTACGGTTGGTAGAGTCCGCTTTGATGCGATTTTTAGTGAAAATAAAGGCAGACGGCTGATTGGCAGCGTGTGCGCCAATGTCGATCGAGGTACAGCGGATTGTCAATTCTGCCAAGACGCGCGCGAGCGAAAAAGTGGCGGTTGAGGGCGGATCCGATTGGTGAATGTTGCCACCACAGCGCAGGAGCTGGGTTATATCAAAATGCGAAAAATAATGACTGATTAAGCGAGCGATGAACTGGATAACTATAAGGACAGTCAGGTTGTTATCATCACGACCGGTAGCCGAGGCGAACCGTTGTCGGCATTATCTCAGTGCCAATAATACCCATGGGTTTTAGCAATACGTAATGA
>BNJS01003244.1_pt1 | contig 182410 bp, 250 predicted proteins | sample 8540461 | NCBI WGS metagenome assembly BNJS01 (sample SAMD00202454, study PRJDB9452) | human saliva metagenome | isolation source: human saliva | place: Japan
AGGGTGATAAAGCCTACTAGCTCACCCGAGTATGGACTGGCTTATGCGGCTGATGCACGCTATCACGCCATGTCCAACAAATTTTCTTGAAGACGCCCAACGACCCGAATTTTCATCCTATCCCCCCCAACCTAACCGTAAAGGATGAGGGTAAATACCTTCAAAACCTGCCCTTACAGCTAAACAGTTGCTTCAATTGCCCAGGTAGATGTTTCACCAAGTTCTGAACCTATCTATGACAAGCAAGGTAAAAGATAGGAGGAACGTAATGTATAGTTTGCTGAAGATACGGCCCATAATGAAAATCGCTATGAACAGATTGTTATCATTGACCCTGAGCAACACCCCACAACCACTCTCTTTTGTAGCATACTCTACCTCAGTCCGTTACTGTGGATTGTATTTGAGAAAGTACCCTCTGTGCAACTCCTTTGACTTCAGGAGGCTGTAGTACTCCCCAAGTGACATATCAGGATAGGATAAAAGTACAGCATGCTCCTATTGGCTATGCTGATGGGGCAGACCTACAAAGCCTAAAGACAATTGTGGGAGGTGACTCACTTACAGCTTATTACAGTAAAAGATGACCAGCTCCTGTATGGATAGGACAATTGCCACAACCTAAGGAGATTCTACAGGAGATCCTATACCAGAAAGCCCCCCTTACAGCGCAAGACAATTGTGAGGTATTATTCCTTACGGTCACTCCTACTAAGGAAGAAACTACAATCCACATTACTTACCAATGGGTGACGATAGCAATGGTAATAAGCCACTCTCATACACGAGTTATTACTATAAAGCCTAAAAAGGATATACCGGCTCCTACTCCAGGGCCCAAAACCAGCTCCCAGACCAGAGCCAAATAACAAAGGAACAGCCGTGTATAATGGGATTTCTACAGAGTGCAGTCAAACCATTTTAAGATAGAGAATACAGATTGATAGCACTCCTATAGAAGTAGTTATTTTTAATGAAAGTGGGGTTGAAAGTATACGACAGTACTCACTGCAACAAGGAAGCGATGTCTTTAGGGGGCTGTGCTAATGTCCGTGGAGTCGGTAGGTAGTGGACAGCAGCCTTCCTGTTGCAGTACGGCCTTTTACGTGATACACTGTACCAGCAGGGGTGTCTTATATGAAGAAGGGAGTATCTTTATGTTGGAAGTAATAGATAAAGTCGCATGAGCGAGTATGAGAGCTAAAGCCACGATGTCCCAGATAAATAGCAAACAGGTAATAGAGATCAACCACTAATCACTATTACCTGTTTGTTGTTTTACTAGATTACTGAGAACTGTGATTTTATTTCTCCAGGAAATATTGTCCAATGATAGGAAGAGGGGTTTTCTCTCCTTTGTTGGCATTGATAGCAAGACCATAAGTACAAAAGAATACAAGACCGATAAGTCCTAAGAAACTTAAGGCAGGAACAATGGAAATAATGATTCCCAGTACAATACAGAACACAAAAGAGGTAATGTGGTAACCCCTAAAGACTGGCGAAAATGAAATTTCACAAAGTCATCAGCGTCATCTTTTCCTGTAAAAATGCAATCAACCACCCAATAAAGAGTGATATATGACACGAGAGCCGTAGTTTTTATCCATATCATTTAAGAATTTTGCGCACAAAAATACAAATATTTTCCTCGAATGTTACAAGAAATTTTTAGATTTATTTTGTGAGACTAAAGTAGTATTCATTACCAAGAAAAGTTTGTTTATCTTCGCTAAATCTAAAACGGGATAGGTGCTGTCTATTAGAAACGTTGTAGTAACTATTGTCTTTTTACCTAATCAAAAGTTCACCACTCTTCGCAGCAAGCAATAGATTCTGTTTTGAGGGTCAGTAACATCACATATTTTACCACCTCCTACCATCTCGTGGAAACAAGAGGAAATCGAATAATGCCGTGGCTACAAGAGCCGAGAGAATCAGTTTTTATAGAATCAATCATTAATCATTGACCATTATCTCCACATCATCCCACTGGAAGAGTAAGAGGGTGCTCCATGTATGCCTCCTCCTTGGCGTGCAGGACAGTAAGCCACTTTTGTCGTTTTCAAAGGTCATAGAGTTTGCGCCGTCACGAATTACAAACACATAGCCATAGCCATCACTTGTTACCACAACACCTCCTTGGCTTGGGTTGTGAGTGATCATAGTCCGTCCAAGCACGCCCTACAGTGGGTGCTCCTACAAAGGCAATATACTTGCAAGCGTCAGAGAATACAGGAGTGATATTCACCCATCGGCTTTGTTGGAATCCAGTGAGTTGGGAGGTAGTTACTGGGTGTAGGTCACTGCTGTCTATATTCTGTACCCCAAAGGTGTTTTTATAACGGAAAGCCACGCGAGTACCTTTGTGGATTTACCGTTACATAGCTGGCACCTTTGCCTTCTGCTGAAGTGTAAGAACTTCTTCTATACGGTCTCCGTAGGCCTCCCTTCCAGTGATAAATGCTCCCTCGATAGCACTATACATCTCGTTGTTTTCAGTCCATACTAGGTGTGCTTTGATAGCCCAAATCGTCACTGGAGTAAATCTCTCGAGTGAAGTCGGCTATGAGCTTACTCCTGTCTCGGCATTGAGTAGAGCACCCTCGCCCAGTCCCATTCATAGGAATCCAACGGCGATAAATTTCTATTATTGGGTGAGAGGCGAATAATACACTCTTTGTACAAGAACTCCTTCAGGGTCATAAGTAAAGCTAACGAGAAAGTGTTGCCTGTTTTGTGCGAGTTTATCCTTAGGCCAAAACCATACATAGTCGCCATCCAAAGGTCGCAACAAGAAAGTTTGGGTATCTTGAGTGCCTCGTGGGGGTCAGTGCGATGGACAATGCTATTTTCAACTGCTACCATAGGTAATATCGCAACCAGTGATGCCTGATCTATCTCATTGTTTTGCACCTTGCTGAGCTTGCCATTCGAGAAGTTGTAAGATTGGATACCATCAGTGGCAAAAATCTACATAGAGCGTACCAGGAGGCGCTGCTCACTCTCCTCCCACCATCTCCATCTTTGGAACAAGAGGAAACAAATAATGCTGGGCTACAAGAGCCAAGAGAATCAGTCATAGAATTAATCATTAAACATTAAACATCGTATTATGTCATACATCATACCACTAAAATAAGCAGGAACCCTCACTTCACTCTCATACTTGCATGCAGTACATGACAAAGCCGCTTTTGTCGTTTTCAAAGGATCATAGAGGTTTGCCATCATCACGAATTACAAATGCATAGTTGCCGCAGCCATTGCCTACGACCACACAGTACCCATAAGTCATGAGGCTGCAGGAGGGTCGTGGTCCGTCCCAGCTTCACTCCAATTCGGGAAGAAACCTACCAGTGTACAATATACTTACTTCATCGAGATACAGGGTGGTATTCTCCTTCGTATTCTAATCTTTATTTCAGTGGTTACTTGGTGTAGTCGCTACCGTCTATATTCTGTACCCAAAGGTGTTTGTTATAAGCCACACGAAGGTACCTTCATGGGTTTACAGTTTACGTCATGGCACCCCTACTACCTTCATTGTAAGTGTAAGTATTTTTTCTACACGGTCATAAGATTCTTTCAACGATATGGACTTGCTTGGTAGCGCTAACATCTCATTACTTTCCTGTCCATGCAGAATTGCTTTTGGTTACTAAAGTCATCTTTTGGTAGAAGCCCTTTAGAAAATCGGCAATATAGGCTTACTGTTTAGTGTTAAGCAAAAAGCACCGCGTTCTTCCCAATAGTTACACATGCAACTATATATTTTTGTTAGGTGAGATGCAATAATACTTTCTTTGTAAAACTTTTAGTAGGGTGTCCAAGTGAAAAAGATGTTGCCCGTTTGCTGGCACTAACTTTATAGGAAAATTGTGCATTTTTGCCGTCCAAAGACGGAGTAGGAAGGTCTGTGTATCTTGTACTACTCCCTACTGACAAAGGAACAATACCTACTAGAATCCTTTCTTCCCACCACTTCCGTAGGTGATATCGCACCCTGTAATTACTGCTCCATTCATGGTTTTGATAACTACTGGGCTTTCCATTAGAAGTTATAGGACTGAATGCCATCAGTAGCAAAATCTACATAAGTACCAGGAATTCATTACTATTGCCTCCTCCATCGCCTTCTTTGGAGCCAAGAGAAATGCATGCTGCTGGCTACAGGCGAAAGATGAGCTTTTCATACTTTTTATTTTTAATATAGTTATATTTAGGAGGCAAAAGTATGAAATATAGTTATTATCAATCAATAATTAACAATAGTTTAGTAGAGTAAGGATGGAAGGATTTATAGAAATATTTAAGTTTATGATTTTAGCTAAAACCTATAACCCCAAAAATCTATAGTAATTCAGGCATCTCGCTTGGCAGAGTTGAGTGTTAGAAGAAAAAGCTTTGAGAGCGGCTCTTTCCTCTTTGGTAGGGGAGAGCTTTGTAATAGAGTGTCTGTGCAGGGAATGAGGATCATTCTGCTGATCTTTTGCGTGGTTTTAGGGTGTGCCATGCCTGCATCATACATCTGGATGACCTCGTCCAAGGAAGGATAAGCCCATGGTGTGCATGTGAGGGGCAGTACGGGCTACTTCTCGAAGGGAAGCTGTCTTGAAGCGCCCTACATCAGCAGTCTCCTTAGAGATCTTGAGCGCCCTAGTCCTCGTGCTTGACCCATAGTAGGAGAGGCTAAGTTATGGAATTGCTGGTCGGAGAATAGGGGAGAAGTGACAGATTCACGACGATGCCTTGAGTGCGGAATAGGTGTAAGCCAAGACCTCCTCATCGGTGAGAGATTTTTATCTCCAGAGATAAAGCGGTCAAACTTGCTCTTACCGCCTGACAATGGCACGCTCCGTAGGTGGCAATGGCCTCGAAAGATACGTGTAGAGTAATCTTCTCATCACCAAAAGCTTCTCTTTGCGTAAGGACGATAGCCCTTGATACAGCTTGATGTGCGTTTTACGGCTACTGCCTCGTGGGAGGCCATCTCCACCGGATCGGTGAGTGGAAACATAGCCTGAGATTCTAATGTAGCATGCTCTTCCATCCCAGAAGAAGGTAGTATGATACGCCATAGTGAACACCGAAGGAGAGTTCTTACCCCATTCTTGCGGTTATGTCGAAAAGAGACACTGACGCCCATCCGCCCATGCCAATTCGGGGGTCATGGCAGTTGGCTGCAGATATTTGTTTGATTTCGATAGGCGAGGGTCGAGAAAAGGGAGCTTGCCCAACTCTTTTAGCATCGGAATAAGGGTTGTTTTCTGGGAAAGAGAGTTTAGGTAGGGATCCTATCTCACATAGTGAGCCTTGACACTTTCGTCCAAGAAAAGGAGCTTCCCAGTTTTTCGTATCTCCACTGCTATAGGCTTCTCGGAGTTGGGCGATATATTCTGGTTCATATATAGAGTCTCCCAGCCGAGTGAAAGAGAAGAAAAACTCCCATACAGGGTAAGATAAGTATCATTTGGGGTTGTAGAAATTTGAGCTATGATTGTGGAGGCAAGATACGATTTTACTTTGAGTAGTGAAATAGAGATAGCCGCTCCATAGCGATACTCTTCCTTTGAAAGAGCTGTATGGGTCGAGATGGATAACCTGCAGAATCGGTAGCGTTTGCTTGGACGCTGCTTCAGGTCAGTTCCTAAAGAGAAACTGATAGCGGGTAGTATGGAAAAATTCATGGTCGGAGTAGACTCTTCCCTCCTCAGAAAAAGGCGTAGATTTGCAGGCTGCATGGTCCGATTCTGAATAGGGCTGTGATAATCTGTATTTTGATTGATAAAGTTTGTTATACAAAGGAAGTACAGTACCTTTTGCAGTCGGACAGACCAGAAAGTGTCCACTTCATGTCCTTAGCCCATGGGAGAAAGAGCTCAAAGGAGTACTGCGATCGGTGAGGGTTTTGGCAATGATGTCTTTTGATAAGCTCCTTGATAAACAGCTTCAAAGGCGAGTTCGCGAGTGGTGGTGCGATCTTTTACTTAGTTGGCAGAGGAAGGCGATATCACTCTTGGTAGGAGCGGTAAGAACGTCCTTGCCGCATCACAAGGCGGTTCAGCTTCTCTTTGGGCAGGCTATTATGGAGAGACTCAGTGCTTGGTGCTTCTTTTGAGCTGGTTAAGATAAATGAGGCCTTATGCCATAAAAAGTATCCTCGTATGGGCGAGGGCAATGCATATGCAAATCGACTCACTGTCATTGGCATTGAGATGGGTATGAGTTAGGGTATTTCCAGTAACTGCTTCCACCAAGAACATTAGCTTGCTGTAGCCCTGTATGCTGTGGCCAAAACCCAAAGCCATAATAGTCGACTCTTACGTTTGTTATTGGAGGAGAAGAGTTGAGATTACCATAGCCAAGTTGCCAACAGTTTGTACTTGATTGAAGTTCAGTAGTGTCTGTCCCATTTTCCGTCGAGCAAACTTCATTTTATCGACGCTATTTGTTGATCGTGTTACTCCAGAGAGGGCTATTTTGTGCTTTGGGAAAAATGCGCAAGGCCGTTGTGCAGCAAAATGGAGCTCGTTATGAAAACTATGTTAGGACGAGGATCGTGGGTTTCTCAGGATTTCTCCTCGCATAGTTGATATGGGTAGAGGTGGAGAGACCATACCTGTTGGTATAGAGGGAGGATACTCCTCCAAAAATATTGTGTGTTGGTTTGCCCAAGGAGCTGGGCAGCTTACCGCAAAGTGGTGAGGATCAGGCATGAGACCATTGCCTGGCTTGTACCTCCTGCTTCCAGAGAGTCCAAGCCTTGTTTTCTTTCTGAGTAGATACGCTGCATATTGAGCCGACCTACGTATTTCCCTTATGTTTGTGAAACCCACATGGGACTGTAAGCCAAAAGTCAGTTTGTTCCTTGGAGTTTGTTGTCCTAAGCATGGAGATTTCCTTCTTGGTGATTGAGATTATACACTACTGGGGTAAAATACAGGTATTTCTGTATCAGAAAATAGAGGTCTCTGCTCGTATATAGTGTACATCTTGGCAAACATATCGTATCTGGGGCTATTTGTCCATAAGAATAGGTGTAAAGAGCATACACACAAGGGTAAAGGAATCTTTTCATGGTAAAATAAATAAAAGAACCTGCAATATGAAAATATGCCAGGGCGAATGGCAATATAAAAATATGAAGGGGCGAATTGCAATATAAAAATATGAAAGACGAATTGCAATTCCTTCTGGAATATTCATTTAAGGCACTAAAGGTCAGATTCATTGTCTTTTAACTGAAAATCATTGGTAAATTGACATTTGGTATCTTGTTGGCAGGTAAACCATTCTTAACCTCTTGACTTTGCGGATAAATGCTTCAGAAGAGAGCACTTGCAGCCTTGAGTTCTCCTGCATCTATGCTGTCAGGGGAGGCGATGAGGAGGAGTTGTTGGCATTATTGTGCTGGTGGCCCCATCGATGATTTTATCAAAGGAATCTGTACATTTAGCACTATTAGAATCAGCATTGGTAACGGTTGGGAAGCGGAACACGCTTGCCAAGCCTCAAGTTCTCCTTAGTGTCCCTAAAGGATATAAGCCTCTCTCTGCCTTGGGTGTCTAGAAGTCACACTCCATTTTTGTGAAGTATGACCATATTGTTCATGCTGTGGGGTTATCAGTGTCTAACGATTTTCCATCTTTTACAAAAGAAGGATCTAAGTACACCTCGAAATAGGCGCTGACTTGGAGGTCAATGAGTGAGTTCAAGTTCTGTATGAAGGCTTGCCGGGGTAGTTCTTTGTGATTACAGGCGGAACTGGCTACAATCTTAGACTTGCCAGGGAGCTAAAGGATGGTCCTTGCCAGTGCCAGGAGAAAGCTGATGACTGTTTTGGCATATACATAATCAGTATTGACGCTTTCGCCCAATCCTTCCAAGCCTTGTGCTTCCCTTGATTTAACTATTGTCCGTTGGCAGTATATCCTTTTTCCAACATTGGAGGCTATATACTTTTGAACTCCTTAATTTGGCAAATAGATGCATCAAGTAAGATCATCGGAGGAGTTGTTGTACACCTCAAAGGGGTATCATGATAGTTGGCTGCTTTTTTGTATCAGAACCTGTATAGTATATCTGCTTGATCACCAAGTCTCATACAGAGCCGCACTCATCTTGAAAGAGAGAATTAGCAGTTGAGGAGATAATGACTCTCCTTGCTTGGAAGCAGCGAAATTAGCCTCGTTATCCAAAACCAAAGGCTGTTGTTCTGTTCTTTCGTAAGGGATTTAGATACCTCTATGTTATAAGTACCAGGGAGGAGCTGTAGGATAGCCTTTCCTTCATCGGAGGTAGTGGCTTCGTATTGTTGTCCAGTAGAGGTGTCGGTGAGTTTCACCCACAGATCAGCGTGACCTTGAGGTTGTTGAACTTATCCCATAAGTAGTCTCAATAGTGTAGGCGATGCAGGACCTTGGCCATTGTCATTCCTGCCAAAGCTGTCGTCATCCTTGCGACAAGCCTCCAGAAGGGCTATTAATGATAAAGCAAAATAATTTTCTCATTTTTTTAAGGTTTTAGGTGTTATGGGTTGTGGTCAGCTGATTCTTCATCATATACCACTGCTTATTGCTTACAGTAATTATAATTTTCCAAATTTGAAAGTAGCTGTAGCTCCAAAAGAGATATCCTCATTCTACGTCTTTCGCTACCATTAATGATAATGGTAGGGGCGGTAATTAGCTACATGTTGATATAAAAAGTGAAAGTCCATTCTGGAGCTCCTTGGTCTGAGTGGAAATTGCTTGATATATAGGTGTGTGACTATCCCTATTTTTCTTTAGTAACTATGTAGTGACTGATATTGATTATTAGTACGCTCCGATGGGGGCTACCAACATATTCAAGAAACGATCATTGGGGATACCCCAAGGGATAAATATCCTTAATGGGCAAAAGCATTGCTAAAGGTAAGTTGTTCAATGATTAGGGGAGGCGAGCAGTCCCAAGAAGATGGAGTGGTAAGAGGTGGTAAGTCGTAGGCTGGGCTTATCAGCACAATTGATGTCTCTAGGATAAAAGATATATTTATGCTCGGTATCTACTATATTGGCATTGGCTTCGATTGGGCAAAGTACTATCGGACTCAGAGTATACATAGCTGCCAGAAATTGTAAATTGGGTATTAAGGTACCTCAATTTTGTTGAAGTGCATCATCAGTTCCACCCTATATCATACTTCGTTTGGTGTTCCCTGTCGTCTGGTATTCTAAGACAATATTCTTATATCCTGTAATGGTATAGGAAGGAAGTGTGGGGTTTGGATTGTTAGTAAAGCTCAGCTCAGGAATAGGATAAAGTCCTAAGTGAGGGGTGTTCTCAAAGTTGTCAAAATTATGATTGAGGAAGCCTGTAAGGTCATACAGACAGGAAGATTGAAGTCCACACCTGCTTGTATTTCACGCTTTGGCAGGCAAGAGAGACACTTCAAGAACTCAACTACATGTGTCTGTATATAGTTCACCGCATAGTCACGTGTGCGTAAGTCCTTGACCAGATATCAAAAAAGACATTGCCAGGAAGCGATTTGCAAAGAGGCGCTGGTAGAAATACGCCTGCACGAGGAAACTTCACAGAAGGAGAGGACAAAAGCGGTGTGCATGAACAGAGAGAGAGAAAACCCATTTTGGTTTTCATAACGAAACCCTATATTGGTTTAATGAGAGACTGACGGTCATTGAAGGAATTATAAAGAGATATTGTCCTGTAAGTAAAAGTGAAAAGAGCTTATTGGCAATTACATATCTATTGAAATTCAGTGGGCGTATACTGACTGTCCCACTTCTGTTGGGCATAAGAGAGGTCATAATAGAGCCGAGTTCAGATCAAAGACCTTTCCCTCACCAATGTTTGTCACTATAAGTGAATCGTTCCCCAGAGGCGAGTGGCGGAAATAACCATGTGAGAGTGTTTGGAAGCGCTCACAGAAGCAGAGATGTTGGGGGTTCTCCTATGGTACGTTCGATAGACATATAGGAGACGGGGTATAGACTCCTTGGTGAAAAGAGTGCGATCTGCTAAAAGGGAACAACATTGCCAATACCATTGACATAGGATTCTTTGGAAGAATCTGTTTTTTGTATAGATATGCTTACCGAACCGCTCAGCAGGTCTATCCAAGAGTTATCTATCTGCCAAGAGATACGATTGCTTAGTGGTATATATTCCTTCTTGGAAGAACAAAATTGCGAAAGGCATCGTCAATTCTTGATGCTGCCTACCATCTAAGTTTCTGCTTGTTGGAGTGTTAGGAGTGTTTTAGTTTTGAGAAGCATTGAAAGTACTCCATATACCTGTGACAGAGAGAGGCGGTTGAAGGACATTGGAATCGTTGCGGTCGCTATTGGAGTTGAGGTAATCAAGGAAAGGCTCGGTTTCCCATTTTTAGGTAGCTTAAAACCCACTTTTGTACATTAATCGTATTTCCTCTACCATAGAAGCCGAGGCTGTAGAGAGAGACTCCCTTTGCGCTCTATAATGATAAGCCTTGAGTAGCATTGCCATGTAGCATCAGCAATACCACTGATCACTTCTACCTTCTCTATAATAGCCGCAGGAATGGTACGTAGGTCAATAGAACTATTCATATGGAGAAAGCCGCAGTATTGCTTCCACCTATACGTGTATAGCCATAGGATTGCATATTTTCATCATTGGATATATACATATCGTCTATGATACAAGCCCACCCCAAAAAGCGTTGTTAAGCGAAGAAAGTGCAGGGAGACGCAGTTGGGCGCACCCAAGACTGTCAGGTCGATATTCTTGATCGCGCCTGTCCTGGGGCTGTTGGAGTACATCGGAGGGAAAGTAGTTGGAACAGAGAGGTGCATATTTGTCAGGTAATGGCGTGAGCTAGTTTTGTCATACTTGCTTATCAGTAACCACAACTTCCTTAAGGAAAGCGTCTCTTCACTTGAGAGTGATAGTTAGCAAAGTGTCTTTTTCCTTTGAGTGCTTTCTTTCCATGCCCAAAAGCTGAATATCAAGATCATATTCTTCTAAAAGGGAGGAAAACTGTCCCTTTTCGTCAGTGATAGCCCATTTTTGGTATTTTTTATCCTATGATACTCACGCCTAATAATGGTGTCTTATTTTCATCTTCATACCACTCCAGAGAGGCAGTTGTTGCTGACTGTAACTCCAAGAGAAGAAGAAAAAAGAACTGTGCAGCGCTTCATATAGGAAAATTTCACAGGCTGCAAAGATATTATTTGTATTTAGTCTAATTTATATATTTAACATTCTTTAAATGATAGGAAAAAGCTCATCCTATGAAGATAGAGGCGGAAAGGTTATGCGACCCTATAGTAAAAATAATCATTAATCATTAAAAATTAATCATTATTATTTCGTAATTTTGCAGGCAAATAAAAACAAAGACCATGAAGAAAATTCCAGATGGTAGAGCTTGCAAGGGCAATATGAACCTTGAAAAGCACAAATACAAACATCCTTTGCAAGTATTGGATTCACTGCCTTTATCAACGGTACTCAATTACAAGCATTCCAGAAGATTGGAAACTTATTTTGCAGGTGAAGCATGCTTGATTCCTTGTGCCAATGTTGCGGATGCTCTCAGATAGCCATGATGAAGCTTAGGCCTAAAAGAGGCGATGGGTAATGCTGCTGATTTTACTTTTGCAGCTACAGTGGAGGTGATAGCCCTATTAGGACTTACCCTGTTCTGGTAGATGTGGATAAAGATGCAACAATATATAAATGTAAGGCGAATTCACTGAAGCCATTACTCCTAAGACCAAGGCGATCGTACAGTACACCTATGGTCGTCCGGCCAATATGGAAGCTATCCTTTGAATGGCAAAGTACAACCTCTATGTCATAGAAGACATTACACAAACCGCATTTAGTTCACTTGGAGTGATGGACACTGGAAGCAAAGTAAGGACTATAGGACATATAGAGCTACAAACTTTTTCCCTTCAAGAACTTAGGTTGTTATGGAGATGGGAGCTATCTTTACCAATGATGATGAGTTATAGCACATATCCTGAGGCATAGTCAATCATACAGGATATTACATACGCTATCATCACGATGTAGTAGGGGTGAATTCTCGCTTGGACTCTCTACAAGCCTGTGTACTTCATTTAGTACCACACTTGGATAGCTATAGCAAAGAGAAGAGAAGCCGCTCGTCTCTATACCGGCGAGGGGTTGCAAGGCAATCAAATATCATCACCCAAGAGATTCCTCAGGGAGATACCTCGCATGTATTTCACCAATATACCATACGCATATTGGGCGGTAAGCGAGATCTTTGGCCGAACACCTCACAAAAGCCTGGGTACCCTTTGTATCTACTACCATTTTTGCACAAACGAAGAAAGCCTATGAGGATAGTCGCTATCATGGTGGTTACCACTACCAATGAGTTAACGTGCAGGAAGTTATCCTTGCCTGGGGTGGACAAAAACAAATAAATTTTATCACAAAATTGATAACAGATTTTGTGTAAATATATACGTAACTTTGCACGATTCTAAGGTTTTAGAATCTTTAGAAGGTTTTTATTGTAGCTAACTGTTGATCATGACCATTAGTCATTTAAAAATTGATATAAAAATAAATACTATTGAGAACAATACAATTTAGAGAAGCTGTTTGCGAAGCAATGGAGTGAAGAAATGCGTCGTGATCCTTCTATTTGCTCTCATGGGAGAGGAAGTAGCAGCAGAATATAATGGAGCATACAAGGCCTGAGGGGATGTTGGACGAATTTGGTCCCTAAAGCAGATCATAGATACCCCTATTGCAGTGGGTAGGTTTCAGGGATCGGGTAGGGTCAGCCATGAATGGATGCCGTCCTATCATAGGGGTTTACTTGACCTTTAACTTCTCTTTGTAGTCACGATGGATCAGATTATTTCCAATGCAGCCAAGTTGCGCCAAATGTCTGGAGGACAGATTAATATTCCTATCGTATTCCGTGGCCCTACCGCTTCTGCAGGACAGTTGGGAGCTACCCACTCACCAAGCTTTCGAAAACTGGTTTGCGAACTGTCCAGGGGCTCAAAGTAGTGGTGCCTTCTACTCCTTATGATGCTGAGATTGCTCAAATCAGCTATCGTGATAACGATCCTGTGATCTTCATGGAGTCAGAACAAATGTATGGCGACAAGGAAGTAGCAGCAGAAGGGCCTGCTATTCCTCTTGGTGTAGCCGATATCAAGCAGGAGAAGGAAAAGATGTGACTATTGTTTCTCTTTTTGGAAAGATTATCAAAAGAAGCCTTCACAGCAGCAGAGGAATTGGCTAAAGAAGGAATAGAATGTGAAATCGTAGATATTCGTACAGTTCCGCCCTATGGACTGAAACTATCTCGACTTCTGTGAAAAGACTAACCACTTGGTGATTCTCGAAGCACTGGCCATTTGAGTTCTGTATCTTCAGAGATTACTTGCAAGTACAAGAACATATCTTCGATTGTTGGATGCTCTATCCAGCGTATGTCACTACCGCTGATACTCCAGCACCTTATTCACCAGCCTTGTTACAAGAATGGTTGCCTAATGCACAGGATGATAGTCAAGCTGTAGAAGAAAGTGATGTGCAAATAAAGCAGAAATGTCTATTTTATAATTTCATAAAGAAAGACTATCCTCTTTAGAAGATAGTCTTTTAGATACTATAGATTTGTAGATTCTCTTGGTAAGGAGCATTGCTTTAGATACTGCTTATGCAAAAAGGTATCTTTATAAAATACCACAAATGACGCCTTGTATATCTACATAAAACCCTTCCCTAAAAGGGAAGAGTTCCTATACACATTCTTATACCTTTTATTTTGTTTCCGGTTTGAGCTGCTGGGAGTTTCAAGTCGATAAGGACTTGACCACGGTAGTACAGCTTACCTTCCGAACCAGTGAGCGCGGTGGTATAGGTGGAACTCACCTGTAGTGCATCTCAGCTATTTGAGGAACTACAGCTTTATCATGAGGTTCTTCTTTTGTCTCTGCGTGTAGAGGATTGTCTTCGTTTGGGATATGCCATTTTCTTATATTTGTTCAACAATTTTCTTAATAATCGTTCCATCGAGGAATCTATTTTGGGAATCATCTTCAGCCTCGTCCAAGCTCTTTTGGATCTGGGTGCCTCAAAGGTTTCCATGGCTTGTGCAAAACTCTGATAGTAGGTTACACGCTTTGCAGGCACTGAGTAATACCAGTATTTCCATAGATATGTATTGGGCCACATTGAGTGTGTTCTCCTGAGGAGAATAAGCAGCTCTTCATTATCATCATTATGTTCTTCCCCAAACTTGACAACCAGAGTGAGACTGAGCCTGGGTGAGATCAAAGGTTCATCAGTGATATCACAATTGACATTGATAGTGCCTTGAGGCGGAAAATCCAACTCTAGAGTGTACTTTTCTTCTGTAGAGTGCACCTGTACTAAGTGATTATCACTCTTGAACTCCTGATAATCAAGAGCTCATGATTATCTACTTGATACTCAAAGAGATGTTCGCCATCTTTTAATCCTGCAAAGTGAATATCATACGCTTTTTAGATCGCGTTTTTATCTTTTCATTCTAATATGCAGTTTGAGGGTGCAAATATAGGAATTTCTTTTAATTACACAAAATATTTGTAGATAAATTTCTACAAATAAAAGATGAGTAATTAGAGTTGTTTCTTTTTACTATGTTTTCCGTACGTTCTTTGTCAGTATCACTGAGGAAAACCTGTCCAAAGGGTGGACGAGTAACCAGGAAATCAGCTGTGGACACTGCTTGGAATCAGTTTGTCGGAAAATATCGTCCAATAGAAGAATAGGAATGGTATTTGTCTGCTTATACAAACAATGGAACTGAGCTAATTTCAGTGCGATAAGGAATGATTTCTGTTGGCTCCTGGCTGGCGAACTTCTTGACCAATTGTCCATTGATGTCCAAGAGCAGGTCATCCTTATGGATTCCCATAGTAGTGTATTGAGGCGGCACCATCACTGAGAAACTCTCCTCAAGAAGGCTCTTGAAATCCCGTCCACGCAAGTCGGCTCTCATGGCGGATGCTCACCTCTTCTTTTCATGGGAGAGGTGTGGCATACTGTTCCTGGAAGGTAGGCAGGAAGACTCAAAGAAAAGACAAAACTAAGCGCACCTGGAAAGATCTTGTTCCCACATAGCGAGCGTCATCACAGATATCATGCATCAGGGACAAGTGCACGTGCTCGCTTGAAAGGAGTTTGAGTAGGGCGCTGCGCTTTCAGGCTAAGACCTCGTTGCACGCAGCAATGTGTCGAGGTAGCTCGGATCTAGCTGGCTTCAGGAGTCCATCCACAGCTAACGACGCCTCGCTTCGCTCTGCGTGAATAAGATGTCACGATCCGAGGGCAGGATAATCACTCTAGGAAGGCGCGCTGTCTATGATCGCGAGTTTCTCATAAAGCTTGCATATTGCGCTTTGAGAGATGTTGCTACACTGCGAAATGCCGTGTCCTCCCGTCCCTCTTTTTCGAAATTTCCCTCGATAAGATAGAGTCCCTTCCCTAAGGAGATATTACCATCAAAGTAGACGAAGAGAAGTAGCTAGTCATGCCCGTAAGTGGTACATAGCGTCCAAAGATTCTGTCCACCTCCATTGTCACCAATTAGGGCACTGAGAGAGGAGGAGAAAAGAAAAGTCTCAGCTTATATTCTTTGAAAATTCAATATGTAAAGTCGTTTTAGGAACATCTAAAGGGGCTTGAAAAACTCGCAAATTATAAAAATATTGAGAAAAACACCTTTTATTACAAATAAAAATTTTATTTTTGCAAAATCTTTTAAAGCAAAATTTATGTCAGTTTACAAGAGAATAACTATCGTCCCGGACAAACAAAGAAAGAAAGAGAACAAGAAGAGCCAACCAAAGAGCTTACCAGGAGCAATTATCATATTGAGAGTACCACTGCAGAAGTGTTTCAGGCATTGACGAGAAAGCAGGAAAAGACTGAGGCATGGGCAGAGAAATCAGCGTTCTATTCTCTGACTTGGTGGTAGTTGTCGTAGTGGTAGGTTTGGGATATATGTTATATAAACAATTTGTATCCACTCCACGTGAGACTGAGGCCTCAGAAAAACTATCCTTTGCCCTTACTGTATTTGATGAAGCTCTCAATGCTCCTACAACAGCACAGCGCGATTCTCTATTTACTCTTTCTCTCAATGGGGATAAGAGTCATGGAGGATTTCTGCAAGTGATTAAGATTATTCTTCCAGCAAAGCAGCCAATGTGCCTATTACTCAGCAGGAATGGCCTATCTACAATTGAACAAATACAAGGAAGCGGTAACCCACTTGGACAAATTCTCTTCAGAGGATCCTATCCTAAGTGCTTTGGCTTTAGGGAATATAGAGATGCTTTTGTAGCCCTCAAAGCAACCCTAAAGCAGTCAATGGATTATTATAAAGAGCTATTGATAAGAGTGATAACACTCTTACAGCTCCCTATATATATGAACAAAAGCAGCTCTTGTATGCAGAAGAGCAAAAGAACTACAAAAGAGGCTTTTGGAGTACTTGGAGAAAATCAAAACGACTATCCTAAATCCCAAGAAGCTACTCAGCAGATATGCAAATCAGCCGTGTAAAAACCCCTTATGAACCAAATAATATGGTAAATAGAGAAAGCAAGAACTATCTACTACGATAAGTGACTTCTGCCATCAGTTGTGGGTAAGAGAGTAGGGATTATCACCTCTCAATGGAATGGGCAGATTACCAATATGTGCGTATGGAGCCGTGGATACGCTCTTGGATTGTGGTCTCTCAGAGAATATCCTAGAGTGGAGCGTGCCAGGCTTGGGCTGGTCTGGCGCGATGAGAGAGGCGGATGCCGTAATTGTCATAGGGCAGGTGGATACAGGGAGAGACTAGCACTTTGACTTTTGTCTGCAGGAGTTACCTATGGGATAGCCCACCGAGATGCCACGCAAGATATTCCAGTAATCTTCTGTGTGCTTACCGATAACACTCTCCAACAATCCACATAGATAGGAGTGGAGGCAAGCACGGAAAACAAAGGAATAGAAGCAGCAATCACAGCAATACAAATGATTGATTTGTGAGGGATAACCTATATATCAGTATAAAACTGCTCTACGTGAAAAACACGTGAGCAGTTTTTATTAAAATAGATAGTTTTTCCTTTTTGCCAAAGAAAATGTTGTATCTTTGCCCTCAATAAAAACATCCCCAATTCTGACATTACTTTATTACTAATAAAAATAAAAATGGCAATTATAATAACAGACGACTGTATCAATTGTGGGGCTTGCGAACCTGAATGTCCCTAACAATGCTATTTATGAAGGCGCCGATGATTGGCGCTATAGTGATGGCACCAAGCTCCGTGGGAATATCATTTTGCCCAGTGGAAAGCATGCTAATGCCGATGAGGTACAAAAGCCTATCAGTGATGACTATTACTATATAGTCCCCGACAAATGTACTGAGTGTGTAGGTTTCCATGAGGAACCACAATGTGCTGCTGTGTGCCCTGTGGATTGTTGTATTCCAGATGAGAATTGTAAGGAGACCCAGGAGCAGCTTATGCAAAAGCATGATTTCATGCACAATGGGGAATAAAAAAGCACAAGCCTATGATAACACATCTACAAGGACACTTAGTAGAGAAGACACCCACCTACCTTGTTATAGACTGTAATGGGGTAGGCTATTAGGGTGAATATCTCATTGCATACATTTTCGCAATTGTCTGATACACAGCAGTTGAAGATATACCTACTTGCAAATAAAGGAAGATGCACATACACCCTTTTTGATTTTTGATAAGTTCGAGCGGGAGATTTTTCGCTACTTATCTCTGTATCAGGTGTAGGGGCCAATACCGCTTGAGTGATGCTTTCCTCGCTATCTCCGGCACAGCTTCAGAGTGCGATCGTCAATTCAGACGTACGTACCATACAGTCAGTCAAGGGGATAGGTGTGCCAAGACAGCGCAACGAATCATATTGGATCTGCAAGGAAAAAGATGGTTAAGCTCACAGAGCGATAATGCCTCTTTGGTAGCGGCATCACAAAGCCCATCAAATAAAGAAGAAGCGCTGGCTGCTTTAGAAGTTTTGGGCTATCAAGGAAAGCGGCCGAAGCCGTAGTCAATAAAATCCTTACCCAATCAGGACAAGAATTCTCTGTAGAACAGCTTATCAAACAAGCATTAAAACAATTATAAACAAAGATGAACGGGAAATTAGTCATACAGTTGTTTTTCTTTTTCTTGCTCACACCTACTCTTACCCTTAGGGCACAGCAGGATACCCCCAGGAAAAAGTCAAGGATACCGTTAGGACAAGTACCTCGCTGAGGCGTTTGTTGCTAAAAGATTCAGACAGAATCTCTCGAAAGTATAAGTACAATGCCGCTTTTGGACAAGTATGTATATACCGAAAAGGTAGGGACATATGATATCTCTACCCCTATGTTCCTCACTCCCAAGGAGTATGAGAACTTGGTGCTTCGTGAGCGTATGGGCTTGTATTTCAGAGAGAAGAATGCAGCTATGCAGCCTGCTACTAATCCCCAATCGGCCAATACACAGCGAGATTTGCTTCCAGAGTTCTATGTAAAATCAGAGCTCTTTGAGTCCATCTTTGTGGGAACAATATAGATATCATCCCACAGGAAATGTTGCTTTTGACCTTGGGATACGTTATAATAAGAATGACAACCCGTCCATCAGTCCTGAATACAGAAGTTCTTATGGGCTTGACTTTGATCAGAGGATTAGCTTAGGGATACAAGGGAAGATAGGGACACGCCTATCACTGAACGCTATGTATGATACCCAAGCGACTTTTGATTTTCAAAATGTTTTTAAGCTGGAATACACCCCCAACGAAGACGATATTGTGCGTAAGGTAGAGCTGGGGAATGTGAGCCTACCACTGAATAGCTCCTTGATTACAGGTGCCCAAAGCCTTTTTGGGGTGAAGACAGAACTCCAGTTCGGTCGTACCCTGAGTAACAGGTGTCTTTTCCGAACAACGCTCTCAGTCCCAAACTGTCACCGCACAAGGGAGGTACTCTACAGACTTTGAGATACGTGCCTTGGATTATGACGAAAACCGCAACTACTTCCTCTCTCAATTCTTCAGAGACCAATACGATCGCGCCCTTGAGAACTATCCCTATATACGTAGTAAAGTACAAATCGTGCGTGTGGAAGTATGGGCAACCAATCGCTCCAACCGTACTGCCAACATTCGTAACATAGTAGCTCTACAGGACTTAGGAGAAGCCAAAGCGGAGAATACCCGTATAGCAGGCAATGCCCCAGTGGGCTTCTTCCGTGGATCCATAGGAGATCGACCTACCAATGAGGCCAATATGTACGATCCTACTCGTATGGATTCTCCCCAGTCTGTATTGACAAAAATATCCGAGATGTCGCCACTATTCGTTCTGGGTTTGGCCCCATGTCTTCCTTGGTCAATGAAGGATTTGACTATGCCGTATTGGAAAATGCCCAAAAACTCGAAGAAGGACGAGACTTCAAGGTGAACAAGCAATTAGGATATATCTCCCTGAGCCAGCGACTTAATAACGATGAAGTCTTGGCAGTGGCTTACCAATATACCTACGAAGGAATGTATATCAAGTAGGAGAGTTTGCCAATGATGGGATATCCGCAACCACCAATGCTTATATAGCAGGGCAAAACAAAAATCACTAATAACTGTTTGGTACTCAAGATGCTCAAAGAGTAACCGCTTGGTAGTGGGAGACCCTATCTGGAACCTGATGATGAAGAACGTATATTCTCTCAATACCGCACAGATCAACCCCTGAGAACTTCCGCCTAAATATCTTCTACAATGACCCTTCGCCAGTGAACTATATTTCTCCTGTAGATGAAACCACTTGGAATAGGGAACTGACCCGCAAGATCCTTCTTCAACTCTTCAATTTTGACCGACTTAATGCCTATAACGACCCTCAGGATGGGGGAGATGGTTTCTTTGACTTTGTCGAAGGAATCACCATAGACCCTGAATATGGGAAGATTATTTTTACTAAGGTAGAGCCTTTTTGGGAAGTATCTCTATGATAAGCTCGGAGGCGGGAATCGATATCAGGATCCTACCGCCTACCAATCTACCTCAACGGCATGGAATGCTAACCAGAAGAAATACGTATTCCGTTCGCTCTATACTGACATCAAGGCAAAAGCCTTGGAGGATGCTGAGAAGAACAAATTCACCCTCAAGGGGCGCTACAAGTCCAAAGGAAGCCGGGGTATTTCCTTGGGAGCCTACAATGTACCACGTGGTTCGGTGCGTGTAACTGTAGGAGGGCGTATCCTACAGGAAGGGATAGACTATGTAGTGAATTACCAACAAGGAACCGTACAGATCATAGACCCAACGATAGAGAACTCCAATATGCCAATACAGGTATCTGTGGAGAATAACTTAATATTTGGTGGGCAAAAGCCGCCGCTTTATGGGGGTGAATATAGAGCATAAGTTCAATGATAAGTTCATCATAGGTGGATCGCTTATCAATATGCGAGAGCGCCCTTATACTCAGAAAGCTAATTATGGGCAGGAACCGGTGAACAATACCATTTTTGGATTTGGAGGAACCTATTCCACAGAGTTGCCTTTCCTTACCCGTTTGCTCAACAAAGTACCTTCCTTGCAGAGCGATGTGCCTTCGAATATCTCCGTAAGGGGAGAGGTAGCTTTCTTGCGCCCCAGTGCTCCTAAGAGTACCGATTTCGATGGAGAATCTACCGCTTATCTTGACGACTTCGAGGGAGCTCAGACTACTGTAGATATACGCGGCTTCAGAGCTTGGTCAATGGCCAGTACTCCGTTGCGTTTTGGTCAGGGAGCCTACCCTAACCAAACCCTCTATGGTACTGCCCCTGATGATCCAGAGAACTTAAAGAATGGCTATGGTCGTGCCAAATTGGCTTGGTATACTATAGATCCTGTATTCTATACCAATAATAAGCCTAGTGATGTCAGTGCTACTGAAATATCCAAAAACAGTACCCGCCGTATCTATGTCAAAGAAATATTCCCCAGAACGAGAATTAGCACAGGAGATCTTTTGGTACAGAATACCTTAGACCTAGCTTATTACCCATCGGCTAAAGGTCCTTACAATAACAACCCTACAGCCATGGCCTCTGTAGCTGCTACCGACAAATGGGGAGGTATTATGCGAGGGGTTTCAGCAACGAATTTTGAGGAAAACAATATAGAATATATACAATTCTGGGTATTAGATCCTTATACCTCGGGCGAATTTACCCCTTCAATATCAGGCGAATTGGTCTTTGACTTAGGAAATATTTCTGAGGATATCCTCAAGGATGGTAGGAAGCAATATGAAAACGGATTACCAGGACTTTCTATACAGTCACCCACTTATGCAACCACTTGGGGGAAAACTCCAGTGGCACAGTCGCTCCTCTATGCTTTTGATAGCAATACAGAAAATAGAGCTTTGCAAGATATTGGTTTAGATGGTCTTACTGATGCACAGGAGAGAGCTATCTATGCCAATAATATAGCAGAGTTCCCTAATGACCCAGCTATGGACAACTATGAGTATTACCTCTCTCGTAGTGGAGGAATCCTCAGTCGATACTATAATTATAATGGTACCCAAGGGAATTCCCCTGTAGCTGGGAATAGTCAGGCAGCCTCACTCACCCCTGATGTAGAGGATATTAATAAGGACAATACCATGAGTACTGTGGATAGCTATTACGAATACCGTGTTCCTATCCGAGGCAATGTACAACGTACCGATCGCTATGTGAGCGATATCCGAGAGGTATATGCTGAGACCCCAAGTGGACAACCTATTTTAGCCCGTTGGATTCAGTATAAGATACCTGTAAAAGATGCCAACCGAAGAGAATATGGTGGTGGGGGAGACCTCCGCTCGGTAACTCACATCCGTATGTACCTTACTGGCTTCTCTTCCGATGTAGTTTTGCGCTTTGGTACTTTGATCTGGTACGAGGTGACTGGCGACACTATACCAAGTCTCTCAAGGATGATCTTTCAGCTCCTGGCACAGGTACCCAAACCGAGATTGGTTCGGTGAGCCTTATCGAGAACGAAACTCGCCAGCCTATCCCATATCGTATGCCACCAGGAGTATACCGAGAGCAGATCAATCAGAATAATACAATAGTTAGCCAAAATGAGCAATCCCTCTCCTATACCGTATGTGACCTTAATACAGGAGATGCACGCGGGGTGTATAAAAACCTCAATGCCGACCTAAGGCAGTACAAGCGTATCAAGATGTTTGTTCATGCTGAGCGCTATAAGAACCAACCTCTTGCCGATGGAGAGATGGTCGCCTTTGTGCGCTTAGGGTCAGATCTTTCAGAGAACTTCTATCAGGTGAGCTACCCTACAGGTAACTCCTGCAGGAGCTTACTTAGCCGATGCTATATGGCCTACTCAGAACCGATTCGATATTCCTATGGATGCTCTCACCCAGATCAAAGCAAAGGGAATCAATAGCGGCAACTTAGCCAACCTTACCTATTATGATACAGCACTGAACCTGATTTCTTCGCCAAGTACTACCCACATGTAGCTGGGCAGAACCGCTATGCTATCGAGGAAATCCGTCTTTGGCTGATATACAGGTGATTATGGTAGGGGTTAAGAATGCTACTTCTAATCAAGTATGTGGAGAAGTGTGGTTCAACGAATTGCGCATGGCAGAGCTTGAGAACAAAGGAGGCTGGGCAGGGATAGCTGCCGTAGACCTCAATGCCGCTGACTTCATGGAGATGTCCGTAACGGGTAAGATAAGCACTGTAGGCTTTGGTACGGTAGAACAGAAACCCAATGAGCGTAGTCGCAAGGAACTCTAGACAGCTTTGATGCTATGATGAATATCAATGCAGGAAAGCTCTTCCCTAAAAAGTGGAATATGCAAAGTGCCTATCGGGCTAAACCGTTCCTCCCTCCAGTAGCTACGCCTGAATATGACCCTCAGTATGAGGATATTAAGCCTCAAAAGATCGCATCAATGCTGCACAGACTCAGAGCAGAAAAGACCTTATCAAGCGCCAAGCAGAGGACTATACTCTCAGACGAGGAATCTCCCTGATAGGAGTCAAGAAGAATTTAGGGGAAGAGCAGAAAGCCAAATTCTATAGTATAGAGAACTTTACGGTTAACTATACTTATAATGAGATGGATCACCATGATTTTGAGATAGAAAACCAAAGGGAACAGAATGTGCACTAGGGGGTACTCTATGCCCATGCCTTCGAACAGGTGAAATGGACTCCTTTCAAAACCAATCAGAAGGTTAATACCAATAAATATCTCAAATGGTTAGTCGAAGTGAATTTCAACCTATTGCCTAACAATATCTATATAGGGCCTACCATCACACGAACTTTTGCCCGTCAGCAGTTTAGAGAGGTGTATCCTTTGGGAGTAAATCCGAACAATCAGGTGCCCCTACCAGAGTTGCACAACGTAACTACCTTTTTGATTGGCAATATGGTCTGAACTACTCACTGACCAAGTCGCTCAAAGCTAAGCTATGATGTGACCACTAGCAATATTGTTCGCAACTATTATACTTGGGAGAATGGACAGCGCCAGACGAACAAAGAGCTCACCTGTGGAATGACTTCTGGAATCCAGGAACTCCAAACCACTTCATGTCGGCCTTCAAGCTCAACTACGAATTGCCTTTGGATAAGTTGCCTTACCTCTCCTTTGTCAAGGCATCGTATTCTATACAGGAGATTTCGATTGGCAACGAGGTTCTGATGCTCTTATGGAAGTAGCAGGACATCAGATCAATAAAGTACAGAATGCCAATACCCATAATTTCACAGCCAATATGACCTTTCGATCGCTTCTATACTCACTTTTAGGAGTGAAGAACAAGGATTAGGACAGAAAACAACGTTGAAGGATCATCTCTTGCGCTTTGCAAACCATGATCAAGCGTGTAGTAAGCTATACAGAAACCAATGGTACCATGCTACCAGGGTATCTACCACAAGTAGGCTTCTTTGGTACCTCCAAACCTTCCTTGCCCTTTTGCCTTTGGCTGGCAAGATGATATTCGCTATGAGGCAGGGCGTCATGGTTGGCTGACCAATTTTGCTGATTTCAATGATCAGTTTGTTCGCTCTACCAATAAGACCCTTAATATTACCGCTGGATTGCAACCTGCCTATGACCTACAGATAGACCTGAAAGCCGATCGAGAGTATATAGATAACTTCACAGAGACCTTCAATGCTATCAATGGTTATTACAATCCGCTGATAGGCAATACCACAGGTAACTCTTGTGATTTTCGGACAATATGATTCTTACGGCCTTTACGCCATCGGATGAATATAGTTCCAAGACCTTCCAGACTTTCAAGGAGAATAGGCTTACCATAGCCAATCGATTGGCCAGACAGCGAGGTATTGACCTTCTGAATCCGAACAATATAGATGCTGATGGTTTCCCTAAGGATATGGTAAGAATAGTCAAGCGGTACTGATGCCTGCCTTCTATGCCGCTTATACAGGGCGTAGTGCCGAAGGGGTTTCTTTGGGAGCTTTCCGCAGTATTCCTATTCCTGCATGGACAGTACGCTATTCGGGACTGATGCGATTGGAGTTTATTAAGCACAATTTCCGCCGCTTCTCCCTCACCCATGGCTATCGTTCAAGCTATGCACTAAGTGATTTCCGTACCAACTTGGAGTAGTACCAGAACCCAGATCAGTTAGACCAAGGGGGTAATTTCCGCAGCGAGAAACTCTTCACCAATGTGAACTTGGTAGAGCAGTTCTCTCCACTGATACGTATAGATACCGAGCTACAGAACTCGCTAAGTATTATGGGAGAAATACGCCGTGATAGGACTATCTCTATTAGCTTAGACAACAACTACCTCACTGAACTTCATGCGCCGTGAATATCGTATAGGATTGGGTTACCGCTTTAAGGATATTAGCTTCGCTTCCCGTTTTCAATGGGCGTAATGTGATTATCAAAAGTGACCTGAACCTCAAGGCAGATATAGCCCTACGTAGTGACTATACGGTGATTCGTAATATGGAATTGGACGATAATCAGGTAACCAATGGGCAGATCTCCTGGCTGGCACGCTTTACAGCGGATTATGCTTTCTCCAAGAACCTATCGGGAATCTTCTATTTTCGATTATTCTTTCTCGAAATATGCTATTTCGACCTCTTTATCCGATGACGACCATTCGTTCAGGAATTACCATACGATATACATTTAATTAATAATCATTAATCAAAAAAGGCCAATAGCTGAGCTATTGGCCTGTTATGACGTTACTATTTTAGGCGTTTTTCTTGTATTTATTTTTTAAAAATCGTAATTTTGTATATCAATTTTAAAACACCTAAGAGATGAAAAATATTTTTTATTCCTTATTTTGAGTCTTTTTACCTCATTGGCAAAAGCTCAAATACAATCCGTTGTTTTAGCAGAACTATTTCAATGATTTCCAAAAAGGTTCAGCTTTCCCTACAAGCACTCCATGAAGGTAAAAATATGCAGAGGAGGAACAGCTACTCTTACATATATAAAGAAATTAGAAGAAGTGTCTCTTAGTGAAAAGGAGCAAAAGGACTACAAAAAAACCTCATCAGAGGAGTAAAGGCAAGTATGAATTATAATTTGGCTTGTATACGTGCGTTGCAAAAGTAAGAGAAAAGAAGCTATTGTGGCTCTTGAAAAAGCAGTAACTTTGGGATATGATGATTATAGAAATGTAAAGACAGATAAAGATTTAGTCAATATCCGTAAGAAAAGAAATTTTGTTGTGTTGACATAAAGCTCAAAAGCCTTTGATAAATTGGCACTATTGCAGCAATCGGGAGCTTATCAGAAAGAGCAGAGAGATACACTTCCTCTTTTACGTATCAGTCAGCTACCGATCCTTCTCTTGTGCAAGCAAGAAATTATTTTTAAGTTGGATTCTGTAGGTACAGGGAGATGAGTTCTCCAAGATTTTTAAGTTACTTCACTTTTGTACATGATAATATTGTTCACGATGGTGGTAATTATGCTCTTTGTGAGTTTGATGCTATAGATATCTATAACTATCATAAAGCGACAAAAAGGAGTAAATTGCAGGCATTTGGCTATTACACTCAATGAAATGTATCTGGCAATGGGTATTCCTTCTCGCTATATAACTTAGATGCCTAAGAATCCAGAGGATTCAGATTGTCATGTAATTAATAGTGTCTATTCTTCACAATTACAGAAATGGATTTGGATAGACCCCTACTAATAATGCTTATGTAAAGGATCGAAAAAGGAATCTCTTAAGTATTGCAGAGGTAAGAGATCGACTGATACATAACAAAACCCCTTGGTACTCAAATGAAGATGCCAATTGGAATAACAAGGAGAAGCAAACCAAAGAAGAGTATCTAGAGAACTATATGGCAAAAACTTGTATTGGTTTTCTTGTCCACTACAAAAGTCAATTTAACCTGAAAGTCGTTTTAGGAAAACAGCCACTACTTTTTGTTGCTCTCTTTACCTATAGGATTTGTAAAAGCCCAAGGAAAGAAGAATATATCACTCATGATCCTGATTATTTTTGGCAAAACCATAGGCAGTAGCTAAAACGTATTTTGGTATAGTTTTGGATGTACTTCTTTAGTTAATCAAGGATTACAGAGTAAGGGTAAGTAATTTTAGTAAAACATTATTTTTAGCTCTAAAAAACTTTTTCACAACCTTATATTTTTGAATCCTATAAACTTAAATAATGAAGAAAATTTTAATGACCATAGCGTTTGCTGCTCTTGCCATAGCAGGAGCCAACGCACAAGTAAATTGGAGTTCGTGCGACTTAACTTCTTGCTGATGTAGCTTCTAAAACAAATGGGGTAAAAGATGAGACAAAATTCGTACTTCTTTTCTATGTGGAGGTTTGCGTGAATTTACCTCTAACGATGTTGTTCTTATGGAGACAGGTCTCCATTTATTCCAACCAAGGATCTAAGGCCAAAGAAGGTGGTGACAAAGATATGCAATATACCCTTAACGTTCCTATATGGTTTAAGTATGATTTTGCAGGCTTCCGTCCTAAAGCGGGATTCTATGCAGGTTATATGGTTGAGCGTAAAGCAGAATGGAGTGGCAGGACGGTAATAAGAGATAGAGGTGCTTACAACTACTTTGATTATGGTATCGGCTTAGGGCGCTGAATACAACTTACCTAATAATGGTTTGTTCTTTGAGGCCTCTTATAACTGGGGATTAGCCAATTTAGTTAAGAATGGAGATTCCAAGAATTACCAGAATAATCGCGTGATTCAAATAGGAGTAGGGTATAGTTCTAATTTCCTAATTCCCAAAATAAGGATAAAATAAAAACTGTTCCGATTATGGAACGGTTTTTCTTTATAATATAAAAACCTCTTTATAAAGATCTTATAAAAATCTCATATTCAGGATTCTTTCTTTACTAAAAAGTGGGTAAATCATAAGCTGGATTCTGCGCTTTCCTTGAGGGAAAGTAGCTTATCATTTATCTGGATGGGCTGTTGCCAGACCATTCTAACGCCTACCCTCCGGCATTGAGCGAGCCACTCTTAGTTGTCGGTATACTGGCAGTTGCACCTATAGAGTTTACCTGATTTCACCACAGCCGCACTGTACTTGCTTTCTGTTGCACTGGTCCTCGCCTTTACGACGGACGGGCGTTACCCACTATAGTGTTCTGTGGTGTCCGGACTTTCCTCTACCTAAATAGTTAGAGTAGCGATAGCTGATTTACCCAACTTCTATAATGATCAATGATCAATGTTAGTAATGATTAATCATTGGTCACTAATCATTAATTATTATTAAAGGTATTTCCTTGATTGATATCTCCTGTATTGTATCCCTTTCATAAACCATTCTACACGCTGTTTGAAGTACCATGGGTGAAGGAATCGGGGACTACTTGCCCTTGCATACGTTTTTGGATGGCATCATCACCTACAGCATTGGCGGCACTTACGGCCTCTTCTATATCGTCGGCATCGAGATATTGTTTTGTCATAGTGAGCCCACACTCCCGCATAGAAATCCGCTTGTAGTTCCAGCGCTACCGAGAGTTTGTTAGCTTCTTTTTGGCTGAGACCTTGCTGAGCTTGGCGTACCTTCTGGGAAGTGCCCAAGAGAGTCTGGATATGGTGACCTACCTCATGAGCCATCACATAAGCGATGGCAAAGTCACCACCCTTGGCACCAAATCGAGTACGAAGTTCCTCGAAGAAGCTCATATCCATATACAGCTTGTGATCTCCAGGGCAGTAGAAAGGGACCTACAGCACTGCTGGCATTCCCACAGGCAGTCTGTACAGCATCGGTGAAAAGTACTAAGGTAGGCTTTTGGTAGAGTGCCTAAATTGTTTTTCCTGAATATTTTCTCCCAAATATCCTCTGTATCAGCCAGTACTGTAGCGGTAAAAGCCTTGATCTGTTTTTGTTCTTCTGTAAGATCAGCCTCATTGGCCACTTGTGAGGTCTGTTGTGTTTGGTTAAATTGTTCTAAGAGAGGCGCTACCAGCCTCGTCCTGTTTCTCCTCCGAACATCTGTAAGAGGAGAATAACAATTCCTATTAGCCCCCTCCGGCGGCTACTTTTCCGTGGTACTCACCCCTCGGCGGTCTTCCACATTGTCACTTTGTCGTCGTCCTTGCCACTTCATAGCGTTATTTTTGGGTGCAAAGATACAACTTTTTAATAATTAATGACAAATGATTAATCGTTAATGATTCATTCTCTTATCTCCCCAAGGGCGGACTGTTCTGAGACCTCTATTCCTCTATAGATTCAGCAGTGAAGTCTTGCCTGCTTTTTCCTGTCCTTTGCCGTTAATTTTTCCTTGAAATATTTGTGTGAGACATTGTATCTTTGTCCGAATTTTTAGTAACAAACATAATGAGTGAACAATTAGACCCAAACAAATATTCGGCAGATAATATTCAGTCCTTGGAAGGGATGGAGCATGTACGTGTGCGCCCATCTATGTATAGTAGGCGATGTAAGGGGTAAAGAGGTTACACCACTGTAGTATGAGGGTGCTTGACAACTCTATTGATGAGGCACTTGCTGGCTATTGCGACACTATTTCTGCTAGTAATCAATCCAGATAACTCAGTGACAGTGGAGGATAATGGGACGTGGTATCCCTGTGGATATACACACAGAAAGAAGGAGTATCCGCCCTTGAAGTGGTTATGACCAAGATAGGAGCTGGAGAAAGTTTGACAAAGGTTCCTATAAAGTATCTGGGGTCTGCATGGTGTAGGGGGTGTCCGTAGTGAATGCCCTCTCTACTCACCTTACGGCTACCGTGTTCCGTGATGGGAAAATCTGGGAACAAGAATATGAGCGAGGGATAGCTCTTTATCAAGTAAAGGAAAAAGGAAAAACAGAGAAGCGTAGTACTAAGGTTACTTTTCTGCCCTGATACGGAAATATTCCAACAGACAGTGGAGTTCAATCTATGATATCTTGGCCAATCGTATCCGAGAGTTGGCCTTCTTGAACTAAAAGGTATCCACATCACCCCTAACTGATTTGCGCCATCAGGATGAAAAAGGGCTCCCATCTCCCAAACATTCTACTCAGAAAAAGGGTTGGAAGAGTTTATCCAATATTTGGATGGTAACCGTACACCCATTATCAAAAAAATCATCGCTATGGAAGGGGAAAAGAACGAAATTCCTGTGGAAGTAGCTATGATTTATAATGATTCCTTCAATGAGAATCTCCATTCGTATGTCAATAATATCAACACCCATGAGGAGGTACCCACCTTCAGGGCTTCCGTATGGGGCTTACCCGTACACTGAAGAACTATGCAGATAAGTCAGGCTTACTTGAGAAAGCCAGTAAGGACAAGAAAAACCCCTTGGAGATCTCTGGAGATGACTTCCGTGAAGGGCTTACTGCTATTATCTCGGTCAAGGTAGCCGAACCCCAGTTCGAGGACAGACTAAGACAAAACTTTGGTAACCGAGAGGTGACTGCGGCTGTTTCCCAAGCTGTTTCCGATATGCTCGAGAGCTATTTGGAGAAAAACCTGAAGATGCCAAGACGATTGTAAATAAGGTTATCCTTGCCGCTCAAGCTCGCTTGGCAGCGAAGAAAGCCCGCGAAGCCGTGCAGCGAAAATCTCCTATGGGAGGGGCAGGTCTGCCAAACAAATTGGCTGATTGCCAAGATAAAAATCCTGAGAACTGTGAGCTCTTCTTAGTCGAAGGGATTCAGCGGGAGGTACTGCCAAGCAAGGTCGTGATCAAAAGTTTCAAGCTATTCTCCCCTTCGAGGTAAGATCTCAATGTGGAAAAAGCCATGCAACATAGGGTCTTCGAGAATGAGGAAATTAAGAATATCTATACTGCCCTTGGGGTAACTATAGGAACAGAAGAGGGATGCTAAGGCGCTTAATATTAGTAAGCTAAGATATCACAAGATTATCATCATGAGCGATGCCGATGTGGATGGTTCTCATATCGCTACCTTGATCCTTACTTTCTTCTTCCGCTATATGCGAGAGCTGATAGAGGAGGGCATGTATATATCGCCACCTTACCCCTTTACCTGCTTAAGCAAGGCAAAAAGGAACAATACGCTTGGTCAGATGAAGAACGCGATGCTGTTACAAAAGAGTTTTATGAGCAAGCACAGACAAAGGTAGCTGTACAGCGATACAAAGGTTTAGGAGAGATGAATGCCGAGCAATTGGCAGATACAACTATGGATCCTCGCACAGAACTCTCAGAAAGGTTACTATAGAAAATGCAGTAGAAGCCGATAGAATCTTCTCTATGCTTATGGGAGACGATGTACCACCTCGTCGTGAGTTTATTGAGAAAAATGCCAAATACGCCAATATAGACGCCTAATATACCTAAATGTAAAAGAGCGGCTACACAGCCGCTCTTTTTATACCTTGACTTCACATGAAAGAATTACCCATTTCTGCACCAGAGCAGATCTTACAACTCATCCCTCAGCGCTCCCCAATGGTCATGGTTGATACCCTGTGGGAGTATACCCCCTGAGACAGCTGTAGTGGGACTTACGATCACTCAGGAGAATATCTTTGTACAGGAGGGGAGCCTCTCCGCTTCTGGACTTATAGAACATATGGCACTGAGTATTGCCCTACACAAGGGCTATGGATATTACCTCAAAGCCCTACCTACCCCTATGGGATATATAGGTGCCATCAAGCATATAGAGATACAAGCATTGCCCAAGAAAGGAGAGGCCATACGCACTCATATTACTATTCTCCAAGAGTTCATGGAGGTTACCTTAGTGAGAATGGAAACCTACATACAAAGATACCTGTATAGCTCAAGGGGAAATGAAAACCGTTCTGACGAAGTAGTTACTTTCTCCCTGCAAATGCCTTATCACTTAGGGTGAGCATAAAGGCAATAAGAGCTTCTTTTTCCTCTTCTGTAAGAGGAATTTTTTTGTTTTTATTGTTATTTTTCAGGATAGGATCTAAGTTAGGGTAATCAGTGACACCATTGGCAAAGAAGTCCAAAACCTCCTTCAGAGAGGCAAACTGTCCAAAACTTCCATAGGGAGCTGTGTATTCTATATTGCGCAGAGAGGGAACTCTAAAGCGATGAAGGTCATCGTTATTTCCTGTGACTACGCCCTCGACTCAGCTTCTTCCACTACATCTGGATGTTTTTGGGAACCCCACATTCCCTAAAAAGATTCATCTGTGAAAAGAGCCCCCTTGTGACAAGAAGCACATTTCTGCTTAAAAAGAGTATATCCCTTTTCCTCCACAGGGGTAAAAGTCTCTGTATGATCACGAGTTACTCGATCATACTTACTATTGGCAGAGATCAAAGTGTACATGAGATTGAGCCATGCTTCCCAAGATACGTTCTGAGGAGAATTTTTGTATCACTATAGGCTTTGAGTAGTGCTTGCTTGTAGGCTGGATCATCCTTGAGTTTTTCTATTACCTCCAAGAAGAGTCCATTTCCTCATGAGTGACGATAGAGTTACAGGCTGTTCCTTGGGATCAGTAACCGCTCCATCCCACATGTATTCTGTGAGAAAAGCCATATTCTGAATGGGAGGGTATTTCGAGTCCTATTCTACCCTGCCACTCCTACAGCACGAGTATTTTTATCTGCATAAAGCTTGTTCACGGATATGACAAGTAGCACAAGAGATGGAGTTATCATGGCTTAGTCGTGGGTCATGAAAGAGTTTCTCCCCTAAAGCTACTCCATACTTAGTAGGATAAGCGGATTCAATAAAAAGGGTTTAGAGGAGGAAAATTGGAAGGGATGTTCAAAGAAAGCCTTGGATTGGAAATCTGTTGAGCCTCTTCGGAACTATTTTTTTGCTGCAGGAATATAAAAAAAGAAAAAAATAAAAGATAAAAAGTTAGTATGTTTTTCATAGAAAAATATAAATAATTAAGGAAAAATAGCCTGCACTTAAATATTTTTAAGTACAGGCAGTGTATAGTAGGAAAAGTAATTATTCTACATTAATAACAGAGAACATGCCGACTTTGTCCAATTTGCTATTATCTAAATTGTCCTGAGGTTGTGTAGGATTAGGGTTACCTTTTTGCAGGGAAGTTATAGTAATTTTTCCTACCATCAAGACCTTGGTTCCCTCCTATATTATTAAGGAAAGGGAACATATTGTTAGAGCTATGAACTATAGGAACTTTTCCTTCTAGAGTTATTTTATTAGTACCATTAACCAATTTATCAAGATCAGCCTTGATAGTTACCTTAGCAGTAGCTCCTTTCTTAACAGAAAGTGTTTTTAGGAAGTCTAAAAGAAATAAAAACGGAAAGCATCTCTATCAACATTGAGGTATTCGTCTTTGATTTCTTTTACTTTTTGTCCTCACCTACTACTTTAGTCCTTTGAAAGCACTACCCATATGTATAGAAAGGGTATCATTGGTTGCTGTAGCATTGGGTACCAGCCTTCAAGCTTTACAAAACGATAGCCATTAGCCCATTCCCAGTGCATGATTTGTGCTTGTTTGAAAGATCCTGTAAGGCGGTAGAAATTAGGAAATTTGTCTTGTAAGGAAAGGTTGTTAAGCTCTCTTTTTACCCCCAGTCAAATTCTATTCCTTGTAGTCTCCTTCAGGAATTTCACTAAGAATAGGGGATAGAGAAGCGGTGTTTCTTGATTGATAAGAAAACCTCCCTTATCTAAGTCTTCAGTATGATAAGCAACAGTACCATCTGCTTTTACAAGGACTATATTGGTAATCACATATTTTACCTCTGAGAACTTGAGAGTCTGTCCATTGGAAGTATAGGCTTTAGCAGCATTAGCATCTGCTCCTAAGGTAAGTTTTTCTTCTCCTACATAGTTTTCGAACTGTAAGGTGATTTTTCCATTTCCTTGTAGTTCAGGAGTAGGCTTTTCCTCTTGTCCTGAATTAGGCTTGGCAGGCTGAGGAGTATTATTGTCTTTACTGCAGGGATGAAAGTGCTGCTATTGCAGTGGTAGCAATAAGTAGTGTTCTGAAATTTCTCATTTATGTATAATTAAATTTTTTTAATATGATAAGGGCATAACTCCCCTGCCCTACTTAGGATTAGGGAAATACTAAAGTGGTTAAAATGAGAATAGAAAAAGAAATACTCATTCTTATCTCTATAGAATGAGTATTTCTTTCTTTAGAGATATCTTCTTAAATAAAATTGTGGATTTTAGCTAATGTATAGGGAGTACTCCTTGTCCTTATAGGATAGGAATAGAGCATGTGGAAAAGGGCTCATTCTGTGGAAATATCCTGCAGACAAGGCACAACCTTCCCTTGAAAGGTTACATTAACAAAGGTAAGTAGTAGAAGAAATGGGGGACGCATTTGCTTTTTGACTATTTTATGAATAAGCAATTGTTCCTTGAAGAAGAAAAGGAGCATTTCCTCCAGAGTATGTACTATAGCTGTTTCAAAAAGAAAAGGGTTGCTGAAGTACAATGTCTATATCTTTTAAGATTTAAGAGCTTGTCAGAGGTGTGGAGGTGTCCTCTATATTTTTCTTAAGATGACACTTTCCATGACAATCCATCTCTTTTTATCTTTATTGATACAGTAAGCCTTCTCAATAAAGTCTCGATTCAGATGGTAGTGCACAATAAGAAGCGTCTGCTGAAAGGCTATCAGCAGTATGAGTAAGGATAATATGAAACTCACAGTACGCTTCACAAGAATAAGTTTTTATAACTCAGATTAAGATAGGGAAGAATACAACTGAGATAAACAAGTCCTATTTATAACATTTTTATAATAAATCTAATGTATTGATTGTCAATATATTTTTATATTACAAACTGGGTATTTTTATATTCTATACCAGAGAAATGAAGAAAATATTAGGAAAAATATTGTACTTTTTGCCGCGATTTATAATCTTGTCATGAAGACTGTTTTTGCCAAAATATGCACTTTTGTGATGACGCTTTGCTTGTTAGCTTTACCGCTTACCAGTGAAGCGACCCCGCATGCCTGCCAAAAACAGCATACCCAACAACATAAGCAGGCAATGTCCTGTCACAAGGAGGATATACCTGAGTGCTGCAAAAGAAAACAAGGAGCCGCTCCTAAGCATACTTGCTGCTAGTGGCACCCATGCCTTCCTATGCAAGGTTAGAAAAACAGAATTAGAACATACCTTAAAACGTTCAAAAACAGTAATTCCTACTATTATATCACCTAAGGTTGTCTTCTGGATAGAAACTATTTCTATGAAGGGAAAAACAGCCTTTTTATTCTTCTTCTCCACAGCTGACAAGGAACATACCGATTCTTTTTCAGCAATTTCTTTATTAGCTTTTCCGACAGATTTTTATTTTTCCAGGAGTCATATTCTTTGCCTATAATGGTAGAAGGAGGCTCTTGCATCTTGTTAAAGGCACTATCAGTGCTGTCTCTATGTGCGTGTTTTTCAAAAAGCACCTTCAAAATCTTATAAAATCAAAAAGAAAACTAACAATGAAAAATATATCATATTAGCATTACTGATGCTACCTTTATCTTTTTGCCCAGACTATGGTGCAAGGAAAAATTACCCTCAAAGGATGCCACAGAAACTTTTGCTGAAGCAGGAGTGAGTATCTATTGGGAGGGAACCACCATCGGGACTACAACCGATGATACAGGTCACTTCAAGCTGTACAAGCCAGAACTCAAGAAGCTGGTAGTGAGCCATGTGGGATTCAAAACAAAAAGTGCTTACCATCACTGATCCTGTGAAATTTGTTACCTCAACTTTGTTGGAGGATACCAATCAATTGGATGCGGTGGAAATCTCCATAGCCAAACGCAAACCTACCGAGCGCCTACAAATGAACAATGCAGGGTATGGTCAATATCAATTCAGGAGAATTGCTTAAGGCAGCTTGCTGCAACCTCTCAGATAGCTTTGAGACCAGCTCCAGTACAGAGGCAGCTGTGGCCGATGCAGTAACCGGTACCAAGCAGATAAAGATGTTGGGGCGCCAGTCCATACTTATCTCTTACCCAGAGAATGTTCCAGTATACGTGGTGCTTCACAGGTGTATGGAATGACCTTTATCCCAGGCTCTTGGGTTGATAATATCCAGATTATCAAGGAGCAGGGAGTGTGATCAATGGTTATGAGAGTATCGCTGGACAGATCAATACCGAATTGGTAAAACCTATACTGGATACTATCTACTTGAATATATATGGGAGTGAGGATGGTCGTTTTGAACTCAATAACCACCTCAATACCAAAGTTTTCAGATCATTGGCATACAGGACTTTACCTACATGGGAATGTGCGAAATATGCAAATGGACAACAATGGGGATGGCTTTATGGATGTACCTACAGGAAGCCAAATCAACCTGATGAATCGCTGGCAATATGCCAATCTAATACAGGCTGGATGTCCAACCTTACCCTGCATTATCTCTATGACGCAAGAAAAAGCAGGGCAACTCTCGTCTGTTTCTGCCCCAACTCTCTGGCAGAGTGAGAATAAGACCCACCAACTGAATAGCTTCTGCTAAGCTCGGTTATATATGGGAGGATATGCCATATCAGAGTTTGGGCTTTCAGGCAGACTATAAGCAGTATGAACAGGATTCTTATTTTGGACTCAATCAGTATGATATTTCTCAGAAGACGATCTATCTTAATGCTCTATTCAAGTCCATTATTGGCAATACCAATACACCTTTACCACAGGGGTTAATAGCATCACTGATATTATTACCGAGCGTGTAGGAGCCACCTCTCTTTCCGATAACTATGACCGTACGGACTTTCCGCAGGAGCATTTTTCAGTACAGTCCTCTGCAGGCGATACCTTTGGGCTTACAGCTGGCGCAAGGGCTGACTATCACAACAAGATGGGGACTTTCATCACCCCACGCTTCCACTTGCGCTATATGCCTTGGAAGAAGGGTCGCTACGCCTTGCAGTAGGTAGGGAGAGCAGCGGCAAGCATCTTCTCTGAGAATCAAAAACTCTTCTCCACAGCAAGAACAATACGCCTTGGAGGTACACAGACTGGAAAAACCCTATGGACTATCCCAGAAATAGCTTGGAACTATGGGCTTTCCTTTTACCCAATATTTAAAGTCAGGGAAAAGAGACTTAGGAAATAGTGGCTGACCTATATTATACCAACTTTTACCAATCAGGTGGTGGTGGACTGGGACAATCCCAGAGAGTGAGTTTCTATAACCTCATAGGAAAGAGTTTTTCTACAAATTTCCAGATGAGGGCTAACTATGAGATTCTTAAGCGTACCCACTTGAAGGTAGCTTATAAGTGGTTCGACGTACAGACAGATTATGCTTCAGGGCGACGACTCAGCCCTTCCAACCCAAAAGAGCGTTGGATGGTGAATCTCTCCATGAGACTGTACCCAAGAAGGGCGCCAGTGGCGTATGGATGCTACCTTCAATGCTATAGGTAGCCAGCGCCTACCAGATACCTCTGCCAACCCTGTAGCTTATCAAATGGGGATACAGCGGCTCACACCACTACCCAAGCACAGATCACTCGTGTCTTTTTCTCCTATGATAGAGGTATATCTCGGTGCAGAAAACTTGTTTAACTATTACCAAAAAGAGCTATTATAGCTCCCGATCAGCCTTTCTGGCACTTATTTTGATGCTTCTATGGCCTATGCTCTCTGCAAGGTCGTATGATATATGCAGGATTGCGCTTTAAACTCAAATAAAACAACTTTTAAATATATTTATCATGAAAAGATTCATACTTTTGGCTTTCTTAGCCTTTACTTTTGCCTGTGGTAGCGCAGAGTAAAAATGCAAAAACACAACTCAATGTGAGGGTATTTGTAATTCTTGTAAGGCACGTATAGAAAAAGGCTGCCTTGGGAGTAAAGGGGTTAAGTACGCCCAGTGGAATGTAAATTCACACAAGCTATCTCTTATCTTAGATGAGAAAAAAACCTCTACAACACAAGTACAAGAGGCAATCGCCAAGGGTTGGTCACTCAATAGTCTTGCCGATGGTACTCATAAGGTAGAAGCCTCAGAAGAAGATTATAATAAGGTAAGTGACTGCTGCAAGTACCGTGATGAAGAAGTGGTAAAGAATCATCACTAAACAAAGGGCTATTCTGAGAATACGAAAAAGCCGTTCCCAATTGGGAACAACTTCTCTTTTAGTAATATAAAAACTAATACCCTTCTATTTTTGGAAAGTGTTGTTCTCTATGTTAATATCAGTGGTGACATGGTTAGGATCGATCACTACTTTCTGGATATTCTCAAAAGGTATATCTACTTCAAAGGTATAGGTAGGATGCGCCCAACCCCAAGTAGGTAATACCTTGCGTTCATAACTATAAAGGATTTTCCTTTTCACCAAATTGCATACGCAAAGGAATGTAATAGTAGTGAGTTTTGTTGTTTTTATCTACTACAAATACATCGGTAGGCAAAGGCATTCTCTCTACACGGCGGAGGGTGACTTCAGTTTTGTTGCCTTTGGCAGCTACTTTATCTACTGCATAGTCCACATGGTGAGGTGTTTGCATGAACTCATTGAGGTACCATTGTAGTTGCATGCCAGATACTTTCTCAGCACAACGGATAAAGTCATGAGGTTGAGGGTGCTTGAAAGCAAATTTTTGAAATAAAGTTGGAGGGTTTTTCTCTACATTTTTCTCTCCGATGATGTACTCTAACTGTCTGAGGAAGAGAGCTCCCTTTCTATAAGAGGTCACAGAGTAGGCGTAGTTGGTATTGAAGCGGTCGGACTGGTGAGTAGGTGTTTCCTCATACTTAGAGGCTACATATTTGCCGTAAGACTTATAGAATCCAGAGAAAGGTTCTTTAGTAGCCCCAAGCATAGCAAGTGCGCGGTCTTGTATATAAGAGGTAAAACCTTCGTCTAACCAAGGATAAGCTGTCTCATCAGAAGCTAAAAGGTGTTGGAACCAAGAGTGTCCTAACTCATGTACAGCAGTTCCGAGCAAGGAGCTATACTCTTTTCCCCCTTCGATAAGAGTACACATAGCATACTCCCATACCTCCATCTCCCCTTGTATGAAAGAGTATTGTTTCCAAGGATATTTACCTACGTATTTGTTGTAGAAATCGAAGGTTTTGACCATCTCAGGCTGGATTTTCTTCCAGTTTTCAGGGTAGTTTTTATAGAGGAAGTGTACGGTAAGCCCATCGCCTGCATCGATCTTGTCATGAACAAACTTAGGATCTGCAGCCCAAGCGAAGTCGTGAACTTGAGGAGCATAGAAGTGCCAAGTACGTTTGTTACCTTTTACCTTAGGTACCTTCACTCCAATATCTTCGTACCCAAAACCAATCTCGTTGTTGTTCTGTAGATATCCAGAACCTCCTATGATATAGTCTTTGTCGATGGTAATCTTTACATCATAGTTACCCCATACACATAGAATTCACGGGTGATATATTCAGTGGTATTCCATCCGCGATAGTCATATTCGGCCAATTTAGGATACCATTGTGTCATGGAGAGAGCTACTCCATCAGGGTTGTTACGTCCTGTACGGCGGATCATCACTGGAGCTTGTCCGGCGAAATCCATTTTTCAATACAGTAGAGCTATGAGGAGGTAGCGGCTTGTTGAGGTCTACCTTTACGATGGTACCTTCTGTTATATATTTTACAGGAGTGCCATCTTGGGAAAGGGAATTGACACGTACATACCCTATTTCCTCAGGCTTAAGGGAAGCGATACGGCTTTTCGTTGATAGTCTTGCCATCTACCTCTTTTTATTGACCATACGGCGGTCAGGGTCGAGGATTGTCTGGAGACGAGCATCCATCTCACTACCAGGCTGGAAGGCGTTGAGGAATACATGGTAAAAACTACCTTAAGTGTGTCAGGAGAGTTGTTGGTGTAAGTAAGCTCCTGTTTCCCAGTATATTGGTAGTTCTTTACATTCATGTCGATATCCATTTTATAATCGACATGTTGTTGCCAATACAGGGCATTCTGTGCCTGAGCTACTCCTAAGGTGCTCAGTGCGGCTAAGGATAAAATCTTTGTATATTTCATCACATTTATAATTTGTAATTATGGACACAAAGTTACGAATTTTAATGGAGAAAAATAAAGGAAAAATAAAATTTCTTCTCTAAGGAGACTATATGGTTTTCGTTACTTTTTGTGCTGTTTTTAACCCTATAGAAGATGGAATTGAACCTTACCCGTCCCTATCTGTTTTTGATTTGGAGACCACAGGTACGGATGTTTCTCGTGATCGCATTGTAGAGATTTCGATACTCAAAGGTATGGCCCAATGGCAACCGAGAGAGCAAGACCTATCTGGTTAACCCCTACCATACCTATTCCGCCAACCTCCACGGCCATACATGGGATCAGTGATGAACGTGTAGCTCAGGCACCTACTTTTAAGGAATTGGCCAAGCAAATACACGCCATGATTAAGGATTCCGACTTGGCTGGTTATAACTCCGACCGCTGATATTCCCTCTTGGCCGAAGAGCTCTTGCGTGCAGGGGTCGATTTTGACCCTGAAGAACCGTGTAACAGTGGATGTACAAAACTATCTTCCACAAGATGGAACAGCGTACCCTTTCGGCTGCTTATAAGTTCTATTGTAAGAAAGAGTTAGACAATGCTCATACAGCTGCCGCCGATACCGAAGCTACTTATGAGATTCTTAAGGCACAGCTTGATACCTATTCCGATACCCTACCCAATGATATCAAGCAGTTGAGCGAATTTACTACACGTAGCCAAATAGCTGATTTTGCGGGATTTATCGCCTATAATGACAAGGGAGAAGAGATCTTTACCTTTGGTAAGCACAAAGGACGCAAAGTAGAAGAGATTTTAGAAGAAGAACCAGGATATTTTGGCTGGATACTCAATGCTGATTTTCCTCTCTATACTAAGAAAGTCCTTACGGCTATACGTCTGAGAAAGGGATTGGGACAGTAAGAAGTGAAGAGTGAAAAGTGAAGAATGAAGACTCTGTACGGCAAGTCCCCACAGCTGAGTATGTGGTGAATTTTGCCCCCACTGTGAGAGGGGTATATTTCCGCAGGGAAGGCGATGCTCGTCAGTAGTTGTTTTGGAGAGCGTCATGGTAGAGACGCAATTCATTGCGTTTTTGCATCTTTGAAAAGAGAAAATAAAAACCGCTCTATAGAGCGGCTTTTTATTCTAAACTGTCAGATAATTAGAATCTGTAAGTAAGGCCAAAAAGTAGGAGTAGTAAAGAAGTTGCTGAACTCATTTACTTTGAAGTTGATAGCTGTAGTACCATCTCCATCTTTTTGGTTTGCTATTTACAACAGAGAATATATCTGTCAAGCCGAAGTTGATAGCAAAGCTGTTAGTAAGGAAATAGTTGATTCCTAATCCAGTATTGAAACCAATGTCTGTAGATTTGGCGTCAAGAGTTTTGTTGTTGTTAGAATCAAATCCAAGAGATGCTTGTCCGTATACTTTGAAACGTTGTCCTAATTCAAGGAAATAGTAACGAGCAAAAACACCTAATCCAAAAGTATTTACTTCTTGGTTGTTAGCTTTGTCTGAAGCAATATTCAATCCTAATCCAAGAGCAAAATCATCAGAAAGAAAATACCCTCCTACTGGTCTGAAAGCATAAGAAGTAGTGGTAGTAGTATTGTTACCATTAGGAACACTAACAGAAGTGATTCCAATGTTTCCTTCTAGAATGAAATCTCCTTTAGAGAATCCAAAACTACTAGTTTCTTCTTGTGCATTAGCGAAGCTGAATGCGAATACAGCCAAAGCTGATAAAAGAATTTTTTTCATCTTTACTTAAAATTTTAATGATTGATGGGACAAAGGTAAGGTATTTTTGGATAAAACCTAATAAAAAGATTATTTTTTGTTATAAAAATTTTAAGTAATTGATATTTAGTCAAATAAAACAATAATAAATCTCTTGTTTTTAACATATTTGTAACAAAATAGAACAATAAATAAGACTTTTCCCTCTTGAAAAATATGTTTGTTTTACCCTTAAGACTATAGGGAAAGTATAGGGTTATTTATAAAGAGTATAAATAACAAAAAATAGGCTGTTAAAAAGAAATTTTAGCTAATCAATTCATAATACTTTTTGCACGACTTTTAAGAAACTAACTAATTTTTATCCTATGTCAAGCGACATCCGCATTCGTAAGGGTTTGGATATTCAGCTGGAAGGAAAAGCTGAAGCCATCACCAAGGTAGCGCCGCTTTCCCAAGTGTATGGCCTTAGACCTGCTGAATTCCACAGAGTAATCCCTAAGCTCATCGCTCGAGAAGGAGCAACTGTCAAAGCCGGAGACCCCGTTTTCTACGACAAAAGAGATGAAAGGGTGTTATTCCCTTCTCCCGTTAGTGGTACTATTACGGAAATTATCCGTGGAGAACGTCGTAAAAATTCTGGAAATCAGAATTACTCCCGATGCTCAGCAGTCTTTTTCATGAATATGAAAAGAAGCAAGTGAGACTCCTTTCCTGAGCAGATCAAAGAACATTTGTTACAGACAGGCTGCTGGCCACTCATTAAGCAAACGTCCGTACGACGTGATTGCTTCAGTAGATAGTCAGCCTAAGGCGATCTTCATCTCAGCCTGCAAGACCAATCCTTTAGCTCCTGATTACGACTATGTACTCAAGGGTAAGGGAAAAGGAATTACAGGTAGCACTCACCGCACTTTCGAAGCTCACCACAGGCAAGGTGCATGTCTCTGTATTCAAAAGATAGTTCTCTATCTCCTTTTCGCAATCTCAAGGATATTGTATTGCACAATATATCAGGGCCACACCCAGCAGGGAACGTGAGTACCCAAATAGCTAAAAATCAGCCCTATCAACAAAGGGGAGGTAGTATGGGTGGTTTCTCCTCAGGACTTGGTGGTTATGGGAGAACTCTTCCTTACAGGTCATCTTAACCTTACCCGTACTGTGGCGCTTACAGGAGCTTCTATGGAGAACCCCTCACTACGTAACAGCTATTGCAGGAGCACAGATCAAAGGTCTGGTAGGAACAGGGTAAAAGATCCCACCAATACTCGTATCATCAGTGGAGATGTACTAACCGGTCAAAAAGTATGTGAAAACACTTTCTTAGGGCTTCATGATGACCAGATTACAGCCATCCCAGAAGGTAATGACTACGACCTATTAGGGTTGGGCAAAACCCATAAGCAATAAGATTTCCCTTACTCGAGCCTTGACTTTCTCTTGGCTATATCCGAATAAGAAATACAACCTCAATACCAATACTAACGGAGAGCAACGTGCTTTCGTGGTAACAGGTATGTATGAGGAAGTATTCCCTTTGGATATTTACCCTCATGCAGCTGCTCAAAGCTTGCTTGTATAAGGACTTGGACGAATTGGAAAACTTAGGAGCTATGAAGTAGCCCCTGAGGATTTTTGCCTTGACCGAGTTTGTATGTGTGTCCAAACAGCCACATCAGCAAATCATCAGAGAAGGTTTGGATTTGATGATGGACGAATTGGGATAATAACTATAAACAGTAATACATCAGAAAATGTCAAACTATTACAAGCCTTCAGGAAAATTTTCACCTATAGCTTTTGTATATCTTTTATTAGTGTGTGCTATAGTAATGCCTATTTTAGGTACTATTTATGCATATGCTACGTGGTATATACCTATTATATATGTAAACTTTCTCATTACCTTTGGTTTTGGGGTTAGTATCTCTTTTGTAGTGAGCCTTTTTAGTCATCAGATTAGGAAAAGTGCGCAACTATGGGCTTTCGGTACTTTTTGCTATTATTGCTTCATTGGTTTGCTTATTACAGCCAATGGGTAGTATAGGGTAGACTTAGTGCTAAACGCAGGAGGTTTACGGCAATAAGCAAATAGGCATATCGGTAAGTAATGTTCAATTTGAGCAACTGCTTTACTTTAGCCACCCACCCAAGTGATCTTGTGATTTGATAATGCTTATCAATGAAGAAGGTACCTGGGGAGTATAAAAGTATGACTGTAAGTGGTATTTTTCCTTAGCATTATTTGGTTAGTTGAGTTTGGAGCTATTATGTTCTTTTGGTTTTGTAGCTGCAGGTCGTTCAAAAGCACCTTTAGCGAGGTTACCGAAGAATGGTTTAAAGAAGAAGAGTTACCTGCTTTTACTTATATAGACAACCCTAATAGCTTTAAGCAAGCTGCTGAACAAGGTAATTGGGAAGCATTAGCTGAAACTTTACAGTTAGCAGATAGACAAGCAAGTCATAGCCTTTTTACGGCATACGTATCAGGGCAATGATTATTATCTTTCTGTATATAATGTAAAGGCTAAAACAAATAGTAAAGGCAAAAGTAGAGTTTGATACTGATGAGTTTATGAAGTGCTCACATATCAATAAAACTATTTATGATATGCTAAAAGCAAAAGCTTGATTTTAAGTTTTTGCTCTAATTCGCAAATCAATAAAAAGAAATAATTAACTTATTCATAATAAAAATGAGTTTAAAAAGTAAATTACATACACTAAAAAGAAAAGTATAAAGGGAACCAAGTGGGAAACGACGTTCAATGCGCTCCACACTTTCCTTTATACGCCTAATGAGGTAACCCATGGGGTACCCACATTAAGGCAACAGATGACCTAAAGCGGACTATGAACACCGTGATTATGGCGCTGATTCCCTGTGATTTTTGGTATTTTCAATGCAGGATATCAACACCAAGTGGCTTTTGGTACTTTGGAGCCTAAAGCAGGTATGTCCTTTTTCAGTGGAGACTTCTGGAGTGGGGCAAACTTCTGTATAGGGGCTAGAAAGTACTTCCCTTGGTGATTGTCTCCTACCTAGTAGGTTTGGGGATTGAGTTCATTTTTGCAACTATCCGCAAGCACGAAGTAGAAGAAGGATACTAGTTACAGGGATGTTAGTACCCCTTATTGTACCTATTGATATACCTCTTTGGATGCTTGCTGTAGCAGTAGCTTTCGGGGTGATTATCGGTAAGGAAGTATTTGGTGGTACAGGTATGAATATCCTCAACCCAGCCCTTACTATCCGTGCATTCTTATTCTTTGCTTATCCTACCTCTATGACAGGGGACAAGGTATGGGTAGAAGGAGCGGTAGCCAGAGCTAAAGAAATCGCAGGTGGAGCACAGCTTGATGCCGTATCTGGAGAGACTATCTTAGGAAACTTAGCTCAGGGACAGACAGGTACCTACCAGCTATCTGACCTTTTCTATGGGTTTATCCCAGGTTCAGTAGGGGAGACCTCTACCTTGCTTATCCTCTTAGGGGCTTTGTTCCTTATCTACACCAAGATTGCTTCTGCGTATTATCCTCAGCACCTTTGTAGGAGCTTTTGTAATGGGAAGTATCTTTAACTGCTTGGCACCAAGTATGGAAGGTACCCAGTTCTACGCCTTGTGAGCTTACCAGCCTATGAGCATCTGCTTATCGGAGGTTTGGCTTTTGGAGCTGTTTTCATGGCTACCGATCCAGTAACCGCAGCACAAACCAATACAGGGAAATATATTTACGGTTTCTTGGCAGGATTTATCGCAATTATGATACGTTGCTTCAACCCAGCTTATCCAGAAGGGGTGATGCTTGCTATCTTGCTTGATGAATGTGTTGGCACCAACCATAGACCACTTTGTGGTACAAGCCAATGTGTCTCGCCGTAAAAACGCTTAAAAACTAACTACTAAAACCGCATAATTATGGCAATCAAGACAGAAAGTAATTCGTATACCGTGATTTTTCGCCATTGTGATGGTGGTAATCGTAGGGGCTTTGCTTGCGGGAGTTTCTTCCGCACTTAGCGGCCAAATCAGTGAAAATAAGAAATTGGAAAAGAAGCAAAAATATCCTTTACGCCATGGGAGTGAGCCATAACGAAGGTGCTCTTGGTGGAAGGGAAAGTAGCTTTCCTCACTACCAATGAGGCCAATGCTGAATTTGACAAATATGTAAAGGCACAATACCTAATAAACCCAGCAGATAACTCAGCTAAGGAAGTAGAGGAGCAGAAGACCTTATCAACTTCAATGGACATCGCGACGGACTTCTCTATGTAGGAGAGAAAGATGGTAAGACTCTCTATATTATTCCTGTAAACGGACGTGGATTGTGGGATGCCATTTGAGGGGTATTGACTGGAGACAAAGACCTTATCGTACAAGGAGTATTCTTTGACCACAAAGGAGAAACTGCCGGTTTAGGGGCTAATATTAAGGAACGCTTCTTTATGGACGACTTCATGGAGAGCACTTATTAGATGCAGCTGGAAACTTCCAAAGTATCCAAATCTCTAAAAGTAATGGAGACCCTGAAAACACACGTAAAGAAGACGGAAAAGTAGATGCTATCGCAGGAGCTACTCTTACCGGAAATGGAGTAGCAGAAATGATCCAACATGGACTCTCTCCTTATGTATCCTATATTAAAAGTTTAAACCAATAAGACTATGGGACTAACAAAAAAAGATATCAAATTAGTAACTGATCCCCTATGGGATAATAACCCCGTAACGGTACAGGTATTGAGGGATATGCTCTGCTTTGGCTATCACAGCACAGCTCAAAAGCGGCTATCGTAATGAGTCTTTCCTTTACCTTCGTATTGGCCATGGGGAACGTAGCCATTTCTCTGCTTAGAAATGTGATACCCCCAAGATTCGTATCATCGCCCAGCTGATTGTAGCAGCAGCTTTGGTAATTAGTGGATTTCGTGCTCAAAGCCTTTGTATATGATCTGAGCAAACAGCTATCAGTATATGTGGGGCTTATCATCACCAACTGTATTCTGATGGGGCGCTTTGAAGCATTTGCCTTAGGGGAATCCTCCAGGGAAAATCCTTCCTTGATGCTCTTGGAAATGCTGGAGGGTACTCTATTGCCTTGTTGATTGTTGCATTCTTCCGTGAACTTTTTGGGTTCAGGAACCTTACTTGGCTTCCAAGTATTGGGAGATCCTATCAAGAAAACAGGTGTGTATGCTTTAGGTTATGAAAACAACGGCTTTATGCTTTTTGGCTCCTATGGCATTGGTAACCTATGGTATTGTAGTATGGGTACAGCGCTCACGCAACAAATCCCTTTATAGAAGAAGGTCATTAATCACTTAAAACGAAAAGAACATGTTAGAATATTTAACACTGATATTTAAATCTGTATTCTCAGAGAATATGATTTTCGCTACCTTCTTGGGTATGTGTTCGTACTTGGCGGTATCCAAAAAGGTATCTACCGCTATAGGTTTGGGAGCAGCCGTTATATTCGATGCAAACCCTTACAGTACCTATGAACTGGTTGCTTAACCAATATATCCTTAAAGAAGGTGCTTTGGCTTGGTTGGGAGAGGAATACGCTACTTATGACTTGAGCTTCCTTACCTATATCCTCTTTATCGCCACAGTAGCTACCATGGTACAGTTGGTTGAGATTATTGTAGAGAAGTTTTCTCCTCCTTGTACAACTCCTTGGGGATTTTCTTGCCTTTTGATAGCGGTGAACTGTGCGATCTTAGGAGGTTCCCTATTTATGCAATCTCGAGAAGAGACCATCCACACCTTCAGGCTTTCCGTAGCCTACGGAGTAAGTTCAGGTTTGGGCTGGGCTATTGCTATCTTGGCTTTAGCTGCTATTCGTGAGAAAAATACGTTATTCACATGTACCAGCGCCTTTGCGAGGCTTAGGAATTACCTTCATCACCACAGGGCTTATGGCTATTGGCTTTATGAGCTTTGAGGTATGCTCACTGGTGGTAGCAGCAAAAAGGAAGAACCTAAGAAGGGACAACCGTTCAACAAGAGTTAAAACAGATAAATTAGCTAATAATACAAAAAGACTTAAGTAATGATTTTAGCAAGTGAAATATTAACAACTATTACGGTAACGGTGGTAGGATTATTAGTAGTAATCCTCTTGTTAGTAGCGATTTTGCTTTTATGTAAACACAAAACTAACTCCATCGGGCCAGTGAAGATTACCATCAATAATGATAAGGTAATAGAAGTACCTCTTGGAGGGAGCTTGCTTTCTACCTTGGGTAACGAGAAGATATTCTTGCCATCGGCTTGTGGTGGTAAAGGATCTTGCTTGCAGTGCGAATGCCACGTGTATGAGGGTGGGGAGAAGCACTTCCTACCGAAACTCCTCACTTTACCAAAAAGAGACTCAAAGAGGGGGCACGCCTTGCCTGCCAAGTGAAAGTAAAACAAGATATGAAAATCAGGGTACCTGAACAAGTGTTTGGTATCAAGAAATGGCAAGCTACCGTAGTGAGAGTACAATGTGACTTCCTTCATCAAAGAGTTTGTAGTGGAAATTCCAGAAGATATGGATTACAAACCAGGAGGATATATCCAGATAGAAATTCCTCCTTGTGAGGTTAAATACTCCGATATCGATATTACTGCTCACCCAGTAGAACACCCAGGTGAGCCAGAGAAATTCAAGATGGAATGGGATAAGTTCAGCTATGGCCGCTAGTGATGAAGAATCCAGAGCCAGCAGAGCGTGCTTACTCTATGGCCTCTTACCCAGCTGAAGGACGTGAGATTATGCTTAACGTACGTATCGCTACCCCTCCTTTTGACAGAGCCAAAGGCGGCTGGATGGATGTAAACCAGGGGTAGCCTCCTCTTACATCTTCTCTCGTAAACCAGGAGACAAGGTAACTATCTCTGGACCTTATGGAGAGTTCTTCATCAACGAATCCAACGCCGAGATGTTGTATGTAGGTGGGGGAGCAGGTATGGCGCCTATGCGTTCGCACCTATACCACCTCTTCAAAAACATTGAAGACAGGACGTACTGTAACTTACTGGTACGGAGGTCGTTCTAAGCGTGAGTTGTTCTACGTAGAGCACTTCCGTGAGCTCGAACGAGAGTTCCCTAACTTCAAGTTCTTTATCGTGCTTTCTGAACCACTACCAGAAGACAATTGGAAAGTGAAGAAAGACATACATGACACTGAAGGTGATGGTTTCTTAGGCTTCGTACACAATGCGGTAATCGAACAATACCTAAGCAAGCACTGAAGCACCAGAAGATATTGAATTGTACTTCTGTGGTCCTCGATGATGAACAAGGCTGTTCAGAAAATGGGACAAGACTTCGGTATGCCAGACGAAAACATTCGTTTCGACGACTTTGGAGGTTAAAACAACTTTTTCCATAATATTAAAAATCCGACTCAGCAATGGGTCGGATTTTTGCTAATAGTGAAAAAGATTTGTTATTTATCATTGGTCATTTGTTATTAAAGTTGTAATTTTTGCGCCCGTTTTAATCACTATCCTATGTTAATTAGATATTGTGCTATTATTTTTGGCTGTTTGGCCTTAGGAGAGTTGATCGTTTATCTTACAGGGATTCACTTTCCTTCCAGTATTATAGGAATGATACTACTGACCCTTTTTCTACACTTAGGCTGGATCAAGCTGCATTGGGTCAAGGCTTTTTCAGATATGTTGATCTCTCACTTAGGGCTGTTCTTCGTGCCGCCCAGCGTGGCTATATTGGCTTATTTTGACCTTATAGCTAAGAATTTTTGGTCTATCAGTGTGGCTATTGTTGTCAGTACCATTATTGTGATGGTGGTAACAGGCCATGTATATCAGTTTATCCGCAAAAGAACCAAACATCACCATGACCATGAAAATATTTGAAAATCCTTTAGTCCTTTTAGCCATCACTTTTGGTGTATATTACGGAGTTCTTATGCTCCAACAGAAATACAAATCCGTATTCCTAAATCCTGTCATGCTTGCCGTTTCTGTCCTCATTGGGTATCTGGTAATCTTCAATATTTCCTATGAGACCTATGAGAGCAATGCAGGTATGTATATTGATTTTTGGCTTAAGCCTCTATTGTGGCTATGGGTGTACCCTTATACCAACAACTTTCCAAGATCAAGAAACAACTCCTGCCTCTTTTGGTATCTCAGTTTGTGGGTAGTTTGATAGGTATTCTCTCCGTATGTTATATAGCTAAAGGGATTAGGTGCCGATGAGCATATCATTCGTTCCTTAGCTCCTAAGTCCGTAACTCACCCCTATTGCGCTTTGAGGTATCCAAGACTTTACATGGGATTACCTCCCTTACGGTAGCCGCTGTGATTGTGACAGGGATATTGGGATCTATTTTAGGCTTCAAGGTACTCCAATGGACAGGTATCAAAAAGCCCGATGGGACGAGGAATTTCTTTGGGAACGGCTTCCCATGCCTTAGGGGATTATGGCTGCCTTTAACCTTAGCGAAAACACGCTATCTATGCCAGCTTAGGGAATGATTTTCAATGGTATCTTTACGGCTGTTTTAGCTCCTATTGTAATGCCCTTTTATCTTGTAAAGAAGAGAAAATGGTACGAGCCGTTCGGTCACTGGCGCCTTCTATTGCCTAATTTTTCTCGCAAAGCTTCGTAATTTATAAGGAGTTTTTCTCTATAATCAGGATTTAGGAGTTTGTTGAGTTCTGTTTTTGAGGGTTTTGGGTATTGAGATCTCCCTGAATGAGTTCAGTGACTACAGGAGCATCCATGATCAGATTCACCAAAGAAATATACTTGAGGCTGATTACTCGCTTGGCTATCTGGTAAGAAAATCCAATTGCCACGATAACAAACCACTTCAGGAACACGGAACAAAGCTGTTTCAAGGTAGCTGTACCACTGGTAACCAAGGCTGCATGTGCATGAGAGAGCAGGTCGTAGGTTTTTCCACTGACAAAATGTATATTTTCTTCCTTGATAAACTGTTTGTAGAAATCATATCCTAAAGAAGGCGCCCCTGCAATGACAAACTGATACTGATGGTAGCTTCCTACCACTGAGAGCATCACAGAGAGCATCTTGGCAATTTCTTGCTTACGACTACCAGGTAGCAAGGCAATAATAGGGACGCTCATCTAAGCCGTTTTCTTTTGAATACTTCCTCACTAACCTCCTTACGAGTCTGCAATAGCATCTAACAGAGGATGATCCTACAAAGTGTACAGGATATTGGTGCTTTGCTCTTCATAGGAAACTTTTTCGAAAAAGGCAGAATGACATACATGGAATCCACATCCCTTTGATTGCTTTTGATTCGGTTTTCTTTTCCAAGCCCATATCTGAGGAGAAATGTAATAATGGGTAGGAATCTCAGCTGCTTAGCCCACTTAGCGATACGCATATTGAAGCCTGGGATAATCGATGAAGATAACGCATCGGGCTGAACTGTAGTGATATCTCGTTTGCAAAAATCAATATTTCTGAAGAATTGTTCTGAAGATTGGTAAACCACTTCCCAAAACCCCATAAAAAGCCAAATCGCGGTAATGCTTAATGAGTTTTCCCCAACAGCCTCCATGCGATCCCTCCCCAGAAGCGAAAACTCCGCCTTGGGGTCTATCTGCTGTAGGGCTCGCATCAGGTTAGCTCCCATGTAAGTCGCCAGAGGCTTCACCAGCGATAAGGTAGTATTTCATAGTGATGAATATTTTCTGCAAAGATAATTATATTTTCCGAAAAATAATTGTATATTTGCCTTGCAATTATTTATTCTATATGCTAAGCAAAAAACCAACATCAAAAGTTAGTACAAAAAGCTCTCAAATGAAAGAAACATCGCAAAGCGAAACAGGCCTCTTTGTGGTAGAGGGAAGAAGAGTATAGTAGAGTTTGTCGAAGCAGGTTACCAAGCGGAGGCGATTTTGCTACAGACAGTCTTTTTCTCCAAGTCTTGCACACAAAGTTTCCTGTATCCCCTTGTTAGCAAGGGAGGAACTCTGCTAAAAGATAAGTACGTCTGAGCATCCTGATGAGGGGGTGGCTATCTTTCGCCAGCCCAAGAAAAAAGGGATACTTCAAGAAGGGGACTTATTTTGGCCTTAGACAATATTCAAGACCCAGGTAATTTGGGAAACGCTTATTCGCCTGTGTGATTGGTTTGGGATAGAAACGCTTCTATGTAGTGAGCAGACAGTGGATTGCTATAATCCTCAAAGTAGTGCAAGCCTCTATGGGGTCACTTTCACGGGTGGAGGTGCATTATCTCCCCTTTGGAAAGGATTTTAGCTACTGTGCACTCCCCATATATGTCGCTACTCTGACAGGGAACAAAACCTCTATACTAACTACTTTTCCAGAGGATTGTGTGATTGTTTTGGGCAACTGAAGCCAATGGAGTAAGCCCAGAGGTGGCTCGCCTCCTAGCTAATGATGCTATTACTATCCCACGTTTTGGTAGGCGCCAACAGGCAGAAAGTCTTAATGTAGCTATGGCGGGAGCGATTATAGTGAGTCAAGTAAAAGGGTAAAAAGTAAGATGGCAGTAGAGAGTTTTTGTGATAGAGACTTCTTTAATAGGTTAAAGAGGAATTGCTTGGAGATGAAATAGTGAGAGTAGATAAGGAATATGATGAAATAACCATTTGTTATGATTATGATTGAGTATTGATGTTGTTCAAAGAATTTTTATGCAAAACAAATTCCTTTGTATATCTTATCCTAATTATAATAGAAGAAAGGAGATTCATATAGCTATTGTAGCCTAAAAATATTGAAAATTAGTAAGAATGATGTACTTAAATGATTTTAGTCAAGAATACCTTGTAGATTCTTTGGATGAATTAAATATTACTAGTAGAAGATGTCAATTTTCATCTTAACTTTTTAAAGGAGAATGGATTCCCCCAATTATCTGCATTTGTCAGGAAAATAAATGTGTTATCTACTATTTAGAAGAAAGGGTACAATACATTAGTAAAAGGAAAAAGCAAGTGAAGAATATAAATATTTGTTGAGGATATATATGGGACAGAGGTATTCTTAAAAGCAAAAACAAAGTGCTGACTATTGATGAGTTTTATAGAATTGCACAATCTTTTTGAGACACAGGTAAGAGCCTGATTTTTATTGAATGGAAAGATATAAAAACAATTGGATGTATGCGAGATTGTCCTAAAATCTCGCATTTTTCTATTCAAGTAAACCAATTGGAATAATAGCCAATTATTTCACTCTCTTGACAATTATTTTCTTGTCAGTACATACCATAGCACTATAGCAAGTCCTATACTCAGACCTGTAAGCACATCGAAGGGGTAGTGTAGCCCTAAGTAGATACGACTATAGGAGACCACTGCAGCCCATAGCAAAAGTATTATAAGAAGCCTTGGGTAGAGAGGTCTTAGCACCTGACCTAAGAACATCGCCAAGGCAAAGGTATTGGCGGCATGGGCAGAGAAATAACCGAATTGACCTCCACAGCGGGTAAAACGCAGTTGTCCATTAATCAATGGATTATGACAGGGGCGTAGGCGCTGAAACTGAACATGAAGAGATTGGAGAGCTGGTCGGTTGGGGCAATCATAACTGCTACACACAGAAGAATAAAGAAAAATCTCCTGAGAGAATGATGCTTATAACACAGCCAACACAACCATGCATACAAGGGAATAGCCGCCCATTTGTTGGTGACAAAGAGCCAGAATCCATCCCATAGGGGGGTGCCTAAGCCATTGAGAAAGAGAATCATCTCTTGGTCAAGGCAGTTTAGAGTATCTATAAAAGCTATTCATAACGAGACTTATTTCTCGGTCATAGAAAGCTGATAGCCTCCTGAATAAGACTCTCAGCAGAGGCTTCGAGTTCTTCTCGTCCTCCTTGTCGAATTCCTCCAACCATTCTACCTCATCGTCAGCAAGGTTGAGGATAAAGCGAGGAAATTCTGTGTGAATGATAAAAATAGCGTCCGGGATAGTCCGGTATTATCACCGAGGCAAAAATTTAGAAATGATGCCATAATTAGTTCTTAGTTTGATTATTTCCTTATCAGTCTGTTTGATAGTATTAGAAAGCGAGTGGTTTGTAATAGAGCTGAAAGCCAGTCCTACCAGAGCCTATCCAGATACCAGTAGTCTTCAGTGAGGGTATGCAGTCCTAAGTAGTAGCAAATAGGAAAAGCAATTACGCAATAAGAAATAAAAGAGAGGGATCATGGGTATCTTGGCGTCTTGTAAGCCACGAAGCGCTCCCAAGGCAACTGTCTGCAAGCCATCTACTATTTGGAAAAGAGCGGCTATCAGTAACAGATGAGCAGATTCTCCTATCTACAAGAGCAATATTGTCCACGGTGTCGAGCTTCTCTGTATTGAGAAAAATTCTGGTAGCTGGTAGCGCAATAGCCCTATAAGCCCCCCTAAGACCATTTGTGTCAGGAGTATGAAAAGGAAAATAGAGATAGCTACACGGCGCAGGAGATGTAATCCTCCATGCCTTTGTAGTTACCTACTCGTATCATAGCTACTACACTCATTCCATTGGCAATCATAAAGGTCAAGGTTGCTATACTCAGGGCAATTTGATTGGCCGCTTGATAGATCTGTCCCAGTACCCCCACTAAGCCAAGTGGCAGCAATGAATACTCCTGCTTCGAAAACCACTTGCAGACCGGAGGGTACCCCTATGTGAATGAATTTTTTGATCACAGTACTATCTATCTTGGGCATAAGATTTTTCATATATTGGGTCATACGAGTATCCTTGTATAAGATGCCCATAGTAGGATAGGCATCACCACTCGTGAAGTCAAAGTACCTACCGCAGCCCCCAATACCCCCATACGAGGACAGCCCCAATTTCCATAAATAAAGAGATAATTGAGGAAAATATTGAGCAAATTGGCGGTAATAGTTACATAGAGTGAATACTGAGTGATAGAGAAACCATCCACCAAACTGCTTGAGTGCTTGAAAAAAACATCAGGGGGATAATCGAGACAGCTACCATATGTACACAAGGGAACCGCCAAGGCGATAACCTCCTCCTTCTGCTGGGTGTAGAGCATTAAGGGCTTAGAGAGAAAGAGCCCAGCAAAGATAATTACTCCTAACAAGGTATTGATTAGTAGTCCATGAGTAAGTATGGATTTTGTCTCAGCTGTATTATGTTTTTTAACCGATTCGGCAGTAAGGGTAGTAATCACTGTAGAGAAACCAATACCAAAAGGACATCAGTAGGACACATAGCTATTGCCCAGGAAGCCGCTGCCAGTTCTAGGGTACCAACCTTTTCCCACCATAGCCGTATCAATCACTCCTACTAAGGTATGTCCTAACATGGAGAGTATAATAGGGAGCGCTAAGCGAAGATTGTAACCAAATTCGTTGATGTATTGTTTCATTCTTTCACAGATTTTTCTTTGGGTTGTTTGGGCTTTTTCTTCAGCCTGTTTGTAGAAAGGAAATATCCTGTTCTACTTCCCAATTGGCACGTAATTCTATTTCTTTTAGCAAAGTAGCGAATGATTTCTGGTTGTTTTCTTTGGAGAAAGTTTCCAGTATCCCATTTTTGTTGTGGTTCTTGTCCTCTACAATGCGCAAGAGATAGTTCCCTGCCTTCAGGTAAGGGAAATGATAAGTAGGGACTGCTCTTTTCTATGTATTGACTGTATAGCACATTCTTTTCCGTCCTTATCTGTAAGTTCTATAATAAAAGGTAAGGATAAAGAATCCTTGAAAGAGACTTTTAGAGAAGCAAAATCCTCAGCCCGCTTGGCGGAAAAAGATTCTTTGAGGGTGTCACTCTTCTGGTGATAGAAATCCTCAAAAGGCACTTAGAGCCGTAAGATGGTATTTTTCCCCTTCTTTCACAGGAAAGGTAAGGGATACTTTCTCTGAGTTGGGAGTAAAATCTACTTTGTAATCGACCAATGTACTATCTTTATCCCTGATTTGCAAGACTTTTTGGGTCGAAAGCAACCAGAGGGATATTGGAGAGAAAAAGTAATTTGTTCCTCTGTAGGGAGAGACTTTTTGTGTTCGCTGGAGATGGTCAACTTTTCTCCCTTCATTTTTCGATACTTGACAGTAAAAATATCTGTCTTTCCAGTTCCCTTCACTTGTAGTCTTAGGGAGTCCTTTATATCAGGGTGATACCATAGCCATAATGTATCCTTCTTAGGTTCTTTTGGTTATTGTCCATTTGAAATCCGCAGGGGAGAGGGTCAAGGGGCTGAACCTTGATACTGTCTTTTTCCCTTGGTAACCTATATTAATACGCTTTTTCCGCCGAAAGGAAAGGGCGGGATACCTTCGTAGGGAGTTTTTCCTTGAATAAGGAAAGTACAAAGGAACTATCTGTGGTCGGAAGGGTGATAAATTCTTGATGGAAACCTATTTTTATCTGTCTTAGGATCAAATAGATAGTTATTGTCCTTATCCTTCATAGCAACCAATAGATACTTTCCCGCCTTCAGGTGGGTGAGCTTGAAGGAGGTAAGACTATCTAGGGTATTGCTCACATACATAGGCGGTTTCTTGTAGACAACAGAATCGGAGAATTTCTCCCCTACTTCATAGAGCATGATATTTACATAGTTGTCCGCTTTTGGGACTTTCAGCATCTACAATGTGCCCCTTTAGTGAAAGAGAGTCTATATACCCCCTGTGGAGAAGGTATAGGTATAGAAATTCAGAGGGTTTCCCTCGTTGTTGTCCTGTATACTTTTACCAAAGTTGAAAGTATAAGTAGTGTTGGGTTTTAGTGTGTCCAATATCTTGATATCTATATATTTAGAAGCATTCCCTGTAGGGGTAATATTGGGGAATATCTCCATAGGGGCAGAGATAATTAGTTGCTTCCGGATATCCTTAAGGGTGACATATTCATCAAAATAGATACGAATATGATTTCCCTGTAAAGTGCACAGAACCATTAGCAGGTGTAGTACGCAATACTTTTTGGGAGAGTCTTATCCTGTTCGCCTCCAGTAGGGTGAGCCAATGCGGGCACAAGCTATGCATAAGATATTGATACAGAGAGCTTTGATAAAAATAAGTATGTTTCATAATCTATCCTAATCGGGCAAGAGTATTTAGTTTTTCCTAATAGTTTGACAGCTATAGTGTTAGGAAATTCTTTCTTGCGGTATTTGGTTACAGACTGTATTCCTTCACGGGTATTGGTAAGGAAAAGTTCATCTGCCTTTTGCAATTCAAAAGGAGAGACACTGCGCTCTTCCAAGGAGAAATCCTCTGTTTTTCCAAGCGCTTCTATTAGTTTCTTACGAGTAATCCCATTGAGGGCTCCATCGGATAGAGGAGGGGTTACTATTTGGTTTCCAAAAACTAAGAAGAGGTTACCATCCAGGAAGCTAACAACATTCTTCTGAGTATTCATTAGGGATACAGTTCTGATAATCATTCTCCTTGGCAAAAACACTTCCGATAATATGGAGCATTCGATTGGTTGTATTAAGCGTAGAGAGTAAGTCAGCCTGAGTATAGTAATCCTTGAAAAGTTCTACTTCGTAAGGGATGTTAAGGTTTTGGTAGAAAGGTGTAGTAATCCCTTCTATATCCATGCAATAGTTCACCTCTTGGCTCTGTGGGGTATATCCGCCCCCTTCCTTGCGAGAGATCGTGGTACGTACTAGCACAGGCTTGCCGGAAAGGGCATTACCTTGGATAGTTTTTGGATTTCACTCTCCAAGAACTCAAGGGTAAAGCTATCCGGGATATCCATACGTGAGATACGCATGGTAGCCATTAGTCTAAGGTAGTGTTCCTCCCAGAAGATAAGTTTTTCCTTCTACATATTTGACAAGGTCAAAGACGCCATCTCCATAGAGAAACCGCGATTTTTAGCCGAAAAAGAGCAGGGAGGTTTGTTGTATTTCTCCGTTATAGTTTATCATTTAGTTACAAAATTATATAAGCACAAAGGTACAAATTATTTTCTGGGATCACCTAAAAGCCTATGAGTAAGTTCGGTTAGCCATTTGCCTTGCACCTTCATTACCTGCTCTATGACCTCTCTTACACAACCTTGGCCGCCCCCAGATGAGAGATATATCGAGCTACTGCTTTCACCTCAGGTACCGCATCCTGAGGGCAAGTAGAGTGAGGCCTACAAGCTTCATAGGAGCTACATCAGGGGATATCGTCGCCCATATAGAGAATTTCCTTTGGGATGGAGGTTATATTTGTCCATATAATCCTTTAGAGGTTCTATCTTGAGGTGGTTGGCCATATATACATCAGTTACGCCTAATTGTTCGAATCTCAGGCGGGTACCAATGTTGTTCCCTCCTGTAATAATAGCGATACGATACCCTTGGTTGATCGCCTGCTTGATGGCATAGCCATCCTTTTACGATTGAACGAACGCAGTAAGTCTCCTTCATTGGTTACCAAGACTTGGCATTGGGTAAGCACTCCGTCTATATCAAAGATAAAAAGTGGTGATATCCTTGAGGAGCTCTTTGTAATTTTTATTGTCCATAAGTCGTTAATATAGAGGTTGATATATCTTTTGTAAATGTCTTTTTCTACACCTTGTAATAGTTGTAAATGTTTCTCTATCACTGTTCTATCGCCACGCTTGGCAGGCCCTGTTTGTCCTTCGAAAGAAATTGTGTTGTAATCCCTTGCGACAGGTCTCCTCCAGTAGCGGCAGGAGTAGCTCAAAAGGAATCTGCTGGATAGAGCAAAGCTGCTGACTAAGATACCACATGTGGTTGGCAAAATTATTCAAAAAGACAGCAGCCACATGCAAATACTGCCGCTGGAGGCTATCTATAGCATAGCACTTGGGAGAAAATTCCTTAGCCAAACCTTTCAAAAAGGACAAAATCACTGGCTTCTTCAGTTTCCAAACAAAAAGGGGAATTTTGGAAAAATCTATTTCTTGTTCTTTGGAAAAAGATTGTAAGGGTAGCATACTCCTCTCCGTTGCCTATCACTTAAGTCCTTCATAGGGACACTGCCAGAGGTATGTACTACCAATCGTCCTTCAAAAGGAAGAGAGGAAGACAAAGGCGCAATCGCCTGGTCTTTTACCGAAAGAATGTAAATATCGGCAGGGAGTAGCGCCTCCATTAGGGAGGTCTTCTCCACAGGAATGGTATCAAACTCAGGGGATAGGGGACTGCGGTTGTATATCTGTATAAGCTGATATTCAGCACTTTGACTTAGTTTTTTAGCTAAGTGGTAGGCTACATTCCCTCCTCCTAATAGGACTACTTTTTTTCATCAATAGCAAACAAATGCCAAAAGTACTACATTTTCACGAGACTAAAAAGATTTATTTTATTTTTTTAGGTCAATTCAAAGAAAAGCTGTACATTTGCACTTAAAATTACATTCATGAGAAGACTTATAGGCATCACTGCCCTTTTAGCACTACTAAGTGCTTGTTCTGACAAAAAGGCTCTCTTTCAGGAGATTGGAGAATGGAGAGTATCACTGTAAATGGGAAACAACAACCCCTTGGATGATTGCACTAAGAAGACCTATCTTAACTTTCGGGAAGGATTCTATCACTTATCACACTTTCATGCCTCAGGCTGATTGTAAGGAGACTGTCTTCACTTAGCCTACAAGGCTACCAAAGATAGTCTAAAAGTAACTAATGAGACAGGACGTATAGAGCGCAGCTACTACGCTGTCAAAGGAGATACCCTAACCATTACAGATACAGCGGAGATGAGAGGACAGAAGTTCACTTCAAACCTTATCCTGATAAAGAAAAAAATAATTCCCTAATAAAGGGCTGCCAGAGAATACTTTAGGCAGCCCTTTTTATTTAACATAATTTTTGCTCGCCCCCTATATATGAGAACATTTTTTATTTTTTTATTCTTTATTTTTCTATCCAGCTATATGGGCAACCTGAAAAACTCTCTTCAGGGAAATTTATTCTTGTGCCCAAGAAAGAAGCTCCTCAACAGCCTAAAGGTAGTGAGGAAAAACCTCAGAAGTGTCTTCTTGGCTAAAGAACTATCAGAAAGATCACCCTTACTCCATCTTTTTCTTCTAGAGGATAAAAGGGTAGACTTCACAGGGCAATACCGCAAACAATACGACAAGAAAAGAATTTACCCTTCCACAGAGCCAGACCGATCTGAAGTTAGATAAAGGAGCAAGACCTTTCTGCTCTCAAAGGAGATAAGTCCTATGGGAATTCAACAGTACAGCCGATGCAGTAGGAATCTTCTGTAGGGACTATGCCGATGTGGATGGGGATTTAGTGGATATATACCTCAATGATGAATTGGTTATAAGCAATGTGTATCTCAGGGGTGACTATCAGCGCCTACATATTCCCCTAAAGGTAGGGTTTAATAAAAATAGAAATCAAAGCTCTCAATCAAGGGCTCTATGGCCCTAATACGGCCGAGTTCCGCGTGATAGATGATAATAATCAAGTCCTTATCAACCAAACGTGGGCTCTTCTGACAGGTTATAAAGCCCGTTTTGTGATTGTTAAAGATAAATAGTAATGATTAATGATTAACGCCAATAATGATTATTTCATAATTCGTTAATCATTAATCATTAATCATTGGAGATGAATTTTTAGCGCATATTTTTATCAGGAGAAGGGGATGATTTACTAAAAATTAGGGAACTTTATGGGGGATACTGTACGAGGAAAACAGTATTTGGACTATCCTAAAGGAAGTACAACAAGGGATTCTTCTACATAGACAGATAGATACTTTTACAGATGCCCATCCACTTTTTCGACAAAGTAAAAAGAGGTTGGTGTCTTTTTATGGACATTATGCAGGAGTGATTACTGATATTTTCTATGATTATTTCTTGACTAAACACTGGAAAAACTTCTCAACAGAGGATTTAGATGGCTATATTGAGCGTTTTTATACCCTTATACAAGAGAAAAAGGAGGTGTTAAACCCTGCAAATGCAGGCCATTGCCAGCTATATGATGCGAGATAATTGGCTCAAAGCCTACCAAAGTTACTCAGGCCTTGCTCAAATTCTCTATCAGATGGATAAGCGTACTGACTTTCGTTCTCAGATGCAGTATGCAATAACCTCCCTACAAGCGGAAGAGTCTCTTTTTTGAAGAGGAATTTCTCCCATTTTTCACTCAATTGCAAGAATTTGTAGATAAAAAAATCTGATTATCAATTTTTAGAAACTCAAAATTCAAAACCTGAAATTCAAAAACTAATGATACGTTATATCCATTTACTATTGGCCATTGTAGCCTCTGTATTCTTTGCTTTGGCAGCTGTAACGAGGGATTGTCATAGGAATCAATAATATAGATCGGCAATATCCCTCTTATAGAGCAGAGAATCTTGATCAAATTACCTTAGCGCAATCTATAGATGGAGTGAAGAGTGCTTATGTAGATGTCAGCTCTCTTACTATAGATCCACGAGGCTTTGCTGTGATCAAGGCTACAGATATGGAAGGAAAAGAGGTGAATGCTCATATAGATCTCCCTTACAGGAAAGGTATTGGGAAAGATTGAAGAAAAGTCTGCTTTTGTTAAGAAAATGGTTTCTCTACATCGCTCTTTTGGAATTGAAGAATGTAGGGCGTATTATTATGGGATTCATGGCACTATTCTTAGTTTTTTTAGTTCTGTTTCGGGGCTTATATTAATCTTTAAGAAGCAAAATGGGGCTAAGAATTTCTTTAAAAAGACAGTGAAAGATGGGTTCTCTCGCTACTATCATACTCTTTTTGGGTAAATGGGTGCTTATTCCTTTGCTAATATTAGGGCTTACAGGTACTTATCTTGTATACAATCGTTTCTTAGGGGCAAAAATAGAGGCAAATCATCAGGTAGATTATGCCATAGAGGAAGCCTATGACGGAGAAGACCCTATGGATGTACAACAGATAGCTATATTTAAGCAGATTACTTTGGACAAGGTGGTGAGCATAGAGTTTCCTTTTCGATACCACTCCTGAAGATACTTATTTGGTAAAGCTCAAGGATAAGGAGCTGATAGTGAGTCAGTTCACGGGAAATGTGCTCAGTGAGATTACTTATCCTAAGACACAGGTTTTTGCTCGTTTCTGTAAGGATTTACACACAGGGCGTACCAGTGTGTGGTGGGCAGCAGTTTTGGTGTTTTTCCTGTGTGGGCATGCTCTTCTTTATCTATACAGGATTTGCCATCACCTTCTCTCATAAAGTCGGTAAAGGTACGCAATACTTGCACTCCTACCGAGGCTGAGTACATCATACTGTATGGTTCAGAGGGGGGAATACCCTTTTGATAGCCCAAAAGGTTCTTATTCAGTTACAGAATTTAGGGAAAGAAGGCTTATCTTACCCTCTCAATAGCTACCAGACCTATCCTAAAGGAAGTCATTTACTATATTTACCTCCACCTATGGTGTGGGAATCCGCCAAGTAATGCCGATAGGTTTCTTTCTTTGCTCCATAGTATACCACAGGAGCAAATGTCCTATGCTGTGGTAGGTTTTTGGTTCTAAGCTCTATCCAGATTACTGTGCTTTTTGCTAAGGGCTATAGACCAAGAACTCAAGGGACAATCATGGGCACGACCTTTTCTTGCCCCTGTATACAGTTAATGATCAATCTATAGAAGAGTTTCTGGAGTGGGTAAAGAGTTGGAATACACATAGTGAACTTCTCCTAAGTGAGCAGAAGAGTGCTTATGAGGGAAAAAGAGCGCCTTTGTTCTCTCTAAAAAGTTCTCAATACCATTAAAGAAACAGAAGAGGGACATATATTTACCCTACAATTGCAGACAAATAAAAATATACTTCTGGAGATCTTTTAGCTATTTATCCAGATGGCAAGCAGGAACGCCTCTATTCGATAGGAAAAGTAGGGGCAAATACAGCTTACTGTGAAGCTACATCCACAAGGATTGGGGTCTAACTATCTGTATCATTTTGCAGAAAGGGCAGCAGTTGAAGGCACGCATTATTTCAAATCCCTCTTTCCATATACCTAAGGAGGCTAAAAAGGTGATTTTTATTAGTTGCGGAACAGGGATTGCTCCTTTTTAGGAATGGTTGATCAGAATAAAAACAAAAGAGCTCCATATATATGCCGGATTTGGGCATAATAATGACAAATCTAAGGAATATAGTGCTTTTTTTGATGAGCATAAAAAGAAAAGGAAAGTTAAGAGAATACCATTTTTATCTTTTCAAGAGAGCAAGATGAAAAAGAGATATGTGACTGATTTGCTTAAGAGAGATGCTGCATTTGTCAAAGAGACTTTGGATACAGGGGAGTGATCATGATCTGTGGTATGTTATCTATGTATAAGGATGTAACCCAGTGGATAGATGAATCTATGCCTTTTTCGACAGCATATTATAAAGCCAGTGGACAATTTTTAGTAGATTGTTTTTAAAATGACCAAGCATACCTATAACTGCCTCTTCTTAGTCCTTGGTATAGGGATAGGTTATTATTTGCATCAAGGATGGTGGTATTACCTTGGGGTGATACTGCTTTTTGTTGGAATACTCTCTTGGGGGAGTGTTTGATATTCGATTGTCTTATTTTTATTCCAACTATTTATCACTTAAAGGATAGAAAGGTGAAGCAGGTAGTGCTCACTTTTTGATGATGGCCCCTACCGAACTTACACCTCGATTTTTGGATTTGCTCAAGCGCTATGAAGCTAAGGCAGTTTTCTTTTGTATAGGACATCAAGTAGAAAAACATCCACAGATTCTCCAGCGAATTAAGGAAGAAGGACATCTAATAGGGCAACCATACCCTACAGCCATATTCCTCAAAAACTGTTTTGCCTCCACCGCTACTATGATCTGTGAGATACAGCGTGTAGATAATATATTGAGCAAAGGAAGGGGTAGCTACTCCTTATTTTTCGTCCACCCTATGGGATTACTAATCCGCATATAGCAAAAAGCGGCAAGACAGACAAATGAAAAAGTAGTAGGTTGGGATATTCGTTCGTTGGATACAGTGATTAAGGATGAGGAAAGGCTGTTTTAAGCGTATCGTATCCAAGCTGTCACAAGGTAATATTATCCTAATGCATGATACTTCAGAACGTACCCTTAGGGTGCTTGAGAGGCTCTTACAATACTTACAAGACCATCATTATAAAATAGTAAACCAAATAGAATAACAAAAGAGGCTGTCCGATAGGGATAGCCTCTTTTTAGCTTTCTATTCTGTCAGAGTATAGTAGACAATAAGTTTGAGCTTCTTAGCTTCAGGCACAGAGGAGCTGTTGCCCATAAAAGTACAGTATATAGGGTAGTTTTTCAGCTGTTCCTAAGACAGTTTTCTTTTTCTTGGTTATTACTATCTTTGTACTTAATACTCTTCATAGCAGAGATAGTTGTTCTACTATCCTGAGAAAGGTGAGTGGATACTGCCAATCCTATTTTTACATTATCTGCATTGTTTTTGATAAGAGTTGTTAGGGTGGTCAGTAATACGTATGTGATAGTAGTAATTACCTGCCTTATCTTTCTTTAATTTTCCTATAGAAGAAATGTCTGCAGAAATTTTTGTTGGTAAGTTCTCCTGCATAATCACTCAATATAGTCCCTTTTATCCGCATTATAGGGTAATACATAAGAAGGCAATTGGCTTTACATTTACTTTAGAAGCATCCACATACAAAAGCAAATCAGCCTGGTTGATAATAGGTTTCTTTGTCTTGAGCATTTGGAAGATATGAGTTGTTCTCAGGGATAGTAATCTCAGCAGTATATCCTTGCCTCCTTTGAGATAAATCGAGTCATCAGATAGGGTTACATTCTGGTTGGTGACCTCATATTTGTTAAAGTAAATACCATTGAGATAATTCAAAGGAATTTCTTTTGGTATAATCACGATTGTCTTTTTGTAAAGATAAGTGTAGATCACCTCAATCTTAGCATTCTTGAGATTGATTTGAGCCAAGAGATCTTGAGAAAAATTAGAGGATGAAATTACAATTCCTTTCAAGACCTGAGAGAAAGAAGCACTTGAGCTAAGAGAGGAGTCCCCTTCTTTATCTAATAGATAACTTTTGGAATAGAGTAGGGGAGAGTTCTATACGAAAGCCAGGAGAAAGCTTGTCTTTTTCCTGAGTGGATTCGTCCTCAGTGGTAGTAGGATCGTCGAATTTTTTACGAACAATAGCCTGATTGGAAGCTCCAGCTACAGTCACTTGAGCTAAGGTTGTAGCAGTAGGAAGTGAAGTGTTAGAATAATAGACTTGATTCTCTAAATTACTGTCTATATCTCTTAGATTATAGTTGAGTTCCTCCACTTTCATAGAGAACTGAGCACTTTTTATTTCCGTAGATGGAGTCCAACTTATAAGTTTTTGACAGTCTTGGAGGCATCATTAGGGTCTTTTTCCGTTTTTCTGTAGCATAGAAAGGTAAGTATAAGTATACTTTTTCTACTGTTTCATTTTCATTATAAGAAGAAGTTTCTTCTGTTTTTGTTTTTCTCTCCAAAAGTAGGATTGGCAGTGCTCAACACCACTTGGCTTACGATGGAGACATTGGTAGTTCCTAAGTTTCCTTGGGTAAGCTGTCCGAAGATAGGATTATTCAGGTCGTTGGTCTGAATAGCACTTTCTTTTTATATTATTGAATTCCAAAGGAATAGAATCCTTTTTAGGTGTGAAGAGAGGTTCTCCTAAGATATTGCTTCCTACCTGCTGAATGTCTCCATCTGTATTGCAAGAAGGAGTTAGCACACAGGCAGAAAGGAGTAGAAGGTAGGTATATATATGCTTCATTCTTTTTATATGTTAGTTAAAAATAAAATAGTTTGTGTACGATCCGCACCGACAGAAACCAAAGTGATAGGCACTTCCACTTCTTTTTCGATAAAGCGGATATAATCCAAAAAGTTCTTTAGGTAAGTCATGTGCACTTTTTATAGCAGAAAGGTCAGAAGACCAGCCTTTAAGCTCGGTGTAGATAGAGGTTATCTCCTCGGTTTCAGTTGCATAAGGAAGTGTTCGATGGTCTCTCCTCTGTAGAGATAAGCGGTACATACCTTTAGGGTATCAAAACCACTAAGTACATCTGCTTTCATCATCATTAGTTGGGTAACTCCACTAAGGCGGATAGCATAGCGTAGCGCTACTAAGTCGAGCCAACCGCAACGGCGCTTACGCCCTGTAGTAGCTCCTACTTCTCGTCCTATCTGAGCGATTTTTTCTCCTGTCTCATCGAAGAGTTCTGTAGGGAAAGAGCCACTACCTACACGAGTGGTGTAAGCCTTGAAGATTCCCATAACATTCTTAATTTGGTTAGGAGCGATACCTAAGCCAGTACAAGCACCAGAAGCAGTTGTATTGGATGAAGTAACAAAGGGATAGGTACCAAAATCAATATCTAACATAGACCCTTGTGCGCCTTCGGCGAGAATCTTTTTACCTTCCCTCTGAGCATGGTAGAAATAATCTTCGCTATCGATGAAGGTGAGCTGTTTCAACGACTCAATAGCTGCAAAAAATTTCTCTTCTAACTTCTTAAGATCATAATCCAAAGACACCTTAAAGAAGCCAATCATAGAGAGGTGTTTGTCGGTTAATTCTCTATAAAGCTTAGGGAAATTGGGGTGTTCCAAGTCTCCTATTCTAAGTCCATTACGCCCAGTTTTATCCATATAACAAGGACCTATTCCCTTGAGCGTAGAGCCGATCTTAGCTTTCCCTTTGGAGAGCTCAGAAGCTTGGTCTAAAAGGCGGTGGGTAGGTAGGATGATATGAGCCTTAGGAGATTAGTAAGCGTTGCTTGATGTCGATCCCAAAAGGGCTAATGCTTCTATTTCCTTTTGGAGAATGATAGGATCTATCACTACTCCGTTACTAATAACATTGATAACATTGGGGCGGAAGATACCCGAAGGAATGGTGTGTAATACATGCTTTACCCCCTCAGAACTCAAGGGTATGTCCTGCGTTAGGCCCTCCTTGGAAGCGGGCAATGATATCATATTTAGGAGTAAGAACATCTACTATCTTCCCCTTTCCTTCATCTCCCCATTGGAGACCAAGTAGCAAATCTACTGACATGATTATTGATTTTGAGCTTCGTTTAGTGTTTTCTTTTTGTTGCGCCTACCATAGAAATAAAGAGAGTGGTTATCAATAGTGATATCAAAAACCTCCTCTATAGTTTGTTTGATAGCTTGGATACGAGGGTCACAGAACTCCACGACTTCTCCTGTGTCGGTTAAGAATCACATGGTCATGTTGGCGGTCAAAGTATGACTTCTCATAATGAGCCTGGTTTTTGTCCAAACTGGTGACGACGTACCAGCCCACAATCCAAAAAGAATTTCTATAGTATTGTAGAGTGTAGCACGGCTTACACGATAGTTTTTGTTTTTCATTTTGATATAGAGAGACTCAATATCAAAAATGTTCATTACTATCATAGATTTCTGAAGTACAGCATATCGCTCAGGGAGTCTTGCGATGTGCATGCTCTTCTAAATATTTTAGTAAAAACCTTTTTAACTATTTCTTTGATTTTCTACATTTGTTCCCCATAAAAAAAGTATCTATTTCACGACAAATTTACAAAAATAAAAACAGATGGACAAAATTATTTGTCTGTTTATTTGTAGATTTATTGATTTATCAATTGTTATTAGGGATCTAATTTGTGATGGATAATTCTATCATATAATCCTGAACGAAAAGCCTTTAGAGTCTTGGATTCCCTTTTTGGATTTCAGGATTGTCTTCCTTGCCTAAGAGGTTATTTTTCATGGCTCTATCTTCTTTTTATAGATACCATTGACCTTGCCATTTTCATCAAGGATATAGAGATAGTTTCCTTGCATCATTTGATACATAGTGTGCATCTGGAGATATAGGCACGAGGAGTCTCATCTGTCTTTAGAAAACACACTACGACCCCCATGAACGGAAAGGTTTGTCATATCCCCATAAGATCAACTAAAGAAGGATAAATGTCTATCTGTTGGGCAATTTCACTATGATGTTTCCTGTAGGAACTAAGTTTGGGATTAGGGCTATAGAACATAGATAGCGGCTCCCATATTGGTAATAGGTTCTTTATAACGCTCATAATAAGTTTTGAGTTAGGGATGATCATTCACAAAAACAAAGATAGTATTCTCAAACCAAGGTTCTTTTCTTAGCACTTTCGAAGAATTTTTTAATGAATAATCTGTATAACCGATAGTTTGATGAATATCTAAGGTACCTTTGTCAAATTTTTCCTTCATATTTTTAGGAATTTGGAAAAGGATGATGAGAGGAAAGAGTGAATATAGTTTCCAGAAAAAGGTTCTTTTTCTTTGGGAATAGGTACATTCATATACTGAAAGAAAGGTTCGTCCCAGATTCCCCAATGACCATCATCATCAGCGTCATTGTTATATTCTGTCTTTCCGTAATAATGGTCAAATACCTAAGATATTAGAGAAACCTAAGAAAGCCCATAGAACCATTGGGTGCAGAATGGAAAGAAAGAAGTATCATAGCCCCATTTCCTTTGGCTATGGAGACCAAGGATTGGGTGGGCTGTTTTACATAAGGAGAAGAGGTATATGCTACCTGAAAGGATGGGATACCTGCCAACATAGAGGACATGCCATGGATAGACTGACGACCAGTACAATAAGCATTGTCTAAATACATATGAATGTTGAGATAAGGAGTCCAAAAAGGGAGTATAAGACTTTGAAATTAGGAATATTTTCTTTAGTATTCATACATCCCCAATATTCTTTGCCAAAAGCTTTCTAATATAAAAAAAGCACTATATTAGGTTTTTGCTTTACTCTGACGATGGTATTGTTTGATCGGCTTTGATATTCTGTTGGATATAATCTTCTGTAACGAAAGTTATATTCTCTGAATCCTTTGTTCTTTCCAATAGCTACGAATTAAGACAAAAAGGCGTGTTGAGAATGACATCTGCTTGGGCAGATATAGTACACATGACGACTGGCATCAAGCATATTAATAGGTCGTGTATCAGTAGCTAAACCTCCTCCACGAATAGCCATCATAATAAGAGTGCCAAAAACGCTAAAGAAGACGAGGTAGAGGTCATAAAATAGGACTTTTCTTTGGGACTAGATTTAGCGTTGTCTACTATTTTTACTGCTTATACAGATAGACCCAAAGAGCTATAAGGAAGAAAAAACAGAGAAATAAGTACCAATACATCCCTAAGAAAGGTAGAAAATAGTCTTTGCTTTGTTCTCCTCATGTTCTATAACAGCAAAAGGAAGCTGTAGTAAGACGTGATTTTGCTAAAAGGATAGTATACCATATCAATAAAATTGGTAGCTATAAGCAATTGTATTAGGGTATAAAATAAGCTCAAAAAAACAGCTTTTTGGATATTTTTGACAGGGTGTTGTATCCATAAGGGGAAGTAGGCTTAATAGAATAAAAGAGTAGGTTGATATACATGATGGCTGTAGTGTCAAAAGCCAATCCGTAATAGAATAGATCAAGACATCGATATTCTCCCACTACATCATATGTTAGAAGTAAAAAAATAAACCGAGCATATAGCATAAAAAAGATAACTAGAAAATATACGATATAGAAATACCAAATATTCGTTGGAAATGCGAATGTGTTTCATAAGAAAATAGGTTTGAAAAGTAAAAAGGTACTACTTTAGAACAAAGTAGTACCCTAAAACAAAAATTATGAAAAACTAAACCACTATTGTTCCTTTTTCCATTTTGTCTTTGAGTTCTTGGAGTACATCCAAGTCTCCTAAAAGTGGATTTTTTTCCACTTGCTGTGTAGCTTGGATAGCTTCTTTCACATTTTTTCCTCTTCTTCTTTGAAGATAGCAGTGTGAGAAGCTACTACACGCTTGAATTCCTTGCTGAACTCAATGATCTTGAAATCAGCAGTATCTCCTTTACCCAATTTCTTGCCACTTTCTGTTTCTAAAGTGACGAGAAGGAACGAAGGCTAAGATATCTTCATTGAAAGGAACAGTAGCTCCTTTGTCTGTAATCTTAGAGATAGTACCTTGGTGGATAGTACCTACACCAAATTCATTTTTCGTATTTATCCCAAGGATTAGCTTCCAATTGTTTGTGACCTAAGGCAAGCTTACGTGTATTTACATCAAGCTCAAGTACAACTACTTCCATCTTGTCACCCTACAGCGCAGAACTCAGAAGGATGTTTGATTTTTCTTAGTCCAAGAAAGGTCAGAGATGTATACAAGTCCATCAATACCTTCTTCTAATTCTACAAATACACCGAAGTTGAGTGAAGTTGCGAACAGTTCCTGTGTGGCGAGACCTCACAGGGTATTTGGCTGTGATGTCAGTCCATGGATCTACAGTAAGCTGTTTGATACCTAAAGACATTTTTCTTTCATCACGGTCTAAAGTAAGGATTACAGCTTCTACTTCATCACCTATGTTTACGAAGTCCTGAGCAGAACGCAAGTGAGTGCTCCAAGACATTTCAGAAACGTGGATAAGTCCTCTACTCCTTCAGCTACTTCTACGAAAAGCGCCATAGTCAGCAATAACTACTACTTTTTCCTTTTACTTTGTCGCCTACCTTAAGCTCATCAGAGAGCTTCCCAAGGATGTTTTTGGAGTTGTTTTAGACCCAATTGGATACGAGACTTGTTGTCATCGAAATCAAGGATTACTACATTGATCTTTTGATCAAGCTCCAATACTTCGGTAGGATGATTGATACGAGACCAAGAAAGGTCTGTGATGTGGATAAGTCCGTCTACCCCTCGAGGTCTACAAATACTCCGTAAGAAGTGATATTCTTCACGATACCTTCGAGTACTTGACCTTTTTCGAGTTGGCCAATGATTTCTCGTTTTTTTGTTCTTCTATATCAGCTTCGATAAGAGCTTTGTGAGATACTACACATTCTTGAACTCATGGTTGATTTTCACCACTTTGAATTCCATAGTTTTATTTACAAACTGGTCGTAATCGCGAATAGGTTTTACATCGATTTGAGAACCTGGTAAGAATGCTTCTATACCGAATACATCTACAATCATACCACCTTTGGTTCTGCATTTTACGAAAACCATTGACAATCTCTCCACTTTCGAAAGCTGCATTGACTCTGTCCCATGCTTTGATGGTACGAGCTTTTTGTGAGAGAGGACTAACTGACCCGTTTTATCCTCACGGATGTCCACCAATACTTCCACTTTGTCACCCTACCTTTTAGGGTTAGGATTGTAGCGGAATTCATTGAGGGAGATAACCTTCACTTTTTGCATTGATGTCAATAATAGCTTCGCGGTCAGTAAGGTGAGTTACAGTACCGATGACAAGTTCATCAGCTTGAGTGTCCACGAAGTTGTCTTTTACAAGCGTTCTGAACTCATTGAGTTTGTCTTGGTCTACTGGTCAATACCTTGTTCGTACTTAGTCCAGTTGAAGTTTGTCCAACTGTTCTTGTTGTTCTTTAGTAATTTTCAGCCATGTGCTGATAGGAATAAATTAACTATGCCATAAGCCAAGGGAGAGAGCACAGATAGTATAGGTTAGTGATACATTAATTTATTTATGTAATATCTTTCCCTCGATGGTTTGCTCAAAGATTTTGCAAAAGGTACGACTTTATTTTGAAATACAAAAGAAAATAGTAGATTTATTTTACGGTTTTATATAATAGGTAATCCTAGCTTCTTCCCAAAGCGAGGATACCTCCTCTAAGTTGCCAAATGAGTATAACCTTGACTTAGTAGAAAAGTCAATAGCTTTTGGCTTCTTACACCAGAACGACAGCCGATAATAACCTTTTCATTGGTTGGAATTTGGGTAAAATTCTCAGGGCAAAGTCGAGAGGCAAGGTGTAGGTAACGGGAGGTATCATAGCGTTTTTGGGCTCACTTCATCTATTTCTCGTACATCCACAAGGAGAGTTCCTTGTTGAGTAAGTTCCCAAGCTTCTTTGTAGGGGTAACATGTTGTATTTCTGTCATAGTTGTTTTTTATAGTTAGGGTCTTTGATACGGCGTAGAGCCTCGCGAAGGTCTTTTTCTCACTAGTAGCATAGGAGAGTCACAAGCAGCGAGCATTGCCAAAAGCCTCTCCTGTTACAGTGGCTACATGGGCTTCTTTCTAAGAGGTACAGGGCTAAGTCTCCTGCATTATGGATGGTTTTTCCTCTCAGGGTCTTGCCAAAATAGTAAGATACATCAGGGAAGAAGTAAAAAGCTCCTTCAGGGAGATTGGTCTTGAATCCTTCTATTTCGTTGAGTAATTCATGTACTATATCCCGACGGTGACGGTACTCGTCTATCATATATTGTATTTTGCTCAAGGGAGCTTAGGGCAGTGATACTAGCGCGTGAGCTATACAATTGGCACCACTGGTGATCTCGTCCTGCATCTTGGCACAGGCCTTGGTAATCCAAGTAGGAGCTCCCATATATCCCATGCGCCAACCGGGCATCGCAAAGGCCTTGGAGAGGCCATTAACAGTAATAGTACGCTCATACATCCCTTCTATTTCAGCCATGGAGGTATGTTGTCCCTATATAGTTGATATGTTCGTAAATCTCGTCGGATAGGAAAGAAGATATGAGGGTGTTTGTGAGTACCTGGCTAAGTCTCTAACTTTTCATGAGAGTAAATGGCTACCACTAGGATTGCCAGGGAGCTACAGCCATACCATTTTGGTACGAGGAGTGATAGCTGCTTGAGCTGTGTAGGAGTAATCTTGAAGTTGCCTTCAGCGTAGTAGGGATATCCACGGGCATCCTCCAGCGATTTTTAGTAATATCAGAACAACTCACCCAATAGGGGGTAGGGAGGATGACCTCATCACCAGGGTTGATCATTACTAAAGCAACATTCGAGACATTGCTTAGCACCTCTGTTGATACAATAATCTGATCAGGGTGTAGTTCAGGTGGTTGTCTTTCTTGAATTTTTCACAGATGACTTCTTTTAGTTCCATGTAGCCATCCACGGGCGAATACTTGTTGTAATTCTGCTCAATAGCTTCGATGGCTGCTTGTTTTTACAAAGTCAGGTACCGCAAAATCGGGTTCACCCAAGTTAAGGCTGATGATGTCCTTCCCTGTGCCTTTTAGTTCACGAGCCTTGGCGGCCATGGCAAGGGTGGCGGAGAGTGCCATATTATTTACACGATCGGATAAAAAACTCTTTCATAGGTTTGTCGAAATTTAGTAGGATGCGTTCCAAAACAAAAAGTACGATTTTTGGCAAGTAGGTCAAGAACTATTAAAAATTTGCTATCTAAGACTACTTTTGTCCTTTCTAACAAAAACATGAAAGAAATTGTACTTATTACAGGTGCTTCCTCTGGGATAGGGAAGGCTACTGCGGAGCTCTTTGGCTAAGGCAGGGATATATAGTATATGGGAGTGCAAGGAATCCTCAAGAAGTTTCACAAGGAGTTACCATGTTGGCTATGGATGTGCGAGATACTGCTTCTGTGCAGCAAGCTATAGCTACTATTATGCAGCGCGAAGGACGTATAGATATCCTTATTAACAATGCTGGAGTAGGCATCACAGGAGCTATAGAGGAGACTCCTATAGAGGCCTGGAGAATGCCTTTGAGACTAACTTCTTCGGGGCTGTACGCACCATTCAGCCGTACTTCCTATTATGCGAAGTCAGTGTAAAGGAATGGTTATCAATATTACTTCTATTGCATCCTACATGGGCTTGCCTTTCAGAGGGGTATTCGGCAAGTAGGGCGCCCTATCCCTGCTTACAGAGACACTACGTATGGAAACACAACAATTTGGCATCACCTTCTGTAACTTAGCTCCAGGTGATGTAGCTACCGATATTGCTTCTCGGCGCTTTCATACTCCAGCCATAGAGGGTTCTCCTTACAAACAATATGCCGAGGCACTGCCACTGATGAATGAGGATGTAGACAAAGGAATGCCTGCTGAAGCCATAGCTCAGAAGATTGTCCAAATCATAAGAAAAAGAATCCTAAGGGACACTATGTAAAGGGAAAATTCATAGAACGACTCTACTGTTGTTAAAGGCCATATTACCAGCTAAGTGCTTTTGAGAAATTGCTCAAAAACATTATAACCTCTAAGGGGAAAGTTGTTAAAAAGTCAATAGGATAAAAGAGTGTTAATAACTTATTAGAGTGAAAGTATTTTTATATTTCTGTAGAAAAGCCTTATTTTTGCCCCATGAAAAACCATAGAATTTCAAAAATATTACCATCTAGCAAAAAGCCAGGAGATCGTCGGTTTTATGTACAGATGCCTGAACAGACTTTGGAGTTTCCTTCTGTGAACTCTTGAGTTTCACGACAGTACAGGCCATAGACCTCTCTGCTCATTTTGACTACTCTCAACTGTATAGAGATAGCTACCTTCTGTGGTGGTAGGCACTATGTGTATTCACTACAGTGCGAAATAGTAGACTTGCAAAAAGTTGCTTTTTGAGATATTTGAAGGAGTATCTGAGAAAGAAATTTTTACCAAATATGTACTATTATGATTGTGGTTACAGGAGGCACTAGGGCTGGTAGGAGCTCATTTGCTCTATGAACTACTTTGTGCTGGTGCTACTACTATAAGAGCCCTTTATCGCAAGAGTAAAACACTTCTCTTTTAGAAAAATATTTCAAACATATATAATCCTATGCTTGCCCTTATCCAAAAAATAGAGTGGGTACAGGCTGATATTTTGGATGTTCCAGCTTTAGAAAGGGCACTGCAAGGGTGAGACTTCCTTTATCATTGTGCAGGTATGGTCTCTTGATGATTCAGATGCCCAACTCACTTTATCAGAACAACGCAGAAGGTACTGCAAATATAGTGAATATAGCCCCTATATCGGGGAGTGAAAAAACTTTGTTATGTGAGTACTATTGCTACTTTCTCAGCAAAAAGAAGGAACAGAGGTTACTCGAACAAACTCCACAAGAGCTATCTGTTGCCAATGACAAAGCCTATGCTCTGAGCAAATACAGTGCAGAAATGGAAGTATGGAGAGGAGTACAAGAGGGCTTGCCTGCGATAGTCGTATATCCTTCAGTAGTGGTAGGAGTAGGAGTGGAACAACATTCGGCAATGAATATTCAAAAACTATGTAGAAGTCGATATATTACCCAGGACAGGTTTTGTAGCAGCTCAGGATGTAGCCCATGCTATGCGACTACTTATGGAATCCTTTGTAGAGAATCAGGGGTTCATCCTCAGTGGCGAAAATCTTTCCTATCAGCAGTTTTTTGAATACCTCAGCGAAAGTCATCCTAAGCTTCCTAAGAAAAAAATGCTATCCACTAATGCCTTGCGTTGGCTTTCCTATGCAGATGCTTTTTATCCTTCTTTTGGGAAGAAGCGACAACTCCGCCTAAGATGGTGCAAACACTACAATCTGTCTCCTCTTACAATGGAGAGAAGATAACCCATACCCTTCCTTTTACTTATACTCCCATACAAGAAATACTGAAGAGGTTAGTATGTAATTTTTAACTACTTAATAACCAATAAATGTATTAAAAATCAAAGGATTATGATGTTACACAGAAAAATAATCGTTATTACCCTTACTTTTATTCTTAGGAGGGACTGTTCGTACAGGCACAAACACGTGTTTCTGGTCAAGTGATTGATGAGCAAGGAGAACCGATTCCTTTGCCAATGTTATTTTTAAAAACACTCATATAGGAACCGCTTGTGATGAGAACGGTAAGTTTTCTCTTTTCTCTCAGAAAAATTATACCACTGTTGAAGTGTCTTCAGTAGGGTTTACCACTAAGGAAGTAAAGCTCAAAGGGCATGATACCGAAAAGTTGAAAATAGTGTTGGCTATAGAAGAGTTGGAGGCCTTAGTCTTTGTGGAAAAACCTAAGAAGAATCTTTCGAAAAAGGAGAATCCAGCCTATCCTATTCTACAAAAATATGGGCTAATAAGCATAAAAATATACTTACCCAAACCAAGGCTTATCAGTACAAACGCTATGAGACTGTGGAGTTGGGATTGAACAACTTAGACTCTGTTTTCCTAAAAAAAGCCTTACAGTCTGAATATAAAGAGATAAGAAACATTCTTTCCGAGAAAAAGTACAAGCAATACTTCTCTATGCCTATGTATCTTAGAGAAGAAGTCTCACAAGTGTATGGGGATAACTTGCGTAAGCTCCAGCGCACAGATATAGAGGCAGAACGTACGCAGGGGGTTATACAAACAGGTTTTGGTTTGGAACGATTTACACGTAATTTTAGAGAATTCGATGTGTATGATAATTCTTTCTATCTCTTAGATAAAACCTTTGTTAGCCCACTCTCCGAATATGGATATGGAGTATATGCCTATGTGCTGAATGATACTATAAGAAAGGGATGGGCGTGAGCTGTATTCTATCTATTTCTTCCCAAAAACAAGATCAAGATTTGCTTTTCAAAGGAATTTCAAGGTGGATAGCAAGACTTATGCTATCACCTCTATACAGATGTATACAATCAAGGAAGCTTCTTTGAACTTTGTGAGAAACCTATCTGTAGAGAAAGAATACTCAATGGGTGAATGATAGTCTGTTACTACCCAAAAGAGATTATTACGAAGGGGATTTTACGGTTCTGACCAAGTCCGAAGAGGAAAAAGGAATGTATGTAAAAGAAGAATGTTACTTATTCTGATTACCTGCTGAATGCTCCTAAGGAAGAGGCCTTTTATTTGGCCACGATTGAGAAGTATAAGACCAATCAATTCTTCCAGCCACAAACTTATTGGAATAAAAATGTCCGATGGAGATTCATTAATGACAAAACTCAAAAACCTCATACGTAGAGTAGGTGATAATAGGCGAATCAAAGGAATTTCGGATGCCCTAAATATTGTTACCTCTGGTTATATTCCTATAGGAAAATATGTTCAATTTGGTTCGTTGTGGGAGTCCTTTACCAACAATGATGTAGAAAAATCGTTTTCGTTTTGGATTGAGGAGCTTTGTGAGTAATGATGATCGTTTTCGTACCTATTCTGTATGGAGCTTGTAGGGACTTTGGATAAAAAGTTCAAGTATGGTATGAGTGCTAAGTATCTGTTATTTTACAAAGCCAAGGGTAGTCATAGGAGGGCTTTACCAGAATGACTATTCACAATTGGGCAGTATGCTTCAGAAGGACGATGCTCGCTTAGACCTTTAAAAATGCCTCAAATTTTCTTTTAGCTCGTGGGGAGAACTATTATCTTACTCAGAACAAGCGTATTCAAGGAGTTGCTGATATAGGATTGTTTAAGAGCAATTTGCACATTACTCTATCGGGTACTTATCAGCAGATGAAATCGGCAGATCCAGACCATTTTTCTATAGGGTATCGTTCACCTGAAGGCGGTGTTTTTGATAAATATTCAGATGCTAATGCCTCTTTGACACTTACCTATACACCTACAAGAAATGTTTATGGCTAGGGGTAGAACAATTCTATGGGAAGAATATTTTTCCTACTTTCCGAGCTAAGTATACAAAGGGATTTTCAGGTATACGCAATAGTCAGTTTGATTATTCTCGCTTGGAAGGGATGATTCACTATCCACAACCCCTATGGAGTATAGGAATCCTTCATACAGTGGTGGAAGGAGGGAAAGTATTTGGAGCAGTACCTTTGCCACTACTTACTCCTACTCCAGCCAACCAGACCTATGCCACCTCTCAGCGAGAGTTCAACCGGACTTTCCAATTGTTAGACTATTATGACTTTGTGACAGATGCTTATATTAATGTATATGCAGAACATCATTTTAATGGTTTCCTACTGAATCGCCTGCCGCTGATTAAAAAGACCAAATGGCGCAGCTTGCTCTTAGCCAGAATGGCCTATGGTACTCTCAGGGAGGAAAATAGAGTGGTGAGTGCTTCCAATATCTACTCACAATGCTCCAGAGAAACTCTGTTAGGAGTATGGTTTGAATAGAGAATATAGGAATGGAAATTTCCGTCCTATACGTGTTGATTTCATCTGGAGAAGCAGCTTTAATGATCGCAATGGAGTGAAAAATCCTTATTTTGGTATCCGATTTGGAATCAAGCCTGAATTTTAAAGAAAAAATAAAAATTAATTTTAGATTATATCTAATTATTTTTCTTATATTTGCCCTCTGTTACTCTAAATAAAATTTGTATGAAAAAGTTGTTTGTTATAGGGAGTCTTTGAGCGTCATGTCCCTTTTCTCCCAACAGAAGAATGTGTTCTGGGATCGTAATTTTGGAATGAGCATACGACCATTGCACAAGTAGTAACAGAGATAAAGAACGGAAATAGTCCTTCTGAGCTCAATGAAGCGGCTTTTCGATGCTCCTTCTTTGGCAATTCTGGGGAAAGTGCCACCCTACAGCTATCTACCTTATAGAACAACAAGGTAATGGGGTACATAAGACTACTCATGATGGTCGTACTTATCTCTTTTTGGGCAGCTAGTCAAGGCAATGTAGAACTCATTCACTACCTGCTTGAACAGGGCAGTGATATACATGCCAAAGATAGCAAAGGGTATACTCCTATTACCTTTGCAGCGCTTTTTGGGAGTAACTAATCCCAAGTTATACGAAGCTTTTTAGAGCAGGTATAGATCCTAAAGCTACCTATGAACAAGGAGAAACCTTACTGATGAAGGTGGTGCCTTTTTGATGATAATAAGCTTAGCTTGACCCATTATTTGGTTGAGAAAAGGATTGAAAAATCAATCAAAAAGTCTTAGTGGAGCTACGCTTTTTGATTATGCTGCTAAAAAGGGGAATATAGACTTGCTTAAGACACTTGCAAGAAAAGTAAAAGCCTACACCCTCAAGCCTTGCCTATGGCTGCCGAAGGGATTGTACGCCAGCCTAATAATCCTATAGAAACTTATAAGTATCTGGTAGAGGTACAAAAATTCCTGCTAACGCTACCGATTACAAAGGAGCTAATGCGCTTCATTATTTGGCACGCCGTCAAGACCTCCCAGCCATTGACTATCTTATCCAAAGAGGAGCTGCTACCGATGTGGTAGACAAACAAGGAAATACCGCCCTAATGAATGCTTGCTATGGCGCAATCTTGAGATTGTAAAACTTCTTGAGAAAAATAAAGAACACCTCAATCGAGCTAATCATAAAGGAGAAACCGCCTTATTAATTGCCTTACAGCGTAATAATAGTCAAGTGGTTGGTTTTCTTTTGGAAAAAGGAGCGGATACATGCATACCAATCAAAAAGGTGTGGGAGTCATAGAGGCACTCTATAGCTAGCTATAATCCTCGAAAGAAAAAAACAATGAAGAGGATTTTTGATCAAAAAGTGGCCTTACTCAGGAAATACTTAGGTTGCCCTACAAGCGCCTAATTCGATAGGAGATACAGCACTCCATATGGCAGTAGTTAAGGGGGATAAGGCTTTGGTCAAAAAGTACTCTCTTGGGTTTCTGTGGATATCAATAGTCAAAATGAGGACGGGGAGACTCCTCTTATCAAGGCTGCACTAACGGCAAAAAGATACTACTTTGTTGCAATACCTTGTTGAGCATGGAGCAGATAAAAAGCTCACTACTTCCTTGGGAGAAACAGCCTATGATTTGTAAAAGGAAAATGAAGCACTCAAAAAAGTGGAGCCAATATAGAATTTCTCAGAGAGTAAAAAGAGCAAATAATGAAAAGTGACTACTGCTCACTATTACCTATTCCTAATAATTGATGTCTCTTATAGATTACATACAACAACGAACACAAATAGAAAAGAACCCCTTGTGAGGCTTTGGATGCTATTTTTCAAAGTAAGAGAATATAAAAATACAGTCTCTTACTCAAGGAAGGCAGTCCCTCACAGGAAGTTTTCTTTATAGAAGGAAGAATTGTCCGCCAGTTCTATACCAAGGAAGGCAAGGACATTACCCATGCTTTCTATGCAGAGAATAGTTTCTATACTTCTTTTAGACAATATCTATTTTTCATCAATCCAATCATTTTGGTTTGGAGGCTTTGGAGACATGTAGGGGTACGTGTAGCAGAGTTTGTCCAAGTGAAGCTATTATCAACAATTATCCTAAGTTAGAGGCGCTTTATGCGGATGCTCTTAATATCTTTTCTCAAGAACCCTATCCGATATGCTCTATGCTATAAAGTTTCAGACGGCACAGGAGCGTTATGAGCTCTTGCTGAAGAATTATCCTCAGATACTTTTGAGAGTCCCTCTAGGACATGTGGCTTCTTTTTAGGCATTACCCAGCAAACTCTTAGTGTGATTCGCGCAGGGAAAGGAAGTTAATTTTTAATCTATCTTAAAAAAACTTTAGTGCTGATAAAAGTACTTTTTGCTGAAACTATTATAATTTTGCACGCTGAACGAAATAAGCAAAATTTATTTACCTTAAAACCTATATGAAAATGAAGTGTATCTATACCACTGTTTTTCTCTGTATAACTCAGTTTGTTTCTTTGCCCAATCGCTTCTCTTTTCAGAGGCTTTGGAGCGTATGCGTGAGGGCTAACCAGAAGCTCAAAGGCATGGAGAAAGCAAACAGAGGCGTCTTATTATGGAGAAAAAGAATTATAAGGGCTTTGTATCTTGCCCCAACTGAGTCTCAATGCTAGCTATGCACACCTGAAGTGATCCGCTTTCCTTGAGTTTTGATAAAGTATAAGCAACCCTATACAAAGCACACTTAGGGCAAATGGGGAGTACTATTCCTGCCCCTATAAAGTCTATGTTAGCTCCTGTATTTACCCAAATGATGGGTAGGTTACAGCCTCTTTTTGCTCAAGAATGGCGTTATCAGTTTCAGGAGCAGGATATATGGAAGGCTTTCTGCCGACCTTCGTTGGGTGCTCTTTGCAGGGAGGGAAAGTACGTGTGGGTAATAAGGTAGGCCAGCTCAATCATGAGATAGCTAAGATAGAAAGTCAGAAAACAGAAAATATGCTCATATCAGAACTGGCAGAGCGTTATTTTCAGGTACAACTTGCCCAACAAGCCTTGCAAGTGAGAGAAAAGGCACTGCAAACGGCAGAGCAGCACTATTCCAATGCTCAGAAAATTAGAGAAAAATGGCATGGTGGCTCCAGTGGAGACCATGCAGGCCAAGAAAGCTGTTACCGATGCCAAGCGCGAAGTACTTGCCTGCCAGAAGGATATAGAGTTGGCGCAAACAGCCCTTTCTGGTGTGATAGGAGAGGAGACTTCTGCCCTAACCACTCTTTCCTCTCCTCTCTTTGAAGTAGCTCCCTTACAATCTTTTGGATTATTATCAGGACTTGGCTAAGAAAAATTTTCCGTCCATAGTACAAGCACATCTAAAAAGAACTTACAGAGCAGAATATCAAGGCTCAGTGGGCGACTTTCTTGCCTGATGTAGCCCTGATAGGGAAGAAATATCTCTGGTCAAAAAAACCTTCCCTTACTGAACCAGATAATTGGGCGGTAGGTGTAGGACTCCAATGGAATATTTTTCAATGGTTTCTCTGATAAGAATAAAGTGGCAGCAAGCCAAAAGCACAACGAGAAAGTGTAGAACAACTTACCGCTCAGGCAGAAAAGGATGTACAGACCTTGGTCAAGAAACATTATACCGAGATAGAAAAGCAGCGTGAACAGCTACAGAGTCTGCAGGAGAGCTTTGAGTTTGCTCGCGAATGGTGAGAGTACGTAACCAAGCCTTCTCCGAAGGACTGTCCTCTTCCACCGATGTGGCGGATGCCAACCCTATACTTAGCCTCCATCGAGATCAAGTGCTACCAAGCCCTCTTCGAAATGGATAAGGTACTTGCCCAACTTTTTGGAGACTTGTGGGCTTAGTGGGGAATATACTAATTATATGAAGAAATAGGAGGGTAGTTACTACAAAAAGCATTGGAGGTCCTTTGAAAAACTTGGTAATATAAGATAATCTTACTAAATCATATAATGATAAAAGATGTTTTTTTACAAAAAGGGAAAGTAAAGAATAGAAACTTTTTCTTTTTATTTAGGATTGTTGTTTTTGTATTGCTTTGTCAGCAAGGAAAAACAAGTGGGAGCTCAAGAATTACCTAAGGATTATACTACTCAGCACTCAATTGCCTTAGCCTATTGTAAGGCTCATAAGATGAATGAAGATTTCTATTTCCTAATTGATTTGAGGTTGCATTCGGGCAAAAATCGTTTTTCGTATACGACTTCAAGCAGAAAAAATCATCTGACGAAATTAGTTACTCATGGTAGTTGTGATGTATTTTCCTCCAATCCTGACAAATTTGAAAAAGTCCAATACAGTAATCAAGTCAATAGTCATTGTTCTGCCAAAGGAAATATAAAATAGGGAAGCGTGATTATAGCTCATGGGGGATTAAGGTAAAATATTGGTTGGAAGGGTTGGAAGACAGTAATAGCAATGCTCAAAAACGATTGATTGTATTACATTCTTGGGAGGCAGTATCCGATAGTGAGATTTATCCTCATTATAGCCCTTTAAGTTGGGGATGTCCTGCTGTTTCCAATGCTTTTATGGAGCTTTTTGGATCCTCTACTACAACAAAGTAAGAAACCAGTATTGTTATGGATTCTTTAGATAATTAAAAAAAGGCAAAATACCCTCTTCTAATTATAGGTGAATTTCTCTTAGGTTGAAGAATTTTATGGGATTATATACTCTTGTTCTTTAGGGAGGAGGTCTTTAGTAAAAAGTTCCTTTGTCAATATGTTGCTTTATTCTTTTGACTTCCTCAGTGATATCAGTAATCTTTACAATCCAGTCATTTACATATTTTCTACAAAGGTTCCTCTGATACCAAGTTGTATAGACCTTCTACCTATTGGTTTTCCATAGATGTCTCTTTCAGGATCCCATTGGCATCTTACCAATGAATTTTTGACTTCTTCTTTCCATTGTTCCTCTGTGATACCTAAGTCAGCTTTATAGGAAGAAAGTACCGATTTTTCTAACAATTTCATCAAAAGGCTTCTCTTTTGATGTCAATAGCTAAGACTCTTTCTTGATTTTTCTTTTTCAGCCCATCCACATCTGTACATCATCCATAGAAAGGAAGGCTTGATCCAGGTCATTCTCGTTAAGCTAAAAATGTGGTCCAAAGGTTCCTAATCTAAGTGCTTCCTCCGCTATCTCAGCGTTATATGCTTGGTATACTCTTATCGTATCATTATCAAAGAGTGCATAGATTTTTCTTTCTTCTTGGGTTATATCTTTCATAGTTTTTGTTTTTGATAGAAAAATTCTATAGGTAAGATTAAAGAATTTTTAAACTTAGCAAACCGCAATATCAGTGTTTTCTCTCCTCCGTTTTTCGAACCGTACTTTCTTTGCTTTGCGGTCAGCACCACTACCTTCTACTTCTATGACAGTTCCTTTTCCAAAAGCGCTCATGATCAATGATATTGCCGACGGCTACCTTGGGAATATCACCTGTGGCTATAGGTTTGGCTTGTTCCGGTTTCTGTAGGCGGAGCTTCTTGAGCTGGTCTTCATTAGGCTTTTTGTAGGCAGGCGGAGGGCTGTTGGTAGGTTTCTGTTGGCGCAGTTTGCTCTTGTCCACAGGTGCAAAGGCATCAATATCTACAAGAGGGCGGTAGCGATAGTTGTCCTTAGGGGTAAGGTATTCCAAGTAGCGTTCTTCTATTTCGTCGATAAAGCGACTGGGTTCGGCATCCATCAGCTTACTCCCAGCAGTAACGACTTTCGGTATAGGTTAGGTAGGCTTGTTTCTCAGCACGGGTCAGGGCTACATAGAAAAGACGGCGCTCTTCTTCCAGCTCAGTCCGTGTGATTCTGGCTCAGAGCAGAAGGAAGAGATCTTCCTCCATACCTACAATAAAAACATGTGGGAACTCCAATCCTTTGGCTAGGTGTATGGTCATCAGGGATACACGATTTTCGTCCTCCACTTCCTTGTCCATATCTGTAGCCAAGGCTACATCTTGGAGAAATTCGGCTAAGGAATTACCCTCTTCTTCTACCTGTTCTTGTCCTTCTACAAAAGTCTCGAATCCCTATTGAGAAGCTCTTCTATATTCTGCATGCGCTCTACTCCTTCAGGGGTGCCATCTTTCTTGAATTCGTTGAGAATACCGGTACGCTTAGCGATATGTTCGGCAAGGGTAAAAAGCATCCTGAGTCTCCATCATGATACGGAAACTTAGAATCATGTTGGCAAACTCCAACAGGCGAACTCGGGTAGCGGAATTGATTTTTCAGTCCGTAATCCATTACCTCTAAGTTCTTAATAATCTCAAAAATGGGTAGCTTGAACTCATTGGCACAGAGGGTGAGTTTTTCCATGGTGGTGTCTCCGATACCACGAGCAGGAAAGTTGATCACACGTTGTAGTGCTTCTTCGTCATTTTTCATTGATTACCAAGCGAAATAAGCCAAGATATCCTTTATCTCCTTACGCTGATAGAAGGATAGTCCTCCGTAGATGCGATAAAGGAATATCTCGCTTACGTAGAGCATCTTCTATAGCACGAGATTGCGAATTGGTGCGATAGAGTACTGCAAAATTTCCATAAGGGAGTTGCTCTTGCATAGCACTCTCAAAGATAGTTCCCTGCCACAAAGCGTCCCTCATCAGCATCGGTGGGACTACGATGTACCTTGATACGATTTCCACTTTCGTTGTCCGTCCATACGACTTTTTCCAAGCGCGCTTTGTTATGTTCAATAACATTGTTAGCTGCCTCACTATATTCTTGGTAGAGCGGTAGTTTTGCTCCAAACGGTAGACACCTACATTGGGATAATCTTTTTGGAAGTTAAAAATATTATCAATATTTGCTCCACGGAAGGCATAGATACTTTGAGCATCATCCCCCTACCACACAGATATTTTGGAATCTATCAGCAAGAGCGCGTACGATAAGGTATTGAGAGTGGTTGGTGTCCTGATACTCATCTACCAAGATATAGCGAAACCTATGTTGGTACTTAGCTAAAACTTCAGGAAATACATTCAGTAGTTCATTGGTACGTAGTAGCAAATCGTCGAAATCCATAGCTCCTGCCTTGAAACATCTATCTACATAATTGCATAGATATCCCTAAGCGAGGGCGCTTAGCCATCGCATCTGCTTCTTGGAGTTCAGGATTTTCATAATAAGCCTTTACAGTGATAAGATTATTCTTATAGGAAGAGATACGAGAGGCTATTTGCTTTATACTTGTATACCTCCTTATCCAGTCCCATTTCCTGATGATAGCTGATATTAAGCGCTGAGAATCTTGCTGGTCATAGATAGTAAAATCCCTTGGGAAGCCCAGCTTACTGGCTTCTTCCTCGGAGGATACGTGCAAAAACAGAGTGGAAGGTACCCATCCATAGGTTACGTGCTTCACTGGGGCCTACGATACGTCCGATACGCTCCTTCATCTCTCTTGCGGCCTTATTGGTAAGGTAAGGGCTAAGATATTAAAGGGTCTACTCCTGTTGTATAAGGTAGGCAATACGGTAGGTCAGTACACGAGTCTTCCCAGAACCGGCACCCGCAATTACCATCACAGCGCTGTCCTTATGCACCACAGGTGCCCGTTGTGCCTCGTTGAGTTCGTTTAAGTAGTTCAATGGAGTTTTGAGTTTTTAATTTTTGAGTTTTTGAGTTAAGAAATAGATATATCATGGAAATAGAGTAGTAGATAGTGGAGAATAACTAAAAAAACTAAGCACTAAAAACTAAAAACTCTCTAATATTTTGTTTCCATCTTAATATACTCCAAGAACTCTTTTCTTACGATAGGATCTTGGAACTTCCCTCCATATTCGGCCGTTACGGTGCTGCTTTCTATATCTCGGATACCACGAGAGTTCACGCAGAGGTGCTTGGCATCAATCACACAAGCTACATCTTCAGTACCGAGGATACGCTGCATTTCCTGAACGATCTGCATGGTAAGTCGTTCCTGTACTTGTGGGCGGCGTGCAAAATAATCCACAATACGGTTCATTTTTGGAGAGTCCCAACACTCGCCCATTGGAGATATATCCCACGTGAGCACGGGCCTACGATAGGTAGGAAATGGTGTTCGCAAGTGGAGTAGAGGACTATATTTTTTTCTATGAGCATCTCCCCATAGTGATAATTGTTTTCAAATGTAGAAGAACTGGGGCAGCGCTTAGGGTCAAGACCTCCAAAGAGTTCTTTTACATAAGCCTTGGCTACCCTTAGGGGAGTACCCTTGAGGCTATCATCGGTAAGGTCAAGACCAAGTGTTTCCATAATATCAGCCATGGATTTCTCAATACGGGCAATTTTTCTCCTCATCAGAAAGAGAAAAAGCATCCGCTCTTAGAGGGGTCTTAGCTGAGGTACTGATGTGGTTTTCACCTATAAAATCGTCAGAGTGATTCATTTGATTCTTATTTATTCAAGGGACAAAAATACAAAATAATGATTAATGATTAATCATTAATGATTAATTTTTTTATATTCAGATTTTAGAGCTTAATTATTGTTGGTATTAATCATTTGAGAGAACATAGATAATACTTTGGTTACCTTAGTGGACAGCGCATCTAAGTTCATTTGGTCAGAGGCTTTGGTGACATCTACAATTTTATTGTTCTTAGTATAGATGAGGATATTCTGCTCATCCTTACGGTAGCAGTATTGGAGATTTCTCCTGTAAAGACGAAATAATGTGCCAAATCTTCCGATATATTCAGCTGTTGGGCAGTCTCTTGTAGGAGTTCCTGTACCTTTTTCCTTCTCGACAGGGCTTTTTGTATAGTTTTACACGTAGCAAATCTCGGTTGAGAATCATTTGGCTAAGCTTGGCTAAGACCCAATCATCTCCATATTGCCATTCCTTGAGTCCCAGAGATAATATCATAATCGTCCAATTGCGCAAAGAGGTGTAGTGCATGACGGTCAAAGGTTTCTTTGGTGATGTGATTCTCAACAAAGAAGCGCAAAGCCGTGGTCATGGGAAGTTTTTTTACCTTGTTGGGTAAGTTCCTTTACACGAGCTAAGATTCGAATAAGGACAAACTCCGCACCTATACTTGTCTTGTGCAGATATACTTGCCAATACATTAGTCGACGAGCAACTAAAAACTCTTCTATGGAGTAGATTCCTTTTTCCTCAACAATCAGTGTGTCATCCTTCACGGTGAGCATCGCGATGATACGCTGAGAGTTGATATTGCCCTCACTCACCCCTGAGTAGAAACTATCTCGCTTGAGATAATCCAATCTGTCCATATCCAGCTGACTGGATATGAGTTGGTTCATGAACTGTTTGTGATATTTTTCTGAAAAATTTCAATAGCAATGGAGAGCTTTCCCTCAAACTGGCGATTGAGCTCCTCCATGAAAGCTAAGGAAATCTCCTCATGGGAAATTTCCCTCTACGATACTATGTTCCATAGCATGAGAGAAAGGGCCATGACCTATATCATGTAGGGAGAATGGCGATGTATAGTCCTTCTTCCTCCTCAGGGGTGATTTCCACCTGCTTTATAGCGGAGGGTCTGTATGGCCTGCTGCATAAGATACATACAGCCTAAGGCGTGATGGAAGCGTGTATGCCGAGCGCCAGGATAGACCAAATAGGAAAGTCCCATCTGAGAAATGCGGCAAAGTCTCTGAAAATAAGGGTGTTCTATGAGGTCGAGGATAAATTCATTGGGAATATGAATAAACCCATATACAGGGTCATTTACTATTTTAAGTTTGTTGCGTGATTTCATTTTTAAGTTTTAACCCTCTCTTTGGTGGGTGTCAGGGGTAATAGAGGCGCTTAGTTGCCTTTTTAAGTGCAAAGATACGAAATAATGATTAATGAGTGATAAAAATGATTAATTTTTGTTTTTCTCTTTTCTTTTCTCACTTTAATATGTATCTTTGCATCGCCGTTGTCTCTGTCGGATAACGGTTAAAAATCCTGACAATGATGAAAACACTGCTAAAAATGGCAAACTTATCTCGGATAATCGTATTCAAGAAGCAGACTTACTTATTGAAAAACGAGCGTATTGCAAAAAAATAGCGACGGATATATCTGCTAAGGAAGCCCATCGGGTGATCGATCTGGAGGGTATGCTTGTGCTTCCAGGGGTTATTGATGATCAAGTACATTTCCGAGAGCCAGGTCTTACTCACAAGGCTACTATTGCCACAGAAAGCGCCGCTGCCGTGGCTGGAGGGACAACCACTTTCTTTGACCAACCCAATACAATTCCTCAGGCAACTACTATTGCTGCTTTGGAGGACAAGTTTGCCATCGCAGCTCGTACTTCTTTGGCCAACTTCTCCTTTCTCTTGGGGGTATGAATGATAATATAGAAGAACTCAAAGCATATTAATCCTAAAAAAATACTGCAGGAGTAAAACTATTTTTTAGGTTCTTCCACGGGAATATGTTAGTGGATAATGAAAAACAATCGAAACGATATTTAGAAAATGTATCTACCCTGATTGCTGCTCACTGTGAGGACGAGCAGACCATTCGTCAGAACTTAGCTCATTATTTATCCCTTTATGGACCGGAGATTCCTGTAGCATGTCACCCTCTGATTCGCAGTGCAGAGGCTGTTATCTCTCCTCCTCACGAGCGATTGCTTTGGCTCGGCAGACAGGGGCAAGATTTCATGTTTTTCATCTCTCTACAGCTAAGGAAACCGAGCTGTTGGACAAATACCTTGCCGCTCTCTCAGAAGAAAATCACCGCAGAGGCATGTATCCATCACTTGTGGTTCACCGATAAGGATTACCAAGAAAAAGGAGTGCTGATCAAATGGAATCCAGCGGTAAAGACCGAGCAGGATCGAGAAGGAATCTGGCAAGCTCTCTTAGACAACCGTATCGATGTGATTGCCACTGACCACGCTCCCCATACACTGGAGGAGAAGGGACAGAAGGAATACCAGAAAATCCCTTCGGGAGCCCCCTTAGTACAACATGCCTTAGTGGCCGCCCTGACCATGTTTGCCAAAAGGGGAATTCCTTTGGAGCGATTGGTGGAGAAAATGTGTCATAATCCTGCCATCCTCTTTAGAATACAAGAAAGAGGGTTTCTCCGAGAAGGCTATTATGCCGATATCGCCTGTGTATCAGAGCAGACTCCTTGGCAAGTTTCTAAGAATAACATCCTTTACAAATGTGGCTGGTCTCCTTTGGAGGGAACTACCTTTGATTACAAAGTGGCATATACCTTTGTCAATGGGCATTTGGCCTATGAGAAGGGAACGCTCCATCTGGAGGAAAAAGGACAAAGAGTGCTATTTAATGATTAATGCCAGTAATGATTAGTTCTCTTCATATGGCTATCATTGACAATTAACGATTAACAATTAAGAATGAAATCAGTATCCTTAGCCGTCTCTCAGATAGAGAGAGTTACCGCGGATTCGGTTAAAATATCTTTTGTAATCCCTCAAGAATTGAAGTTTTCCTTTGATTTCTTTGCAGGGCAATATATTTCTTTAGAAAAAGAAATAGAAGGGAAAGCTTGTACGCCGTGCCTATTCTATCTGTTCATCTCCTTATGAAGATGTTATCAGTGTGGCTATCAAGCAGATACCCAATGGTCTGTTCTCTACTTATGCTTGTGAGCAGTTACAAGTAGGGAGACCTCTTGGAGGTATTCCCTCCAGAAGGAAAGTTTGCCTCACATTCCTGAAATTTCTCCAGAGAACTTAGGTCTTTTTGCGGCTGGGAGTGGGATTACTCCCTATGCTAAGTATCATCAAGGTAGCCTTGGAGAGAACCACTTCTAAGATTCTTCTTGTCTATGGCAACAGGACTCCCTCAGACGACCATGTTTGCCCCTGAGATTGAACAACTCCACAAACAATATCCTGATAGGCTCTTTGTGCAGTATGTATATAGCAAATCCCATGAGAAAAAAATGCGCTTTTTGGACATATAGATCCTGCCATGGTACACCATTTGCTTTGAGAGTAAGTACCAGGAGGTGGACTTTGGTCGCTTTCTACATCTGTGGGCCACAGCTGATGGTTGAGGCCGTTCGCGATGAGCTCCAGAAGAATTATGAGAAAAAAAGAAAATCCATACAGAACTCTTTACCGTAACAGAAGCTCCTAAGAAAGAGTATAAGGGAACAGCAGAGATTACTGTTCGCTTAGGGCGGAAAGGAACAGATCCTTACAATAGAGCGAAAGCCAACGATTCTGAGTGAATTGTTGTCCAAAAGGCTTGATGTCTCCTACTCCTGCCTTACAGGAGCATGTAGCAGTTGTATAGGCAAGGTAACAGAAGGTAGCGCCGAGATGGATAACAATCAGGTACTCTCCCAAGAAGAAGTAGAGAAGGGGATGATACTCACCTGTCAGGCACATCCTACTTCTTCGCATATCAAAAGTAGAATATAATTATTAAAAATGTAGATTATGAAATATAAATTTGTTTCAGCCTTAACCATAGCACTCCTCTCACAGGTGTCTTGAGGGGCAGAGCACTGCTCAGTATACCCATGAGAGCAAAAACGCTACAAAAGGCACTTTCTCTGTATTATCAGAAGCAATACAAGGCCTCGTCTCACTTTTTTTAGAAAAGAGTTACGACGAGCTACCACACAAGCCCAGAAGGAGCAATGTAGCTACTATATAGCCTCAGCAGCCTTGCAAGGGCGCCAAACAGGAGGCGATGTACTTATGCAACAATACCCTAAAAGGACTATCCCACTTCTCCCTATGCTACTCATGCCAATTTCGAGATGGGGAATTACTATTTTGACAAAGGTGATACCAAGACAGCCATAGCTTGGTACGACAAAGTACAGATTCCTACTCTCTGCAGAACAGCATGAGAAGTTCAACTTTCAATATGGATATGCGCTCTTTGCTCATGGAGACAAGGAGACAGCACAGCAATACCTTTCCCAAGTGAAGGACTCCAAAGAGTATGGCAAGAAGGCTGCTTATTACTTGGGCTATATTGCCTATGATGCAGATGATTACCAGCAGGCCAATCAGTTTTTTCAACAGGTAGAACAGGAAAAGGAGCTGAGCAAAAACCTCTCTTACTATCAGGCGGATATGAACTTCAAAACAAGGAAATTTCCAAAAAGCCTTGGAGGAAGGATTACACCAATTAGAAAAACCAATAATCCCTCAGTACCGTTCCGAGATTAACAAGATCATAGGGAGAGCTACTTTAATCTCAAACAATATACTAAGGCGATTCCTTATCTGGAGGCTTACAAAGGAAAGAATGGCACCTATACCGATACAGACTTGTATTACTTAGGTTTTGCTTATTACCAACAGGGCGATTACCAAAAGGCAATAGGTCAGTTCAATAGAATTATCAATGGCAAAAAAATCAGGTAGCTCAAAATGCCTACTATCACTTAGCTCAATGTTATCTTAAAACAGGGCAGAAACAGCAGGCACTCAATGCTTTTTCGTAATGCTTATCAGATGAATTTCTCGTCTGAGATTAAGAAAGATGCTCATCTGAACTATGCGCGCTTGAGCTATGAAGTAGGGAATGCCTATGAGTCCACTCCTACCGTAATACAAGCATATATAGATACTTATCCTAATGACCATACACAGGAACTTAAGGAGTTGTTACTGGATTCTTACATCACCTCAGGAACTTCCCTTCGGCACTGAATATGTTGGAGAAATCCACTTCTCCTGATCCAAAAATCTATCAACAGGTTGCCTTCTTATATGCCTTGCAACTCTATGGGAGATGGCAATTTTTAAGGAAGCACTTCCTTATTTCCAAAAGGCTAAAAATAGTAAAGCACAATCTCAGGTACAAGCAAGAGCTACTTATTGGTCAGGGGAAACCCACTATCAGCTACATGAATACCCAGAAGCACAGAGGGATTTTTCAGCATTCTTAGCTCTTAAGGAAACGACTCTTGCTGAATATCCCAATGCATTCTATGGCTTAGGGTATGCTCTGTTTAATCAGAAAAATATGCAGAGGCTGCTGAGTATTTCTCTAAGTATATACAGACACAACCAGAGGCTTCTCGCCTTGCTGATGCCAATTTGCGTTTAGGTGATAGTTACTTTGCTGCTGGTAAGTATTGGCCTGCTATGGAAGCCTATGATAAGGTCATTACAGCCAATGTGAGCAACACCGATTATGCTGCTTTCCAGAAAGCGATTAGCTATGGTATAGTAGATAGGGTACCCTAAGAAGATAGAAGCTCTCAATGCCTTTATCACCCATTATCCTAAGTCCAACCTCAGAGAGGATGCCATCTATGAACTGGCCAATACTTATGTAGGACAGGGGAAAATGGAAAAAGCCTCAGAACTCTATGAGATGTTACAGTCTCAGTATCAAGAAGGTACCCTACACTGCTCGTGCTATGCTTCGTGAAGGACTGATGCTCTATAACAAGAATGAAAATCAAAAAGCATTGGCTATTTTCAAGAAGATTACTCAGAAATATCCTTCTTCGCCTGAGGCTATGCAGGCGGTCAGCTCGGCTAAGAATATCTATGCAGAGATGGGGAAGATGGAGGAATATGCCGCTTGGGCTAAGGCCTTGGGCTATGTGAAGGTATCCGATAGCGAAATAGATAGTGCAGCTTTCGATGCAGCCGAACGCCTATATGTTCAGAATAAAAAGCAAGAGGCTAAAGTAGCACTTGAGAAATATCTCAAGGATTATCCTAGGAGCAGGAGCCTCTCAAGCAGAGTTTTATCTAGCACAAATATACTTTGATGAAAATCAAAAAGGATAAGGCATTGCCACTCTATGAGAAAGTCTTAGCTCAAGGGCGTAATGAATACTCAGAACAGGTGTTAGTAAGGCTCAGTAATATATACTTGGAGAAAGAGGACACAGATAAAGTACTTCCTCTACTCGAAGAGATAGAGAAGACTTCTTCGGTGGCTCAAAAATCTCATTTTTTGCACGCTCGAACCTGATGAAGGCCTTCTATAAGAAGAAGGAACATGCCAAAGCTATAGTGTATGCTAAGAAAATATTGGCAGAGAAAGGTGCTGATAACCGCCTAAAGAATGATGCTCGTGTAATCATGGCACGTGCTTATATGGCTACTGGAGATGAAGCTGAAGCTGAAAAACAATATGCAGAGGTGCGCAAGACTGCCTCGATGCCCCTCATGGCAGAAGCTCTCTATTATGATGCCTATTTTAAGAACAAAGCTGGGCAATATAAAAATCAAATGAAGTAGTCAAAAATTGGCTAAGGAGTACGGAGGTTATAAGGAGTTCTCTGCTAAAGGGATTGATAGTTATGGCTAAAAACTTCTATGGACTTAAGGATCTCTATCAGGCTAACTACATTCTCAACAGTGTATTGGAGAATTTTAAAAACGATCCAGAGATTACCGCTCAGGCCAAGGAGGCTTTGGCTGAGATAAAAGCAAATGAAAAGAAATCTAATAAATAATTGATAATGAGTAAAATATATAATATATCTTTGATGGCATTTTTTCTCTCTTTGCCTTTGGGGGATATGCTCAGGTAAAGGACAAGGATAAGCTGGAGACTATATCTGTGGATATTGTAAAAACCTTATACTCCAACTATAGCCGATGTACATAAGGATAGGGAAGAGACTCCTAAGAAGGATTCTGTTACAGTAGCCAAGAAAAAGGTGACTTATACAACACATTCAGTACCGGTGGCTTCTACCTTTGTCCCAGAGAAAGGAAAGGCGGTACGCATGTCGGTATCCTCTGTACGGGATACCTTATACCAGTCCTATGCAGCACTTGGCTTGGGAAACTATGCGACGCTTTTTGCCGATGCCTTTGTGGCTCTACCTATCAGTGATACGGACGATTTTCTTGTGGATTTCAACCATCATTCCTCCCGTGGAGATGTCAAAGGGATTACTTTGGATAACAATTTTGCCAATACACAACTCCAAGCAGGGTATCATTCTCTACAGAAGGAATATCAGTGGGGACTATCGGCCAATGTACAACACCGTATGCTACATTGGTATGGGGATAGAGGATGTTAGTCTTTTGCCTATAAGTGGCTCTCTCAAACAGAGTTACCTCGATGGAGGACTTAGTGGAATGCTAACCCTAAGCAAGGGGCCATTCGAGGGCTTGGATTTCTTTGTGCAAGGGATGAAGGACGACTTCAAAAGTTCTGAACTGCATCTGAACCTACGCCCCTCTATGAGGGTTTTGCCCTCAAGGAAGGACAGACTATTCGTCTGAAAGCAGAAGCAGACTTCCTCCAAGGCTCTTTCGATAGGGGCTTTGCCACCACCGAAGGGGTATCCTATAAGTCGGCACTTTTAGGGTTAAGACCTTCTTATACCTATGCGACAAAAGAATTCTCTCTGAGAGTGGGGCTGGGAGGATATTATGCTAAAGAGAATGATAATAGCGGAGATAAGTTCCGAATTTTTCCAGATTTAGAATTTTCTTATGATCCTCAAGGGAAAGGCGTGGTATGGTATGGAGGGATTACAGGGGATCTCAAGCAGGTTACCTATAGAGAGCAGAGTGTGGAGAATCCCTATATTTCCCCAACTCAAGAGCTACACCCTACCTATACTCCTTATGACATCTTTGCAGGAGTCAGAGGGCGTGCATTCAAAGGCTTTTCGTATGATGTAAAGGCTTTCTATACTCGAATAGAACAAATGCCGCTTTTCCGAGCTAATGAAAAGTATACTTTGACCACTCGCTTGCCTTATCACTATGATAATACCTACTGCATTCTGTACCAAGATGCTATGTCCTTCGGAGCTAAGGCTTCCCTACTTGGAAAAACTCTCTGAAAAATTCAGTATGGATTGGACTCTTAAGATAGCTACTTACTCTTTTGATGAAACAGACCAAGAGGCATGGAACTTACCACTCTTTACTTCTTCTTTTTCAGTACTTTATCAAGTACTTCCGCAGTGGAATATAGGAGCTTCTTTCTTCTATGTAGGAGAGAGAAAAGATATAAAGCACCCTTTGGCGGCACAACCTGTAGAAGAGGTAACAATGAACGGCTTCTTTGATCTGAATTTCTCTACAGATTATACCTTCCTGAAGCGATGGACGGCTTTTGCATCTTTGCACAATGTCACTAGGAGATAACTACTCTACGCTGGTCTACCTATCCTGTACAAGGATTCCAATTTCTAATAGGAATGAAGTATCGATTCAATGTAAAGTAAATATCAGCAGGATAATAAAAAGGCAATTCAAGATGTTCCATCCATGAATTGCCTTTTTCTTTAGTGCCTTAGTTATACCAAAAATCTGAGTACCACTACTGGTAATCTTATTGTCCAAATAGAAATCAATACGGCCTAAATTGATTCCATAACACCCTACTTGATTGACAAGAATCTCTCAGTTGCTTTTGTTTTTGACAATTGTAGGTTCACCAGGAAAGTATGGGTATGTCCTCCTATGATAAGGTCGGTGTTATAGGTTCTTTTAGCGATAGTGATATCACATACTTTATCTGTACGATATTGATAACCAAGATGAGAAAGACAGATAATAATATCACACTTCTCATTTTTCTTGAGTTTATTTTTCCATATCAATGTGCCAGTTCTATAGGGTCAAGGTACTTAGTCTCACGATAGTTTTCTTTGGTAACCAATCCCTTGAGTTCTACTCCTAAGCCATAGACTCCGACACGTACTTCATCTACTACAAATACTTTGTAAGGTTTGGCTTTCCTCTAAGATGGTATTCTTAAAATCATAATTGAGTTGATAAAAATCAAACTTGGCATGGGGAAGCTGTGAGAGTAATCCTCTAAGCCATTATCGAAATCGTGATTGCCAAAGGTAGCAGCATCATACTTGAGCATGGACATAAGGCGAAACTCTAATTCCTCCATAGTAGTTGAAGTAAGGAGTACCTTGGAAGATATCCCCTGCATCAAAAAGTAGGGTGTTGGGATTCTCCTTGCGTACTTGATTTATCAAGACTGCACGGCGAGCTACTCCTCCCTTGTCAGGGTAGTGAGGGTCATCCACAGGCAGCGGATCTCATATGGCTATGAGTATCATTCGTATGAAGGACAGTGATATGTTTCTTATAATTCTTAATAGGAGTTTTTCTCTTTGCCAAGAGCAAAAAGAAACCCCTCCCATTCCCAACAAGAGAGCCCCAGCGCCTATATTTTTACAAAATTACGTCTTTCCATAAGTTTATTTTTATTCTGAATCGTTCATCAGTTTTGAAATCCAAAGTATCTGTTTTTCTAAGGAAATCAATGATAGCATCTCTTGAAGTATAGTCAATATTGGTGACACTTAGTGCATCCTTGAAGAAGTTCATTTTGTCTCCTCCTTGGTATAGGTAGTCAAAAGCACATACGAAGTAGCGCTTTTTACGCTGTACAGGTCGCTTATTGATAAGGAAACTCACTACCTCTCCACGCTTATTGATAGTCAGTTGTACTTGCTTGGAAAGGGGATGAGGAAACTTACTTTCACTAAATATTGGGCCATGTTGTAGAGCATATCCCCAGTGAGTTCTGCTACAACTAATTGATTCTCAAAAGGGCATGATTTGGAATACCTGACGGATGGTAATATCTCCCTGAGGGACTTTCAGTTCGGATTCCTCCCCAATTGAACATAGCAAAGTCAATATGTTTCTTTCTCTTTTTGAGAAAAATAAGAATCAGCTTGTTCACACTGGGAGTCAGCAAAGAAATTTCCATAGGCATATTCATTACCTCTGGGTCAATGACTTTGAGCATGGGAGTCTTATTGTAGGAAAGTACTTTGTCCAAATATTTGTTCAGGTGATAACGGAAAGGTGATAGATAATCCTTAATCTGTTCATCCTCTTCGGTATCCTTGGTAATCTGGAGCTGCTCTCCATGGATAGCTTGCGAAAAGTAACCGTTTGATTTACAAGATGATAAAAATACAGATAGGAGGAATAATCTTAAAAGAAAAATTTTTCATGTAAAATGTTTTAGTTTCAGCGTGCAAAATTAATAAATATTCATTAAATTTGCAGTGAAATCCTTAGAAAAATTATTTTGAAAATATTTAAGAATATAGCAATCAAGAATAGGATTCAGAAGAATCTTAAAAATAGAGCTAATTATCTAAATGGTAATAAGTTACAAATTGCTCGTATAGGTTGTGTCGTCGATATAGAGCAGGTAGCGAAGGTAGATTTCTTGAAAGATTTCATCAAAGGATATGGTATCAATTCTGAAAACTATGTGATTTTGGGTTATGAAGAAAAGGGAACTGATATTCAAATAGAAGGGATTCCACTATTCTCTTGGCAGGATATTAATTATTCGGGAAATATACGTAACTATCATGCTGATAGGCTATGGGAACTGGAGTATGATTTGCTAATCAATGCTTTTTTCCACTCCTAAGTTGCCACTTCTCTTGCTCTCTTCGGGAGTAAAGGCTAAACTACGTATAGGAGTCAGTGGGATAGATCCTGCTTTTTAATGATATTATCATTGATACTCCCTTAGAGTCTGGGACTATTTTTTTATCCAAGAAGCAAAAACTGATAAACACACTACAATGAAAACAATGAAAATGTTACAGGGTACAGGGGTAGCTCTTATTACCCCCTTTAAGGCAGACAAGTCTGTCGATGTACAAGCACTTGAACAATTGGTACATTATCAAATAGATAATGGGATTGATTACTTAGTGGTCTTAGGTACCACTGCGGAGACCCCCACTCTTTCGGCAGAAGAGAAAGAGTTGGTCAAACAAACTGTAAAGAAAGCCAATGCAGGGAGACTTCCTATGGTACTTGGGGTAGGAGGGAACAATACTCAGGCACTTATAGAACAAGTACAAGAAGTATCTCCAGAGGATTATGTGGCGATACTTTCAGTCTCTCCCTACTATAACAAGCCTTCTCAAGAGGGTATCTTTCAGCACTATAAAGCCTTGGCACAAGCCTCCCGTGTGCCTATCTTGCTCTACAATGTGCCCTCTCGTACTGGAAGTAATATAGACTATCATACTACACTGCGATTGGCCAAGGAAGTGCCTAATATTATAGGGATTAAGGAAGCTTCGGGTAATATAGTCCAGATTATGCACCTTTTGCTAGGGCGTCCTGAAGGCTTTTTGGTTATCTCAGGTGATGATGCCACAGCCCTCCCTACTGTACTCTTGGGAGGTGATGGTACCATTTTCAGTATTAGGGACAGGCTTTTCCTAAGCGCTATAGTCAAATGATACGTCAGGGTTTGGAGGAAAAATTATAAGGAGGCTAACACTATTCAGTATCAGCTCTTAGAAGCGATGGAGCTAATTTTTCAAAGAAGGAAACCCCTGTAGGAATCAAAGGCGCTCCTATCTCTCTTGGGAATAGGTTCTCCTGAGGTACGCCTGCCCTTATGCACAGCCTCTGACTCTCTACAACAACAATTGAAAGCGTTCTTACAAAAATAAAAATCTACTGCATCTTAATCTGTGAGGCCAATAGTAGATGACAGCCATACGAATAGCCACCCCTGTTTTCTACTTGATCAAGGATAATGGATTGTGGGCTGTCGGCTACTTCACTGGTGATCTCTACCCCTCGGTTGATGGGGCCTGGGTGCATGATGACTATTTCCTTGCCCAAGGAATCTAGGATTTTCTTGGTAAGTCCGTATTGTTGCACATATTCGCGAGTAGAAGGAAAGTAAGGAATATCCAAACGTTCATTCTGAATACGTAGCATATTGGCAACATCGCACCATTGCAGCGCCTTTCTAAGATCTGTCTCTACCTGTACACCCAATTCATGGTATATATTTAGGAATAAGTGTTTTAGGGCCACATACAGCTACTTCAGCACCCTGTTTGTGTAGGGCAAAAGATATTGAAAGGGCTACCCTGGAGTGTAGAATATCTCCTATAATAACTACTTTTTCCTTTTACACTTCCTAAGCGCTCACGAATGGAATAGGAATCCAAGAGAGCTTGAGTAGGGTGTTCATGAGCACCATCTCCAGCATTGACGATGGGGACTTTTACATGTTGGGAGAGGAAGACCCCAGCCCCAGGGTTGGGATGACGCATTACCACCATATCTACTTTCATGGCCAAGATATTATTGACAGTATCGATGAGTGTTTCTCCCTTTTTTACAGAAGATTGTGCCGCAGAAAAGTTGATTACATCGGCAGAAAGTCTCTTTTCAGCCAGTTCAAAGGACAGGCGTGTACGGGTACTATTCTCAAAAAACAAATTGGCAATAGTGATATCCCCTAGGGAAGGAACTTTCTTGATAGGGCGGTTGATGACCTCCTTGAACTGATCAGCAGTGGTGAAGATAAGTTCTATATCTTCAGCAGTGAGGTACTTGATACCCAATAGGTGGTTGACACTTAGTTGATTCATTGTGATGTTTTTAGATTGTGATGTGGTGGGATTATACTTTTTTCTATGAGGTAGACAGCATCCTCAGTGTCTTGTTCTTTCCAATATACTACCACTCGTTCCTTGTTGATAGCATCTACAGCCTTGCCTATATAGTCTGGCTGTATGGGGAGATCTCGACTAAAGCGTCGATCTATCAGTACCAAGAGCTCCACTTTGCTGGGGCGTCCCAAAGGATTGTAAGGCTGTAAGTGCTGCGCGGATACTGCGCCCTGTATAGAAACACATCGTCTATGAAGACTACTTTTTATCCTCGACCAAGAAAGGAATATCAGTGGTATTAGCTGTCAAAAGGCTTTTTCTCCACGGCGGAAAATCATCTCGGAAAAAGGTGATATCTAAGGTTCCATATTGTATTCCCTTTGTACCATATTCTTCCTCAAGCATCTTCACTAAGCGCTGGGCAAGCAACACTCCACGGGGCTGTATACCTATGATTACTGTATCGGAGAAGTCCAAATGGTTCTCTATCAGCTGACAGGCTAAGCGGTGCAGAATCACATCTAATTCTCTACTGCTGAGTAATTGTTTTTCTTTTCCATGTTAGGTTTCAGGTGTTAGTCGTTATCAAACATTTATATACTTTTCACGAACAGATAGTTCGTGCTTTTACTATCAATAGAGCTTGCGCTTTTTATAAGGAGCTAAAAATTTCCCCTTATGATAAGCGACAGTTGCAAACTTGCACCAGTGAAGATACTAATTATTATTTGTTTCGTATAAAAACACTTCTCTTTCTTGCTCTTTTGCGGATGAAAAACAAAGCAAAAGAAAAGGTATCTATTACTACACTAAAGGCTTTATTTTTCAATAATTGTTTGTAAAAATCTCATTTTCCTCTGGTGAGGTGCAACCATTACCAATAGACTATCATTGTGCATCTGTGAGAGTAATTCCTTTGCACAAGGAAATTCTTTGCACTGATAGAGCAATAGAAGATCCTTTCTCCTTGGAGGTCTCCTCTGTGTTATCTATAGGGAACAAGGAGGCAAAAATCCGCTATGTCAGTATATATTTTTCAGACTTTTTAGGCTTTAGGTACGCTATAAGTCGTAATAAGAACTGTCCTTTTTCTCTTTTGAAATTCCTTTGGGATAATGCTTACAAGGAATTTTTTGAGTATTATAGAAGCATTGAGTAACCAATCGGTATACAAAGGGAGAGTGTACCCCGTGCTGATTGGTAGACTTCCATAAAAAAAGCAAATATTTTTTCCAAAGCGCCATTAGTTACCTATCTTTGGTTGTAATTTTTCTTCAATCAGGTCTATCTCTTCGGATTTTATACCGCGGATAGGAACGAGTTGAATATTCTTCTCCTCTTCAGGGAAAATATCTTCTTTGCTTTTGAGCATCTCATCTCCACGCCAATTAAAATTGGGGAAAGAGGAGCTCTTTTTACTAATTTTTGTCTTCAGGATAGATAGCCCCATCTACATCCTTGTAGAAAGTAATGGTCTCTATCTGTTGAGTAGGAGCGAAATCTATACGGATTTGGCTACATTTGGACTTGTTGATTCCCACCAGGGAGTGCTCATCATTGTAGGCATAATAGATAACCTCCGTATTCTGATATAGATTGACGTTGTTCAGTTTGTTTTCCTTGAATTTTTCCTTTTAGGAGTTTTCCTTTTACTTGATTAAAGCCCGTGCCCAGTGTATCTTTTTCTATCAGGAAAGCATTGTCAAAGACCCTCAGGAGTCCAATTTTTTTCCGTTTGCTTATTGGCTAAAAATATGGATATTATCTCCTGTCATCTGGCTTTTTTTCCACTCCATACAATAGGATTTCGGATCATGCGAGTAAGTCCTGTGATCTGACTTGAGTGTATGGAATCGCATTTTTCCTTGTATATCAGTTTTGTAGATACGAGCCCCTGTATAGGCACTGAATGATACGCGATCCAGTCTTTCCTGTGACCAAAATCTTTTTAGCATGAATGTAGATGGAGTCTTTACCCTTTTTCTACCTCACTGATTACCAGTGCTTTTTGTAATATACATGGAATCCTGAGCCTTGTAAACTTCCCCATAATGTCCTTTGACAAGGGTCTTATTCAGCGTATCCCTAATGATCAGATTGTTAGTCCCTGATGCAAAACTCTTAAACCGATCGAAGTAGAGGCTATCCCCGTGAGTATTTTGTTATCATAATCTATACGGGCATGATCCATGAAGTAGCCTTTCTCTGTCTTGGAATCATAATAGCCTTTCTCACCATAGGCTATGTATTCTTTTCCAGTGATGGTGGTAGGTCCAAACATATAGATATGTCCTGTAGCATGGTAATAATCCAAGGTAAGCGAGTTTACCACAAAGTCTGAATTGGTGATTTTTCACTTGTGTGGTGAATTGACTTTTCTTAGGGCCCCACGAAGTAACGCCCCTCCTTGCTGGTGAGTACATTCTCTTCATCGAAGATTTTGCCATAGTTAAGGTAATAAGCCTGTTGGGTATTGCGGTCGAAGAATAGTTCTTGTGTCTCAAGGGTCATTTTTTTCATTGCGGAGCTTTACATTCTCTTTGGCAATAGCCACTTTGGTATCCCCATTGTATTCTATAAATTCACTATTCATTTTTAAGGAATCCCCCTGTTGGATAAAGACCTCACCGAAAAGCTTTCACCTGATTGGTTTTCTGGTAGAGGACGGCCACATCACACCAGATATCCATTCCCTGATGGCGGAACTGTACCTTGCGTTCCTGATCAGAATTGAAGATTGTCGCTCCAGGGTACTTATCATTGTCAATAGTAAGTGTACCAGCATAGACAATCTCAATCTTCTTAGAAGGATTCTCTTGAGCAAAGGTCGTATGTAATAAAAACAAAAAAGGGTAATAAATAGATAATATATCTTTTTGCATAAAGGGTTTGTCCTAATATAGGAATTTTTGCAAAGATACATATTTAAGTGAAAAGTGAAAAGTGAAAAAGTAAAAAATTGTTATATTCTAAAGCTTGTATTTTTATAAGAAGCTTTTTGTATTTCAACTTTTTTTATTTGTCTTAGTATAGTAATGAAAAAAAGAGGCTACCATTGGGTAGCCTCATTCATAGTTATTATTTTGTTGAAAGAACGCAATTAATTCAGAGAAAGTTTCAGTCCCATGAAGTAAGTACGTGGGTGTTGTGGACCATAGATGTAATCGGCATCACGATCTTTACCCTTGTCAAAATCTTTTTGATATTGGTTAAAAATATTCTTCACACCAGCAAATACCTCAGTTTGTAATTGTCTGTGAGGGAGAAGGTATAAGCAGCTCTGAGGTTTTGTTCATAGAAGTTAGGAGACTTTTACTATAACTTGTTCTCCTGACTGAGCTTCAATCACGTGGGGAACATACATCTGTCCGGTAAATACTCCATTATAGCTGAGTTTTTAGTGCTGCTATAGGGGTATAGGATAGGGTAGTATAGCCATATAGTTCAGGGAGAACGCATTACACGGTCGGAGGAGATTTTCTTAGGATCTGTAGGATCTTCATTCTCCCAAATGGTTTGCTGCTCGGAAAAAGCGAGATTGCTGATAGGTGAATCCTGTCTGCCATATCCACTGAGAACCGAAAGCAAAATTTGCTTCTACATTTACGCCCATGATCTTGAGATGGTCTGTTGCATTGGTCTTTAACTTGTGCTTGATATTGCCTATATCGGTAAGATCTTGGTTGATAAAGCGGTTGTTGATATGGGTGTAGAATCCTTCCAAGATAAGGTTAGCTTGGGTATTTCCTTCTCTTTTAGTATAGTTCAGAGAAGCTGTGTAGCTATTGGATGTTTCACTGGTGAGGTCTTTGTCCAATTCTACAAAGATAGGATCTCCGTCCAACACTTCGGTGTGTAGGTCTTCGTCAAAAGCTTGTGGAGCTCGATAGCCTTGTGCAAAGGAACCTCGTAGCTTGAGTGTCTCAGTAATATCATACATGGCGATAAGGCGTGGAACAAATTTGGATATTTGTTTGTTAGAATCCTTTATCCACCCCTGCAAAGCGGTAGCTACCTTTTGATATCTACATAGTCATAACGGCTTCCACCCAGCAAAGTAAGTTTTTTTAGCCGGATTCCATTCCACCTGTAAGTAGTTGCCATAGGTACGTACTACTTGGTCTACAGAACGATTTTTGTCCTATATAATTGTCATTCTACCTTATCATATTTGTATTCACTACCTAAAGAGAGATTCAGCTCAGGAGTGATGGTGTAAGCATACTGAGCACCTCCTACTCCTACCAGCTCTGTAGTATGTCCATACTTGGCCAATGCTTTGAAAGTACTCTTCTTGGTCATCTGCACTGAGGTTATCGAAAATCAGCTTTACTATTGACGGCATAGCCTAAAGCCACCTCCATAATATCCATCTCTATCAGTATATTGAGCAGAGGTGTATAGAGAAAATTTATGAGCGAGGTCTTCTGAAAAGCGCTCAAAAGCCAAGTCTCCTGCAAGAATACGGTGGCGTAGCTGCTCGGTAATATCCGATTCATGAGGGAGTAGATCAAATTTGTTTCCTCCACGTCGAAACTCATTGATACTGTTCAAATTGAGTTTTATCTTTGCTGTTTTCTGTAGGGTTCAAAAAGCATCTGCACCAAAAGTGGTATTGTGTAGTTTGGTGATTTCAGAATAACCATCCTCATTACTATCATAAGGTTTACGATTGCGTTGATAGGCAAAGAGGGTAAGTCCTTTGTCGAAGTCTTCTGACACTACAGAAGCATTCGCAAAGAGGGTGTTATCTGGAGAGCCATCCTTGAGTAAGGATAGACTGTTGCCTACAGAGAAAGTGTTGCGAGTAGGATCTTTGGTAAGAATGTTCACTGTGCCTCCTATGGCATTTCCTCCATAGAGTACAGAGCCAGCTCCTCTGACAACCTCCACACGGTCAATCATATTGGCAGGAATCATCTCTAAACCATAGACTCCTGCCAAGGGAGGAAAATACAGGATCGACCATTCACTAATATCTGAGAGTAGGAACCTTCTAATCCATTGATACGCAATTGGTTGAATCCACAGTTTTTGACAGTTGGTTTCTGTACGCAAGCCAGGGTGTAAAGTTCAATCCCTTCAGCAAGGCTTAGTGACTGGGTTGTCTCAAAGATATGTCCTGTAACCTTACTTACGACCACAGGAGACTTTATACTGAGGGATAATGTTACGAGTGGCTGTAACTACTACTTGGTCTATCTCCAACAGGTCTTTCTCAAGAGAGAAATTTTTGGAAAGTACCTCGTTTTTCAGTTAAGGAAATGTCCTGAGTAATAGTCTTGAATCCTACTGAAGAAATGGTAAGCTTTGTAGGTGCCGGCAGGTACCTTTTACCTGATAATCCCCAGAGGCTTGGCTGGAGGTACCTTTTACCTCTTGCCCTTTGCGAAGGATAACATCAGCGCCTAAGACAGGTTTCCCTTCAGCAGAAATTTTTTTCCTTTAAAAAGTAGCCTGTTGTGCTAAAGTTAATGTAGATGTACATAAAAACAGATGCAATAAATAATCGTTTTCATGTCTGATTTTTAAAGATGATATAATAATTAAACTTTTAGACAAAGGTAAAAAAATATTTTTCAATACGAAAAAATAAAATTATTATTATTTTTTATTGATTATAAATAATTGATTTTTAAGATAAGTTGTGATGTTTTTAGTGTTGAGAAGCATATATGATTAGAAAAATAATGCAAAAGATATGCTTATGTCATATCTTTGCATTATGAAAAATTATTCTATATTTTTAGGTTTGATCAGAGACTATAGAGTCCAATCCAATATCTTTTACGATAATACATATCCCTCGAAAGGAAATTTTTTTCTATTTGCTGGCTATGATTTTTAGAGCGTCTTTAAAATCATGTATCTAAAGAAGTAATAGCCAGTACACCGTCCGCCTGAGGTGAAAATCTTTCCTTCCTTTTCTGATAGTACCTGCATGGAATACGAGACTCTCTCCCTGAGTATCAAGTCCAGAGATCATTTTTCCTTTTTGGTATTCTTCAGGGTATCCACCGGAGACAACCACTACGGTAGTAGCACTTCTGGGGTCTATCAAGAGGGAGACATCCCTGAGTTTCCCTTTGCTGTAGCTTCCAAGAGAGTCACCAAGTCCGTTTGTATACGGGGAGTACTACTTCTGTTTCAGGATCACCCATACGGACATTGTATTCTATCACATAAGGGTCTCTCCTACCTTTGATAAGCCCAATGAAGATAATTCCTCGGTAAGTGATTTTTTCCTTTTTGAGTCCCTTCAATAGTTGGTTTTATGATGCGATCCTCTATCTTCTTCATGAAGGAGGCATCGGCAAAAGGCACAGGAGAGACAGCTCCCATACCCCCTGTGTTCAGACCAGTATCCCCTTCGCCTATACGCTTGTAGTCCTTGGCGGTAGGGAGTACCAAGTAGGAATCTCCATCGGTCAGGACAAAACAACTGAGCTCTATCCCTCTTAGAAATTCTTCTATGACCACTTTTTGGCTTGCGTTGCCAAATTTTTCTTCTAGAAGCATTTTCTTCAGTTCGGCTTGGGCTTCTTGTAGATTCTCTAAGATGACAACCCCTTTGCCAGCTGCCAAACCGTCAGCCTTGAGCTACATAGGAGCCTGCATGGTTTCTAAAAAGTGTAAGCCCTCAGTGATAGTTTCCTTGGTAAAGCTGGCATAGCGTGCCGTAGGAATCTGGTGTCGTTGCATGAATTCCTTAGCAAATTCCTTGCTACCCTCCAGGGTAGCCCCCCTCTGGGTAGGGCCTACGATGGCTATATGGGAAAGAGCAGTCTCTTGGCTAAAAATCTACAATTCCCTTTACCAAAAGGGTCTTCAGGGGCCTACTACCACTAAAGAAATTTGTTTGTCCAAACAGCACTGTTTGATAGCTGCAAAGTCGGTTGCGGCAAAGGCAAGATTTTTCTCCCACTAAAGCAGTACCAGCATTGCCTGGTGCTATATAGAGTTTTTTTCACAAAGAGGGCTCTGTGAGAGACTATGGGCAAAGGCATGCTCTCGACCTCCGGAACCTAATAGAAGTATATTCATGGGTGTAAAAAGATTAAGCGTGAATAGTAGAATATTAGAGTAAGCTGCGCAAATATTCACTTACATTTTTTTATAGATACGTTCTTGTATATTAGTGGTATCGGATTTGATAAATTTCTTTCCTAATAGGTGTTCGTAGAGCTCTATATATCGCTCAGAGATGGAAGCCACATGAGCGGCAGTCATTTCAGGGATTTTTCTCCCTGGGCGACCTTGGAATCCATTCTCAATGAGCCATTGACGGACAAACTCTTTTGAGAGTTGCTTTTGTGGTTTCCCTCTCTTGAGGCGTTCTTCATATCCATCAGCATAGAAGTAGCGGGAAGAGTCTGGAGTATGAGCTTCATCTATGAGAACTATAGTACCTTCCTTAGTCTTGCCAAATTCGTACTTAGTGTCTACCAAAATTAGTCCTCTTTGTAGTGCTAGCTGACTTCCTCTTTTGAAGAGATCATAGGTGTATTTTTCTATAACAGCATAATCTTCTTCCGATACGATACCTCTTTTGAGAATATTCTCACGGGAGATATCCTCATCGTGTAAGCCATTCTCCGCCTTGGTAGAAGGGGTAATGATAGGGAGGAAAGGGCATTTTCTTGAAGCCCCTTCAGGAGTGTTTACCCCACAGAGAGTACGCTTACCAGCTTGGTACTCACGAGCAGCATGTCCTGCCAAGTAGCCACGGATCACCATTTCGACCTTGAAGGGAGTACAGCGCATACCCACCGAGACATTGGGGTCGGGAGTAGCTAAAAAGCCAGTTAGGAACAATGTCCCTGGTCTGCTCCATGCACTCGCTGGCTATCTGGTTGAGGATCTGTCCTTTGAAAGGAATTCCTGGGAAGAATAACATCAAAAGCCGAAAGCCTATCAGTCGTGATCATTACCAAGAGGTCTTCCCCTATGGAGTATACATCACGTACTTTTCCTTTGTAGAGCGATTTTTGATTTTCAAAAGAAAAATCGGTGGAAGTAATACTATTCATATAGTTCTATTTTTGGCAAATGTACGAATAAAAATTTATTTCTCATAAGGAAATATAATAAAAAGAGGTACAGTAATGTACCTCTTTTCAAATAGAATAACTAAAAACAATAATAACTATGAAAATTTACTGTTGAGCTTGTTTTTTTGCATCTTCCTTCATTTTTTCATTAGGAACGATAGCAATATTTACACGACGGTTTTTGGCTCTTCCCTTCTTCGGTAGAGTTGTCATAGGCTGGCTGAGTGGCTCCAAACCATTTTGGTAGTGAAGGAGAAGCTTTGAGTCCACTGGCAGTGAAGAAGTTAGTTACCGCTTTGGCACGTCTTTCAGAAAGTCCCCATGTTGTAAGCAGGTTTTCCTTTACTATCAGTGTGACCTGCTACAATCACATTGGTATCAGGATATTCTTTGAGTACACCTGCCATTTTGGTAAGTAAGGTCTTTGCTTCTGAAGTAAGGTCAGCTTTGTTGAACTCAAAGGTAACGCCACTTTTCTCATCGAAAGTAACTACGATACCATCATCTACACGTTTTTACTTCAGCCCCAGGAATCTCTTCCTCGATTTTTAGCCTGTCTGTCCATTTGGTTCCCGATGACAGCTCCAGCGGCACCTCCTACAGCAGTACCGATAACAGCCCCAAGTTCGCTATTACCTCCGCTACCTACATTGTTACCAAGGATAGCTCCAAGGATAGCTCCACCAGCAGCTCCGATTACAGCCCCACGCTGGGTCTTGTTGGAGTTGTTATACGCTTCACAGCTTACCAAAAAGAGAAGCTGCTACTAAGAATAATGTTATGTTTTTTGAATACTTTTGTCATAATAGTTAAGTTTAGTTTTTAGTAAAGTTCATTGTAATTACGAAAGGCTTACCATCCACACGAACAGTCTGTTCTCAACGCATCTCATTTTCAGAAAGATATGCTAAGTGTAAGCGTACTCCAGCATTGGTTTCTGATTGATATTTCTCATTGGTCGGTTTGAGCAAGAAATCATAGTAGCCAGTGGTCTTGTCCATCTCCCTGTACAGTGAAGATAAAGTGACGATTCCCGCTTGCACAACCTGTATTGTTGATGGTATATATACCTCGATAGTTGTTTGGAACAAATTTCCAATAACTTCCTTCAAAAGCATTCTTTAGAAGTATCATTACAAAGTAATTTCATACTTTCCTTTTTCATTGTAAGTAATAGAAGAAAGCGTCCATTCTCCTTTGATTACTTTGTTGGCTTGACGAGTCCCTTTGCGTACTCTTAGCAATGGTTCCTTGAGTTTTACAAGAGACAGCCATAAGGCCTGCTACGAGTAGTAATAAAATCTTTTTCATAGGAATTAACTTATGTTTTTCGGGGCAAAAATTATTAGTTTTTATATGCACCTACTTTTTATCATGTTTAACATTAAATAAATGATTTTTCTCTATAATAAAGTTTAATATATTGATTAATAGCATATTATAGTTTTTCAGTAAGGAGAAAAAAATTGAGTAAAATATGGCATTTTAACAAATAAGCGCATTTTTCTATGATAAAGCAAGTTTGATATAACAAAACACTTTCTACAGATTGTGAATTATATACGTTTTTGTGGTTATGGATTATTTAGGTTGTAAGTTTACTCGAAATATCGAACTCATGATAATAGTTCTGATTATAACTAAGCAATATACAAGAAGTGTAGATTGTAGTGTTATATTTTAAAAAGATATTTTTATGGTTTTTATTTTTCTGATAATAATTGATTTGATAGAAAATATTTTTATTTATTAAAGAAATATATCGAAGAAGCAAGGTGAGGATAAAAAATTTTTATTAACTTGTTGGTTTGTAATTTATTCGTATATTTGCACTCCGAAAACAACGATAAAAAAATAAGGGTGTTATTTTTGAATAAAAACAGCCTAATATAGATTGAACATACTATAATATATTATTGTATATAAAAGAAGAGGCCTTTAAAAATAAAGAAATATGACAAAAGCAGAAATTGTAGCAAAAATCTCAGAAAAGTTAGGGATTGAAAAAAACAGAAGTGCAGAATGTAGTGGAGCACTTCATGGAAGGAATCAAGGATTCTTTAGAAAAAGGAGATAATGTGTATCTAAGAGGTTTTGGAAGTTTTATTGTAAAAACCAGAGCGGAGAAAACAGGAAGGAATATATCTAAAAACACTACTATTACTATTCCTGCACATAATATTCCTGCTTTCAAGCCAGCAAAAGTGTTTGTACAATCTGTAAAAACTAAGGTGAAAGTAGAAACAAAAAGCGAAAGCGAAAGCAAAGAAAAAATAACTGAGTATTAATTTTTTAATTTTTAGCAATATGCCAAGCGGAAAAAGAAAAAGACATAAAGTAGCTACGCATAAACGTAAAAAGAGCGAGAGCTAATCGATATAAAAAAAGAAAAAAAGTAGTTTTATAACTACTTTTTCTCGTTTTTCGTTCTTTTGAAAACATGAAAATAGATATTGATATATCTTAACTGAAATTTGTAATAATAAAATCATAACAGAATGACCAAAGAATTAATTATTCGTTCTGGGGCTTCTGATGTAGATTTTGCTTTACTTAAGAATGGTCGCTTAGTAGAACTTCACAAAGAGGAAGATGCTAATGGACTTTCGGTAGGGGATATTATGCTTGCTAAGATTCACAAGCCTATTCAGGGACTGAATGCGGCTTTTTGTGAATGTAGGGTATGAGAAAGATGCTTTCTTGCACTATCACGACTTAGGTCCTCAACTGCTCTCCTTGCTCAAATTTATCAAGGAGGTTTCTCTGGAAAAGATTAAGATTATTCCTTGAAAGATTTCAAACAAGAGCCTGATATTAATAAAAATGGGGCTATTTCGGAGGTGCTCAAGGCAGGACAACCTATCTTGGTACAAATAGTCAAGGAACCCATCTCGACCAAAGGACCTCGTATAAGTTCTGAGCTTTCCATAGCTGGGCGTTATTTGGTATTGGTGCCTTTTCAGAAAGGATTTCTATTTCTCAGAAAATAGAAAGTAAGGCTGAGAAAAGAACGACTAAAACGTATAGTACAGAGTATCAAACCCTAAAGGGTTCTGTGATTATCCGTACCGTAGCTCAGGACAAGAAAGTAGCGGACTTGGATAAAGACTTACAAAAATTCCTTCGAACGCTGGATACAAATGTGTAAAAATAGCGCAAGGAACTTTCCCTTCGAAGATTCTTAGTGAAATGAATAGAACAGGAGCGCTACTACGCGATATGTTCGATGATTCATTCACCGGAATCCATGTGGATAATGAGTCACTCTATACCCAGATTCGAGATTATTTGCAAAGAAATAGCTCCCTGATAAGCTTAATATTGTTAAGCTCTACAAGTCCTCAGTACCTATTTTTCGAAAAGTTCCATATAGAAAGACAGATAAAAACAGGTCTAGGACGTACTGTCTCCATGACCAAAGGTGCTTATTTAGTTATAGAACATACTGAAGCACTTCATGTAATAGATGTCAATAGTGGAAACCATTCTAATAAAGCAGAAAACCAAGAAACTACTGCTTTCGAAGTGAATCTCATCGCAGCTACAGAAATTGCACGCCAATTGAGGCTAAGAGATATGGGAGGAATCATCGTGGTCGATTTCATTGATATGAGCAACGGAGAGAACCGACAAAAGTTGTTCGATGCACTACGTGAAGAGATGAAGGACGATCGTGCCAAGCATAAGATACTACCTCCAAGTAAGTTCGGGCTTATTCAGATTACACGCCAAAGAGTACGTCCTGAAATCAACATCAAAACAAAAGAAGAAAAACCCTAGCAAATTAGATGAGGTAGATGCTCCTATCACCTTGATAGAACGTATGACTCACCGATTTTGGAAGAAATTATTTATCAAAGCAACTACAACGGAAGGATTACCCTGAACCTACATCCATTTATTGCCGCTTACCTTACCAAAGGTATTTTTTTCGATACGTTTTTAAAGTGGTTCCTTAGTATAAAAGATGGGTAAGCATTCTCCCAAGAGATGCCTACTCCTATTTAGAATATCGTTTCAAAAACAAAAGAAGGAACTCCTTTGTAATAAAAAGAAAGCTATCATCTCGATAGCTTTCTTTTTGTATTATACTGAGAAAAAGGATAATAAAGTATTTGTTTCTATATTATTCATTATTTACATTTATAAAATGAATAGTTATTAATTAATTATTTATAATTATATTTTTATTTAATAAAGTGAGTTTACTCATGCGTAATTAACGCTTTGTAACCTTTGTAAAATGCTTATATATTAGCTAAATAAAGTTAAAAATACGTATTAATCAATGAATATTATTTTGAATTGATAAGAATACAATTATTAATCTATTTAGTTAAATATAATTTAAAAAAATATTGTTATATAATTTCTTTTTGTAACTTTTGCAAGGTCGTTAAAAATAAATTGATGTATGAAAACAAACGTAGTTTACTTTATGCTCTTTTTTTATAGGAGTGTTGCAAGTGTCCTTCTGCTCAGAAGAAGACCCTAACAGGGGTAGTGAGGGATGAGAATCAGGAACCCTATGCTTGGTGTCTCTGTAATTATCAAGGGAACAAGTGAGGGAGTCTCAACAGATGAGAATGGGGTGTATACCCTGAAAGTAAAAGATGGAGATGAGGTAGAAGTCTCCGCTATGGGGTACAAAACCCAAGTCCACAAAGTAACGGCCAAAACTAAAAATGGGATGTGTTGCTTTGCTTTTGGATGTGGAGAAATCCCCGAATTTGTCTTTGTAGGCTTCTGGGCAGAAGCAGGCAGTCAAGGAAGCTACAGGTTCTATCGGTAAGGTGGATAATCTTTCTAATAGTGCCTCGGCTTCTGTTGATAAAAGCTCTTACGGGAAAGTAGCAGGAGTCCAAGGAGGAGTGACCACAGGTCAACCAGGAGGGGCAGCTAACATTCGTATACGAGGAAATTGCCTCTGTCAATGGGCGTACCAATCCCTATCTATATTATAGATGGTGTGAGGGTTAATCAAGGAAGCCTTACTTCAGGGCGACATCTTCTAACATATTAGCCAATCTTAATGATGATGATATCGAAAGTATCACAGTACTAAAGGATGCGGTCTCTACAGCAGCTTATGGAGCTGATGCGGGAGCTGGTGTGATCATCATCACTACCAAATCTGGTAAAAAGGAGAGGCAAAATATAATTTTAATAGTGAGGTAGGGATCGTATCACGAGCACTCAAAGGAGAAGAAAACCTTTCTACTTCTCAGTGGTTTGGTCTGCTCTATGATGCTTATTTGAATACAAGAGAAGGAACAAGACTATTCCCTAATAATGATAAAGCAGCTCTCTTGGCAGCCCTTGAAGCAGGAACACTGAGTACTGCTGCTACAGGAAGAAGCCTCCAGGCCTTATACAAAAAAATAGAAATATTAGTACTGATTGATGCAAAGAATCAGAAAACAGTATGGCTCTTGTGCAAAAACTAAATGGATCAGTATCAGGAGGAACAGATAGAATAGACTATTATTCTTCCTTGGGGTATTATAAACAAGATGGTATAGTAAAACAGACAGGATTTCATCGTGTAACTAATAGTAATAAAAATCACTTATAGGGCTAATGACCGTTTGACTTTAGCTACAGATATACAGCTTTCTTATAGCCAAACAATGACTATGCCTAGTGGAGGAGATTATGCGAATCCTATCTTAGGACAGTATCTATTACGACCCTACAGATCGTGCTTACAATACGGATGGAAGTTTGAATTATGGAGGTAGAGGAGGAAAACTTTCCAATGGATTCTATAATGTAGTAGCTCTTCAAAATCTTAATTATATACAATCACAAACAACAAGAGCTTTTTGGAAATTTTCAAAGCAGATTACAAAATATTAAAAAAACCTTACCTATAAGTTCGTCTTTGCTCCAGAATATGTGGATATTATGGAGGATAAATACCCTAACACCTCTTCATGGTGATGGTAAAGATGAAGGTGGATTAAGTAACTGGTATGCAAGTCGTTATTTTTAGTTTTTAATGTGCAAAATATACTTTCTTATGATTTCAAATATAAGGAGAAAAATAATTTTTATGTAAAATCTTATACAAGAAGCCTATAAGTCAGATGTCAGAAGACTTTCTGCTTCAGCGAGTAATGTAGGACCTAGTGGGCTAACTACTTTTGTCAAACTTCATAAAACCTCGTGATGCATCAGGAACAAAGGCTGTAAGTTCTCGAGGCGGATATGCAATTACTTTCCATTATGATTATGATAAGTTGTTCCTTTTAGACCTTTCTGGTCGTCAGGATCGTGTATCTAATTTCTGGGAAGAAAACAAAACAGGATATTTTGGTTCTGTAGGAGTAGGGGTGGATTTTTGCTCGATTTGGAAGCTCTAAAGAAATCTAAAAGCTCTTTCTCAATTGAAATTGTCAGCCTCTTATGGTTCTGTAGGAAATATGGTGGATGTTTTCCTTATGCGACTTATTCTTATTTGCTTAATTATAATGAACAGGTGGGAGGAAATGTCAATGGAGTAGAGAATAGAGATCTTCGTTGGGAAACCTTGTCTCCTCTGAATGTAGGTTTGGATATCGGATTCTTAAAGGATAGAATTACTCTATCAGCAGCATATTTCTATAAGAAAACCTCTGACATGATATTTGCTGTACCTCTTTCCAGAGCACAAGGCTCTTCTGGAGGAAGTGTATATAAGAATATAGGTGAGATGGTTAACAAGGGATTAGAGCTTACCATCAATGCTAAAGTGGTTGAAAATGAAGGTGATGGATTCAATTGGAGTGTGGGAGAAATTTCACCACGCTAAAAAATGAAGTAACCAAAGCTTTTATGGAGACAAACAAGAGATCATATCTGGTAGTCGTATCATACGAAAAGGAGAAAGCAGTTAATTCATTTTGGATGAAGAAATGGGCTGGTGTAGATCCTGATAATGGAGATCCTTTGTGGTATATCAATGGAGAAGGAGGAGAAACAACCAAGGATTATAACAAAGCAGGGTATGCATTGCAGGGAAGCCCAATGCCTACTTTCTATGGAGGTTTTGATACAAAAGTTCTCTTATAAGAATTTTTACTCTTTCTCTTGACTTTACTTATTCTGGAGGAAATAGAATAATAGATGTGTTCGCTTCTTATGTCAATAGTGATGGAGGATTGTTGTTAAATTATTCAGGTTATAGGTCTCAGATAGGAAACTATTGGACTCCTGAAAATAAAAAAATGCAAGGGATCCTAAACCCGTATTGAACGAAGGAAACAAAAATGCAACAGGTTTTTTTCTACCCGTTATCAATACAAAGGAGATTTTTGTGAGATTACAAACACTAAGATTCTCTTATAAGCTCAAACCAGAATGGCTTGAAGGAACCTATCTTAGAGGATTAGAATTTTTATGTGTTAGAAACAATGTATGGACACATAACTTTGATAAAAATTTCAAAGGAGACCCAGACTTGAACATAAGTGGAGAAACTTCCTTTGCACTTCCTTCCCTAAAGAAACATATAGTTTTGGGGTAAATGTTAACCTATAAAATGTAGAAAAAAATGAAAAAATATTATATACTTCTATTTTTCCTTATGGGAGGATTAGCACTGACCTCTTGCAGTAAGGATTTTTACAGAGACTAAGTTTTATCAGTCTAAAAATGCAGAACCTCTTACCTCGGTGGAGGAATTGACTTCATTTGTCAATGGTGCTTATGCTGGAATGCGTAATATGAATTATTTAGGAGCTTATTATTTGGCTTATGGAGAAGTACGTTCTGATGAGATGTATAACAACTTGGCCGTAGGACGCTTTAGAGGGAAAGCACCTATACGATGGATGCCAACAACCGGGGATGCTCGTGGGACTTGGGATGCCATTTATAGGGTGGTGGCCAATGCAAAATATTGTTATTAATTCAGCTAATAATCTTACTTGGCTACAAAGTAATGATGCCACAAAAAAATAGCTAATGAGGTTAAAAAGCCTTGAAAGCTCAGGCTTATGCTATTCGAGGACTTGCTTTCTTTGATTTGCTACGCCTTTATGGACAGAAATATGCAGGAGGTGATTTAGGAGTTCCTCTTCCTTTTGGAATACAACCCTACAGCTTCCTCTTCTCGGGCAACTATTGCACAGACAGAAGCCCAAATAGAAGCAGATTGGGAAAAAGCACTTAATTTGTTCCAAGAAGTAGCTGATTCTCAAGGAACAACGCTTGTTGATTTAGTAGATGCTACAAATAAAACTCAATTATCTCCTTTATCAGTAAAGGCTTACCAGTCTCGTTTTTATCTCTATAAAGGAAAATTGGGAGAGAGTAATTTCTCTTTCTCAGGAGATCATTACCTCTGGGAAATATTCTGTAGTACCAGCGGCGGATCTGGAGACCTCTTTTACTAAAACCAAGCGCTACCAATAGTGTATTTGAATTGGCTGTCGGTGTTAATGGCTCTCTTGGTGCTGAATCTTATGAATATCTGTTCAATAGTAGTGGTTATGGGACAATCTTACTGACAGATTATGCTTATGGCTTGTATGAAGATGATGATGTAAGAAAAGGTTTTGTCGTAGGAAGTAGTGATGATGGTTATTATTTAGATGGAAAAATTCTCTGACTTGCAATCCAAATCCAATGTGAAGTTGGTGCGTTATGAGGAGGTATTGCTCAATGCAACAGAAGCTTATCTGAAAAAAAGGAAATGCAGCCTCTGCGCTTACTTATTATAACCAACTTAGAACACAAAGAGGGCTTACTGCAGCAGCAACTGTAACTTTGGATGAACTCAAGAAGGAAAGACTTAGGAACTTTTAGGAGAAGGTCTTCGTTATTGGGATTTGCTCCGTTGGGGAGATCCTGTACCTTATTATAGCCGAACAGGAGCGACTAATCCAGCAAATAACCGAACTGTACCTAATAATCTATTCGTTTTCCCTATTCCTCAGTTAGAAAGGAATAGTGAATACAGCAACGTCACTCAGAACGCTGGATACTAAATACTCTTTGTATATTTTTAACGAGGAAAACCATTCTAATTGCGGAATGGTTTTTCTTTTTGCCATAGATTACTTAGGGTGTTTCCTAAAGAGGATATCTATCAATACTCCTGTGATGATTACCATACCTCCTATCACCAATGAAGGGGTGAGTTGTTCTCCAAAGAGTCCCTACACTGATAAGTACAGCTACAATCGGTTCAAAAAGCTCCCATAATAGCTGTAGGAGTGGAACCTATATAGCGAACAGCATAGACTAAGGTTACCAAAGATAGGGAAGTGGTGATAATGGCAAATAAGGTCAGATCTCCTGCTAATGCCCAAGAGGAAATGGTGATGCTTTCCCGCAGAAGAAGGGACTTGACCAAGAAGTAAAGGGAGGAAAAAGCATGGAGTAGAAGGAAATCTTCACCCTGAGAATTCTATACGTACTTTATTGACAATGAGGATATAGAGGGCATACACCAAAGCACCTAATAGGAAATACCCTAAACCTATATAGTTTAGAGCTTCTCCCTTTTGATACTGAGTACCCCCACACCAGCAACTAATAGTAGTGAAAGGAGCGTAGGGAGGGTGAGTTTCTCTTTGTAGAAAAAGGATCAATACTAAGGCAACAATGATGGGATAGCTGAAAAAATAGTAGAGGCAATCCCAGGGAAAGGTAGTCATAGGCCAGGAAGAGAAACTCTGCTGAGAGGGCATAGAGTAGTCCCAAGAGACTCATAATCAACATTTCTCGGAAGGAGATACGCAATCTTTCCTTTTGGTAAAAGAGGAAGAAAACAATAGCTCCACTGGCGATAAGGAAACGATAAAAAGAGTGGCATCTACTGAGAAAGATTCCTCTTTTTGATAGGAATCATAAAAGAGGAATCAATCCATAGGTAAATGCTGAAATAAAGGCACATAAATACCCTTTTACTATGTCTTTCATAATAGAAATTGCCTTGAGACTATAGCAAATCTTTAAAAATAAAGAGATACCAATCAATAGTTTTTACAATACCTGTCTCAAAAATTCTCTTGTGCTCTCCAGCCCAATTGTGTTTCTATCTTAGTCGCATCAATGGCATATCGGCGATCGTGTCCCGCGCGGTCTTGTACAAAGGCGATGAGGTCTTTGTAGGATTTACCATTGGGGAGTGGGCGCTTTTGGTCTAAGATCTCGCAGATGTGTCCTGCAATAAAGAGGTTATCACGCTCATTGCGCCCTCCTATATTGTAGGTTTCTCCAGCCTTGCCTTCGTGGAATACAAGGTCAATCCCTGCACAATGGTCTAATACATAGAGCCAGTCGCGCACATTTTTTCCATCTCCATATATAGGGATGGCTTCTCCCTGTAGTGCCTTGCGGATAATGGTAGGAATGAGTTTTTCCTTATGTTGCTTAGGCCCATAGTTGTTGGAACAATTGAGGTGGTTACATTCATCCCATAGGTATGGAAGTAAGCGCGAACAATCATATCCGACGAAGCTTTGGAGGCACTATATGGGAGTTAGGTGCATAGGAGTGGTCTCGTAAAAAGACCTGTTTCGCCTAGGGTACCATACACCTCATCGGTGGAGATATGGTGGAAGCGAGCCTCTTTGTAGGCTTCTTTCACTACGAAAGTGCCTCCATCCAGTGATGACGCGCTACATCCAAGAGGGTAAAGGTACCATGTATGTTGGTAGTGATAAAAGCATCAGGGTTGGCAATAGAATTGTCCACATGAGATTCCGCAGCAAAGTGAATCACTCCTTGAAATGATATTTCTCAAAGAAGGATTCCACCAGTGCCCTATCACAAATATCACCTTGTACAAAAAGTATAATTGCTTGCTTTTTCAACCTCTACAAGGTTGCTTAGGTCTCCTGCATAGGTGAGTTTATCTAAGTTTACTAAGTGATAATCAGGGTATTTATTGGCGAAAATATACAACAAAAGTTAGCTCAATAAATCCGGCACCTCAGTGATTAAGATGTGTTTCATAGTTATACTAACGAGTATTATTTGTCATTAGGGCAATGAGTGAATCTCTCCAATAGGGGATAGGAAAGTTAAAAATCGGTTTTTGATCTTGCTTTTGTCCAATACAGAGTAAGCAGGGCGGGCTGCTGGAGTAGGGAACTCGTGTGTTTTACAAGGGATTACCTTGCAATCACTGCCAGCAGTCTGGAGTGTTTCTACAGCAAAAATCGAACCAAGAGCATACTCCTTCGTTGGAGAAGTGATATACATCCTGTCGGCCTCGGTATAGCTTATTTTTCAATGACAAAGATGATGAATCGGGCTAAATCCTTGGCATAAGTAGGAGTGCTTACCTGGTCGAAAACCACCTTGATCTCCTTGCGTTCTTTGCTCAGGCGTAGGATGTTCTTTACAAAATTGTTTCCAAAAGGCAGAGTATAGCCAAGAGGTTCTTAGGATAAGGAAGTCAATATCAGAATGTTGCAAGGCACTTTCTCCTAATAGTTTTGTCTGTCCGTACGCTCCCAGAGGGGAAGTAGCATCGGTTTCAGTGTAGGGGGTATTCTTTTCTCCAGCGAATACATAATCGGTGGAGAGGTGGATACAAGCACTTCCTTGTTCGGTACAAGCATTGGCTATGTTCTTTACAGCCAGATGATTAACCAGATTGGCGGTCTCCTTGTCTATCTCAGAACCATTTACATTGGTATAAGCGGCACAGTTGATAACCAACTCTATTTCATTCTTTTTGAAGAAAGCTTTGATAGCAGCTGCATCAGTGACGTCCAATTCGTTTTTAGTAGTGAAAATATAATGGTTGGAAACAGAATTGTGTAATTCTTGTTTGATTTCCAAAGCCAACTGTCCGCTGGCTCCTGTAACGAGTATATTTTTCATATAATGGATGTTTTAATATAATTTTTCTTTGTAATCAAATTCCCATACCTCTTGCAAAGAGAGGTCCTTGTTGGTCTTTTTGGGAGAGAATAATATCATTGTGAGGAATCTTTCCAATCAATACCTATAGTTGGGTCATTCCCAGAGTACACTTCCCTCATGAGTAGGCGCATAGAAAGAATCACACTTGTATTGGAAGATAGCCTCTGGGCTGAGTACCACAAAGCCATGGGCAAATCCACGAGGGATAAAGAACTGTCTTTTGTTTTGTTCGGTAAGTTCTACACCTATATATTGACCAAAAGTAGGGGATCCTCGGCGAATGTCTACAGCTACATCCCAGACAATCCCTTTGACTACACGAACTAATTTGGATTGTGCATATGGAGGCCTCTGGAAGTGTAAGCCCCTGAGCACTCCATAGGAGGATTTAGATTCGTTGTCTTGTACAAAGGTGGTATTGCAGACTTCCTCTACGAATTTCTGTTGGGAGAAGGACTCAAAGAAGTATCCTCTTTCGTCCGAGAATACCTTAGGTTCTATAATAACCAATCCCTCAATAGCTGTTTTGATTGTATTCATTATATATAGATTTTATTTTACAAGCTCCAAAAAGATATTGTCCATATCCGTTTTTGGATAGTTCTTGACCTACCTTGGTGACCTGTTCTTTTGGAGATCCATCCACGGTGATAAGCTATTTCTTCCAAGCAGGATATCTTGAGTCCTTGTCGTTTCTCTAAGGTTTCTACAAAGTTGGTTGCTTCTGTTAGGGAATCATGAGTGCCTGTGTCAAGCCAAAGCAAAACCACGACCTAGGAGCTGTACTTTGAGTTCTTTGGAAGATAAAAACTCCTGATTGACAGAGGTGATTTCCAACTCCCCTCTCTGCGAAGGTTTTATCTTCTTAGCAATCTCTACTACCTTGTTCGGGTAGAAGTATAACCCTACAATCGCATAGTTGGATTTGGGTTCTTTGGGTTTTTTCTTCTATAGAAAGGACATTACCCTCAGGGTCAAACTCAGCCACACCATAGCGCTCTGGGTCTTTTACATAATAGCCAAAGACAGTTGCTTTTTCTCTCTTCTTTGACATTGGCGACCGCTTGGGAGAGCATTTTGGAAAAAGACTGCCCATAGAAGATATTATCCCCTAAGATAAGGCATACATCATCTTCTCCAATAAACTCTTCTCCGATAATAAAGGCTTGTGCCAGTCCATCAGGAGAGGGCTGTACGGCATAGGAGAGTTGCACACCGAACTGACTTCCATCCCCCAGTAGGCGGTGGAAAGCATCCGCATCCTCCTCTGGTGGTGATCATGAGAATCTCCCGAATCCCAGAGAGCATAAGCACCGATAATGGATAGTAAATCATGGGCTTATCATAGATAGGGAGTAGCTGCTTGGAAATACCCTTAGTGATAGGATAGAGCCTTGTTCCAGAACCCCCTGCTAAAATAATTCCTTTCATGAAAATTTTTTTGCAAAAAGTAAAATAAAAATGGAATCCTCATTGATTTTTAGGTTTTATTTATGAATAAAATTAAAGAATTTTTAGAAATAAAAATGACCAATAACAAATATTTGTGAGAGATATTTGTCATTGGTCATTATTTTCTTTTCTTTGATTCTTTTCTACATCCAGTAAGTAGCTGAATCGTGTTTGTCACGAGCTTCATCTATGAGTTGTTTCACTCTCTCAGGGAGTGATTCCATAATAAACAGCAACTTCCTTATAGTAACGATTTTCTTCTTCTCCTCCTCCAGAGGCGATGGAAGTAATTACATATACGGGTATTTTTGTGAAAAATCCGTAGTACTACGAGCTATTAGTTCACTGCCAGGAGCGTTGAAAGGATAGAATACTCCTTTTTCGTTATTATTATTTTTAGTTCCTCTTAGTACATGAAAAAGACTTACTCGAATATCATACTTAGCATAAGCTTTTGTAGGAGAAAAATATCCTTTGAGTCCTAATGGATTATCGGTAAGCTCGGATTTTTAGTACTGTTTTTGGAATCGATAAAATCACCTACAGGTACATTTTCAGGATTTGTATCACGGTAAGTGTAAGAGAATAAAGAACCTGTATCAGTGCCTACTTCTTTGGTCTTTGTATTGGTATATTCTTTTACTTCAAAAAAATGTTGGTGAATAGGCAACATTTGTTCGGAAGTAAACTCATAGTTCATGCGTTGTCCTTTGGAGTTGTAGTAGATAATTTCCATTGCATAGTGGGCACCCTCGATCATTACTACAGGATTTTCTTGAGTCAGTATCTTTCCATCCATATCCTTACGAACCCAATTCTTGGTCTGCTCGTCCAATTCAAACTTGAATTTTTGTATAGGAGCAATGATACTTTCTGGATCACCATGAAACGAACCCCATGTAGATGTCCTCGACGAATGACAAATTCTACTTTAGCAGGGTCTTCATGACCTTTGTCTTCTTTTCATTGGTCGGAGTAGCGGCTTCTTTGCTACAAGAAGTAAGAACAAAACCTAAGGCAGCAGTAGCCAATAGGGTTTTTAAAAGTGTTGGTTATACGTTTCATATGCTAAGTGTTTTTAATTTTGTTTTTAGGTTGTTATTATAATCATTAGGGCGGTTGAATTCTAAAAAGAAATTTCATAGGTTTGGCTTTCTCTTTTTGTATTTGATTTTTACAATAGGAGTATTTTTAGCCTTAGAACTTTCGGATGCAGGTTTGTTCGGATTTGCATTCCATAGGATGGAAGCATCGGTTTCCTTTAGTTCTGCATTAGAGAAGGTGTGTAAAATTCTTCTTTTTTAAATCTTTTTCAGAATATCCTTTGTCGTCATCTTCTCGAATGTATTGGTAAGGTTTTTGCTAAAAGAAGAGATATAATCTTCAAAATATTCAAAAACTTCCTTGGGCTGGTTGTTGGTTACCTCTTGTCCATTAGCATCTACAGGAATAATGGTAAAGGTATCAACACCTTCGTATGATTCATAAGGAAGTTTGTCCAAATCAAATACATTGCCAAAACTTACTTGTATTTTGTATCTTTGGAAAGGAGCTTCTTTGTTAGTAGCATAATATACTAATGGGTCAAATGGACTATCTTGCTCATAGGAGACATTTCCATTGCTAAATTTTTGCTATAAAATCTTCTTTTTTTAGACCCTATATATTTATTTAAGATGCCCTAATTGTAGAGAAGATAACGGAAGTGCCTCATTTTCGGTAAAAATTCTTTTCTTAACTACCTTTAGTGTCTCTTTTTATGGAAGTTGTTTTGTTATTTTGATCAGTAACAAAGAGTTGAAAATCATAATTTCCTTCTTTAGCATCTGTAGGAATATCTACATGTTTGTGTATTTTTCCTCCTTTTTCCTACAAAATCAGCAAAAGTTTCCTCTATTTTTGAAGGAAGACTCTCCATTTTGATAAGAGATCTGTAACTTAGCTTCTTGGATAGTTCCTTCTGCGGTAAGGGTTGCTTCTACATGTAACTCATCACCTATATATCCTATTTTTGGAATTTGCTTCTCCTAATTCCACTCCTCAATAGTAGGGGGCTGAGGTATTTGGACTTGTGTTTTCGTCCTTAGAACAAGAGAATAAAAGGACAGAAGAAAACATAGCCAATGAGATACTTTTTAATACATTAGTTATTTTTCATTTTTTTCTAAAATTAGTGTTCAACAATATTTCTAAATTTCTAAAAATTATAATTCAATCTCAAATATATATTCCTACCCAAGTCATGGGCGTAATAGCGAAAGCGGTTGGTGTATTCCTTATAGAGCTTGTTCAACAGATTTTCTCCAGAGATCCGGATTCCGAGGCTTTGGTGTTGCCCTATGTTTATAGTACCCCCTATGGCTGCTTCAAATAAGTGATAGGCTTCGGGCGTGGTGGCAACCAGTTCCTGAGAGGGCTCAAAGCGAGTTTGTTTGGCAACAAAGGTATGTCCTATACTCGCCTCAAGACTTTGAAAAATACCTCGGGGAGTACTTTTCCACAGCAATGATTGGCTCAGCCTTGGAGCAGGAATAAAGGGAAAATACCGACCAGTCTTTAGCTCATTGGCAAAAAAACGAGAGCGCCTCTGAACTCGTAGGATAGACTTTGTGAACGATCATGCCATTGGGCAAGCCTTTATCAGTGCTTCCAAGTCAGCCCCTCGAAAGAAAGCATCTGCTTGGGTGTATTGGAATATAGGGTATACTCCAGAGAATAGGGTGCGCGTCTCTCCAGTGGGGTAGTCATAGATGTAGCCCTTGATCACTTGAGCATAAGCATCTACACTGAGGTCTATCCCCTTGTCAGGGTTCTTATAGTCAAGAGCAGTAATCCACTTCACACCTGTTTCTGGATGTAAAGAGGAATCTCCTAGATTGTAAGTCCCTGCTCCATGGTGTAAGCCACTGCTGTAGAGCTCATTCACCTGTGGTGCTCGCCAAGCGACTCCTATATTGCTGCTCAGTGATAGTTTGTCTGAAGCTTCCCACGCTCCTCCTAAAGCTATAGGTGATATTGTGGAAGTTATGCTCTCCTCATAACGCTGAGAATACATATCATAGCCATCAGCATTGAGGTACTTATAGTCATACCTAATGCCTGCTTCGCCAGTCCATCTCCCTTTGTGGTATTTCTCAATGGCAAAGGCGCCATAGCTAATGGAGGCAAAGTTAGGAATAACAGGTACCACTCCTGTTCCTGGCTGGTTATAGTTGTCCTGATGGGAGAAACTCCCACCTATGGTTGTTTTTCCAGAGGGGGCTGTCTATACTTTCCCAATAGGCTTCGACCAAGTGAGTAGTAAGCCACATATTCAGAGCAGGGATACGGGTTCTATCCAATCGTCGTAGGCTGAACTCCTGGCGGATATCCTTTTTGGAAGGCATATTGGGTGGTGAACTTCCCTCCAAAGGGGGAAGGTAGTAAGCCTTGGCTTTGAACAGGTGGTGTATAACCTTCTGCTTTGGAGCTTCTATATTATAGGAAAAGGGGTAGGTGGTCAGGGGGCGACCAATCTCGAATCGAGCCAAGAGGTCATCCAAATTTCCTATATGAGAGCCATAGAATACACTACTTTCGTTTTCATATCGGCTATAGAAGGCCTCCACTGCACCGACTTCTTTTGTACCCCTGTGGCTATGGCAAAGTTGGCTTCCTGAGCTGCTGTATTGTTCAGTACATAATCGGCAGTGTGTATATCTCCAGAACGCTTGAGGGACCCTTGTAGCGCCAAGCCCAGTCGTGGAGTTTGGGTACGGAGCTTTCTAATTTTACCGAGGTGGCTGTTTTTTCGTCCGTTAGAAGCAAAAGATGGAGCAATCTCTCCATGGAGTCCATCTCCGTAAAGGGGAGCTTATTAGGGGCAATGACAATCACTCCTCCTAAGGCATCAGAGCCATAGCGTACAGCATCAGCACCTTTGATCACAGTAATCTTATCAGCTACACTGGGATCTATCTCTGGAGCATGGTCAGCACCCCATTGCTGTCCCTCCTGGCGTACTTCGTTGTTGAGGATTAGGGATACGATTGCTGTGTAGCCCATGGATCACAGGCTTGGCTATAGTGGCTCCTGTTTGTATCATGGAAACTCCTGATACAGAAGTGAGTACCTTGGCCATTGCTCTCCGGAGTTCTCCTGAAGCTGTGCTTTGTCGAGGGTTGCATTCGCCTTCAGTGGCTGGGATGCTTTTTCCCTAAAGAGTTGTCCCTGAGAGTAGGTTGACTTCTTCTTGCAGAGTAATTATATAAGGATTTGCAGCAGGGAATGCTGATAGTAGCCTCATAGTCCAAAAAAATCCTAAGTAGTTTACCTTGATAGGGTATTTCCCTTTGGATAGCTTTTGGGATACTTACTCGCCCGTTGTTGTCACTTACATAGTGCTTTTCCCATGAAGTGCACTACGGCACTGGGAGGGTTGCTTCTGACTGTCTTCTATACTTAAGTGGAGTGTTTCTTGTCCATACAAGGAAAAAACACTGACAAAAAGGAAAAGACATAAAATCTTTCGCATGGTATAATAAATGATTAATAATCAGTGATCTGTGAAAAGAACACAAGGGGAAGACACTATATAATAGCGCCTGATAAGGGTAAGAATTTTTAATTTCTTACCATGTTGATAATCAACAATGAATGGAAGTGGTAGGAGGTCCCTCTGGAGAGAGTGGTAGAGGAGGTAAGGACTGTTGTCTTTTCACTAAAGAAAAATACAAAACTGTCATTTACCTCAAGCAGATGATAGCTAAAAGTAGAGAGAACAAAACTGTGGTGTAGCTGTAGGTATACACAATCATGGTGCTTTTCTGCTTGCGAGATATGAGTGCTGTGATCGCACTTTTTCCCATTGACATGAGCACATACTTCCTTCTCTGATAGGTGGTTATGGAAGAACTCACCTACAGGAAAAAGCAACTTTCAGCATGCATACAAGCAGCAAAAAGCAAAGAAATGAATATGTATTTTGCTTTTGTCTCATTCAAAAGTACAAAATTACAAAAAGAATATGAAAAACAATATTGTCTAAGGGTAATTTTTTGAAGTAAAATCGTTAAAAAAATAGCTTAAAAATATTTCTTACGTAAGAACATTGCGTAGTCCTATCGTATCTTTGCACTCGTAAAACAAAGAACAATGGATGAAAGGCACTTAATCTCTCAGGCATTTCCTTCTTATCTGATACAAGAGGCTACAGCGTTGGCTGATTTTTCTTCTCAAAAGAGAGGCTTGTCTTCATGAGATGGTGGGACAGGAGAGGGTGATACTCTCAGGGAATCTTTGGTGATTCCAAAAAGGGTGTATTTTTGGTAAATATAATCCAAAATCGCTGACTTCCCGAGAGGAACTGATGCTCTACTGTTTGTATCCTCTCATCATAATGGATACTTCAGGGAGCAATATCTCCAAGAGGTATTACAGTCAAAGGAGAATTTTGTGTTGCCTTATGTAGCCCCTGCTCTTGGGAGACTATGTGTATGAGATATTGGAGGTACTTGCTAAAAACCTTCCAAAGGAGATGAAGGGCAGGTTAAAAATCTTTCTTGGCTGAAAAATCCTCAATTGAAAAAGGCGTATTGAAAGCCGTATCGTTAGTTATTAGGGATTGTTATTATAAGGGGGCTAGCCCTGATCTGAAACAATATATAGGATATCAACTTTTTTAAAAAAATATAGACAAATATGGAAGATAAAAACATTGATAAAAAAGCGAATAGATTGGTTTTTGTAAGAATAAGATCAATGCTTTTTCCCTACCATCTCTCCTGCACCTAAGTCCGTAGAGCGCAATGAGATAGAGAGCTTATATGAGGATTTTGTGGTTTTGTCCTCAATGGGGTAAAGGAGATTGTGATTGAAAAGAAGTACATGGGTTCTTATTGTGATATTTATCTGCATAGGCGATTGGAAGATACGTATTTGGTCAGTAGGAACGGATACAAAATCAATCACTTAGACCAAGAACAATGCTTTGCGAGCTTTGCAGGGGTTACATGATAGATTCTCTTGGGATGGGGTGGAGCTTCGTATCATTCAGTCGGAGTTGATGCCTTGGTCTATTCTGGGGAAAGGACTTATAAATAATGAGTTCTCAGCTTATTACATTTCTCATGAGATTCATGCTGAATATTTGATACAGAGTTCGTTATATGAAAAAAATTGCAAAAGATTCAGCAGGGAACCAGCATATCTTTCTTTTGTAGCTGATGCTAAGGTGCTTTCTGCCAAAGAGCTCAAGGACAAATATCCTATGCATATTATTCGTCAGTATCAGTCGATAAAGGGATTTTTAAGTTCTTGGACTTGCCTCACTACCAGCAGAATATACAGCTTTTTCAAGCGTCAGTTGGATATTTTTGGTAAGGAAGCTGCGCCATTCTTTAAGCCTTTTAATATTCTTAAGGAGGTATATACCGATGGAAGAGAGCACTTTGTTAATGACAATTTGAGTTTTCAGCAAAATAAATGATGATGATTTTCTCCATTATCAGTTTGCAGATAGGGAGGATTTCGAGGCTAAGTACCCCCAGATACGTGCTTGGGTGGATCAGGTTAATCAAAGTGATGAGGAAGGGTGGTCATCAAGCCTCGTAGAGCTTTCCTTCCTGGGATGCCTCCAGCTTTCAAGGTGCGCAACAATGATTACCTGACACTGGTCTATGGGTGGATTTCCAAGATAGACTACAGGAGCAAATCGCAAAAGCGAAATATCAAAGGAAAGCTCCGTTGTTCTATCAATGACTGGAGCGATTAATGCCAAACTCTTGGCCATTCCTTATAGTGAACTTGGCGAAGAGAACTACGAACTGAAAAACTTAGTATTGGATCGTATATTAGGTGAAGAAATAGAAAAATCAATTAGATAGCAGATTATGAGTACAAAAATAATACACATCACTTTCCTAAGCTCCTTATCTTAGTAGGAGCACCAGGGTCGGGGAAATCTACCTTTGCCCGCTATTTTATTCGTACAGAGGATAATTGGGTACAGAGTCAATCGAGATGATTTTCGCCTGATGCAGTTTGGCGATTCTCTGATGTCTCCTTTCTATGAGGAACGGATTACCAAGATGGTGGAGGCTTCCGTAATTACTCTTTGAAGAATCGTACTAATGTGATTATAGATGCAAACCAATAGCTCCTTGCGCTCTTTGGAGGATATGGTACGCACTTATACGGAGTATGCTGATATTTCTTTTAAGGTGTTTGACCTGCCTGTGGAAGAATTAGTTAAGCGCTGTGATAAGCGCTGTGAGCAAACGGGTAAGTTTATCCCCAAAAAGTGCGATAGAAAAACATGTAACCCAACTACAATATACCAAGGAGAAATTTGATTTCAAACCTATTCCCAGAGCACTGAAGGAGACTTCTCTTACTTATGCTAACCAAGACACCTCTTTGCCAAAAGCAGTGATCTGTGATCTGGATGGGACTCTTTCCTTGCTCAATGGAAGAGATCCATATAACGCCCTCACAGCAGATCAGGATTTGCTCAACACTCCAGTGGCTATGGTGCTGAAGATGGCAAAGCAGCAGGGGTACAAGGTTATCTTGCTTTCTGGAAGAGAGAATGCTTACCGAGAGCCCACCGAACGCTTCCTTGCAAAGTATCAGATAGATTATGATTTATTGCTTATGCGCGATACCAATGATTATAGAAAGGATAACATCATCAAAAAGAACTTTTCTTAGAAGAGATACAAGGAAATATTTCGTAGAATTTCTTTTGGATGATCGTCAACCAAGTGGTCGATATGTGGCGACGAGAGCTTGCTTTTGCCTTGTTTTCAAGTGAACTATGGTGATTTCTAATATTTTTCCTCCTTGCGGTTACCGATGAGTTGTTCCACCAATGAGCAAACAATCGTCGAGGTAGGATATTGATCAAGGTCTTATGAAGGGTGAATATCCATAGTTCCCATTGAAAAGTTTCCAAAATAGAAAAATAATATGGAAAAATAAAGGTGAAGGAAAGAATATAAAAGCAATCGTAGGGTGAAGCTCACTTGTAGGAGCTTTTATGGGTTGCTCGTCAAAGTTTTGCCCAAAGAACAGACGAATCAGTAGCGGACGCAGGAAAACAACACAGAGGGTAGCGCAGGTATAGATACCTCCTGTCTGCGAAAAAAATATCAATGGCAAGCCCCGAAAGAGTCGCCAAAAAGAAGCAAAGGTGTCTTATTCTCCACTGAAGGATAGGGTCATGAAGAAGAGTAAATACAAAGCAGGGTCAGCATACCCAAACAAATTTATATTGTTCAGGACGATTCCCTGTAGGGAGTACCCAACCTATGAGCTGAAAAAAATGTATGTTAAGCTATTCATCTACTTGGGTTTGTATTTGCTCTTCTATTTGTTTTTATAGGAACTTGTTCTTTGTTCTTGATGATGTATATGTGCTGTAATTGCTGCATATTGGTGAACAATTTCACCTGTGATAACAGAGAATTATCACGAGTATTGGCATTGACACTCTTGACCTTTCCTATAGGAATCCCTTTTGGGAAGATACTCGAATGCCCAGCAGTGACGATGGAGTCTCCTACGGAGATAGTCGCAAGGCTTGGGATATCACTGAGTTGTACCACGGTAGGGTCTTTTGCCATCCCAAGAGAGAGTTCCATAATAGCCTGATTTCTGGTGGGTAGCGCTGATTTTTTTGAAAGCGTATTGAGTACAGATTGGACTGATGAGAATCGCTCAGAGGCCTTGTCAATAATCCCTACGATGCCTTGAGGAGAAACCACTCCCATATCCTCATGGATACTATCGCGAGTTCCCTTGTCGATAATTAGATAGTTTTTGGACAGATTGTAGCTGTTCTTGATAACTTCCCCTCTGTACACGCTATAGCTCTCAGGAGAGAATAGCAAAATAGGATCTTGGGAAAGTTCTTCTAATTTTTTAGCTTTGACACTGAGTAATTCCTTGTGGAGTCTTTTCATTCTCTTGTGTGAGAAGCTCATTCTGCTGGCGAAGGTTGAAGTACCCTTCTATACCACTTCGCAGCATGTACACATCTCCCATTACCCCTGTAGCTATGTATAGAAATTTTGATTTTTGAAAAAGAATTTCTATCTAAAACAAGGGTAAAAGGAAAAAAATGAAAAGCAATAGGAAGACCAAAAAAATCCTTTTGACGCTTGAAAAAAATAATAAAATCAGCCGCATCTATTTCATTAGGATAGTTTTGAATTTATCTATATTTTTCAGAGTGATACCCGTACCCCTTACTACAGCACGCAAAGGGTCTTCTGCTACATATACAGGTAGGTCAGTACGCATGGAGATACGCTTATCCAAGCCGCGAAGCATGGAACCACCTCCGGCCATATAGATTCCAGTATTATAGATATCAGCTGCCAATTCAGGAGGTGTCTGAGAAAGGGTTTCCATGATGGCATCTTCTATACGGAGAATTGATTTGTCTAAGGCTTTCGCCACTTCTCTGTGAGAGATCTCTACCTGCTTAGGTTTTCCTGTCAGTAGATCTCTACCTTGTACCAACATAGGATCAGGTGGAGAATCTATCTCTTCAATAGCTGCACCGGTATTGATTTTTAATGTTCTCCGCGGTAGTCTCGCCTATATATAGGTTGTGGCGTGTACGCATATAGTAGATAATATCGTTGGTGAATACATCTCCAGCGATTTTTCACAGATTTATCACATACGATACCTCCCTAAGGAGATTACCGCAATCTCTGCCGTACCACCTCCTATATCGATAATCATATTTCCTTTGGCTTGCATGATATCCAAGCCTATCCCAATAGCTGCCGCCATAGGTTCATAGATTAGAATATCTCTTTACCATTGACCCTTTCACAGGATTCACGCACAGCACGCATCTCCACTTCGGTAATTCCAGAGGATACATACCACTATTTTTAAGAGAAGAGAGAAAAACGTCTTTTTCAAAGGTGGAATACTCCTTATGAAGGCGTTGATCATCTGCTCAGAAGCATCGAAGTCAGCGATGACCCCATCTTTCAAGGGGCGTACCGTCTTGATACGTTCATACGTTTTTCCTTGCATGAGTTGAGCCTCTTTCCCTACGGCGATGATTTTGTTGGAGCTTAAGTCTCAGGGCCACTATAGAAGGACTATCTACCACTACTTTATCTTTGTGGATAATAAGTGTATTGGCAGTACCTAAGTCAATGGCTATTTCTTCTGTTAAGAAATCAAAAATCCCATGATAATATCTTTTATTTATATTAAATATCTATATTTTTGTTAGCAAAAAAATAACATGAATAGAGGTTTGAAAAAGTACAGACTTTTTAGCCGTCAAAGGTATATGAAAGAAAAACTTATAAAATGTACCTAAAAAATGCTGTCACATATGTAACAGCATTTTTTAAGTAATTATAGGTAGGTGTTTAGAACTGTAAATAATCTATAATATCACTGGCAATCATGGTGTTTTTTCTTGGTATTTCTCACATAAGTATCTGCGGCTTTACCATGTATATAGGTTCCTACAATAGCAGCATTCAGGGGAGTGTATCCTTGAGAGAGCAGGCCAGTGAGTACTCCAGTGAGTACATCACCACTACCCGCAGTAGCCATAGCAGGGGTTGCCGGTGGAGTTTACCCAAAAATGATCTCCATCAGTAATCATAGTGAAAGCTCCTTTAACGATGAGTATCACTTTATGTTTCTTAGCAAATTGCTTTACTTTCTCTTGACGTTCTAAGTCATTTGCCCATTTTCCTATAAGGCGCTCAAGCTCTTTAGGATGAGGTGTGAGAATGGTATTTTTTTAGGCAAAGCTCGCTGAAGGTCTTCGCTGGAGGCTACTAAGTTGAGCGCGTCCGCATCGATAACAAAAAGGTACATTGGCAAATGTCCTAAAGCAAGGAGGCTAAGGTACCTTTGCGCATAAGCGGAGGTACCCATTCCTACTCCTATTCCAATGGCGCTGGGCTGGAAAAGGAATTTCGGTAGGGGAGAGGCTTCCTCTTGTGAGCAGGTAAGTACCATCGCTTCAGGGAGGGCTGTTTGTGCTATATTATAGCCACACTTAGGCAGTAGCAGTGTTAGCATCCCAGCACCACTTCTGAGGGTAGCCTTCCCGCTGAGAATAGGCGCTCCTATCTTCCCATAGCTTCCTCCTACCAGTAGGGCATGTCCGTAGGTACCTTTGTTAGTAAAACGGTGGCGTGTACGTAGTAATCAGCTTGATTTCTTTGTCAGTAGTATAGTCATATTCGGTAGCTACATCTTTGAGATAGTCAAAGGATAAAGGGAGGGCAGCACTTCCCAATAAGGGATGTAGCGTCCTGTCTGAGGAAGGAGGAAAGGAAGCTTAGGCGCGAAGAAGGTAAGCACTACATGAGGGGTTACAAAGAGGTCTTTCTCATGTCTGTCCTCTCCTAAGTAAAGTCCTGAAGGTGTGTCTATACTAATGATGAGTCCTCTCTGGCGGTTTACTTCTTCGAATACGCGCTGTACCCATGGAGATACACGGCGGGAAAGCCCAATACCGAAAATAGCATCGATAGTAATAGGCTGAGTGCCATTATATTTGTTAGCAACAAACTCTTCAAAACCTTTGGCTGGCTTGCCTTTGAGGGTTGGGAAAGGTTTTTCATTAGCTTGTAGGAAGTCTTCAGAGGTCTCTGGTTGGTTAAGAGTATGGATCTCAACAGATGGTATCTCTTTGAGTAAGTTCAAGTTCTTGGTAAAATCTTCGGAATGAATCTCGCTGAAAGGAACAATGGTTACCTTTACTTTCTTACCCATTTGGGCGAGCATTCTCCCTAAAGGCAAAGTCCATCACCTCCATTGTTACCCACACCAGCATAGATGTGATAAGGGTTGTCTCCTGGGAGGTTCTTCTTGATCCAAGCCAAAATGTTTGAAGCGGCTTTTTCCATGTGATCCCAGAGGTAATCTGTTGTTCTTCAATAGTCTGCTGATCGGCAGCGTGCATTTGCTCATTAGTAAGTATTTTTCATAAGTGTACTATATTATTTTATTAGAGTTTGGTTGGTAAATAATCCATTTTTATAAAATAGGAAAGGATAGCTTCTTTCAAGAGGCTTTTTTTGTTGCTGTTCACTTAGGGAGAGGTGATCTTTAGTCCTTCTATAGAAAGGCCAACCTTCCTTGTCTTTGTATTCAAAAAGTAATATCCATAGGGTTCTAATACTTTGCAAGTGCCTACATGTATGAGGTTGATTTTTGTCATCTCTCGAAAAAAAGTATCATGAAGCTTACCTACTTCCTGTAAGCCTATCAGGTATAGTATACTATCTATACTCAGGGTTCTGCCTATGGGAAAATCCTTCAGGAGCTTAGTGGTAAGTTCCTCCCACAAAGTATCCATTGTTTTTATCTGTTGTCACTGGGTTGTTCTAGAGAGAGCAAAGATAGTGAATTTTACTCAATTTTTCAAGATATGAACAAGGAAATTTATTTTTGTTAAAAAAACTTTTATGTATTGAAAAACAATGAATTAAAAATATTTTCAATACATTTTTTTCTTATTAATAGTTGTTTTTTTCAATTGTTTTATCTAATTTTTGTAGTTCAGTTTCAGAAATAAAGAAGAAATAATGAAAAAAATTTTTTTATTACAAGTATAGCTGCCTTTTAGCTTATTGTCAGCCTGTAAAGATAAGACTGCCCAAGGGAATGTGGATTATGCAGTGATCTCAGGAAAAGTATTCTTACCAGGAGAAAGCCAAAAAAATAGTTTTGGCACACAATGATGAAATATACAAGGAGATTCCTGTTCTTTCAGATGGGACTTTTCGTGATACGATTCGTCCTATAACTGATAATCATTTTTTTCTATCTTATAGAGAATATGACTGTACAGGTGCCTTTGTATTTGGATAAAGGTACCAATATAGAACTTTTCTCAATGAGGATATTACCAAGACAACAGTATCAGGAACTGAAACAAAGAAAACACAGTATTTGATAGAAAAGAGAATTTTTATCAATGAAAAAAATAAATGGGGCTGACTCTAATCTCTTTGGACAAAAAAACCACAAGAGTTCAAGGAGAATATAAAATCCATTTTTTAATGAACTTGATTCCAAGCTAAAGGCTTATAATTTTGATAATGATTTTTGTAGAAAAATCAGCAAAAATGGGCTAAATATAAGTATGTAGAATATCTTATCGCTTACCCTACTTACCATGCTTATTCTATAGGTAAAGAGGCCATCCTTCCTGATGGTTTCTATGCAGAAAGAGATCAGATAGATTATGATAACGCACAAGAGTATGCTGCTGTAGATTCTTATAGAGATTTGGTGCGCAGTAAATACTTTGAAATGCTTGGAGATGCCAGTAACCCAGAACAGATAGAAGGTTTCCTAAAAGTGGCTTCATCTATCAAATCAGATAATATTCGTACTGATTTGGCTAAAAGCAGTAGTGAGTCTTATCGCTCCTGGTAACAGTAAAAACAAAGAGATATTGGACTTCGTTCTTAAGAATGTAAAAGAAGATGACCTCAAGCAAGTGGCACAAAAATCTTTCGAAGTAGCTTCTCGATTGGTTGCTGGTAAGGATTCTCCTGTATTTACCAATTATGAAAAGATAGATGGTGGCACTGCTTCTTTGGCCGATTTCAAAGGGAAAATTAGTATATATAGATGTATGGGCTTCATGGTGCAAACCTTGTGTGGGAGAGATTCCTCATCTAAAAGAATTGGAAGCTAAGTTCCATGGTAAAAATATAGAGTTTGTAAGCATTTCTATCGATGAAGACAAAGAAGCTTGGAAGAGTGCTGTAAAAGCTCATGATCTTAAGGGAGTACAACTCATTGCTGATAACGCTTTCAAGTCTCAGTTTATTTTCGGACTATGATATTAACCAGATTCCAACTTTCCTTCTTATAGATAAGAATGGTAAAATTGTAGATCCTAATGCACCACGTCCTTCTGATCCTCAATTAGTAGAAGTGTTAGAAAAAAACTTTTAAAAGTAGATTTATAAATATATATATTTAGGAATAAAAAGCCACCCCTAGAGAGGGTGGCTTTCTATTATTGAAAGTAAATATTTTTCAAACAAATAAAACTTTAACATTTTAAAGAGTTAAAAAAATAAATAAATAATTGTACTTTTTGCCTCGTTCAAATAGCATACAATGTCTTTAACACTTATAGCCGCTTTGGATTTAGAAAATGGGATAGGGAAGAACAACCAGCTTCTATGGCATCTTCCTGATGATTTTGCACGTTTTAAACAACTGACTATGGGGCATTGTGTGATTATGGGACGAAGGACTTGGGAGTCCTTACCAAAAACTGCTACCTAAGCGAACTCATATTATTATCTCAAGGAGGAATTACCTCAGAGGGAACATTGTGTTGTTACCTCCTCCATAGAGGAGGCTATCATAGAAGCCAAAAAGAGATGCTTCACCCTTTGTCATAGGGGGAGGGAGATCTACCAGCAAACAATTTCCTTGGCTACCACCTTTAGAGCTTACTCGTGTACAGGCACATATAGAAGCAGATACTTTTTTTCCCCAGAGATAGATCTTACCCAATGGGAACTGATAGAGCGTGTCTTTCACCCCAAAGATGAGAGACATGCGTATGATTTTTATTTTGAAACCTATAACAAACATTTATAAGATGAAAAAGTTTTTACTGATTCTTCTAAGTGCTTATATGACAAATGTATGGGCACAGATTACTACAGAGAATTTGGGGTCGAAATCCCTTGATGGAACACGTAAGGTTACCATAGTTCTTCCTGATAACTATGATAAGCGGGAAAGATATCCCTTATTTGTCGTACTCAATGCCAGTAGCCTTTTAGAGCCTACTGTAAGTAGTATGCGTTATTTTACCAAAACAGGGAAGTACCGCCTGCAATTGTCGTAGGTGTCTATAATACTGAGAGTGATGTTACTATTCCAGAAGAAACCGGAATCCCTTTCAATGACACCGCCAATTTCTTTGAATTTATAGGACAAGTGGTTGTTCCTCATGTACAGAGTAAATATGCTGTAAACTCTTTCAAAGGAATTATAGGTGATGGGGAAGCAGGTAACTTTATCAATTACTATTTACTAAAAGAAAATGCACTTTTTGATGCTTATATCTCTCTTTCTCCCAATGTAACAGAGAAAATAATTCCTTCTATGCCAGAACAAGTGGATTCCTTCAAAAGACCTATTTTCTACTATTTGGCTTGGGCTCAGACCGATGATAATGCTAAAGTAAAGAAAGTGAAGGAATTGCATAATCTTATGAATACCAAACAATACAAAAATGGTTTTTATTATTTTCAAGAATTTCCTAGAGTCTCTATCAGTGCAGTTCCGGTGTCAGGAATTCCTGAGGCGCTCAATCTCTTCTTTGAGCTTTTACCGCCCTATTACCATGCGTGAATATGCCGAGAAGGTGGTGAGAGTACAAACCAATACCACTCAGTATTTGCAAGATAAGTATAAGAGTATTAAGGATTTGTATGGCATAGACAAGGCGCCTTTTGTTGGAGGATGTTAAGAGTATCTATGCAGCCATACTCAAAAATGCCGATTTCGAATCCATACCTATATTAGTAAAGTATATAAAACCTTATTATAAGGATACTGCCCTACCTGATTATTTAGAAGGGATTACTATTTACGTATCCAAGAACCTCAGAAGGCTTTCCGTGCACTAGCGTGCCTATGGCGCTAAGGAAATAGATTTTGTAACTAAGGAATTGATAAGTCAGACTCTCGAAAGGCTCCAAAAAGAGGCAAGAGGAAGCTCAAAACCAAGAAGGAGATGTAGTTATCCCTGAAAAAAACAGAGCAATCTGCTGAGGGTAATTCAGTAGAAAATGCAAAAAGACACAGAAAATAATACTTCCAAAACGGAGTAAAGAGTGTTGATTTTCACATAGTTGTGTGAAAAATAAAAATATAATAAATATTATTTGGTGCAAAGGTAAAAATGTTTTATCTTTTGCACCTCAATTTAAATAAAAAGTTTTTATGAATCATTACGAAACTGTTTTTCATTTTGAATCCTGTTTTATCTGAAGCACAGATAAAGGAAGCAGTTGAGAAATTTGAAAATTTCTTAACCTCAAAGGGTGCTGAAATGGTGGCAAAAGAAGATTGGGGCTTAAAGAAATTAGCCTATTCCATCCAAAACAAAAAGTGGATTTTATCACTTATTTGAGTTCAAAGCTCCAGGCGATATCATCGAGAGCTTCGAAGTAGAATTCCGTCGTGACGAGCGTGTAATGCGCTATCTCACTGTAAGGCTTGAAAAAGAAGCTATTGCATGGGCAGAGAAAAGAAGAGCAAAGTTGAACAGTAAAAAGCTTAAACAATGTCAATCGAACAACAAGCAAAAAGGAAAAAGAAGGAGATATCAGATATCTTACTCCACTGAATATTGATACTAATAAGAATAAAAAGTATTGCCGATTCAAAAATTAGGTATCAAATATATTGATTATAAAGACCCTGATTTCTTATTGAAATTCATAAACGAACAAGGTAAATTATTACCTCGTCGTATTACAGGTACTTCTCTGAAGTTTCAAAGAAAGATCGCAGTGGCTGTTAAGCGTGCTCGTCACTTAGCACTATTGCCATATGTAGCGGATTTGTTAAAATAATTAAACAAAGAAATCAATGGAAATTATACTTAAAAATGATGTCCCTAACTTAGGGTTCAAGGACGATATAGTAACCGTGAAAAACGGTTACGGGCGCAATTATCTTATCCCTCAAGGTCTTGCTATCTTGGCAACTCCTTCAGCTAAGAAGATATTGGCTGAAAATCTTAAACAAAGAGCTTTCAAGGAAAAGAAAAATCATAGAAGACGCTAAAGAATTAGCCAAAGCTATCCAACAATTGGAAATCAAAATACTTGCTAAAAGCAGGTGCTGGTAACAAATTGTTCGGTTCTATCAATCATGATGACCTCGCAGAGGAACTGCTCAAAAGCAGGACACCAAGTGGATAAGAAATATATCTACATAGCTGGAGGTAATATCAAGCAAACAGGTAAGTATGAGGCTTCTGTACGCTTACACAGAGAAGTTATCGTATCTCTTCCTTTTGAAGTAGTTGCTGAGAACTAATAGTTTTTTTATTCATAGATTTTTGGATTATATAATGGAACCATCTCTTACTCAGAGGTGGTTTCTTTGTCTTATACAGCTATGCTTTTTTTCTATTTTTAAGGATATAATGGCGGTACTATTTCCTAAGTACTGCTTGGGCTGTACCCAGATTATAGGGGATAACCTGCCTTTTCTCTGTGTAAATTGTCGCCACGAACTACGGCAAACACATTTTGATACTTTTGCCAGATAGTGAAAAACCCTATGATAAAGAAGTTCTGGGGAAAGGTCTCTGTAGAGAAAGCAACAGCATTACTCTATTATGAAAAAGGTACAGTGAGTCAGCGGCTTATACATGCCCTGAAAGTATCATAACAGAGAGCAGGTGGGACTATGGCTTGGGCAATGGTACGCCCTGTGAGTTGGCACAATCTCACTATTTTCAGGGGGTAGAGTTGGTGATACCCGTACCTCTGCATCCTAAGAAAAAGAAAAAGAGGTTACAATCAAGTAACACTCTTTGCCAGGGAGATAGCCGCCCAGCTACAAGTACCCTATATAGAAGATATTTTTAATCAGCAACAATACAATTCTGCTCAGGCCAAAAAGCACTGGTTAGAGCGACAAAAATCGTCCAAAGAACAATTTATCCTCAAAGGATACTACAACTATAGCAGGCAAGCATATTCTCCTTGTGGATGATATAGTGACTACAGGAGCTACCCTCACTCAATGTGCTACCTTGCTCATAGGAGCAGGAGCAAAGGTGAGTTTTGCTTGTATGGCCTATAGCAACGATGAATAAGGCTTTAGCTAAGGAGGATTTCCTTATAGGGTTCATATGAATTGCCTATGCTCTTTTTTTATGACACGTGCTCAAGTCTACTTCAGGGACAGGAAAAGAAGGAATCACTTGGCGAATGACTTCGTCGAATTTCTTAGGACTGGCTGTACTCAGTACGGTTCCATACTGGGATGGCAATAGCGCTTTTTGTAAAGCTAAGTGTCCCACAGCCGAATGAGGGTCAAGAGTATATCCCAAAGTATTGTGCAGGTAGGCAATTTCGTCCAAGGTTTCTTTATCAGAGATCACCACAGCAGTAATCATCTTGCGAATTGCTTCAAGATTATTGTCAAATAGCTCTCGGATACGGACAAAGTTACTAGGGTCTCCTACATCCATAGCATTGGAAAGAGTTGTAACCGAGGCTTTGGCCTGATAGTTACCTGTTTGTAAGTAGAGCGCAAAAAGTATCATTGGCATTGTTTGCGGCTACAAACTTGCTCTACAGGCAGCCCCATAGCATAGGCATATAGACCTGCGGTGAGATTACCAAAGTTTCCACTAGGTACAGCTACCACCCAATCCTTGCCGCCCAAGAGGTCTTTTACTTGCTTGTAAGCGAAGAAGTAGTAAAGCATTTGCGGGAGAAAACGAGCTACATTGATAGAGTTGGCACTACTTAGTACGCGTTCCCTCTTGAGAGAAGCATCGGAAAGGGCTTGTTTTACAAGAGCTTGGCAGTCGTCAAAGGTTCCTTCCACTTCCACGGCTTGTATATTAGCTCCTAAGGAGGTCATTTGGTATTCTTGGAAAGGGGCTTACTTTTTCCTTTGGGGAAGAGTATGACCACTCTCACTCCCTCCACTTTGTAAAAAGCCATTGGCGACAGCACTCCCCGTATCGCCAGAAGTAGCCACCACTACCGTAGTAGGGTTATCCTTATCGGAGAATTTGCCTAAGCAACGCGCCATAAAGCGTGCTCCTACATCCTTGAAAGCCATGGTAGGTCCATGGAATAGCTCTAGTACAGAGGTGTTACTTAAGAGTTCCTTTACGGGAGTATCAAAGACAAAGACTTCTTCCAAGACCCTTTGAGTTCTTCACGGCTAAAGCTGTCATTCACATAAGGGTAAAGTGCTTCTGTAGCAATTTCTATATTGCTTTTTGAGTAATCTCCTCAAAGAAAGAAGTCGGTAAGGTAGGATTTGCTCAGGAACGAAAAGTCCTTTTTCCTTTCCTAACCCCCTTAGGGTAGCTTCTTTGAAAGAAACGATTTCGTCCTTATGATTGATATTGTAATAGTTCATATGGTATTGGTTTTTCTTGAAGGCACAAAAGATAAGATATTTCAGACGGCTTTGCAAGATGTTTTTAGTTATTTTCAGGCTATAGTTCGGAGAAGTCGTCCATCATATCAAGGGAAGGAACGAAGAAAAGAGTTCCTGTCTCGGCAGTACTGAAATCAATAAGCGATCATAATTACCCACAGGGTTACCTACAAACATGTTAGTAAGCATTTTTCTCTACTGTACTAAAGGTGTTCGCATAGCAAATAAAGTAAGTTCCCATCTGGTGGCTTTCAGGATCATGGAAAGGCATGTTATCTCTGACTACCTTTGGGTCGTCTCCTACATTGGCAAGCGCCGAATGAGCATTGGAGGGCTTGGTATCGTCATCCATTTCTATGTCCATCTCTTTGCTGCGGCCTATTACTCTCTCCTGTTCGCTTACAGGTAGGGCACGCCAAGCATTCATATCATGGACATATTTCTGGACAAATAGATAGCTACCTCCTTGATAAAGAGAATCTTCATCACCTACTACGGCAAACTGTTCTCTTTCTTCTCCTTGAGGATTCTCCGTTCCATCTACGAAGCCAATGATGGCACGTCCGTCCCAATATCTGAACCCTTGTACATTGACAATGCAATCAGCTACAGGACGCAATACATCCTCAATGGTTGCAGCCATATCATAAGCCAAGCTGGGGTTATGCGCACGAATATGGAAATGAAGGTCGCCTTTGGTGGCTACTCGCTGTATGCTTGCCCCTTTGATAGGCTTAAAATCTTTGAGTTCTTTAGGGAGTGGTTTAGGTAAGCCCAAAGTAAGCCACCCACTATGACTAATACCTAAGGTTATACTCTGCACGAGCATCAGGAAGCGGTCGGCAACAGAGGGTTGAGGTTTCCTATTAGAGTACATATTTTTGCAAAAAGCAGCTGTAAGCTGTGCTTTATCAAATCTTTTTTGAATATCCATACCAAAAATACTGTGTTGTTATTGGGTAAGTCTGTTACATTTTGATAATTCTTCATAAGTGTATTAATTTTTCTGGGGTATAATCAAGAACTGATACCTAATTTTTATAAATTGGTAGAAGTAATTTCTGTGGGCACAAAGGTAAGAAATTATATACTACGTACCAAATATAATAGGATATTTCCATTGATTTTTCTTAAAAAGATATAGAATGCTATATCCTCCTACGACGTCCTCTTCCATAAAGCTAATACTTATCTGAAAAGAATCTTCTGTAAGGAAGGAGAAGTCAATAAGGGTAGTTTTTTCCTTATTCCACCACTCAAATTTTTTTCTCTTTGGCAATCTTCTCTATGTTTAGCCTCTCAAAAAGGGCAATATACCGCTTAGGAAATAATTTGTGGTAGATTTTTATAAAGTCTTCTCAAACAATGGGTTTGTCTTCTGTTGTAAAGTCATCTCTATAAACTATATCTCCATATAGCATTTCATAAAGCGGTCCTTCATCATTGAGGGGATAATGTACTCATAGTATCGGCAATTTTTGTGACCTGTCCTTGTGATAAGCACACCTGAAGTTCTTTCAGGAAAGAGGCGAGTTCTGTATCATTAATCTTTTCTTCCTTTTCTGTGTTTTTGATTATTCTTTGGGAGGGCTATTAGGTGCTTCTTCAGTATTTAAGATAGTAGTGTTATTATCTTTATCAAAGGTTACTCTTTGCTGACAACTAAAAAGGAAGCTATAAGGAAAAGGTATAAGTATCTTGTCATATTATAGGAAAACTTAGTTGATGTTGATTTAAAGAATCGTTACCTTTAAGTCATAACGCTTTTTCTTGGGGAGTAATTTAGCTTGCTAACTATTAATTATTTTACACAAAAGGTTGTATCTTCCCTAATGGTTATAATATTTTTACCTTAAAGTTATAGGTCTTTTATGGATAAATAGTGCCATCAAACAACATATAATCAAGCTAGAAAAGAGATGTAAAAAGACCTATGGTCATATCATTTATATTTTCCCATAACATTAGTTCCTATCATATCTTGTTGGCTATTGGATTTTAATCCATAGTAGCTATAAAATACAACTGATAATTGCAGGACAATGTATGTAAAAGCAAAAATAGCGATGGACTTATTTTTCTCTCGACTATATTTCTCTTGTTTCTCAAAAAGAATATATCCTCCCAATAGGAAGATGATTAAAGCATTGATTATGGAAAAAGCAACTTTATCAACAAAATTATATATTACATCTATGGTTTTGGAGCCAACATTATCTTCTATTAGGAATTTTAGGGATACATAGCACCCCATAAGATGCATAATATCAAAAACAATAAAAGCAACAATCCTAATGTAATTAGTATTTTGATGCTATTTTTCTTCATAGTAATTTTTTTATTGTTTCTTAACGAATTAGACTATACAATCATTTTCTACTATTGATTGGCATTATTATCCTTTAACTTCCAAATAGCCTCAAGATAATCACGGGTATTGGACAGGCGCGGAATCTTATGTTGGCCTCCCAACTTATCATTTTCTTTAAGCCAATCATGGAAAAGGTTCTTTCGAGCAATATGAATTTTAGGCATGGCAAGAGTCATATCGTTATAGCGTTTGGCTTCGTAATCGGAGTTGAGTTCCTTTAGGGCAGTATCTAAGCTGCGAGTAAAGGCTTCTATATCCTCAGGGGCGGTTTTCGAATTCAATGATCCACTCGTGCCCGCCGCTCTTGTTGCCCTGCATGAATATAGGGGCTACGGTGTGTTCTATCACGCTACAGTGGTGCTCGTGACAGGCTTTCTTGAGCGCTTCCTCTGTGTTTTCTATGATAAGTTCTTCTCCAAATACGTTGATATGGTGCTTGGTGCGTCCTGTGATCTTGATACGATAGGGAGAGGTGGAGGTAAAGCGTATGGTATCACCCTATCTGATAGCGCCAAAGTCCTGCGTTGGTGGTGATTACCATCGCATAGTTCTTACCTACCTCTACCTCCCATAGCGGAATAGCCTTCTGGGCAGGAGTTCCAAAAGCTATCCATAGGGATAAACTCATAGAAAATACCATAGTCCAGCATCAGCAGCATTTCGTCGCTATTGTTTCTGTCCTGTATCGCAAAAGAAACCTTCAGAGGCATTGTAGGTTTCGTAATAGCGCACCATATCGGAGGGATCAGTTGCTTTATATTGCTCTTGATAAGGAACAAAAGCTCACCCCACCAGTGGAAATATACCTCTAAGTTTTTCCAAATTTCTAGTACATTTTCTTTGCCTGTATAGGGCGAGCGCTTGCCTCAAAGTACCATCATCCACGAAGGGACACCTACCAAGCTGGTTACATTCTCTCGTGAGGATTCGGCTATGATGGCCTTCATCTTGGCTTCCCATTCGCTCATTAGCGATACTTTAGTAGAAGGAGTACAGCTGAATTCCACCTAGAAAGGGAGATTGTCTATGAGTATGGCGGATAAGTCGCCAAAGATGGTGCCATTCTCCTCATACAATTCCTTGCTTCCTCCAAGGCGTAGGCTCTTTCCTGTAAAAAGATTGGAGTCGGGGTTATATTCAGATACAAGCAAAAGCATATCTTTGCCAGCCTTATAGTGGCAGTGCTGAAGAGCTTCTTCACTTACAGGGATAAACTTACTTTTGGCATTGGTTGTACCGCTACTTTTGGCAAACCACTTGATAGGAGTACGCCAAAAAGATTTTTGCTCTCACGGCGTGCACGCTCTATCATAGGCTCTATATCTTCGTAGATAGAGATAGGGATACGCGAGGCAAAATCCTCATAGTTACGAATGGAGATAAAGTCGTATTGCTTGCCCATCTCGGTACTCTGTGCCGCTTCTAAGAGCTTGGCACATACATTTTCCTGTACTTCGTGAGGGCGCTTGATGAATTCTTCTATCTGGTCTATACGCTTGCGCAAGAACCAAGAAGCTATAGAATGTATAATTGTTAAAGCCATATTTTTCTTTAAAAAAATGTTCGAGGTTTGGTTTATTTTTACTACTTTTGTCAATCATTATAGCGAGCGTAAAAGTACAAAAATATGAATACCTACCAAACGGTTTTTAAGAAAAATGCGAACAGAGGTGCAAACACCTGTACAGTATTACCTTTCCTAGAAGAGGAGAGCTCTCTATGAACGACCTATTAGGACAACAACTCTCTTTACGATTTGCGGGTTACCACTGCCTGCACTGTGGGCAAACCCAAGGAGATATATAGGCAGGGACTCTGTAAGAAGTGTTTTTTTGAAGCCCCTGAGGTGGGGGAATGGATCATTCGTCCAGAACTGAGCAAGGCTCATCTGGGTATAGAAGACAGAGATTTGGCCTACGAACAGCAGGTACAGCTACAACCGCACTTACTCTGTTGGCCAATTCCAGCGAGGTAAAAGTAGGTGTTACTCGCAAAACACAGATGCCTACCCGCTGGATAGACCAAGGCGCCCATGAGGCTCTGGTAATGTTGGAGGTGCCCAACCGCTACTTTGGCAGGGATAGGGAGGTCGCACTCAAGGCGCATATCTCTGATAAGACCAATTGGCGTAAGATGCTTACCAATACCCTACAAGTAGTGGATCTCAATACGATCAAACAAGGCTTAAAGGCTTTTCTACCCCAAGAGACCTTGTCTTACTTCAGTGAAGAAGTACCTATCTATCATATCAACTATCCCGTCCTTAGATATCCTACCAAAGGTTACAAGCCTCTACCATGCCCAAGACCCTACAATATCAGGGCAGGCTTATGGGAATCAAAGGGCAATACCTCCTCTTTGAGGATAATACCGTCTTCAATGTACGCGGACATGAGGGGTTTGTAGTGGAAATTAGTTTTTCTTAATTACATCCGGTTGTTTTCCTCCTCATTCGTTTCTTTTCCTTTGTATTTTGCTTTGGGTAGTGTTGAAGTTATAACTATCCCTATCTTGAAACTAAAATTACTGTAGCTATAGGCGGTACTGTTACTGATGTATGAGTTTTGTATACGGGCATGTCGGTTCAGCCCATTATAAAAGTCGGAGGCTACAACATATACAGAAAGTGATTGGTGGAAGAATGCGTCCTACTCCTACAAACACACCACTCACTGGCTTGTATATGTAGGCTTCTTGCATAGAGCCTTTGCTCTTATAGAGAGCATAACTAAAAAGCCAATTTTCTGAAGGAGTGATTTGGTTCATCCATTCTACTGAAAAAGGCCTTCACTTTTGTAAAACACCTTATCAGCAAAAGGCTTTTCATAGGTAAGGGTAAGTTTAGGCATCCACTTTCCTATTTGTTTTTGAGCATAAAGTGCACATTTCAGTAGGCTAAAATCGTCATAATTACGAAGGATTTTTCTACTGCATCGGAGTTGATAGAAGAGAGTTGGTAATCGGCATAAATTCCCTTGTGAATATGGGAATAAGTAACGGAAGCTGATATAGGCCCATAGGTGGCCAGAGTGTTCCACCTCATTAGTGAGTTGAGGTGTAATATAAGGGTTTCCGCGATTGTACAGGAAAGAAGAAACATAGCTATTGTAGTCACTGAGATCATGGAAGGCAGGGCGCTTAATCTTGCGAGCATAGCTGAAAGTTATTTGAGTTTTTCTCCCAAGGAAAGCTACCGATACATTAGGCAACCAATCTCGATAGGTCTTACTTTTTCGCTTCGCTTTTCTGCTCGTTTTCATAATAATCAAAAATCAGCATACTCATAGCGTGTGCCAAGTTTTTAGATTTACCTTTTTTTGATAGGATAGGAAAAACTAAGAAAAGCATCCGAACGAGTTTCGTTATTTTTAGCATTGAAGGCAGAAAGTACATTGTCTTGGTAATTCTCAGTGCGGTGTAGGGTTACTTACCTCAACACCATAGCCAAGAGTCCCTTTGCCTAACTGTTGAAAGAAAGTGGTCTTGAGCCCCCACCAATTAGAAATCACATCGGAATGCGTGTGTACGTTGCGAGAGGTTGTATTAAGGAGGTTGTGCTCAACAATGTCTGAAGTATTATCAGAACGCAGACCGATATAATCCACATCAGTTTGCATTTTTTAGCACATCAGTGAGTTTGCCTTCGTAATAGGCATTGACACTGAGTTTTTGTCTTGCTCAAATTGGTCATACTCATTGCGCCCCTGAGCAGTAAGCAATTGGTTCTTATAAGTGGTCGTTTCTTGAGTGCTAAAGTTGTGTCCGCTGAAAGGTATAATACTCCCTCTTATGCTCATACCCAGAGGTGTTCTTCAGAGAATTCGTGTGCAAATCCTATCTTTGTTTTTGATGTTTTTGTGCTGATTTTGATGGGTTTCATCATTGAGTACTCGCCACTGGTTATTTTTGGGTAAATACTTGCAAATCCTGAGCTACATTATAGTCTTCTTGGTTAAAATGATTATCATTACTTATGCTTGTAAACCAGTCGGTTTTTCCCTTTACGATAATTGAGGCTTAGCCAAGTTTCATCCATTATGCCTTTTTTGAAGAAATAGAAGGTGTTTTCAACTGCCCCACTAAGTCCATCTCCTTGTTTCTTTTTAAGTTTGATGTAGATAACTGGCACCTACTGTATTATCGAAAGCGGCACCTGGTTGAGTTTCCATCTCTATACTCTCAATATCTTTTTGGAGATAGCTGATACACCTCATCAAGGTTACGCACCCTACGATTATTAATATAGAAGATGGGATTCCCCTTGCCAAAAACTTCAAAACCATCACCTGTATAGGAAGTACTAACCCCAGGTAGAAAGTTCAATAGCATATTGGTAGTGGGTAATTTTTGCAAGGTAGATCGAGCTACGTTGGTACTAATGCGAGTGCCTTTCTGTTCCAAAATAGGACGGCGGCGGCAGTAACAACCACAGCATCTAATTCATTAGAAGTAGGAATTAGAACAATCGTACCCTAAATTACTACTTGTAGGAGACAATACTTTTCTTGGTATTCCAAATGTGTGATTTTAATAAGCACCTTTTTGCTATTAGCGGGATTGGGTAGTTCAAAAGAACCATTCCCATTGCTGATAGCTCCCTTTACTAAGGTAGAATCAGGGGAGCGACATCAGGATAATATTTGCATCACTGATGGGCTTCTGATCGGGATTGATTAATGTGCCTTTAAAAAGTAGTCTGTGCAGCAGTGGTGGCACTAATGACTAAGATGAATGATAGGATAATATTTTTCATCTTTGCAAAATTTTATAGTTAATGAAGATGGTTGTTAATTCTTTATCACAAAGATACAACAAAAATTAGATATTATGCGGCATATAGAATGTTAAAAATTGTTATACCTTTTTAAGAAACTTGGAGATAAACTCTAATAAATCATTGTGATTTCTGGCTTTAGGACTTCCATCCAAATTGAATGTAAGCTAAGTCTAATTTCTTCTTGTTTAATAAATTCAACTATATTCATAGGAAAGCTGCCATTTTACTCCATTGTTGAAGTAGTAATAGGACGTTATTGCTCTTAAATTCTCTTTTTCCCACACTTATAATCCATTTATTTATTGTATCTTTGCCCAAAAGTTACTGAGTTTTAGCGTTCCCCTTTTTTTCGTAAAAAAATATTAATTTGAGGAACTTTTATACCTCTAAAAAGTTTAAACAGCTTTAGTATGAAAATAGAAGCAATTAACAAAGGTAATTATTCCAAAGATCAAACGGAGGTTGTAATGTGGAAAAAGAAAGGTAAAAGAAAATTTCAACAGAAGGAGGAGGGATAAACGAGCTTTCTAAACTAATAGATAATTTATGATATATATACACGAAAAAGATGTTTTTGGTAAAACTTTTTCAGAGGTTTTTAGTTTAGATATAAGTGAGGAAAAATAGATAAGGAGTTTCCTAATATCTAATCGTATTAATAGTTTAGTTCTGACAAGGTCCGTGAAATCAGGAAAAAGGAAGATATGACGATGCTAGCTGAAATACCTCTCCTAGAAGGGCTTTCTTTTCCAGATCCATATTATCCAACTCTTAATGTACTAAAACAGTTATCCAATATATTATATCTCAATATTAAGGGAAAGTGGAGCACCCTATCCCTTTTGAATCTCTTCCCAGACTATGGTGCGTATATCTAAATTATGATAAGAAAACGTGTGATCTATTTTTTAAAGCACAAAAGTTTAGAATATTTATTTATAGATAATTATAAAGGAAGTTCTTCTGAAGATTTTGTTCCTTTGTCAAAGATAAAACGATTGGGATTAATGAAAGTTTGGGCTCAATGAATTTGATGCCATAGAGCATATGCCTTACATAGAACATTTGGGAATGGGATATAATCCCAAAAATGATGGATATTAGTTGGATAGCACAAGCACAATCTTTGAAGTCAGTTTCCTTTACTAATTGTAAAAATATTACTAATTGGCAGGTATTAGGGTAGTTTGACAAAATTTAGAAACGATTATTATAGAAAATGCTGAGAGATACCTTCTATTGATTTTTCTTTCTCATTTGCCCAATTTAAGAGAAAGTTCGTTTCTATAGGACAAATCGATATAAAGGACAATCGTATCAAACATCTTTTGACTAATAACAACTTGCAATATTTTCTTTTATTCCAGTAAAAAGAGTTATGATATTACAATCACTGATTTGCGAGGATGAAGAGGTTTTTATACAGATAAAAGATAATACTAAATTGTCTCAAAAATTTTTTCTATAAGCAGTTTGTGAGAAAATAGTATATAATAAAATATTCTATAATGGTAGATATCAATAGACATATACCAGGAACCATCAAAGTAGAAGGTCGTGAATTTCCTTTTATATCTTAGATGATGGAGAAGATTTTCTTTTGTAGGAAAGAAAAAAGTAAGCAGAGAATCCTTATTTTCTAAAATTACATGTCTATTTTTTCAAGGCTAAAAAAGGAGGAGCTCTCTCAGAGAACTGTAAAATTTGGCTACCTACAGGCGAACTTTTTCCATGGGGTTATCCTATAAAGGAGACATTGTGGGTTGGCGAGAAGGTATAATAGAAGCAGCTATACACTTAGGACTATTAACCGCCAAAATAGTTAGAGAAAATATAGAAATTTCAGATGGCAGAAACTATGCCCTTATCAGAATGTAAAAGTGGAATTCTATTAATTTTCATAGGAATAAAAATAGGAATAGGGTTATGAGCTAAAAACCCTATAGAGCCCTATTTCCTATAACTCTTATGAAATTATTGACCATTGATAGAAACAAAAAGCGTTTCCCCTCTTTGCTGACAGCCGCTACTTTCTTAGCGGTAAGTCCCTTTTGATAGCCTTGTCCCATTTCTTATTGGAAAATTCGGTCTTAGCCTTTGAGGGTCTTCCAAAGGTAATTTGTTATCCTTTTTAAGCAGGTCAAGGATTAGTTTTTTTCGTCCTCGGAGAGTTCTACTTCCTTGCGTTCAGGGCGCATCTGTGGGAAGAAGAGTACTTCCTGTATAGTCTCGTTGTTGGTAAGGAACATAATAAGCCTATCCATACCGATACCCAATCCTGAAGTAGGCGGCATACCATATTCTAAGGCGCGGAGGAAGTCTTGGTCTATGAACATCGCCTCATCATCACCACGTTCGGAGAGTGCCATTTGTGCCTCAAAGCGTTCGCGCTGATCGATAGGGTCGTTTAGCTCCGAATAAGCATTGGCGATTTCCTTACCACATACCATGAGCTCAAAAACGTTCGGTAAGGTTTTTTTATCCGAACGGTGTTCCTTGGTAAGAGGTGACATCTCTTTAGGATAGTCAGTGATAAAAGTAGGCTGGATAAAAGTTGCCTTCGCACTTTTCTCCAAATATCTCATCAATGAGCTTGCCCTTGCCCATGGTATCATCTACCTCTATACCAATGGATTGGGCAAAAGCCCTGAGTTCGTCCTCACTCTTTCCTGTGATGTCAAAAGCCTGTAAAGCGCTTGATAGCTTCTGTCATCGTAACACGAGGATAAGGTGCCTTTGAAATCCACTTCGTGCTTGCCAAAGGTGGCTTTTGGTAGTACCATTCACCGCCTTAGCACAGTACTCAAGAGGTTTTCGGTGAAATTCCATCATCCAGTTGTAGTCCTTGTAAGCTACATATATTTCCATTCCTGTAAATTCAGGATTGTGGGTTCTGTCCATTCCCTCGTTGCGGAAGTTCTTGGCAAATTCGTACACCCCATCAAAGCCCCCTACGATAAGGCGCTTGAGGTAGAGTTCGTTGGCTATACGCATATAGAGCGGAATATCCAAAGCATTGTGGTGTGTAATAAAAGGACGCGCAGAAGCTCCCCTGGGATTGCCTGAAGGATAGGAGTCTCTACTTCTATATATCCATGATTGTTGAAGTACTCACGCATCGCATTGAATAGGCGGTTACGCTTTAGGAATACTTCTTTCACCTGTGGATTCACAACCAAATCCACATAGCGCATACGGTAACGCTGTTCTACATCGTTGAACTCATCGTGTACTTTTCCTTGGGCATCTACCTTAGGGAGAGGCAGCGGGCGTAGGGTCTTACACAAGACTTTGAACTGCTTTACCTCAATGGATTTTTCCTCCATATTGGTCGTGAAGAGGGTGCCTTCCACCCCAATAAAGTCGCCTAAGTCGAGGAGTTTTTGAATACCTCATTATAGAGAGTCTTGTCCTCACCTGGGCAGAGGTCATCACGCTTGAAGTAGAGCTGTACGCGACCAGAGCTGTCCTGCAAGGTAGCGAAAGAGGCTTTCCCTTGAATACGGAAGGACATGAGGCGACCAGCTACGACTACCTCCTTACCTTCTTCGTATTGGGTTTCTATGTCTTTAGCGAGGAAGTTCACGGGGAATAGTTCTGCAGGATATCGGTTGATTCCCAATTCCCTTTAAGCTTTGAGTGAGTTTCTCTCGACGGATAATTTCTTGTTCGGTCATTTTTGTTAGCTATTTAAGGGCGCAAAAATACAAAAAAATAATGAGTAATGAGCAATGATTAAAGGTTAATTATTAATGAGATTTTTCACTCTTTACTAAAAAAAGTGTTGGTTGTCCGTCCTTGAATCGTACTTTCCCCAAATGCTTGTAGGCAAGGTCGGTAACTTCTCTTCCGCGGGTGTACGGATGATAAATCCTTGTTGGATCAAGAAAGGTTCATAGACCTCTTCCAGCGTCTCGGCATTCTCGGAAACGGCAGTGGCAAGGGTGGTGATACCCACAGGACCACCTTTGAATTTGTCAATGATAGTAAGGAGAATCTTATTGTCCATTTCGTCCAAGCCGTGAGCATCTACATTGAGGGCTTTGAGGGCAAAAGCGGGTGATTTCTATGTCTATCTTGCCGTTGCCTTTTGATCTGAGCAAAGTCACGTACACGCCTTAGCAGCGCATTGGCGATACGCGGAGTGCCTCGGCTACGTCCAGCCAGCTCTATAGCAGCCTCTTCGGAGATAGGCACCCCTAATATCTGAGCACTGCGCTGGAGAATATTGGCTAATAATTCTGTAGTATAGTACTGCAAACCTACTTTGTATCCCAAATCGTGCTCGCATAGGGAGCGGTGAGTAAGCTCGAACGGGTGGTTGCCCCAATAAGAGTAAAGGGATTGAGACTGATCTGTACGGTACGTGCATTGGGGCCGGACTCTATCATGATGTCTATCTTATAGTCCTCCATAGCCGAATAGAGGTATTCTTCCACTATGGGGCTGAGTCGGTGAATTTCGTCAATAAAGAGTACGTCGCGCGGCTCCAAATTAGTCAAAAGTCCCGCCAAGTCGCCCGGCTTGTCTAAGACAGGACCCGAGGTGATCTTGATCCCCACCCCCCAGCTCATTGGCCAAGATATTGGCAAGCGTTGTTTTTCCTAGACCAGGAGGTCCATGGAAGAGGGTATGATCAAGAGCTTCCCCACGTAGATTGGCAGCCTTGACAAATATTTTTAAGGTTTTTCCAAAATAGCCTCTTGCCCCGTAAAGTCGTCAAAGGAAAGTGGCCGCAAGGCTCGTTCTATGTCCAACTCTTGGGGAGAAAGGTTGCTCTTATCAGGATTTAGGTTTGCATTCATAGCATCAATGGTTCGATAGTAACCACGCCACAAAAAGTACAACAAATTTCTTTAGCCACAAAACCTATAATACGCTTTTAAGCACTTCCCAAGACTTAGGGATTTGAAAATTAGGCAAATGCCATAAGTAGTAGTTCAGAAGCTGTTCTAAGAGACTATTGCGTTCTTCTCGAGTCATTTTCAAGAGACAGACTTCCTCCAAAGAGTGAGAGAGGAAGAACTTAAGTAAGAGACTTTCTTCTTCGCTCATGAGTGAATGGCCATTGTGCATGGCGACAAATACTCCCTGCCTCAAGTCGAAGTAAGGAAGTTCCATGGCCGAGGTGTTGGGCAATACTCCTAAATATAGGGTGAGGTCTACCAGAAACTTTAGGTGGAAATTAGCAAAATATTCGGCTCTGTCATACCATTGTAGGCTCTCTTCCCAAAAGGAAAAGAGCGAGGATTGGGATGTTCTTCCTGTAGGACACTACAACCTATTTCTGAGAGAAAGAACAAGACAGAACTGCGTATAACACTCTGTTGTAGCTTCTGTAGGGGAAACATACTTTAGCCTCCTTGATGTACTCTAAGGAGCCATCATTGCGCTCGGTGGTGACCAATTCCAACTGACTTAAGGGCTCGAAATAAGCAGGGAGAGTGCTTTTTTTCTTCTGAGACAATACCCCTTTGAGCAGGTAGGAACGCACTCCCTCCAAGGTATAGCAACGTACGATAAGGCTTGTGTCTCGAAATTTTAGGGTGAGAGAGCACAATGGCTTTGGTGCGTATCATTCTTGAGGGGTGTGGGTTTTGCAGGGGTAATAGTCAGGGTATCGGGACTTCTAAGTAGGGTGCCCAACTTGTCATCAAGGTTTTCCTCATTAAGGAAATTGATATAACGGAGCACCGAAGCAAAGGCATTACGAATGTTTAATATTCCCTGTTGTACTTCTTCCTTATTTAGATTGGGATTCTCCTTCACCTCACTGGAGAGGTTTCTTACATAGGTTTCAAAGAGCTTTAAGCGCGCCTTGATCTCGTCCCGTTGTAGCTTTTCAGGGAAATTATTCTTAGCCCATAACTGACGCAGTTCATCCTCGAGTTGGAAGAGCCAAAAATAAATGCTATTATAAGAACTCTTGATATTTTTTTCTTTGCCAAGGAGTTTTTCTGCAGATTTTTCTATTTCTTCCTGATACTTTATAGGTAGGAGAAGTTCAGAGCGATAGAAAGAAACATAATCATTGGCAACTTCTTTGTCTTGGTAAGCAAAGCCAAAGGTATATTCCCCATAGAGGGGTCTCAACCCTGCATATCTACCTTGACCCATCCATCTTCTAGAGGGGTGACTTTGGTGTAGGGTTCTAGTGTATTGAGAGAAAGACTATCCAATCGGAGTGCTTGTTCACGAATGGTCTTTTTATCCTTCTGGCGGGTGATCTCTAGTTGGATATGTTTGATGCCAGAAGAGGGCGCACCCTCAGAGAGAAAGTGTAAGGAATGTCCTAAGAAGAATTTCCTGCCAGGCGAACAAAAGCGCTTTCCTCAGCTTTTGCTTGACAAACTTGTAGATAGTATCCGAAGGACTTTTCTATAATTCCCCAATCCTGCTGTATATTCCCATTGATATGGATATTTTCATTGGTATTTGGGTAAAGGCGCTTGTATACATAGAGCGAATCAGGATTGGTATTTTGTAGAATAGAGACCGCTTGTCGCTCAGGAGAGATACTCAGCAATATCTGGTAGATGGTTTTTAGTTCATACCAATTGCGTATATTCTCGGCGGCTTCCTTGGAGAGTTCAGGATAGGTGTAATTCTTGATATACACACTCTTGGCTTCCTTTTTTTCTTCCTTTTTCTTTTTGTTGTGACTGACACCCTACAATAAGCAGCGGGAGCAAGCATAGAATGATTCTTTTCATTTTTCTTTCTTTCAATGAAAAAAAGGCTACCTTATGATAGGGCAGCCTCTGAAGATGTGTTAGTACAGATTAGTTATTGTAAACACTCTCTTTCTTAAAGTGTTTGGTCAATAAATAATAAACCACAGCACGATACTTGTTTTTTGTTGGACTTGCCATATTGTTCTAATACGGTATTGATAGCCGTATCAAGTTCAGGGCTATCCTTTAAGCTTCAATTTTTGATTAAGAAGTTGTTCTTAACCAAGTCCAATTCTTTCTGGTCAGAACCAGATACTTTGGATGCATCGTTATTGTAGATAGAGGGTCCTAATCCTTTGGTTACTTTGGTAAGTAGTTCCACATCAGGCTCAGCAACACCACATTTTTCTTTTAGATCAGCGGTGTAAAGTTCGATTAATTCAACTTGTTTACTCATAATAGTATGTCATTAATGATTTTACAGCCGTAAAAGTAGTGTATTTTTTTCTCCTCAATATACTTTAACAAAAGATTATCGTTTGAGACTGATTATTAGGTAGTTTTCTTTACATATTGGGTAAGGATTACAATCTGTTGCCCTTCTACTTTTCCCTCTATATATTGCGAATTTTCAGGGTCTAAGGCTATCTTGCGCACTACAGTACCTTGTTTGGCGACCATACTGCTACCTTTCACTTTTTAGGTCTTTGATAAGCACCACATTGTCCCCAGCAGAAAGTACTGCCCCCATTGCTATCTTTGTGGATGATTTTTTCTCCTTCTTCCAAGTGGTCATTAAGCGCTTGGGCAAAGGCCAGTTCCTCATCTGTAAGATATAGCATATTGAGCAAATCTAGCGACCATCCCTCTCCTTTGAGTCGGTTTAGCATGCGCCAAGCCACCACTTTTTACCGGGAGATACTCACTCCACATACTATCGTTCAGACAACGCCAATGGTTGCTGTCCATAGTCTCAGGGTTATTTATTTGGCTGATACATGTTTCACAAGCCAAAAGGCTATCATCTACTCCTCCAACCTTGGATGGTGGTACTTGGTAGATACTTAGGGAAGCGGTGCTTCCACATAGTTCGCTAACAGTTCCGCTGCGCTTTTTTTAAATCATCTAATAACATAAGGGCAAAAGTACAATTTTTAATGATTAATTATCAATGATTAATTGTTAATTATTTGTTAAATAAAATAAATTAAATTAAGAGTTTTTAGGTTATAGAACTTTAGGCTCTATCATGATATAAGGAGCTTAACTAAAATGTGCATTTATTTAAAGGGTCTATTTAAAATATATCAATTGATTTTAGAAAAATAGGAACTAAGATTTGTAACCAAGTAGTTTTATCTCTCTTGACTTTTACTAAAATAAAGAATTTAATTTTTATTATGTTTGTAACTCTCTGATTATCAATAAAAATATATTAGTTTGGTATAAAATTACAGAATTTCTGAAGTTTTAAATATAAAATTTTCTTGTTGGATATATAAATTTTTGTACTTTTGCCGTCGATTTTTATATTGAATAATTATTTTTATGAAAAGAAAAATTTTCACAAGTTTTTTTGCTATTACATTAGGTTTTTAATGCAGTAGCGCAAGTTAAGGATATTAGTTTTCGCTATAGCTCCCACAGCAGAATATGTGTTGTGGAATAAAAAAATCAGCCATTCAAAAATGGTTTTTATGGTTGGTGGATATGTAGGTTTTGGCTTTGGCAAAAACTTAGAATTACTAGGTTCATACAGTCAATCGTTAGGATTAAAATCTAGAATTGATGGTTTTTCTGCACCAGATAATATAAGGAATGCATTTGCTCCCTACCGATGTAGATGTATATCGTTGGGGAGGAGAGCTCAAAGGTAATATACCGATGACTTACTCCTTTTCAGCCTTATGTTACCTTGGGGGCTGGGATACAAAACGATAAAAAGCAAATGAAACAAAAACAAGATGCTATTTATTATGCTTTTTGGTTTTAGGGACTAAATTTCAATTTGACAAGACGCCTTACGCTCAATCTTCAGGCAAAAGGAACCTACTTTTAATTCTGATGCCTCTAATATCCTTTATAAGGCTTCTGAAGCAAGAACAAGTACTTATAATCAGTGGATAATCGATAATATCTCTAATGAGAAGATGTTAAATTGGTCTCTTCAGGCAGGCTTACAATTGTATCTAGGAGGGCGTAATCCTAACGAGCTTACAGAATTGGACAATTCTTATACCAATCTTAAGAATTTTTAAGGTCGTAGTAGCTCCTGCAATCGGATATATTGATTTTTGACGATGATAATAACTTCCGTAACACTTATTTAGCAGGTGGTTCGTTAGGGTTTTGACTTTACCGAATACATAGGAGTAAGAGGATTTTATTATCAAGCAATGAAGGAAGAAAAAAAGTATCATTAGACTTTGACAAACTCTCATTGTATGGTGCCGAATTTTTTAGCACGTCTTAATGTTTCTAATGGAGTAGTTCCTTATATTACAATAGGAGCAGGATATCTTAATGCAGGTAAAGACTATCAAGGTAAAGTAGCTACTGTGGAGAACAAATCAAGTATTTTTTGCCAAAGGAGGTATTGGCTTGGCTATTCCTTTAAGCAAACATTTGGAACTATTTGGAGTAGCCAATCTTTTATATACTACAGGTAATGAGAGTGCAAGTAATGCTCTAAAATCACCTAATAAGTTGCAAAGTAATGTCTTCTACAATGCCGGTATTCGTATCAAGTTCGCCAAAGAAAACGAAAAAAATATACTTATCAAGATCTTGCTAATGAAATCCATGCCTCAGAGATTAAGGAAGGAAAAGAACAAGTAAAGGTTCAAAATAATACGAAAAACAATGCCAATATCTCAAAAACAAAAAGATATAGACTATTATAATGCACAAATCGCAACTGTTGAAAAACAAATACAGCTTGCTTATCGTCAAAATGATATCAATAACGCTTCTTTATTGCTAAAAGAAAAAGGAAAAAAATGGGAAAAAAATTACGTAATAATTATGTAGCTGAGAATATCCCTTATCCTTCCGAAAATCAAACAAACTTGGTGAGAATGACTCCAGAGCAATTACAAACATTGATCTCTGAAATAGTTAATAAAATTGAAGAAGGAGAAGGAAAAGACCCCCGATCAACGCATTGATAGACTTGAAAAATTGTTGTTAGAGATTAATAAGGATAACCAAAAGATAGAAGAACAGCAAAAATAAATCAGTCTATACTTGATTCTGTTAAGAATTTAGAAGAAAATATCCAAAAAAACAAATGTCGTTGTACCTGTAAGAAAAACAACTACAACTACTACAATAAATAGAAGTAAGTAAAAAGCCCAAAAATATGAATAATATCATAAAAAGGGATTATATTTATATTAGTGTTTATTCCAACTCTTATTTGTGCTCAAGATAAACTATACAATCAGCAGAAAGATATTGTTTTATCCAAAGAGGAACTACAATTACTCTTACGAAAAGGTTGCAGAGGCTAAATTGAGAAAAATAAGAGGAGAAAAAAACTGGCTAATTTGCATAAATCTCAACAGAAAAAGGCTCTTTTCAAACATATATGAATCCAATGAGGTGAAAAAAATTTTTACTATTTAGCTCAAAATGCAGACTCAACATATACAGACATAGAGCAAGTAAATAGAAAATTGGATATCCTATTGGCTTATATGATGAAAAAAAGACAGTGTATCGGTTATTCATTTGACAGATACAGTAAAGTATGTAGCTAATAGTAATCTCAATAGAGCAAAATATGCAGCTAATAACCCTAATGCAGAAAGGTATGTAGATGGAAATGAGCCCAATAGATCAAAGTATGTAGCTAAAAGTAATCCTAATGCAGTAAAGCCTGTAGCTAATAATTCCAATAAGGATATTTCGCTACAAAAGCAATTGGACATGATAGATAAATCAATAAAAGATTTAAGTAATCAGCAAAAACTATTAGCAGCTGCAGTGGTTCCATTAGCTACATTGAATAATAAGGATAAGCTTGACAAAATTCAACAGCGCACAGACTCTATCTTATTACTCTCTAAAAAGCAAACAGCGCATAATAATGTACAAGATCCAAAAAGAATCTTCTATTGCAGTACAAAATGTAAAAACACCAGAGCATAAAAGGTGATAATTTGGTTATTTCAGAAGAAAGAAGACGTACATTAGAAGACCTATTGGCCAAATATGGGAATAAAAAGACTCCTATTTACTTTGCAAACAATGCGTATATACCTTTGCCACACGATACAGAAGCTATGGATCAGATAGTTGCTATGCTCCGAGATAATCCAGAACTATCCATTCTATTAGAAGGATATGCGAGCAATGTAGGTTCAGCAGCGTATAATAATCAATTGTCAATGAAGCGTTCAGAGAGTGTAGCTCGCTTACTTCAAAAACAAGGAATCTCATTACAAAGGATACTTACCGCTTTTTAGAGGAATAGATGGTTCAGTGGATAAAGAAAAAGCACGAAGAGTAGATATATCTGTTATAATATGCTGATAAAAATAAGGATTGATCAGATCAATCCTTATTTTTCTTCCCAAACTCAAAGAAACTCTCTCAGGTGTTACTACATAATCCAAAGGAATATCGTCTTCTCTTACGTCTTCTATGAGAGGTTCTAGGGGAAAGAAAGATAGTCCAATCTTGAGGGTGTCTGTTTTGCACTCTTCTAAGAAATTGTCATAAAAGCCCTTACCATAGCCTACACGGTTGCCCTTGGTGTCATAAGCTAAGAGAGGTACAAAACGACTTCTATCTCTTCACTCTTTATGGGAATACCTCCTTGAGGTTCAGGGATATGCCACTTTGTTATTGGCATTGTATCTGGGAAGGGATCATATAAAAAGTGCTCCATACGTACGGTCTCCATTAGGGTACGAGAGACGACCAGCGTTTTTCCTCGCTCCTGTAACAGACGGATAATGGTAGCTGGTATCCACTCTCCAAAAGAGATGATAGAAAGGAAAGCTATGGAAAACCCTGCTTGTCCCAGATGGGAAGCTGTAGCGTTTGCTGGGCTATCTGTTGGCTTAAGAGGGCTTGTTGCTCAGGGGAATGGCTGGCTCGCTTTTTGCTTGTAGAGGGCACGGAGGGCTTTCTTGTTCATATATATTGTCCTGTATAGCTATTTTTGTTTCTTTCCCTAATTTCCTCTGGGGTGCCTGTGGCTACGAGGTTTCCTCCTGTGCTCCACCTTCTCGCCCTAAGTCTATGATATGAGTCAGCACGGCGAATGACCTCACATTGTGCTCTATCACGATAATAGAGTGCCCGCGCTCTATCAAGAGCATTGAAGGAGCGTAGCAGCTTGCCCTATATCATGGAAGTGAAGCCCTGTGGTAGGCTCGTCAAAGATAAAGAGCGTAGGGGTCTCTTGGTATGATTTTACTAAGAAAGAGGCTAGCTTGATACGCTGTGCTTCCCGCCAGATAGGGTAGAGGAGGGTTGCCCTAAGGTTACATAGCCTAAGCCTCACCTCCTGCAAGGGAAGGAGCTTTTGGGCAATTTTCTCCTGCTTGTGCTCGGTAAAGAAGGCTACGGCATCATCAATAGTAGTCTCCAGTAGGTCGTGTATGTTCTTTCCTTGAAGGTAACTTCCAGAAATCTCAGGTTTGAAGCGCTTACCATCACAAGCCCTCACAAGTCAGATGTACATCGGCCATAAACTGCATTTCTATGGTTACCTCTCCTTCACCTTTGCAGGTCTCACATCGTCCCCCTCGGTATTGAAAGAGAAGTGTTTGGCGGTATAGCCACGCATCTTGGCAAGTTTCTGCGAGGCAAAGAGTTGGCGAATATCATCGTAAGCCTTGATGTAGGTTACAGGATTGGATCGGGTGGACTTTCCTATGGGGTTTTGGTCGACAAACTCAACCCGCTTGATATAGGAGAACTTCCCATCCATACTGCTGTACTCACCTATCTTGTCTGTAGGTTGGTCGAGCTTGCGCAAAAGGGCAGGGTAGAGGATATTCTTTACTAAGGTACTCTTCCCACTACCTGATACACCGGTTACTACGGTGAGCATATCCAAGGGAAGGTAACATCTATATTCTTTAGATTATTGGTACGGGCGCCTTTTGATTTCGATAAAAGTGCTTGGAGGTACGCACTTTCTTAGGCATTTCTATAGTGCGCCTACCACTGAGGTACTCTCCGGTAAAGGGTAGGAGCTTTTGAGGATCTCCTCATAGGTACCTGTGGCAACCACTTCTCCGCCTAGGGTGCCCGCTTCGGGTCCTATGTCTATGATATAGTCAGCCGCTTTCATAATATCCTCGTCGTGTTCTACCACGATGACAGTGTTGCCCAAGTCTCTAAGTGATTCGAGTACATGAATAAGGCGTTCCGGTATCTTTGGGATGTAGCCCAATGCTTGGCTCGTCTAAGATATACATGGAGCCCTACCAAACTACTCCCCAAGGAGGTAGCCAAGTTGATACGCTGACTCTCTCCCCTGATAGGCTATTGGACTTACGGTTTAGGGTAAGGTAGCCCAAAACCAACGTCCAACAGGTAGTGCAGGCGGTTGTGTATTTCCTTTAGGAGACGTTCAGCGACCTTTCTGTTCGTAGGCATTGAGTGATAGGTTATCAAAGAAAACCACCAAATCGGAGATAGGCATAGAGACCAAGTCAGAAATAGACTTTTCCCCTACCCGTACATAATTGGCTTCAGGGCGGAGCCGCTTACCTCCACAGGCATAGCAGGTAGTCTTACCTCGATAGCGTGCCAACATTACTCGGTTTTGTATCTTATAGTTCTTTTTCTTCCAACTCCTTGAAGAAAGCGGTAAGTCCTGTAAAAGTACTCGTTACCGTCCCAAACAAGCTGCTTTTGTGCTTCGGTGAGTTCATACCAAGGACGGTGGATAGGGAAGTCAAACTTGTAGGCATTGTTCACCAACTGATCTCTGAACCATGACATCGTCTCCCCACGCCAAGGATAGATAGCGTTGTCATACACCGAAAGGGAGGTGTTGGGTACAATGAGAGTTTCATCAAGTCCTATAGTATCGCCGTAGCCTTCACATACAGGGCAAGCCCCGTAAGGGTTATTGAAGCTAAAGAGATGCACATTAGGCTCTAAGAAAGTAATCCCATCTGCCTCAAACTGGTTGGAGAAGTGATGTGCCTCTCCTGTGGTTAAGTCCTCCACAAAGCATACACCTTTCCCTTCGAAGAACGCTGTGCTTACCGAATCGGCTAAGCGCTGGGCGGTTTCCTCTTCGTGATCCACCACGATACGCTCTACTACTAAGGAAAAATCACCTTTAACCTTTTTGAAATCCAAATCACTCAGGCGCTCTACTTTTCCTTGGTACTTGATACGGGCATATCCCTGTTCCTCCAATAGGCGAAGAGTTTGCTCGCAAGTACGTCCCAGCACTGGGGAACGATAGGGGAGAGCAGTAATAGCTTGTGCTCATCAGGGAAGGAAAGGATAAAGTCTACCACATCCGAGACAGTATCTTTCTTGACCTCTCTACCTGAAATGGGTGAAAAGGTATGTCCCACCCTGAGCAAAGAGTAGCTTTTAGGTAGTCATACACTTCGGTAGAGGTACCCACTGTAGAGCGAGGGTTACTGGTATTGACCTTCTGTTCGATAGCAATAGCAGGAGAGATGTTCTCAATGAAAATCCACCTTAGGCTTGTCCAACCTACCCAAGAATTGGCGAGCATAGGAACTTAGGCTTCTCCACATGGCAGCGTTGTCCCTCTGCATAGAGGGTATCAAAATGCCAATGTGGATTTCCCAGATCCTGAAAGCCCCGTTACCACCACCAATTTCCCTTTTGGGAATAGCTACACTGATATTTTTAAGATTATGTAATTTAGCTCCTTTGATAAGGATTTGTTCTTCTTTCATTTTTTCACTTTTCACTTTTCACTTTCTTGGTACCACTGTGCATACTTCACATAAGCATTGGCGATACGGTTGATTTCTCCTTCGGTGAGTTCAGGAGAAATGTCCTTAATCTTCTTAGCAGGGGATGCCTGCCCATACCTCACCTGACCCTATATGGGTACCTTTGGTAACTACGGCACCTGCAGCCACGATGGAGTTACTCTCCACTACACACCCATCCAAGACGATGGCTCCCATACCAATAAGTACATTGTCCTTAAGGATACAGCCGTGTATGATGGCATTGTGTCCCTATAGAGACATTGTTGCCGATAGTGGTAGAGGTTTTCTGATAGGTACAATGTATCATCACATTGTCCTGTATATTTACCTTATTGCCGATGACAATAGCATTCACATCGCCCTCGAAGGACAGCATTGTACCATATACTACAGTCATCCCCAAGAGTAACCTCGCCAATAAGGACAGCTGTCTCGGCTATAAATACGTTTTTCCCTATGATGGGGTTTTTCCCCTAAGTTTCTCTGATGATAGGCATAAAATAGTTTTATTTTTATTCAAAAATGTATTTTTTTATTGTTTACTTAATAAAGCGTATCAAAAATCTTCTGTTAAATCTTGTAGCCTTTATATTATTATATGCAGGTGAGAGCTTGCAACTCATACCCACTATAGTAGAGCTTATAGCTCTTTTTCCTAATAAAGATTCCTAGCAATCAAATAGAGGTTTTTATTGGTTTTTATAACTTCAAAAATATTAAGGACTTGAGTTCTTCGTTTTCTTTTTGTTTCCAAAAATATTTCCTTTGTCAGGGATTACCTCTACTTTAGGTTGCTGTGCTCTAAGGGCTTTTCTTCTTCCCAAGTAGGAAATTTACGTTCCTTGATAGAAAGAAATCTCTTCTTAAGAAAAAGGGAGAAATGCTTCTGCATCAAAATCTGTAAAACGTTTCTTATACTTTTAGTAGATAGTACTCTAAGAGGTCGTAAAGGTCATCACAAAATTTCTTGTGTATTTCCTCATTACTCAGTTCCTCATAGTCCTCAGCTATGAATACAGGGTCTATATGTAAGTATTCTTTTTTATGCTATATTCTCCGATAACTTCTTCCTTTTTGTAATAACGGGCATAAGTCTTACATAGGGTAACTCTAGGAATACCCTTATAGCTAGGCTTACCTTCTTAAAGTAATTAAATTTCATTATATCATATACCTTATCAGGATATTGTATAAATATTTCATCAGGGTATTCCTCAGCAGGTCTGAGTATCTTATCCTTATCTTTCCATTCTTTTATAAGGATACCTCCTATAGCATCTTGCCAGTCTCCATCCAAATAATCCCTTATGTAGTGGATACTTTCGTAGAAAACCTCCTGTTTTTTTATAAGCATATACTTGTGCTACACAACTAAAGAACCCTCATATATTTTTGTAATTTAGAGTTATAGGAAATATACAGAGGCATGACCTCCTCATAGCGCTCGTAACAACGCTCCACAAAGGCCTGTATTTTGAGGCTTTAAGGAATCAAGGGTGCCTTGTGCTTCAAATATCTCATAGGTACCTCCCCCATGACCGGTTACCAAATACCCTAATATATCTACCTCCTCACCTATGTATTGGTAAAATAAACAGAGGTCTAATAGGTCTATATCCTTTTCGTTTAAGTATTTTTCTTTCCAAACGTCCTCGTTATCCTCCCCGAAAAACCTTAGGTTCTCTTCGAGGGATTTTCTTTTCAAGCACTTCTTTTTATAAAGGGTTCTACATCAATCATAGATAAGGGGGTATTAGGGAATAAAAAGTACTCAGTTCTAAGGCCATAGGTGTAGTTGGTTATTTATTCAGTCCCCCATTCTTTAACAAGAAATAAGTAGTTTCGTAAGCTGAGATACATTCTTTCATTAGCTTTTCCATCAGGTTGAGCTACTTTTGAGCTGTTGGTAAAAAAATAGGAAGCTCTCCCTTAGGTTGTTCAGCCTCTGGAACTATTTTTATATTGTATCTGCTCACGCAAAGGCTTGATGATAGAAAGTGTTTCAGGGGTAAGGTAGCCCAGCTCGCGGTAGGTAGCGATATAAGCACGTGGCTGGTAGAACCCACTGAAAAATGTCCTGACCCTAAAAACTTGCTCTCATAAGAAAAGTTCAAGAGTCCCCATTACGGTAGGCATCACGTCTATTTGAGAAACAAGGGTATCTACGTGTTTCTGCTTCTAAGAAGTCCGCATAGATAAGGCAGGGAATACGATACCTATCCAAAGGCAATTCGGTACGTCCAGCACTCGAAGCGCAGTGGTCGGCAACAATCACAAATACCGTATCCTTAAACCACGACTCTTTTTAGCCAACTCAAAGAACAGCTTGAGGGAATAGTCTGTATATTTTACCCCACCTTGTCGAGACTTAGCCGTGCCTGGGATATCAATGCGACCTTCTGGATAGGTAAAAAGGGACGGTGGTTGCTCACGGTCATCCAGTGGTTAAAGAACGGTTTGCCTGTTTTCGCTTGGGCATTCATCTCCTTAATGGCTTTACGCGCCATATCCTCATCACTTACCCCCCATATGTTGGCAAAGGTAATCTCCTCTGGAGTAAAGTTGTCTCTATCTATGATATCGTAGCCGTTACCTCCGAAGAAGTCTTTCATATTGTCAAAATAGCTATAGCCCCCGTAAAGATATTTCACGCTATACCCTTTGGACTTGAAGACACTCCCCGTGGTGAATTTGTCCTTGTTATCCTTGCGCTTAACGATACTCTCACCTGGTGTAGGAGGCACACAAAGGGTCAGCGCTTCCAACCCACGTACAGTACGGTTACCCGTAGCATATAAGTTGGTCAGGAAGATACTCTTTTGCGCTAAGCTATCGAGGAACGGAGTGATGCCCTCAGTATTGCCATAAGCAGCCATATACTCTGCAGAGAGACTCTCTACTGAGATAAGCACTACATTCTTATGCTGTTCGCTGCCTTCTCCTTCTACAAAATAAGGGAGTTTACTAATGGAAAAATAGTCTCGTATGCCACAGCTGGGGACTGGAGGCCTCCCTGCCGATGTTTTAAAAATGCCTCAAAAAGGTTGTCCTTGCCTCCTCTTCGGGTAGGGTAGGGTAGAACTGGAAGAAATCCAACTCACTATGGGTGAAAAGCATAATAGAACTTATAGACCCCGTTGGCGCGTATCTCCTGAACAAATACGTTGTTGGACTTGATATCGTCAAACTTGGGGGTAGCCCACAAGCTCAAGAGGAACAATGCCACATAGCCCCCCAAGAACAAGCCTTTTTCTTTGAGGTTAGGGATAGTCTCAAGGGTAGATTTTTTGTTTTCTATAGAGGGAAAAATAGTCAGAGCAAGTACTACGACAAACACCCCTGAGAAGAGCGGTACTACAGGGTAGCTCTCCATAATATTGCCGATAACCTCCGTAGTGTAGATCAGGTAATCCACGGCGATAAAGTTGTACCGTATCCCGAACTCATTCCAGAAGAAATATTCGCTAACGGCATTCATCACTATAGCAAAGGTATAGATAAATAAAGTAATGAAATAGAGCACATTGCGCACTTGCTTTGCGCCACTTACCCGCAAAGAGCATTGCAGCAAAGCAAAGGGTCTTTGCCCCAAAAGAAGAATAAGGCGATTTCCTCTACGAACCTCCATACTGGTAGAATATATTATTAGGTACAAACTGTATATAGCCCAAGAGCAAAAAGCATTGCCCCAAGGATAATATAGCCATAGAGCTTTTGGTACTTCACATTGGCGATAAAAAGGAAGTAAATCACCAAGATACTAAGAGCTAAGATGGTGATAAATATGTCATTGAAGGAGCCTACTAAAAGCATGCCCAAGACCTGACCCAAAAGAAAAAGGAGGTTGTGGTAATGGGGTGTCCCATAAAGATAATCCTGAGGACAAAAAAGAGATAACTATATATAACCCACCTACATACAGGAAGGGTTTAAGCTTACTAAGCAGTGCTTTCATAAAGAAAAATTTTTGGCAAAGGTACAACAAACAAAATGAGATAGAATGGTCATTTTGTAAATAATTCTTATTTTTGCACCATAAAATATAGAGTCAATGCTTATTGTAGAAAATCTATCCTATACCTATACAGATACTCAAGTCCTTGAAAATATTCACTTTACCCTCTCACGAGGAGAGGTGTCTCCATAGTAGGAGCCAGTGGCTCAGGCAAATCCACCTTGCTTAAGGCAATCTATGGTTTGTTTGACCTCTCACAAGGCAAAATCTTTTGGAATGGAACACCTGTCTTGGGACCTTCGCACAATCTGGTGCCAGGCTTCCCTAAGATGAAATATTTGGCACAGGATTTTGGTCTGATGCCCTATATGACAGTGGAGGAAAAATGTGGGAAAATTTCTCTCAAATCTGGATTTGCCTAAGAAGCGAGCTCGTGTAGCTGAGCTATTGGAGATGACTCTCATGCAGGACTATGCCAAGGTAAAGCCCCTTTTCCTTAGTGGAGGACAGAAACAGCGTGTAGGCTTGGCGCAAGCGCTAGCACAAGCACCTGAGGTACTGCTTTTGGACGAACCTTTTAGCCAAACGGATAGCTTTCTTAAGAATCGTATCCGCCAAAAATCTTTTTACCTTTCTCAAGGATCATAAGATTACCGCCCTTATTGCTACTCATGAAAGCCAAGAAGCTTTGGGATTCTCGGATAGGATTATGATTATAAAGGAAGGCAAACAACTCCTGATAGATACTCCAGAGAAGGTCTATTACTCACAGAATGAGTATATAGCTACCCTCTTTGATGTGGTCAATAAGGTACAAGTGGAAGGAAAAAGAACACTTATACTACCCCCACCAGATACATATTGCCAATCAATCCTCTTGGCAATCAGAGGTAGAAAATTGCTTTTTTTCAAGGGGAGATTACTTGATTCTCTGCCGTTCGGATAAACAATTGTTTTATATAAAACACAATGAAAAATAGAAAAAGGAAAAAAAGTAAAAGTAGGAAAATAGAAAAAGTTGTATATTTGCACCACTAAAAACAACAACATCATGACATCATTTTTTTCAGAGGAATCAAATATTTTTGAGCAATATGCTTTTTGCTCCTTATGATTATCTAAGAAAATTAGAATTATCTTCTTGGTGGGGTGCCAACATTGCCACTTGGATTATGCTTGTGGTACTCTTTTGGTTTCTTTTTCTATTGGGTAAAACAATTAGTGAAATTCTCTAAAAGAAGGAACAGAGAGAATGGATGTCACTGCTCATTCATTTTTTTCAAATAAAAAGGGATAGCTGTATTTTTATCATAGCGATCTGATAAACATCAGGTCGCTTTTTTTGTTAAAAGATAAATATCGATATTTGTATTTAACTGTAAATCAGTTAAATGCATTTGTTTAGAGAAAAATAAGCAAAGTGGATTAAAAAAGTATAAAAACACTGATATATCACGTAAAATTGTATCCTACAAAAATATTCTAAAGATGAGAACTAAAATGAATTATTTCTGGCTGTTTTTGCTAGCTATCTCACTGAATGTGAGTGCACAAAACAAACAAATTACCCTAAAGGACATCTGGATAGATTATGCCTTTTATCCTAAGGGAATGACCAATCTGTCAGCACTTAAGAATACCAACCAGTATACAGTGCTCAATTATGATTATACAAATCTTAACTATACTATTGATTTGTATAACTTTTCTACTTTGGAAAAGGAAAAACGCTTTTTTTGATACCAAAAAAATTTCCCACAAATCAAACGTATCAATAGCTATACTTTCAACAAACAGGAGGATAAAAATCCTTATAGCTACTAACAAAGAGCCAATCTTTAGGCGTTCTTTCTCAGCCGATTTCTATGTTTTTGACCTAAAAAGCAAGAATTGACTAAGCTTACAGATAAAAAAATCCAAGAACCTCTCTTCTCTCTATGGGAGACAAAGTAGCTTATGTGTATAAAAATAATATTTACATATATGATACTCAATCCAAAAAGGAACAACAAGTAACTTTTGATGGAGAGAAGAATAAAATTATTAATGGAACCAGTGACTGGGTATATGAAGAAGAATTTTCTATTGTAAGAACTTTTGACTGGAATGCGGATGGTACTCAACTGGCTTATATTCGTTTTGACGAACATGAAGTGCCAGAATTTTCTATGGATATCTATGGAACTACTTTTGTATCCTACTAAAGACACTTTCAAATATCCAAAAAGCAGGAGAAAAGAACTCTGTAGTAAGCCTTTTATTTGTATGATGTAAAAAGCAGGAAAAGGCTACACAGATTCCTTTTGGATGCTTACTATATTCCTCGCTTGCAATGGACAAAAGAAGCCAATATTCTCAGTGTACAGACATTGAACAGACACCAGAATGATTTCAATATCATTTTTGTAGATGCTTCTACTAAGAAATTCAAATCCGTATATCACGAAGTAGATAAGGCTTATGTAAGTATTACCGATGATCTTACTTTCTTGGATGACAATAGCTTTATTATCTCTTCTGAAAAAGATGGTAACAATCATCTCTATCACTATGACAAGAATGGAAAGCTTATTAAGCAAATTACACAAGGAAAATGGGAAGTGACAGAATATTACGGATACAATCCTAAGGCAAAACAAATCTATTACCAATCTACTGAACCAGGGTCTATCAACCGAGGAATCTATAGTATAGCCCTTTTCAGGAAAAGAACAAAAAGGATTAGCTACTACAGAAGGAACTAATGAAGCCACTTTCAGCCCTGACTTTTTCTTTGTTTATCAACGAATATTCAAGTGCTCAAAAACCTAATTTCTATACACTGAATGATAGTAAGACAGGAAAGTAGTAAAGGAAATCCTCAACAACAAAGAATTAGAGGATAAGATTGCTACCTATAATACAGGTAAAAAGAATTCTTCGAACTCACTACTAAGAATGGAGACAAGCTCAATGCTTGGATGATTAAGCCAAGTGATTTTAATGAAAATAAAAATATCCATTGCTTATGTTCCAATATTCAGGTCCTGGTTCTCAGCAAGTACACAACTCTTTCTCAGGATTTGATACTTTTTTTGGTATTATATGCTTGCTCAAAAGGGGTATATCGTACTCTGTGTAGATGGTCGTGGTACAGGATACAAAGGAGCTGCTTTTCAAGAAATGTACTTACAAACAATTAGGTAAATACGAATTGGAAGACCAAGTAGAGGCTGCTAAGATTGTAGGAAATTACAAATATATCGACAAAGATCGTATAGGTATCTGGGGATGGAGCTTTGGTGGCTTTTATGGCTTCCAACTGTATCCTAAGGGGAGAAGTGTTCAAAATGTCAATAGCTGTAGCTCCAGTGACCAATTGGCGCTTCTATGATACTGTGTATACAGAACGTTATATGCAAACTCCTCAGGAAAAATCCAGAAGGATATGACAATAACTCTCCACTTACTTATGCTAAGAATTTGAATAAAAAAATTCCTTTTGGTGCATGGTACTGCTGATGATAATGTACATGTACAAAACTCTATGCGCTTGATAGAATCCTTTGTACAATACGACAAGCAGTTTGAATGGGCTATTTATCCAGATAAGAACCATGGCATCTATGGAGGAAATACACGTCATCATTTGTATGAAAAGTTAACTAACTTTGTCTTGAACAATTTGTATAATAACAATAATTTAATTGTATAAATAATGAATACAGAAAAAGGACACCCCTGCGGGACTTTATCTCGTATTTTTTTACAGGAATGTGGGAGCGCTTTTAGCTACTATGCGATGCGCGGTATTTTGGTGCTTTTACCTAACAGCTACATGGCTAAATGGGGGCTTGGGTATGATGAAAAATTTAGTACAACCCTTTATGGTATTGCTACAGGACTCTGTTACTTTACGCCTCTCTTTGGAGGATGGCTCTCGACAGATATTTAGGACAACGTAAGTCTATTCTCATTGGAGGATTTATCATAGTCTTGGCGCTATTTGTGCTCTTTGTACCTGAACTCTTTACCTCTACAGCATCTACCTTGTCTGCTGAAGATATACAATCTAATCAATTGATAGGGCGTATAGGCCTATATGGAGGTTTGTTCCTACTAGTTATTGGTAATGGTTTCTTCAAGCCTAATATTTCCTCTATTGTTGGGGATTTGTATGAACCAGGCGACAAAACGATTGGACTCAGCTTTTCTATCTTCTATATGGGGATCAACTTAGGCTCTGTATTAGCGCCACTCATTGTAGGACTACTTGCTGATAATATATTTGCTACCACTTATACTGATGCCAATGGCGTAGTTCAGATTACTCACGGCTATCGTTATGGGTTCTTGGCAGCCTCTATAGGAGCGCTATTGGGACAACTTTTATTTGTATTCTTGAGTAATAAATATTTAGGAGATATAGAATCAAAACCTAAGAATGCTAATGTCCACTCCTCCTTAGAAGCAGGAGAAAAACAAGAAGAAAAGACACCTCTTACTCGTGTAGAAAAAGAGAATTGCTGTAATCTTTATTTTTCTTCTTCTTTGCTGTTTTCTTCTTTGCAGGTATGGAACAAGCAGGAGCTTCCTTTAACCTATATGCTAATAAATATATAGATAGAAATGTATTCGGATTTGAAGTACCTACCGCTTGGTTACAGATGGTTAATCCTTTCTTTGTGATACTATTAGCTCCAGTATTTGCTTATTTCTGGAATACACGTTTGGGACAAGCTCTCAATACTCCCTTGAAGATGGGATTTGGTCTCATTGTATTGGGAATAGGGTTCTGGTTTATGCTCATAGCTGGTTTCCAAAGAGGAGCTGTATGGGAAGGAGGACTCAATATCGTAGACAACTCTAACGAAATGGTTAAGGCAAGTATGATCTGGATGATTCTTACTTACTTGATGCATACTATAGGTGAGCTTTCTCTCTCCAGTAGGACTTTCTATAGTAACCAAACTTTCTCCTGCTCGTTTTGCGTCCTTATTCATGGGAGTGTGGATTATGGCAGCTGCTTTTTGCTAATATGCTTGCAGGACTTATCTCTTCCTATGTAGTAGAGCTTGGAGCAAGTACTGTATTTGCTTCTATTTCAACTTTTGTGCTTATATTGGGTATACTCATGGTTTCTCTTAATAGAGTTATAGAACGCATGATGCACGGAATTAGATAAAATAATTGTTAGATTTAATTATTTAGTAAACAAGGCTATCGTAATCTCGATAGCCTTTTGTTTTTTGTAAACAGAAGAAAGAAATATGCTTTTTTAGGAAAATGTATTTATTAGTATTAAAAATAAGTTAGAATTGTTAATAACTTTTAACTATGTAAAATGCTTGATTTATAATATATATAACAAAAAGTACATAAAAAAATGATTTACAAAGATAACAAATATTTGCTTTATTCATTTGTTTTTATTGTATCTTTGCACGCTCATGAATAAAAAGGATATGTTAGGAACACAATTGATTGTGCTGTTCACGTTAATTTTTATTTGCTGATCAAGCAAAAAGCGCAACAAGATTCACAATACACACAGTACATGTATAATATAATGATGGTAAATCCAGCCTACACAGGTTCTCGAGGAGTGACCAGTATATTTGGATTGTACCGTAACCAATGGGTGGGACTTGATGGAGCGCCAAAAACAGCTGCTTTGAGTATTCATACACCTATTGAGGGAAAAACATGTTGGTCTAGGGAGGAGCTATCTATCATGAAAGTATAGGACCCTCAATCTACCAATATGTTGGATATCGATTTCTCTTATACTTTGGAGTTTGAGGAATCTAAATTAGCTTTTTGGATTAAAAAGCAGCAGGAGCTTTTTACAGATTTGATAAAAGCAAATTGCACTTATTCCATTCAAATGATTATGCTTTTGAGGGAAAAGGAAACTTCATTCCTACCTAATATAGGAGCAGGGTTTACTATTATGGAGAAAAATACTATGTAGGTTTCTCTATTCCTTATCTATTGGATACTAAGACGTTCTCCAAAGATGATGATAGAAAAGATTATCTCTGATATCAATCAAAAAGCAACATTATAATATTATGGGAGGATATGTATTTCGACCTCTCTGAAAATACTAAGTTCAAACCAGCTGGTTTGATGAAAATTGTATCAGGGAAGTCCCTTGCAATTAGACCTTTCAGGTAACTTCTTATTCAATGAACGCTTTACTGTAGGTGCTGCTTTGGAGATGGAGTGCTGCAGTGAGTGCTATGGCTGGTTTCCAAATAGATAGAAATTGGTTCATAGGGTATGCTTATGACTGGGAAACTACAGATTTGAGAAAGTATAATTCAGGATCACATGAGATTTTCCTTACGATATGAGTTCTCTAGAGATATGAAGAAAATTATCTCCTCGATTCTTCTAAAGTAGTAATGGTTTAATAAAAAGACAGAAAAATGATAAAAAAAGATATCAATATTCATGCTTCTTCTTTTTCCTTTTTCAGCTGCTTTTTGCACAGGTAGATGATAAGCAAAAAGCAGAAAATGAGAAAAAGCTAAGATAGCAAGCGAATTATACAATAAGTATGCCTATGTAGATGCTATTAAGATATATGAACGAATAGCCGAACAAGGATATGTAGATCAAACTATTTTGCAAAAACTTGGGTAATTCTTATTATTTTTAATGCAGATTATACAAAATGCTTTTAAAATGGTATGACCAACTGTTCAAAAATGCGCAGAAAGGATAATTATACCCTTACTCCAGAGTACTATTATCGTTATGCTCAAACTCTTAAATCTGCAGAACGTTACCAAGAGGCTACTGCTATACTCCAACAATTCATGAAACTTACAGGTCGTGAAGACATAAGAGCACGCAAATTGAAGAACATACTGATTATTTGAAAAGTTATTAAGGATAATTCTGGTAGGCTTACTATAAAAACCGGTGGATATTAATACAGAATATTCAGAATATGGTACAGCTTTTTATGGTCCTGATGCTATTGTGTTTTACAGCAAGTAGAAAAGCCATCTCTTTTAGAGAAGCTGCTAAATGGACAGGGAGAAGGATATTATGATCTTTTCAAAACATCTTTTTAATGATGGGAAATCTGAATGGAGAAGAACGTTTTTCTTCTGTACTCAATACCTCTTTGAATGAATCTAGCCCTGTTTTTACTAAGAGTTTGGATACTATTTATTTTACTCGTAATTACTTAGTACCTCAATCTAAGGAAGAAAAGAGAAAGAGAAAAAAGATGAAAAGATACTCTTGGAGCTATATCGTTCTGTTAAGAAAGGAGATAATACCTGGGCAGAACCTGTACGCTTACCTTTCAATGTTACTGGCTATAGTGTAGCTCATCCTGCACTTACTCCTGATGGAAAATATCTCTATTTTTGCTGCAGATATTGTAGGAACTCATGGAAATCTGATATTTTCAGAGTGAAAAATAAATCATGATAAAAGGTACTCTATGGCAAAACCAGAGAATCTGGGAGAGATTATCAATACCGAAGGAAGAGAGACTTTTTCCTTTTATCTCTCAGAACAATGTACTATTTTCTTTTGCTTCTGATGGATTGCCTGGTTTAGGAGGATTGGATATCTTTGCTGTAAAGATCAATCAGGATGGTTCTCTCAAAGGATTACAGAATATAGGTCGCCCTGGGAATAGTCCCGATGATGATTTTGCTTTTTATACTAGACGAACAAAAAGGTATAGGATTTCTTTTCTTCCAACCGTCCTGGGGGTAAAGGTAAAAGATGATATATATCATTTTGTACAAAATAGACCTTTGGAATTTGGTTGTTATAGGGTAATAAAAAGGGTAGTGAAAGACGCTGACACTAAGGAAACATTATCAGGTGCATTAGTTACTCTTTCTAACGGTGAGCAAAAAGAAATTATCCATAAAACTAATGAATCAAATGGTACTTTCGATTTTCGGAAAGCAACCTGTAGATTGTGATGATACTTTCGCCTTTATCCGTGCTCAGAAAGAAGATTACGCTGTAGCAGAAGAGCAAGTTGATATTCGTCAAAATGGAGAAGTTTACAAGGAAATATTCCTAAAAGAGTATCAAGAAAAAGGTTACTGTAGGGGATGATTTGGCCAAATTCTTTAATATAGAAATTATATACTTTGATTTTTGACAAATCAAATATTCGTCCTGATGCGGCTGTAGATCTAGCTAAGATAGTAGAGGTCATGAAAGAACATCCTACTATTAAGATTGCCATCAAGTCTCATACTGATAGCCGTGGTTCTGACGCTTATAACCTAGCTCTTTCTGACAGACGTGCAAAAATCTACTTTAGAGTGGATGGTACAGCAAGGTATTGATAGAAGCAGGCTCACTGCTAAAGGATATGGAGAAACACAGCTCGTTAATGGATGCTCCAATGGAGTTCCTTGTTCTGAAGAAGAACATCAAAAGAACAGACGTAGTGAATTTATCATTACCGAAATGTAAAAATTTTTTTCATAGTTTATATTTTTTTACAGCAATAGGGAAACTTATTGCTGTGCAAAATAAAAATACACAAAAATAGGGTTTGTAATAATAATTTTTTTATCTTTGTGCCTTATAATACCTATGGAGAAAAATAGAAATTATTTTATAGATTGTGATACTAAATTATAAGATTAGATATGAATAAAAAGGATTTTGTTTATGAAAAAGGGTTGTTTTCTGTACTATTGACTATTACAGCCCATGCTCAGTATACAGATATTATTAACTCTAATAAGCCAGGAAGGTCTATGGGAGCATATTCTGTAGGGCAAAAAGGTAGCTCAAGCCGAAACAGATGTGTATTATGAGACAAACAAACACGAAGCACTCAACCTTTCACAGGAGAATATAGGGCTCAACTATATGGTTCGTTATGGAGTATGGAGAAATGAGTTTGAGATCATTGGTGATGGTACTTTTCTATATAGCAATCGCACAGCAGATGGTTTTTCTTCCAGTAAGTTGGGCTTCCAGCGCAATACCATAGGAGCGAAATACCTCTTCTATGATCCTGTTTTTCTTGAGCAAATCAAATGTCTATAGCTGGAAGTCCAATGCCGATTTTAGTTGGAGAAAGATGATTCCTGCTATCTCTCTGTATCTTGGATTCAATATATTAGAGAAAAATCGCTATCTCTATGAATTAAACAATGAGGATTATAAGATTATAACTCCTAAGGCTATTATAGCTCTACAGAGCCATCCACTTAACGAAGTGGCTTTGGTCTTGAACTTGGTGGGGAACAATATGGCTTCTAAACATGCACAATATAGCTATATTTTTACCTAACACACAATCTTTATGATGATCGTTGAGTATTTTCTTGGAAAGTGAAGGGATTACCAGTGACTATTATAAGGATTCTTTGCTAAGGATGGGAGCTTCCTATCTGATAGATGAAAATTTTCAGATAAATGCTTCTATAGGAGCCAGTTGGAAAACTACTCCTACACGATATCTCTGAGGATAGGAGTTTCTCACCGTTTCTATGATCGGTACAGAGATATAGAATATATAGAAAAGAAAAAGGCCAGAGATAAGCAGAATAAGGAAGATGCTCAGATATTTGGCTTCTGATAAATATATTGATAAGTAAAAGTAATGCTTGTTTGTAATAAATTAATTTATAATATCTTGTGTTATTATTAACAGAGTTTGTTATTTTGTTGATGATATTCTATTACAATACTTGCTTTTTACAGAAAAACGTTGTAGATTTGCAGTGTAATAACCTAATTAAAAATTTTTAAAAGTATGATTTTAGAAGAATTCAAAAATATGCCTGACCAGGTGGGAGCCCAACTCTGGTATACTCTCAGTTAGCTTCATAGGAACTGAACATGGCGAAGTCTTGCACAATCAATCTTTTAGTGGATTGGATTATACTGCAACTGCAAAGTTTGAAGCAGAAATAGCTAAAAATGCGCTTCAGGAGATCAAATATATTGATAATATACATGAGGATTCTCTTCGAGAGATTACTATCTCAAACAGTCAACAGATTCATGTGATCTCATGTGTCTAAGGATTTTGATTACCTTATACATCTTATTACTGATGCCAAAAAGTAACTATGGAACCTTTAGTATCATCCATAAAAATGTTATGAAGCGATGACTAAGGTGGTTACTTTTTGACTCTGTGCAAACAGAGCTTTATCCTAAAATAACACAGGAAGCTCCCTAAAAAGGAAAAGTCATTTCAGAAAATTATTTTTAGCTTAAAGCATTAAATCATGGAACAATTTCAACGGATATGTAGAAGAGCTTTTTTCTAATATATCAGGTACTATTTCTGTATCTTTGGTAAGTACTTTGGATGGCTCTATCTTGGCTTACAAGGCGCGTCCTGGGGTAGATAATCTGCTTGGCCAGTTCTTATCAAGTAGATCTTTCGAAATGCAGTACTTTTCTTTTGAAAAATACAGAAGGGTTGGCTGATAAAGTGTGGATGATGTGCTTGGTATATGAGGGCAGACACATCTATAGGACTCTTGCAAAGTAGAAAATATTGGATCATATTATCTTGGACGATACAGCCAATATAGGTATGGCTAAGCTCTATCCGAAAAATACGCACTGAAGCTGAAGCAAAATCCTCTAATACAACAACTTTCGAACAATAATCAAAATCATACTTTAATAATATAACTTACTGAAAATCATATTCTGTTTTTGGTGTTATTTTTGCCTAAAACCATGATTATCATTGCCATAGATGGCTATTCCTCCACAGGAAAGAGCACAACAGCCAAGCTTGTAGCTAATGCCTTGCAACATGTATATAGAGGTATAGGAGCTATGTACAGAGCTGTAACTTATTTGGCACTCCAACAGAAGTTTCTTTCTTCTTCTGAAGAAGGAAAAGAAAAACAGTCTATAGACGAGCAGGGATTATTGATAGCTCTTAAGCAAAGCGCTATCAGCTGATATAACTCCCAGCGGGGAACTTCTGAACTATATCTCAATGGGGAGAATATAGAAAAAGAGATACGTAGTATGACAGTAGCTACCTATGTGGAGTGAAGTGGCTAAAATTCCACAGGCACGTGCTTACTTGGTGAACCCACAGCGACAAATGGGAGAGCAAAAGGAATAGTTATGGACGGACGTGATATAGGTATCGTCGTATTTCCTGAAGCCGAACCAAAGATATTCATGACAGCTTCAGAGCAAATACGTGCGCAAAAGACGCTTTGAGGAACTACAACAGAAAGGGGAACAGGCTTCCTATGAACAGGTCCTTAAGAATATACAAGAGCGTGATTATCAGGATACTCACAGAACAGAATCTCCCACAGAAAGCAGACGACGCTATAGAAATAGACAATTCAGACACTACAGTTATTGAGGTAGTTCCAGATTGCATAATTAGTTCAAGAAAATAAAAGCGTAGGTAACTACGCTTTTTATTTTTATAAATGTCCATCGGCCTCGGGAGTATTCCTTTTTATATCATAGAGAATACTGTGTGTTTTTCTTAATCCTTCCCAAGGGAGGTCAAGGAATTCCTCATGAGCAACAGCCAGTACAATAGCATCATATTTTTCAATAGGAAGGTAGTTACAGAGTGTATCTGATGCTCTTCCCATACTCTTTAGGGTTAGCCCATGGATCATATACAGTTACTTGGGTATGGAAAGATTCTAACTGACGTACCACATCGGTAACTTTGGTGTTGCGTACATCAGGACAATTTTCTTTGAAAGTAATACCTAATACTAAAATATGGGCTTTTATGAATGGTGATATTGCGCGTCATCATGAGTTTGATTACTTGATGCCAGCATACTTTCCCATGGAATCATTCATCCGGCGTCCGCTAAGATAATTTCTAGGTGATAGCCTACCTCTTGTGCTTTTTGGGCTAAGTAATATGGATCTACTCCTGTACAATGCCCTCCCACCAGTCCGGGAGAGAATCTTAAAAAATTCCATTTGGTGCCTGGTGGCTTCCAAAACGGCTCTTACGTCTATCTCCAAGAGGTTGAATATCTTGGCCAGTTCGTTTACAAAAGGCTATATTAATATCCTCTGAGAGTTTTCTATAACCTCAGCAGCTTCAGCAACTTTTGATAGTAGGTGCCAAATGAGCCAGCTTCTAAGACAGACTGGTATAGAGCATCTCACCTTTTTGAGCTACTTCAGGAGTGGATCCCGGAGGTAATTTTTAGAATATGCGCTACAGTAGGAGCTTATCTCCTGGTTGATACGTTCCAGGAGATCCTACAAAGAAATCTTCGTTATATTTCAGTCCAGAGACTTGTTCTAAGATGGGTACACATTCCTCTTCGGTACAACCAGGATATACAGTGGACTCGTAGATGACAATATCTCCTTTTGAGATATTTACCTGCCACTTCACTCGTTGAATACAAAGGGGTCAATAAGGGACGATGATGTATGTCCACAGGAGTAGTACAGTGATGATAAAATAATCACAATCCCTTTTAATTTCATCTGAGTTATCAGTACAAAAAGCTCTCTTTTTCACCTTCTGTAGTAGTGATTTTTCAGATAAGACTTTTGAAGGAGGGAACTGTCTATTTCAAGGTGATATCTCTCCTTTTAGAGAATCCACGCGTGATTGTTTTTTGTCGTAACCTACTACGGGGTAGCGTGTTGCAAAAAGGCGTGCTAAATCGGAGGCCTACATATCCCCAGACCAATAAACCGCTATCTTTTATAGTATTCATTGTGCTTCTATATCTTACTTAATCTAAATTCCTTTTTCATCTAAAAATTCTCAGACTCATCGTATCAGCAAAGAAGATTTCTCGGGTTTGCTTCCTTGAAAGGGCCTACTACTCCCCAATACTTAGGCTGATCCATGATACGTCCGAGTGCGTAGATGACCTATCTCCAGCTTACGCTGGAGCAATGAAGCAGATCCTGCTGGGCACTGGATGATGACTTCTGCAGCCCTCTCTCAGGAGGGAATCTTGGACATATCCACCCTAGGGCTATCTCCACCTTCCTCTACATATTCTGGGAGTAGGAAGGCATCAGGGCATCCTCGCTGGGAACCTATGAAGTTGGGATGATACGTTCTACTCAGGGCATCGACAAAAGCACATTGATACGCATCAAGTCATTGCTGGGTGAGAGCATATCCCTTCCCTGATAAGTCGCTGGGCACCAGGCCATCCAGAATAGTCTGTGAGTCAATGGACTGAGAAACCTTAAAGGCTACACGAGCAGGAAGTTGGCCTTGATAAGACCTGTGATCACATTGACCGAAGGTCGCTGTTGTGATAATCAGATGGATTCCCACCGCACGTGCCAGCTGTGCTAAGCGAGCGACAGGAAGTTCTACCTCTTGCCAGCGGTCATGATAAGGTCAGCAAACTCATCTACTACCAATACTATATATAGGTAAGAACTGGTGACCATCATTAGGATTGAGTTATGTCTTTGAACTTGGCATTGTATTCCTCGATATTACGCACCATAGCATTCTAGAGGTGTATCGGTTGTCCATTTCATACACAGAGAGTCTCAGTGTATTGACAACTTTGCAGTATCGGTAATTATAGCTTCTTCATTATCAGGAGTTTTGCCAAGAAATGGCGCTCTATCTTGTTATAGAGTGTAAGCTCGACCTTCTTCGGATCTACAAGGACAAACTTCACCTCAGCAGGTGCTTTTGTAGAGTAGGGAGGCAAGTACTGCATTGAGCCCAACGGATTTTCCTTGTCCTGTAGCCCCCTGCCACATATAGGGCATCTTTAAAGGTCAACGAGGCTTCTCATTACTAATAGTGTCTACTAGTGGCGATAGGTAGTTCCATTTCTGCTTTTGGAAAATTAACAGAACTGATAACCGAACGCATAGGCACCATGGCTGCATTTTTGATTAGGACTTCTATCCCACAGTACCTTTTCCTGATAGAGCACATGACAATTCGTAAGGCTATGGCTATGATAGAGCAATATCATCCTCTAAGCTATTTTAGAGATACGTACCAGGAGCATAGGGGTTATTTTACAAAGAGTACGGTAGTGGGACCTATGACAGCTGTGATACGAGAAATCTCAATCTTTGTAATCATTACAGTGTCTGGATAACGTGTTTTTGTTCTCCTCCAATTCTTCATCATGGCTGGTACCACACCTGCTTCTTTGTATTCCTTTGAGTAGGTCTATAGGAGGAAATTGATAACTCTTTGAGCCTCTAAGGTAGGGTCACACTCTCCGGAAATCCTCCACTGCCAAGCGGCGAGCTCACATCCTGACTGGACCAGCTCTCTGTGCTTGATTTCTACTTGTACCTTTATCTCTCACTGTGGTGTCTGGCTTCCTCTTGGTCATGCTGCAGCAGAGGATATCTTCCTGCGCAGTAGATATCAATAGCATTGTCCTCCTCCTTTCTCTTTCTCTTCCTTGTCCCAGAGGCATTGTAAAAAAATTCTCTTCTGCAAGTGAGATGGTTTTTCTGCTGTTTTATCATCCTCTTTATTTTCAGAGGATTTGTAGATAGTTTTTATTTTTCAACCAAAGCTCTCCTGAAGAAAAATCCATTTTTATTTTTCAGGGGTGTAGTTTCAATGAGTGTATAAGTATAAAATAAGAAGTAATAAATAAGGCTGTCCCTAATCGTCCTATGTAGTTCTTAGGTAGGTATTGATTTCAGTATCCAATTTATTCCACTAAGGATAGTTAAAATGGAGGAGAAAGTTTCCAAGGAAACTGGAGATGTAAAGTATATTCATTGAAATTCCCCAAACCCATTTGTTGAGTTAGCTTGGTTTTGGCTTCGAAAGAATGAGCTCATGGTGGTGGAGGGTGACAGTTATGAATGAAGACCAACACCAAACCCTTTGTATATAAATAGATTCCCAACATAGGCGCCTAATTTATTGAAAAATATTCTGTGATTAGTGTTCCTACTGCAAGCTCTGAAAGAATATTTGGTCTGCTTGCCATTGAAATGAATGAGATGAAAGAGACACAAGGATAAAACAAACAATAGCAGAACCAATTCTATTGAGACTTTTTCTCTGAAGTGGAACTTTTTTTTGGCTTTTCTTTGTAGGTGGATTTGGCTTGGAGATTACGATAGCTCTTCAAAATTAAAAAAATAGTGGCAAAGATATTTAATTAAGATGATTTCGCAAAGGGTATTGCCATTTAGTTTTAACAATATCTAAAAGTGCTGTATTCGCTTTTTATAATAGGCGTTTTATCTGAATTTTCTACGTGTCGACATTTGGCTGGTACGCTGAAAGATTCGGAGATAGCTATAATATCAGTGGCAACCTTTTCAGGTACGTACAGCCCATGATGGCTTTGCAGTTGAACACTCTGTTACTCTTCCAACCAGTATTAGATCTTTTGAATAAGCCAAGAGAGGAGGTATTGGAAGAGATTGTCTTCTTTAGACAATAAGGATTGTCTATAAAGTGTAATATCTTAGTTTGCGCACCACTGCAATGCAACCATCCTGCTATTTGTATTGTTGTAGTGTCTAATATCTCCTGATACAGGACATAAGTGCGGGTAGGGAAGAGGACAAGCCACTTTCAGCATCCAAAAAAAGGACTATTAGTTACCCTATCAGTGAGTTGCTTGCCTGCATACACAAGCTCATTAGGTACGGAGGGATCAAAGCTAGGAATTGATGCGCTAATTTTTGTAAATACATCATATGTGCTGAAGTGAGCCCATTGCTCCCTACCACCATTATTCTCGGTGAATATCCTCAGTGAAGCAAGCTTCATAATTACATTTCTTCCTTGATATTGGTATTGTCATCATATCTCTTGCTGATTCATATGCTATAACGGTAGAGTCCACGATAATAGTGCGTACCAAATCGCCTACATCAGCTGTTTTTTCCCAGAATGGATGTTATCCCAAAAGCACCTGCAATCAGTTCTTCTGTCCTATTGATAATGGCTGAATCAATTTCTGAGGGGATAGATTTTTATTATGACCGATGGTAGAGGCATAATGTGGTCTACCGCCCCACACATATTAGACGTCTATATTCATAATATGCATCTTGGGCAATACCTTCATACACCTAGGCCTGTAGCCTCCAATACATATACAAGCCAAAGCCAGATTGGTATTGGCACCATCAGGCGCATCACTAAGCAACAGTTCTCATCGCCTGTAAGATCATCAAAAGCTATTTTAAAAAGGAAGGCTTTAGGGAACAAACCTTTATCTATATTTTTGATAGTATTATACTCTTCTTGGTGGCAGAGACACCACGCATTGTATATCAGACAACCATAAATGTAATGGCTTAAAGTAGTTTTTATGCCAAAGGTAATAAAAAATACTTGAATGACCAATACTAGCTGGAACATGGATATTTACGAACAAAAAATTATCTTCTATATTTGTTTATTGTGAAAATAAATGTTACTTTTTGTCGTTTCAATTCCTTAACATTTTTTTTTACCATATTAGATTATTCTTCTGGGAGCATTCTACTTGCTTCCACACAAGCCTCTTGCTAAGGTAGGAATCAATAGAGTCGCATTAGAGAAAGTATATGATTTACCTGATACATGAGCAAAATGTATTCATTTATGTGATATAGTTCACAAAGAGTTTCAATGTAGCTTATTTCTTCCTCTCTGACAAGAAGAGCCTAAATTAACTTTATAGCTAGCTGTTATGATGCTTATTATGATATAAAGAAGGAGATATGGATGTAACCAAAAGAGAATTTGATGGCGGTACAATAAATTGGACTTATACTCGTGAGGAAAAAATTAAAGTGGTGAAGCATTATAGGAGTACTTGTATGGAGGACTCTCTCAAAGGAAAATAGATAGGTCTTGATACCTGAATAATATAAAGAAGACTGTCTGAATTTCAGTCTTTCTTTTACTCCAAAAAGCACAAAAATATAATAGAAAAATATTTTATATTTTATAAGAAAATATTTACCTTTAGATTGAAATGATAAGTTGCAGGAATACATTTACAAGTCAAATTCAAACACGGGAATAATAATGATGTAATAAATAAAAAGCATGAAAAGTTTATTCTATTTGCATGCATTCAGTGGAATAGGGTTATTGCAGTTGCTTTGTTGTTTAATAATGCAGTAGCAGCTCCTTACAGAGGTGGCAGTGCCTACCCAAGTGGAGGATGACCCTTGATGTTGGCTGCCCAGCAGACTTTGGCCCACCCACTGTGATGCCACAAAGGCATGGACTAATTTAAAAAATGGATTTCAGGTGAGTCTGTGCCGCTGCAAATATTGGGATGTGCGAGCGCTTGACCGTGTGTCCGCTTGTCAACAGGCACATAACCCAACAGGACTTCTCTGATCATGCCCATAAGTTCTTCCTATTATAGAACCTATCCGCTGGCATGATGTGCCTAATGACTTTTAAGTACTTGGCACTTTACCGAAAGTGGATTAGAATGTCGTTTCTCCCTGGTTGCGGATTTTGGCAGCGGTAGAAGGAACAGCGAAGCGAATATAACTTAGAAAATGAAAATATGTGGATGAGTGTTATCACGGAAAAAGCTATGCGAAGCCGTTTTCTGTCTGTAATTCGAAAGCAAAAGAAGAAATGGGAGCTGGGACATTGGCCAAGCGTCGGTAATGTGCTGGTAAGAGGGTATCCGTACCAGCTGGAACAAACAAGTGAATGATTACGATTCGCACTTGAATAATGGAAACCAGT